>JACXTT010010852.1_pt1 | contig 12235 bp, 11 predicted proteins | sample 9270951 | NCBI WGS metagenome assembly JACXTT01 (sample SAMN15532306, study PRJNA645909) | rock metagenome | isolation source: weathered quartz diorite | place: Puerto Rico | collected 2017-06-21 | reverse complement strand
AACAACAACTGCGGCAATCGTTCCTATGGCAGCAAGCCAATTGGCGAAGCCATTCACAATTTCCCATTCTTGCGGCGTCAAGCCAAGAAATGTGCAGTTGTCCATAATTGAAGGCTAACTAGAAGTAGGCACCCGAAAAATCGGGTGGAAAAACGTCATGATGGTGTATAATCCGGCTCAAATTAAAAATAATATTTGTTGTTAGTGAGTTAAATATTATATAGCACCCTAAAATGACAGAGAAAAGCCCCACCGCCACACCACCCAAACTTCTCGATCAAGTGCGCAACCGGCTGCGCGTAAAGCACTATAGCATCCGCACCGAGCACACCTACGTGGACTGGATTAAACGCTTCATCCGGTTTCACGACAAGCGCCACCCGCGCCAAATGGGAGCCACGGAAGTGGAGGCTTACCTGACCCATCTCGCCGTCGACAACCGAGTATCCCCTTCGACACAGAATCAGGCCAAAAGCGCGCTGCTGTTTCTCTACCGCGAAGTGCTGGAACTGCCGCTGCCGTGGCTGGACAAGGTGACGCAGGCCAAGGCGCCCACGCGTCTGCCCGTGGTGCTCACGGTGTCCGAAGTGCAAGCGGTACTGGCACGGTTATCCGGAACCCATTGGTTGATCGCGAGCCTGTTGTACGGCGCCGGGCTGCGGCTGATGGAAGCGGTGCGCCTGCGCGTGAAGGACATGGAATTCAGCCGACATGAAATCATCGTGCGCGAAGGCAAGGGCGCAAAAGATCGCGTGACCATGCTGCCCGAATCGGCGATCGAGCCGCTGAAGCGTCATCTGGCCGATGTAAAGGCGAGGCATACGAAAGACCTGGCAGAAGGTTTCGGCGAAGTCTATTTGCCCTTCGCGCTCGCCAAAAAATACCCGAATGCCGGACGCGAGTGGGGCTGGCAGTATGTGTTTCCTTCCGCCAAATTTTCGGTCGACCCACGTTCCGGCGTGACGCGCCGTCATCACGTGGACGAAAAGGGCATCCAGCGCGCCATGAAACAGGCGGTGCGCGACGCCAAGATCGTCAAGCCAGCGACGCCGCATACCCTGCGCCATTCCTTCGCCACGCACCTGCTGCTCGGCGGTTACGACATCCGCACCGTGCAGGAACTGCTCGGGCACTCGGATGTCTCGACCACCATGATTTACACGCACGTGCTCAATCGCGGCGGCAAGGGCGTGGTCAGTCCCATGGACCGGCTATGACCCGAATACGCGACACGCTGCCCAACCGATGAATAATGAATAACGAGCCGCGCCTCGCCGGACTTTACGCCATCGCCGATACCCAGTATCTCCACGACGAGCGCCTGCGGCCGGCCGTGAGAGAGGCCATCGCCGGCGGAGCACGCGTCATTCAATACAGGGATAAAAGCCACGCTGCGGAGCAACGGATGCGGTGGGCCAAAGAAATCGCCGCGCAATGCCGGCAACATGGCGCACTGTTCATCGTCAACGATGATGTGAGACTGGCGAAGGAAACAAAGGCTGATGGCGTGCACCTGGGGCGGGAAGACGCCTCGCCCGTGTCAGCACGGGAACAACTCGGTCTCGATGCAATTATCGGTGTGTCCTGCTACAACGAGCTGGCGCGCGCGGAAACGGCGCAGGCACAGGGGGCGGATTACATCGCCTTCGGCCGTTTTTTCTCCTCGCGCACCAAGCCGGGGGCCGTGCCGGCCAATCTCAACCTCCTGCGGGAAGCAAAAAAGAAACTGCGCATCCCCGTCGTTGCCATCGGCGGCATTACTCCGGAAAATGGCGCCGCGCTGATCGTGGCCGGGGCCGACGCGCTGGCGGTGATCGAGGGGGTGTTCGGTCAGACCGACGTCCGCGCTGCTGCTCAACGCTATGCAAAACTATTCACAAAACCAAATTCACAGGATTAACAGGGCGAAGCGGAGTAGTCGCCGATGTACTTAACGTACATCGGCGCCGCTGAGCGCCCGCACAGGGAGGTGCGGGCTGGGGTTTAGCGGAGCCGCTGTCGCAACGCCAGGGAGGGCATGCTTGCCGTCCTTGGCGCAACCATGGAGGCTTCGATACACTCGGCCCCGCCATCCGTGGCGGGGCGCTCGCCGGGACGAAGACATGTTAAGTGTCTTCGTCTGTTTCCGGCTCGCCCTGTGAATCCTGTCTATTCATTTCTGGTGAAATCATGACCACCTCCTCCGACCTCTTTAAACGCGCACAGAAATACATACCCGGCGGTGTGAACTCGCCGGTGCGCGCGTTCAAGGGCGTGGGCGGCGATCCGATTTTCTTCGCGCGCGGCCAGGGTGCGTATGTCTTTGACGAGGACGGCAAGCGTTACCTCGACTACGTCGGCTCCTGGGGGCCGATGATCCTGGGCCATGCCCATCCCAAGGTAATGGCGGCGGTAAAGGAAACGATGGAGCACGGCCTGGGCTTCGGCGCGCCGACCCGTATCGAGGTCGAAATGGCCGAATTGATCTGTCGGCTCGTGCCTTCCATCAAGAAGATCCGCATGGTCAGCTCCGGCACCGAGGCCACCATGAGCGCTATTCGCCTGGCACGCGGTTTCACCGGGCGCGACAAGATCGTCAAGTTCGAGGGTTGCTATCATGGTCATGCCGACTCGCTGCTGGTGAAAGCCGGATCGGGGGCGCTCACCCTCGGCGTGCCGACCTCGCCCGGCGTGCCGGCGGACCTTGCCCGCCATACGCTCACGCTCGAATACAACAACGCGGCACAGGTGCGCGAGCTGTTCGGCAAGATGGGAAAAGACATCGCCAGCGTGATCGTCGAGCCGGTGGCCGGCAACATGAATTGCGTGCCCCCAGTGAAAGGCTTCCTCGAAACGCTGCGCGAAATGTGTACGAAGCACGACACGGTGTTGATTTTCGATGAGGTCATGACCGGTTTTCGCGTGGCGCATGGCGGGGCACAGGCACACTATGACATCCAGCCTGACCTCACCACGCTCGGCAAGGTCATCGGCGGCGGCCTGCCGGTCGGCGCCTTCGGCGGGCGCGCCGACATCATGAACCGCCTCGCTCCGGAAGGTCCGGTGTATCAGGCCGGGACGCTATCGGGCAATCCAGTGTCGCTCGCGGCGGGGCTGGCTACCCTCAAGGAAATATCACAACCGGGTTTCTTCGAGGCATTGACCGCGAAGACCGCCATGCTGGCACAGGGCTTCGCCGAGCGGGCCGGGCGCGCGGGCATACCGCTAACCGTCCAGTGCGTCGGTGGAATGTTCGGGATTTTTTTCACGCCGGAAAAAACGGTATCGAGCTTCGCGCAGGCGATGGCCTGCGACGTCGAACGATTCAAAAAGTTTTTTCATGCGATGCTGCGCGAAGGCGTGTACTTCGCGCCATCCGCGTTTGAGGCCGGATTTGTCTCGGCGGCGCATACCGAGTCCGATATCGATGAAACCCTGGACAAGGCTGAAAGGGTTTTTAAAGCTTTATAAGATTTTTATCCGCAGATAAACGCGGATGATAAAAAAGATAAAAACAGATTAGTCACAGAAAATTATTCTTTTATCTGCGTTCATCCTAAATACAAATCTGCGTCTATCTGCGGTCCAAAATTAATTATTACAAAAACAAAACGGGCCGGTTTCCCGGCCCGTGAGCGCACCCCGCACAACAATTCTTGTAAATCTTTCTTCTTAAAGCCTCGCAACAGCACTTCCTGTGCCGTTGCTCAGCTGACCAGTATATTCTCGGAAGCAAACCGTACCGTGGCGACCTGCGGGCGGATGGCTTCGTCGCTGAGGGCGATATCCACTCCGAGGATGGCGACCAGGTTGTCGTGATCGCGCACACCCGGCAATTCTTCGCGCAGGTAACCGTAATGGGTTTCGTTCATGTACACGACGTTCGGCCGGGCGCCATGGACGACTGCATAATCATTTACCAGGTTTACGATGTGGCTCAACATGGTTCGCTCCTTTTTGCCCGGTTTGGGCCGTCTGGAATCCCGTGTTACCTGTCTCGTGATTCCATGCTTCTCACTACTGGAAAGAGCAATACTCATGCCATGCTGGTTGGCAATCTAACTTGTTGAAATTGATTGGTATTTTCCGACTCAACCGTTGACGCATTTTGGCAATAAGCGTGAAGGCCGCCGGACAAAGGCCGGCACCTGCCGTCACACGGCAGAAAACATTCTGCCGTGCCGGTATTACAGCGGGATGATAAGGAAGGGAGACGGAGAGGGCGTCCTTAGCTCCGCAACCAGCGCCCCCAGTACTGCTTTCTAGTGAAGGCCGACCATATATTCTGACACCGCCTTGATTTCCTGCTCCGACATGCGGAAGGCAATGCGGGTCATGATATCGCCGTCATTAACCCGGTTACCGGCTTTGAAGGCCAGCAGTTGCTTGCGGGCGTAAGGGGTATTCTGACCGGAGACCTTGGGGAAACGCGGCGGGATGCCATGACCCGAGGGGCCGTGACAGCTCATGCACGCGGACACACCCATCTTGGCGTTGCCGCCGCGGTAAATCTTCTCGCCCTGCTTGGCCAATTGCGCGTCCCGCGCGGCACCCAGTTTGGCCTTGAGGCTAGAGAAGTAGGCACCGAGATTCTGCATGTCAGTGCTGCTGAAGGGAGCGGCCATGCCGGACATGATCGGGTCCTTACGCGCGCCGGATTTGAAATCGGCCAATTGCTTGGCGATGTAATTTGCGTCCTGACCCGCCAGTTTGGGCCACAGGAGGTCGGCCCCACCGTTGCCATCCACCCCGTGACAACCCGCGCATACCGCCGCCTTGGCCTGGCCGGCCGTAACATTACCGCCCGCGGCTTGCGCCGGTGCGATCATTACCAGCCACAGGCTGACTGCGGTGGCAACAGACAACAAGTATTTCATAAGCCCCCCATGAAGAAACGACAGAAACTCGGTTGATTTTCGGATCGCACGGTGGCGAGGGTGGAAATCAGGCCGGCTTTATATACCACAGCCCGCTTCCCGGTCAATTTACAAGGCTAATTCGACTGATTTTTTAAGACCTAAAAAAAGCCCCGGAGACAAGGGGAGGTGTCCGGGGCCGAACATGTCCCGGATGATGTGCATCCGGAACGTGCCCCGCTCAGGGAGGTGGAGCGAGGCAAGACGATATCCAAATCGTCCGAGCATTATAGACGCTTTGCCCGGGGGTTAGTTCAAGTCTTTTTCGTTGCGGATTGTAAAAAATGTTTCAGCGGAGCCCGCAATTTTCCCGCGTGTATGGTAGCCGCCGGATCCCGAGGCAAACGCTCCTTCGACAATGGGCGCTAATGGGCTTCGTCCCAGTTGCCACCCACGCCAATATCCACCACCAGCGGCACAGTCAATTTCGCCACACCGCTCATGGCCTGGCGTACATGTTCGCGCGCAGCCTCCACCGCATCCTCGGCCACTTCGAATACCAATTCATCGTGCACCTGCATGATCATGCGGATGTCGAGGCCGGATTCCGGAATCCAGCGATCCACCACGATCATGGCCCGCTTGATGAGATCGGCGGCCGTACCCTGCATGGGAGCATTGATCGCGGCGCGCTCGGCGGCCTGGCGCCGGTTCATGTTGGCGGCGTTGATCTCGGACGTGTGCAGCCGCCGGCCGAACAACGTCTCGACGTAGCCCTGACGCCGCGCGGTTTCGCGCGTGCGCTCCATGAAATCACGCACATCGGGGTAGCGCGCGAAATAACGCGCGACATATTCCTGCGCCGCCACGCGTTCGATGCGCAGCTGCTTGGCCAGCCCGAAGGCCGACATGCCGTAGATCAATCCGAAATTGATGGCCTTGGCGGCGCGGCGCATGTCGTCGCTCACGCTGTCCGGCGCCACGCCAAATACTTCCGCGGCGGTGGCGCGATGCACGTCGCGGTTCTCGGCGAAGGCCTGAATCAACCCCTTGTCGCCGGAGAGATGCGCCATGATGCGCAGCTCGATTTGCGAGTAGTCCGCCGACATGATGCGGTAGCCGGGCGCGGCGATGAACGCCTGACGAATGCGCCGCCCCTCGGCCGTGCGCACCGGGATGTTTTGCAAATTGGGATCGGTCGAGGACAACCGCCCGGTCGCCGCCACCGCCTGATGATACGAGGTGTGTACACGGCCGGTCTTCGGGTCGATCATCACTGGGAGTTTGTCGGTGTAGGTGGATTTGAGTTTCGATAAACTGCGAAATTCGAGGATGATCTGCGGCAGCGGATAATCCAGCGCCAGTTCCTGTAACACCTCTTCCGCCGTGGACGGCTGGCCGGTGGGCGTTTTCTTGAGCACCGGCAGTTTGTGCTTGTCGTAAAGTATTTCCTGAATTTGTTTGGGCGAGCCCATGTTAAACGGCTGGCCGGCGAGCTTGTACGCTTCGTGCTCGATTTCAAGCAGGCGTTTGGCCAGTTCGCTGCTCTGCATCTTCAGCATCATGACGTCGATCAGCACACCGTGCCGTTCCATGCGCGCCAGCACCGGCACCAGCGGCATCTCGATCTCGTCGAAGAGCTTCACCAGTGTCGGCGTTGCATTCAAACGCGGCCACAGATGTTCGTGCAGACGGAAAGTAATATCGGCATCCTCGGCGGCATAGGCCGTGGCCTGGTCCAACGGCACTTCGCTGAAACCGATCTGGTGCTTGCCCTTGCCCGCGACGTCTTCGTATTGGAGCGTCTTGTAGCCGAGGTACTTGAGCGCGAGCGAATCCATGTCGTGGCGCGAGGCGGTCGAGTCCAGCACGTAGGATTCGAGCATGGTGTCGTAGCGCATGCCAGCCAACCGGATGTCGTAATTGGCGAGCACGCTCATATCGTACTTGAAGTTCTGCCCGATCTTGGGAGGCTTCTCGTCTTCCAGCAGGGGTTTCAGTTTTTCCAGCACGGCAGCGCGGCTGAGTTGCTCGGGTGCACCGGGATAATTATGCGCCAGCGGCACGTAGGCACCCTCCCCGGCACGGTCGGTAAATGACACGCCGACGATCTCGGCCTGAAGCGCGTCGAGACTGGTAGTCTCGGTATCGAAGGCGAACAGTTTCGATTGCGCGAGCCGCGCCAGCCACTGATCGAGCGCCTTCATATCGGTGATCATCTGGTATTTCGCGCTCATGGCCGCCGGCGTGGGCGCGGCGGCGGGAGCATTCGCGCCGCCCAGTTCGGCCAGCCACGATTTAAACTCCAGGCGCGCGAACAACTCACGCAGGCGCGCGGTGTCCGGTGGCGTGCGCTTGAGATCATCGGGTGTGAGATTTAAATCCACGTCGCACTTGATGGTGGCAAGCTGGCGCGACATCGGCAGGTGTCCGATGGCCCCACGCAGGCTTTCCCCCGCGCGTCCACCGATGTCGTTCACGTGTGCCACGATTTGTTCGAGCGATCCATACTCCTGCAACCACTTGACCGCCGTCTTGGGACCGACGCCGGGCACACCGGGAATGTTGTCGGAGGTGTCGCCGACAAGCGTGAGAAAATCCACCATCTGTTCCGGCGTCACGCCGAATTTCGCCACCACCGCGTCGCGGTCGATCACGGCGTTCTTCATGGTGTCCACCAGCTGGACATGTCCGTCCACGAGCTGCGCCATGTCCTTGTCGCCCGTGGAGATCACGGTGTGGCGGCCCTCGGCGGCGGCGGCGCGTGCCAGCGTCCCGAGCACGTCGTCGGCCTCCACGCCTTCGATCTGGAGCAGCGGCAGGCCGAGCGCGCGCACGATGGCATGGATCGGCTCGATCTGATTCGAGAGATCGTCCGGCATCGGCGGACGGTGCGCCTTGTACTCGGGATAGATATCGTCGCGAAAGGTCTTGCCCCTGGCGTCGAACACCACCGCCATGTATTCGGTGTCATAATCCGCGAGCAGGCGGCGCAGCATGTTGGTCACACCGTATACCGCGCCGGTGGGCTCGCCGTGCGAATTGGCAAGCGCGGGCATGGCGTGGAAAGCGCGGTACAGATAAGATGACCCGTCCACAAGGACGAGTGGCCCGCCTTTTTTATCGCCCGCTGACGCCTTCCTGGCAGGTTTTTTCTTGTCTCCGGCCTTGAGGCTCATACAGCGAAAGATCCGCCCGCGTACCTGATGTTTGTGCTAAAAATCATATATGAATGACGGAAATCCCCACGATAAAGAACCGCCGTATCCCAAACCCAACGGATCCGACTCCCATTTCCGCGTCGAGATCGCGCCCTCGGGCACCATGTCGCGGGAATCCTGGAAAATTTTCCAGATCATGGCCGAGTTCGTCGAAGGTTTTGAACGGCTGACCCAAATCCAACCCTCAGTCAGCATCTTCGGTTCGGCACGCACACTGCCGGGGCATCCCTATTATGCCCTGACCGAGGAGATCGCGCGCAAACTATCCGACGCCGGATTTTCCGTGGTAAGCGGCGGCGGGCCGGGGCTGATGGAGGCCGCCAACCGGGGCGCGTACGCTGGCAAATCCCCCAGCGTCGGCCTGAACATCCGCCTGCCGCACGAGCAGCACGGCAATCCGTACCAGAACATCTCGCTCACCTTCCAGCATTTCTTTGCACGCAAGGTGATGTTCGTAAAATACGCCAAGGCCTACGTCGTCATGCCCGGCGGTTTCGGCACGCTCGACGAACTGGTCGAGGCGCTCACGCTGATCCAGACCGGCAAGAGCACGCGCATGCCCATCATCCTGGTGCACGCGCCGTTCTGGTCGGGCCTGCTCGACTGGTTCAAGGAAACGCTCATCCGCGAGGGCGTCATCGACAAGAACGACCTGGATCTCCTGAGCGTGGTGAACAGCGCTGACGAGGTACTGGAGGCGATCTTCCGTTATTATGAGGAATGCGGTTTCGAGGCGTCTGAAGCGGAAAGAGAGATCAAACTAAATCTTTGAGGCACGAACAAACATGCGCGTTACGTCTTTGCTCATTCTTGCCGTCCTGACCACACCGGCGATCGCGGCCGAGCCGGTGTCAAGCGGGGTTAAAAACAAGGCCCCGGCCACCGTACCCGCACCGCCGCCACCGCCGGAAAACTACAATCCGCCCGCAACGCCCGAACTCCCGGACGCCGGCCAACCGGAACCGGAAGTCACCATCACCACCAAGGACACGGAGATCCACGAGGAATACCGACTCAATGGGCGGCTGTACATGATCAAGGTGGTTCCGAAAAAGGGAAAACCTTATTACCTTATCGACAAGGAAGGCAGCGGACAATTCAGCCGCAGCGACTTCGAAACGCGCATATCCATCCCCACATGGGTGATCAAACACTTCTGATGCTCACGCGCTATCGGGACAGGAAAGTACCCGGCATACTCTTCACAAGGACGAAGGCATGAACCATTCCCCTTTAACCCACGAGAACGGGAATGGAAGTACCGGCCTGGGCCAGGGAAAAAACTGGATCGCCTGCGGACGGCGCATGGTGTTGGAACAAAAACCTCTCTGGTACGGCATGACCGCCGTGTATTTCATCCTCGGGTTTGTGCTGAAACTGATCCCGTTCATGGGCGATCTGTTGCTGATTCTCATCACCCCCATGCTGCTCGCCGGCGTGGTGTGGGGTCGTGTAGAGGATAACCAAACGGAACCACCTCCAAAGCCGAAACCCGCGTCTCCCGCCCAAGTGCTGTTCCAGACCTGGATTGCCCAACCGGCACAGGAGCTGATGCGTATCTTCACCCAGGAAGACAAGATGTTTGGCGCCGTGCTGCTCGGCATCGTCACCCTCGGACTGGCCATGCTGGTGAAAATAATCGGCTATCTGCTCGTGGGCGGTTCGATGCTTTCGGGGCTGGCCGCGAGCCAGATAGGCATCGCACAGATCACCACGCTGCTGGGCATGGCACTGGTGGCGGTCCTGTCGCTGTTGCTGGCGATGGGACTTTTTTACAGCGTTCCGCTCACGGTGCTGGGAAACCGCCAGCCGTTGGCGGCCATCTCTGAAAGTTTTTCCGTCTGTCGCGAAAACGCCGTGGCGCTGCTGGCGCTGACCGTGCCATTTTTCCTGGTCTATCTCGTCATTCTGGTGGCCTTTGCCAAGTCCCACTGGCTGGGCTATCTACTGCTGGTCAGCGCGGGATTTTTCGCGCTTCCGGTCTTCGTGGCCGCAGTTTATTGCAGTTACCTCACGTTTTATCCTCCTAAGCCTTCCGGTTTTCAACGTTAATCCGGTTCGTTCGCGGCCCACGACCGCGCCAAGTTTATAATCCGGACCATGCAGGTACTGACCTACCACGGCGAAGCGCTGGCCCAATACGGTTTCGGAAGCGGACATCCCTTCGGTCCTGATCGTCTGAACGCCTTCTGGCAAGAAATGACGAACCGGGGTCTCGACCGCCAATCGGGCATAGGCACACCGGTGCCCTGTGACGAAAGCGATCTCGCCCTGTTTCACACTGAGGACTACATCGCGCGCGTTAAACGCCAGTCACAAACCGGTGAAGGCTATCTCGACCATGGCGACACGCCCGCCTTTCCCGGCGTGTTTGAGGCGGGATCGGTGGTGGTGGGCTCGGTGCTGGACGGGCTTGGGAATATTCTCGCCGGCCACTGCCGGCGCGTGTTCGTGCCGATCGCCGGCCTGCATCACGCGCGGCGTGACTCCGCCGCGGGCTTCTGCGTGTTCAACGACATTGGCGTGCTGATCGAGGCACTGCAGAAATGCCATGGCATACAGCGCGTGGCTTACGTGGACATCGATGCGCATCACGGCGATGGCGTGTTCTACTCCTTCGAGGACGATCCCGACGTGATCTTCGCCGACATCCACGAGGACGGGCGCTATCTCTATCCCGGCACTGGCGCCGCTGCTGAAACCGGCAAGGGCAAAGCCAAGGGCACTAAGCTCAATATTCCACTCGAACCCGGCGCGGACGACAACGCGTTTCACCGCGTGTGGCCGCGGGTCGAGGAATTCGTGCGCGCGGGCAAACCGGAATTCATCATCCTGCAGGCCGGGGCCGACAGCATCGCTGGCGATCCTATTACGCATATGCAATTCACTCCGGCCGCGCATATCCATGCCGCAGCGCGCCTGTGCGCGCTCGCCGATGAGTTTTGTCAGGGGCGCCTTATTGCGCTGGGCGGCGGGGGCTATAACCGCACCAATCTCGCGGCCGCCTGGACCGGCGTGGTGGACGCGATGCTGGCGGCGTAAGGTCGGCCGCTTCATCAACTGCGAAATTCCCGCTAGTCTTCGCCCGCCTAATCAATAATAACTTCGCATGAAATTTTGGATCGCCATTGCCAAGGCCATCGACGCCGCTAACGAAACCATCGGGCGTGCGGTGCTGTGGCTGGTGGGCGCGGCGACTCTTATATCAGCCCTGAACGCGTTGGCGCGTTACGGGCTGGGGCGGTCCTCCAATGCGTGGCTGGAAATCCAATGGTACCTGTTCGCTGCCATTATCTTGCTGGCGGCAGGCTATACCCTGAAACATAACGGCCATGTGCGCATCGACATCATCTACGGGCGTTTCTCCGCGCGCACGCGAGCCTGGATCGATCTGTTCGGGACTTTGTTCTTCCTGCTGCCGCTGTGCGGGCTCATGGTGTGGCTCGCTTGGCACGGCTTCACGGATTCGTTTCAGAGCGGTGAGATGTCACCCGATGCCGGCGGGCTGATCCGCTGGCCGGTGCGCCTGCTCATTCCGCTCGGCTTCGCGCTGCTCGCGTTTCAGGGCGTGGCCGAAATCATCAAACGCGTCGCCTTCCTGCGTGGTGAAGGAAAACTCACGCGCGAACAGCCGAGGGAAGAGATATGACCTTCGCGGTCATGGCGCCACTCATGTTCGCCGGGTTGGTGCTATTCCTGCTGCTTGGCTATCCCGTGACATTCGCGCTCGCGGCCAACGGATTGTTATTCGCCTTCGTCGGCATCCTGTCAGGATTTTTCGATATGAGCCTGATGCAGGCGCTGCCCGAGCGCGTCTACGGCATTGTCTCCAATCCGACGTTGCTCGCGATTCCCTTCTTCACCTTCATGGGGCTGGTGCTGGAGCGCAGCGGCATGGCCGAGGAGCTGCTCGACACCATCGGCCAGTTGTTCGGGCGTTTGCGCGGCGGGCTTGCCTACGCCGTCGTGGCGGTGGGTGCGCTGCTCGCCGCCACCACCGGTGTGATGGCGGCCTCGGTCATCGCCATGGGCCTGATCTCCTTGCCCATCATGCTGCGCCACGGTTACGACAAGCGCTTCGCCAGCGGCGTGATCGCCGCCTCCGGGACGCTGGCGCAGATCATCCCACCCTCGATCGTGCTGATCGTGCTCGCCGACCAGCTTGGCGCCTCGGTCGGT
>JACXTT010010851.1_pt1 | contig 12236 bp, 11 predicted proteins | sample 9270951 | NCBI WGS metagenome assembly JACXTT01 (sample SAMN15532306, study PRJNA645909) | rock metagenome | isolation source: weathered quartz diorite | place: Puerto Rico | collected 2017-06-21 | reverse complement strand
ACGTAAAGAACAGTTAACCCAAAAACACATGAGCCATCGGGTAACACCACTTTTGGCGCAACGAATCCCCCTTCCGCGCACCACCGGGTAACAGTTACTTTTGGCGCGCGACGAGCCGTTCCGACCGTCCATGCCGGGTTAAAACGCGCTGAAGCGCCAGCAAGCCGGGCCGCCGGCAAGCCGCGGCTGCATCCCACCTTATTGCCTTGCTCTCTGCCAGCCTTCCTCCTTTATTGCTTGCGCAAAATCTCGTGAAAAAATTTGACGTAACCTCGATCGTGCGGTAAACGTCTCCCACTCGATGAGAACCGCCATGAACATATCAGTCGCGATTTGGCCGCTGACGCCCGTCGCCCATGCGACACGCCGTGGCTGGTCGAGTCGCGTGTTCAGCCTCAGCCTGTCCAAGGCCTGTGGCGGTCACGAACCCAAATGGGATAGACCGGAGGTAAGCAGGTAATAGAACGTAGAATTTCCAAACCCTGCTTACCGCGTGTGAGCAGGGTTTTTTGTTTTTCAGGAAGGATCAAAACGCTGAACGAAAGGCTCGAAGCTGTGATTGGAATGCGACGGACATCGGAATGATGTCGATAGGCGCGAACCTGAATTTGCCGGGGAAGAGCGATCACGCCCGACCGGCGTTGTGCGCCCCTGGGTCGCCGCGTCGACCGCGAAAAGCATTTACACGAGATTTGTCAATTGAAGGGCTTCGCAGGAGGTGTGCCCTGAACACCGAAACAGCCGCCGTGAAACCGCGGGCTGGGATCGAGTCGATCGCCAGGAGGTGTTTGTTCTGTTGCAGGGCGATGCCTTGATTCATACTTCTCCCAGCGTCTACGCGCCATTCAGTGGCGTGGGGACCTCACGTCATGACGCGCAACTCGAAACACAGACCTATTCATCCTCGCGGACTTCCGCCTGGCGACCCTTTTCCGGACTCTTAGTTGAACCCTGGAGCGACCCGTAGTCTTTGGGAACGGGCCTGCGCGCCGCCACTCCGTTGCAAATCTGTGGGGCCGACAATTTTCGAATCTCACCACGGGACTCAGGTGCAAGGTGTGTGTGTCCCGCATCCCCCAGGAACAAGCCCCGGTGTGCGCAAGCACACCGGGCGTACAGCGCGCGATGTCGCAGCAACATACTTGCTTTGCGACCGAGTGACCGCAGGTGCAAATCCTGCCGCGCTGACCAATTTCAAACTTGTTGCCGCGTCCGAGACAGATGAGGCACTCGTCTTCTAAACGAACTGTTGCAGGTGGAAAATCCTGACAACGCCGTTGCCAGAGTATTTCAATGGACGCCGCGGCTCGACAGCAACCGTCCTAATTTCGGAGGAGGAACGCGGATTGAAAAATTCATGAGGAGCTTGCGCCCCGTGCACGGCAGATGAAGCTTCTGCCTTCCGCGTTCCCCTTCGTCTCGCTCGAGGCGCCTCCAGGTCAATGACCCTCGCGGAATCCGAGCATCCACATCGATCCGCGTTCATCCGCCATGGAACTCTTTAACGCCTTTGTTCGCGACCAGCGAACGGTTCAAGGACGCCTCGAGGTGAAACCCCGCGGGCGGAGGCGAGTGCTTCCGCCCGCAGATGCTTGCTATGAACCACGCAGAGTGGGGCGGAAGGTCAGAGCCTCGTTACCTCGGCTGCTTCCGTCATCATTCAGCGGCACTGACCGTCACTTCCAGGCCTTCGGCGCGGGCCAGAGCGCCCTGAATGCGGTCTGAGGTCAGAAAGGTGTCGCATTCCAGTTCGAGGGCCAGCGCCACATGGAGCAGGTCGAATCCCCGGCACCCCAGCCGTTCGGTATGCTTCTCAGAGAGTTTTCGGGCGCGCAGCAATGCGTCGTCGCAATCAGTGGCAACCTCAACCAACCATCTGCGTTTGAGCCACCGCTCGATTCGACCCAAAGCCATGTCACGTTCGCGTCCGATGGCGCTGCGTTGGCGGCTTTCGGTGGCGTGGCGAAGATGGAATACCCGGAGCCGAATGGCATTGGTTACTTCCAGGCCGTGCAGCGGCAGGAAAAGCAAAGGTGCAAAGTTGAGCTGTCGGAATTCGGCCATCGCCTCTTGCGAGCCGGGCTCGTTACTGACCAATTTGACCAGAAAACTGGTGTCGGCGTAAGCCCTCATCGCCGTGATTCGAGCACGATTTTAGACAGGGGAATTTTGGACCTCGGGCCGCGAAGGACTTCCATCAGTTCCTCGTCGATCTCTTGCCGTCGGCGTTCCTCGTCGCTCGCCGTGCCGTTGGCCGGTTGCAGAATCCAAAGCGGCTCGCCATTATCGGTGACCTGGACGGATTTTCCGGCGCGAGTGATCCGCTTCACTTTGAGCGGTTCGCGGACCAAGGTGCGGAGCGAGATCGTTTTCACAGCGTCAGACAGTAGCGTCAGACAGTAGCGTCAGACGGTAGATGTGTCAATTGCCTTGAATCGGGCAGCGCGGCGACGGCATCCAGCAAATGGCTGGCGGTGGTTCTTCAGCGCATCGATGCGGCAAAGCTTGTGCGGCGCCGGCAATTGGGTAAAACCGGCCTAAATGAATCGGAGCATCAACCCGAGTTTGTTAGCCGGAGCGGTGTTTTGTCTGGCGGGCTGCCTTAGTGTGGCCCCCAGCATGAATGAAGGTTTCAACAGGTACACCCTGGACTACGAAACGCCCGTCGATCCGGGGTTGCAAAGGAAGCTCGAACGAATCGATGCCGAACTGCGCGACCAATACGGCATGACGACGCAGCAGACGGCCGTGGGGTTGCTGGATTTGAAAACCTTGCGCCTGGCGATGATCCATCCCGACCGTGAGGAATACGCCGCGAGCGTGCCGAAGATCGGCATACTGCTCGCCTGGTTCCAACTGCACCCGCAGGCCTCGACAAACCTGGACCCACAAACGTGTCACGAGCTGGGTTTGATGATCAAGGCGTCTGGCAACGAAATGGCCGCGAAGTTTTCGCAGGAGATCGGGCTGAAAAAAATCCAGGCCGTGCTCGACGCAGACCATTTCTACGACCGGGATCACGGCGGCGGAATCTGGGTCGGCAAGCATTACGGCAAAGGCAGCGAGCGCATCGGCGATCCAGTGGCCGACCATTCTCACGCTGCAACCGTTCGACAATTGCTCCGTTATTTCTTGTTGCTCGAGCAGGGGAAACTGATTTCTCCCGCCGCGTCAAAGATGATGCGCCGGATTTTTGAGTCGCCGGACATCGCGCATGACAACATCAAGTTCGTCAAAGCGTTGGCGGATCGAAACGTCCGGATTATTCGGAAATGGGGTTCGTGGGAGGAGTGGCGCCATGACACCGCGGTCGTGACCGGATCGCGGCGTCATTACATCCTCGTCGCGCTGACGCACCATCCGAAAGGGGACGAGTATCTGGAGGCTTTGGCCAGGGCGGCGGACGAATTGATGACCGGCGGCAAAGAACGGACACCAATGGAGAACGGGCTGGTGGAGTGATGAAGTAGTGCGATCGATTGCGCCCTCACGCCCTCCACCCTCAATCCGGCGCGCGGTTTGGTCAGGGCCATGGCCTCAAGTCGGCGCGCGCGCTTCGGCCGGTTGCCTTCATGAGCGATTATCTGGAGCGCGCGCTGTAGAACTTCAGAGGCGAGAGGTGCGCTTCGACGTCAGTGAAGTTAATGCCGCCCAGGTTGTTGGTCGCGACGCCTAACTCGCTCCAGACCACGAGATCGCTTGACCCCAGGACGGCGTAAACGCCGGGCGGCCCGGTGATTCCAAATTGAAACGCTCCAACCAAGGGCCGCGGCCGGACTAGTTGGACTGTCAGAGGATAAGTAAACACCGAAACCCCTTCGCTATTCAGCGAGCCAATGGTCTCGGCCAGATTGACCGTCAAATTCGTCGAGGCCGCCAGCGCTTCAGACAACACCAGGGTCGTCAGCGGATTGCCCAGGATACCCAGTTCGGCGAGTCGCGTCAGGTCCGGTGGCAACGTCAGGTTGGTCAGTTGATTGGCCGTGAGAAACAGCTTGGTCAAATTCGTCAGGCCTGACGGTAGCGTAAAGCTGTCCAGTTGATTGGCGCCAAGGTTGAGCGTCTCCAAATGCGCCAGATCGGGCGGTAACACCAGGCTGGTCAGTTGATTCGAGCTCAGATTCAATCCGACCAAATTTGTCAGACCCATCGGCAAGGTTAGATCGGTCAGTCTGTTCTTGGAAAGGCGGAGCGTGGTCAAATGCCCCAGGTCCGCTGGCAGGATGATATCGCTGAGGGGACACTCGCTGACGTCAAGATAGGTGAGTCCGGTCAACCCCGCCGGCGGGTTGAAGTGGGTGAACTGGTTGGCGCGCAGGTGCAGCAAGCGCAGCCCGGTCAAATTCGTGGGGAAATCGAGACGGGAGAACCGATTGAAATCGAGGTCCAGCTCGTGCAAACCCAGCAGGTCATCGGGCAAGGCCAGGTTTGTGAGTTGATTGAAGGCCAGGTCGAGCTCGATCAGATTTGTCATTCCTTTGGGTAGGATGAGGCTGGTGAGCAGGTTCTGGGATAGGTTGAGCTCGGTCAGGCTTGCCAGCCCCGGTGGCAAGTCGACGTTGGTCAGCGGATTCCCCGCGAAGTAGAACGTGTTCAGATTCGTCAGCCCGCCTGGAAGGGAAAAATTCGTGAACGCATTGAAGCCGAGGTCGAGCGAAAGCAGGCTCGTCAGGTTTGATGGCAGGCTGAAACTGGGGAGTTGATTGTTCTCGAGGTCCAGGTTTGTCAACCCGGTCAGGTCCGCCGGCAACGTCAGGTTGGTCAGCCCAGCGCCTTCGATGGTGAGAGACGTGAGATTCGTCAGCCCGCTCGGCAGGAATAAATTGGTGAGCGGATTGACGCTGAGGTCCAGGACCGACAAGTTCGCGAGCGCGGCCGGCAAAGAAAAGTGGGTGAGGGAGTTGATCTGGAGGTCCAGTGCGACCAAATTACGAGCCGCCTCCAGACCGTCAAGGCTTCTCACGTCCCGGCGGCTGGCATCCAGGTTCCTCAAAGTGAGCAGGTCCTGCACGGTCAATGGATCGCCTTGTTTTTGCAACGCCTGGCGGATGGCAGCGTTCAGGCCGGGATCCGGAATGGACACTTCTTGCGCCCGGGTCGAAATCGCGAGGCGAGTCGAAATCACTAGGGTCAGAACAAGGGGTCGGATGATGCCAAGGATGGTTCTCATGGTTACAGGATAAATCTGTTTCCCTTTCGTCAGCGCTTTTCAGGAGCAAGCATTTGGATCTCTGCTGAAAAACCGGCATGCGCCGTCACATTCACGGGCTTGTGCTTCGGGGTCGTGCGCGCCGGGAACGTCCCCAGGAAATTCCCATTCTTCCAGTTGCGCGAAGGGCGGATGGGCCTGGGAGCAAACCCGCCGCCGCAATTGGGGCAAACATTCCCGAGGACTGTTTCGACGCACGTCGCGCAAAAGGTGCACTCGAACGAGCAAATCCGCGCCTCCAACGAATCGGGCGGCAGCGCCTTGTTGCAGTGCTCGCAAGTCGGGCGCAGAGCGAGCGCTTCCACGATGTCAAAGTCCTCGTCGGTGATTCGGTACTTGCGTCGAATCTCTTCTTTTGAGGTTGGCATAAAGGAAACTCGGCGGGTGTTCCTGGCGAAGGGCGGCACGGATCAACGCCAGCAGGTTCAGCGCATCTAAATTGGTAGCAATTGCTACAGAAATTCCGCCGATTCAAAAATCCTGGCCTCGGTAGCAGCCGAGGCGACGAGGCCCTGGACCTGCTAGTCGCAATCGTGGCTTTGCCTCGTCAGGGTCCCGTCGCGCCGGTGGCGCTCACCGGAGTACGCTCCTGTTGAGCGGGGGCAGATCAATCGGACAGCGCGTGCGTCGCGTGTGTGACCGCCGCTCCCGCTCGCAGGGACGCCGCGACCATGGCCGCTTCCGTCAATTCAATGTCGGTTGCGCCCGCCTTGCGCGCGTTGCCGCTGTGGATGTCGATGCAATACGGGCATTGAGTCGTGAGCGCGACGCCAACGGCAATCAGCTCTTTGTACTTCACAGGAATCGCTCCCTCGGCGACGGCCGCCTTGTCGAAGGCCCAAAAGGCCTTCATCACTTGCGGCGCGAGGTTGTCCATCTGCTTTAGCTTAACCAGATTTTCTTTGTGATACATAGTTTTGCTTTTCGAATGTTATTCCACGGTCATTGGGGCCAGAGCGGACTCCCGTCCGCTGCTACGAGTTTTTGGACTGGCGCCAGCTCGGGAGCATCCTCCCCCGGTCGAAAGCGTTAGGCCCTCGACCGGGGGTGCTCACGCGGCACTAGTTGTTCGTCTTCCGGTAGAAAAAATAATCGGCCGTATAAGGCACGCGGGCCACCTGCCCAACGAATGCGCCGTTCGCCGAGGGCGCCTTGCCGCCAGACGTGTTCACGCGCTGGATGTAGGTCGTGTCGGCAAAGATGCCGGGACCTTCCGTGCGCTCGGGCACAGCACGGAGCAGCAGCCACGGGATGGAGTCGGGGTCCACGGTGACGGCCTTTGGCGGCAACGCTCCCACCACTGTGCTGCCGCTGTTGCTCTGCCACGTTGGTCCGGCGAAATGGATCGCAACGATGGCTTCCGCATTGAACAGGATGGCCTCGGGCACGGCGGCTCCCCAACTAACGCCATTCCACGTGTAGATCTGCACGCCCACACCGAATCCGTGGAAGTGAACCTTGTTCCCGACCGGGACGACGATGTCCTTCGGAACCTCGAGGGCGCGGTTATCGCTGCCGGATCCAGCGGCCCGAGCGGCAAGCCCGCCGCCTAGCGCCAAAGCGAGCGCGACGACGACGGTTTTGTTTGCTAAAGGAGCCGTTGATGCAGGCCGCATCAGACGGCGAAAGGTTGGCATTTCCTTTTTCTTTCTCGTTTTGCTTTGTTCGTTCATCATAGCTTTCTTTCATAGTTCATTTGTTTCTGCGCCTCTGACTGGAGCGAAGGACTGTCATCGCTGGAACGTCCCCATGACTTGGAGTGCTCGAGGAAACCCCCGCCCCAACCACATCAGATCGCATTTGCGTGGGTGTGAGAGCCCGATGGGAAATTGGTTCCATGAAAATATCGCGTGGAACTTTTCCATCCTTGAGGGATGGCAACTTTCATCTTTGTTCGTTGGGATATTTTTCCGAACGCGTTTCAGTGCATTCTTGAATCCTTTGGTGATTCAACCGGCACTCCCTCAGACGAACACCTCCGCTCCCCACCCTCAAGCTGCAAGGGCGGAGAGGGAGGAACCCCACGACGTTCGTTGGTCCCATGCCGCGCGCTTTTCGAGCGAGCGATGGGCCTTGGTCCTTATCGTCCCGCGGCACCGCATCTCGACTGAGCAGCTTGCGACACGATTTCGTCCGCCTGATCCGGGCTGATCAAATCCTGCGCCAGGAAGGCTGCGGCTGCATGAGCGACTGCGGACACGTACTGGCCATGATTCTTCCACCTGCCGCCCGAGGCCGGGCCGCTGCACGGCGCGATTTGGTCAATGCTGCACCCGTTTGCGTCCACGATCGCGCCGGCCGGAGTGTCCGGACACAAATCTAAAGAGTCCGCGACTCCATCTTCGTCTGCGTCGGTCTCGCCATTCAGGGAAAACGCCGCGTTGAACGGGCCCTGGCCGGTGATGTCCGTGCCGATGCGCAGCCAATCCGGAGCCAGAGCGTCATTGCGAATCCAGCTTTGCAGATCGGGTGCGAACAGTGTTCCGGGCGCGACAATCGGCCTGGGCGCCGACAGCCACAGAAAATCGCCGCTGTCCAGCAGTACCTCCGGACGGAAGAAATAATGAGCGGCCGGTAGGGCAATGGGCGGATGGAACTGCACAGTGATCATTACCTCTTCTCCAGTCACAGCGCCTTCGCCGTTGGTTTTTTGAGCGGGACTTTTGTTGATCCCGTTCACGACGGAGTTGGACGCGGTGAAACTGGAAGCCACAATCGTCGCGTTAAAGGTCAGGCTGCCGTCGGCTCTGTCGCGCGTTGCCGAATCGATTTCGACATCGGCCGGTGAATTGGTCCGGTTCGGGACGTTGCCCGATGGCGGATTAGCGGAGTCACCGGGGAACACGTGATAGATCTCGACTTCCACGGCGCGGATGGCGGTGAGCGGCGTTCCGAGGGGCAGCAGGCCAGTGAAGGTCGCTTGATTGATGACGACGGCTTGAGTCAGAAGGAAATCGTCGGCGGTCTCGGTCTGGCTTTTTCCTGGGCTGGCGGGACGCGAGAGGGTCGCGATTTTTCCATCCGGAGCACCGGTTGAAAAAGTGAAAGACTCCGCCGGCGCTTGAGCGGCCAGCAGGAGCGAAGCCATCGCGCCGGCAATGGTTTTCCGGGCGGCAAGGGCGGTCAAGCCCAACCGCACCCTCCGACGCAGCCCGGGCGTTTCGTTGATCATTTTCGTGTTGTTTCGTTCGTTCATCATAACAGGTTTCATGGTTCATTGGTTTCTGCGTCTCTGACTGGAGCGAAAGGCCGTGAGCGCTCACGCGTTTGCAGTACTGAATGATCGATGAAGCCGGCGCTCCAAAAGCATCAGATTCGCATTTGCCGAGGTGTGAGATGCAGAAAAGGAAATGGTTCCTGCCAAATGCGGGAAGAGATGGCCGGCGGGTGGTTCTTTCGACCCAGCGAGGTTCGTCCAGGGAGGGCCGCCAAACGCGCGCGCGGGTGAAGGATCGGTTTGAGTGGGCGGGGCGTACGAGCCGCAACCGCTCTAACGATGCGAGACAAAAGCCACAAGGTCCGCCAGGTCATTGCACGTCAGATCTCATTGCGGCCCGATGACGAGCACGATGCGGAAACCCAGGTCCGTATCGATGTGAGACTGGAACGCCAGCAGGCGCGAGGCCGACCGGCAGGACGAATCAGGGTAGTCGTAAGCGCCGCCGCGTATGACTTTGTTGCCAATCGGATTCGAGGTCGGACCGGTCGGATCCGTCACCGCGCCGCCGGGCAAATCCCCGTACCAGTCCTGGCACCATTCCCAAACGTTTCCATGGACGTCGTACAATCCCCAAGGATTGGGAAGCTTCTGCCCGACTGGGTGAACAGTCAGATTGGCGTCAGACAAATGCCACATGTAATTTGTCGCGCGGGCATAACCCGGATCGTCACCGTAACTGAAGCGCGTCGTCGTGCCGGCGCGCGCGGCGCATTCCCACTCGGCCTCGGTTGGCAGACGATATTGGCTGGCGGAGGGAATGCGTCCCGCCGCCAATTCCCGCTGCGTCAGTTTCCAACAGTAATTCGTCGCGTCGAACCAGCTCACGCTCGAGACCGGACGGCTGAGGTCACCGGGGAAGGCGCTGGGATTGGTGTTCATGACCGAGAGGTATTCGCCTTGTGTCACTTCGAATTGCCCGATCCAGAATCCGCGGGTCAACGTCACGGTCGTTTGCGGAACTTCGTTGCTGGCGTGATCCAGGTCGTTGGTCGGACTGCCCATCGTGAACGCGTTCGGCGAGATGAACACGAGGTTGGTCGCCGGGATCAGCGGCTGCGCCTGGTAAAACCTTCGAGGGGAAAGTCGAGCGGTTCCATCTGTGAAAGACACAGTGCCAACTCGATTGGACGCCACGCCTACTTGACTCCAGGCCGCCAGATCGGCGGAGGCAAGAACGGCGTAAACACCCGGCGGCCCGGTGATTCCAAACTGAAACGCCCCAACCAACGCTCGGGGCCGGAGCAGTTGGACCGCCAGAGGATACGTAAAGACGGAAACGCCTCGATCCTCTAAAGTGCCGACCGTTCTGGCCAGATTCGTGGCGGCGAGCGGTTCGGACAGCACCAAGGTCGTGAGCGGATTGCCGTTGACGAAGAACGACGCCAACTGCGTCGCATCCGGAGGCAAGGTGACGTTGGTCAACTGATTGCCATCCAGGGTAAGGTCGACCAAATTGGTCATCCCCGGTGGCAACGTGAAACTGGTGAGATTATTCTCGCCGAGATCAATTTCGGCCAACTGCTGCAGGCCGGAAGGCAAGGTCAGATTCGTCAGTTGATTGCCGGAGAGGGCAAGCGAGGCCAGATTGGTTAGGCTTGATGGCAATGTAAGACTCGTGAGCTCGTTTGCGTTGAGACGGAGCGAGTTCAAGCGAGTCAACTCGGGAGGCAGAGTGAAATTCGAAAGCTGATTGGCACCCGCATCGAAAAAGTTCAGTTGCGTGAGGTCTGACCGGAGGGTCAGATTGGTCAATTGATTGCCGAGCAGAGTGAGCGAGTTCAAATTGGTCATACCCGGAGGCGGTGTGAAGTTGCCGAGGCGATTGAAATCGAGATCCAGATTTGCCAGCCGGTTTAAATTCGCTGGCAAGATCACGTTCGTCAGTTGATTGCCGAAGACGAGCAACTTAACCAGGTTGGTCATTTCCGAGGGGAGGTTGAAGCTCGTGAGCTTGTTCCCCGAGAGATCGAGCTGGGTCAAAGCCGTCAGACCCGCCGGCAAATTGAAATCGGCCAGCGCATTGCCTTCGAGAAAGAGCGTGTCCAGGCGCTCCAAACCGGCTGGAAGAGAACATTCCTCGAGCGAATTAAAGCCGATGTCAATGATGGTCAGGTTTGGCGACGCATTCGACAGGGAGAAATTGGTGAGGTGATTGTTGAACAGGTCCAGGATCGTGAGGTTCGTCAGCCCATCTGCTATGGGGAAATTGGTGAGGGAGTTGGAATCCAGGTCGAGGATCTTCAAATTGCGGGCGGATTCCAGCCCTTCCACGCTTCTGATGTTACGGCCGCCGGCGCTCAGGTTCGTCAAGCCGACCAGATCCGATTCGGTCAGTAGTCCGGAAGGTTTTTGCAACGCCTCGCGGATCGCGGCGTTTAGTCCCGGATCGGGAATGGAAACTTCATCCGCGCAAACCGACGCCGCGAATCGGATGAAAATCACCGTCACCAAAATGGAAAAAAGCGTTCTCGGGTTCATCACGCTAGTTTGAACCTTCAGTGACGATTTGGTTCCGCAAAGCGAGTGGGACTAAAGGACCAGTGCTTAAAAGCGGCGATGCGGTAGCGTGTTGGACATGAACGCTACTTGACGTGCGCGGGCCTCGACAAAAACGGGTTGCAAGAGCATGCCTCTCCACAAAGCCCACCTCCCAGTCACGAACTCAATAATCTCCGAGACATTCTCCCGCGAAGGGGGTCGGACTGCCGTTTGCCATCGCGACCCGACTCGGGGCATTGTTTTCCTGTGGGCTATTTCAACGTGCGCAGGTAGGCGATGATTCTTCGGATGTCTTCGGGCGAGAATTTTCCCATGAAGGCCGTCATCTGGCCCTTTTTGCCGTTGCGAATCCGGGCGGCGATTTGCTCATCGGTCCAGTCCAGATTGTGCAGGTCCGGGCATTCGTCGCCGTGAGCGTCCGCTCCATGGCAGTGCGCACAGTTTTTCAGGAACAATTGCTGCCCCGCGGTGCCCGGGGCCGACGGATCCGCCATGAAAGTCGGCCGGCCCGACGGGGACGGCGCGGGAACACTGTCGGTCGCTGCGTCCAACACAATCTCTCCACCCGAATAGCCAGCACCGACCATCAATGCGGAGACAAGGCTCATCCCGGTGAGGTAAATGCCGAGGCCGCGCGGCGGAATTCGTCCGCGCCAGAACAGACGCCATCCCACAAGCACGGCGCACGAGATGACCGCGGGCCAGACGAACAAGTGGTGAACTCTTTCATAACCACCGCCGAGCACTCGCCCGCGAGTCATGACCAGACCGGCAATCACCGCGCCGATCCCGCCCAGCATGCCAACGACCGCCGAACCCAATCCAGCAGCAGAAAGACCGCGCCGCAGGGCTTCGTCGCGCGACCGCCAGGCGACGAAATCGAACGACACCGACGCCAGGAGAAGCGCGATGGGGAAATGGGTACTGCCGCCGTGAATCTGTCGCCAGATGGCGGGGGTCATAAGGGGCCTTCTTTCCCTTCGCACAGGCATTGGGACCTCGAACCCACCCTCAGCGCCCACGAAGGGAGTTGCACCGGCCGGCCAGCTCCCGACCCGGGAGGGGTTAGGGGTGGGTTGATCCGTACTGTGGTTTTCATGGAAACCCCAAATCAAACGAGGGTTGAATCCACAATGGCCAGCGAGCTTTGGCCTTCGACGAAATGGACATCCGTGATGCCGAGGTGCTCGCGCAATTTTCCGGCGTCCATTTTCAGCGGGCCGGGCTTAGGCGCTTGGCCGGGTTCGGGTTGCGGAAACGCGGTCGACTTCGCGGTGTGGAATGTGACGTGGCCCTCAACTTTTTTCA
>JACXTT010010850.1_pt1 | contig 12237 bp, 13 predicted proteins | sample 9270951 | NCBI WGS metagenome assembly JACXTT01 (sample SAMN15532306, study PRJNA645909) | rock metagenome | isolation source: weathered quartz diorite | place: Puerto Rico | collected 2017-06-21 | reverse complement strand
GGTGGCGCTTTCCCGCAAAATCGCGAAGGACGCCGATTCGGAGGTCCTGTTCGACGATTTCGATGCCAACGCTCGTTTGTGGGATGACCTTCATCAGTTGGTTAAGACGCCGCTTGCCTGCAAAAAGACGAAATTCCGGGACGGTTGCGTCGTTTCCCTAATTCTGGGGTGCGAATTAGGGAAACGACGCAACCGTCCCAGAATTTGCTACCAGTTCACAATGTCCGCATTGTCCCCCTCGCCGCCTTCTTGGCCATCGGCACCAAAGGAGAGCAGATCGAAATCTCCGTGCATTCCTGGAAACCGATAAACGTACGGACGGCCCCAAGGATCGGCCTGCAGATCTTTCTTCAAGTACGGTCCGTCCCAGTTCGGAGCATTAGCAGGACGATTCCTCAACGTCAGGAGTCCCTCTTCATTCGTTGGATAACGGCCTACATCCAGCTTGAATTGTTCCAATGCGCTTTCGTATTCCGATATCTGGGATTTCGCAGCAACGTGCTTCGCCTTATCGACGTTTCTGCCCACGCGGGTTCCCACGATTGTGGCGAATAGCGCGATGATCACCATAACCACAAGCAACTCGATCAGCGTGATACCGGCTTGGCTTCTCTGAATACGTTTCTTCATATGCGCCCTCAAAATCCGACTTCATTAATGCTGAAAATTGCCATCAACATCGACAAAACAACGGTTCCGACAATGACACCCATCACCAGAATGATCGCCGGCTCAAACACCGACGTCAGCGACTTTATAGAGGTTCGTACATCTTTGTCATAAATATCTGCCAACTGAAGCAGCATGGCATCCAGACGCCCTGTTTCTTCCCCCACCTCCACCAGATGGATGGCAAGGAGCGGAAACACGCCAGCATCCTGCATCGGCTGCGCAACGCCAAGGCCGCGCTTCGCGCCGTCTGCAATCTTAGAAATTGCCTCCGAAACGACCTGGTTTGTTGCGATGTCCTGCACGATACGCACTGCGCCGATCAGGGGGACAGCACTCGCCAGAAGCGTTCCCAATGTCCGGGCAAAGCGGCCGATTTCGATCTTGAGTAGTGTGGTCCCAAGGAGCGGAAAGCGCAATCTCCACGCATCATATTGTTGCCGTCCCGCCGGGCTTTTCAACCAATACCGGACCCCCAACACGATAGCCGCGATAGCGAGAAGGCCGATAGCCCAGTACCGAAGTGTCCAGTCTGAAAGCGTCAGAAGGATTTGAGTGGAGAATGGGATCGGAGCGCCAATGTCACTGAAGATTGTCGAGAACCGCGGAATGACGAAAAACATCAGAATCGCAATCGAACTGACTCCCACAACTGTCAGCAACGCTGGGTAGATCAAAGCAGAAATAAGATAGCTGCGCATTTCGTCCGCGCTGCGTTGGAATTCGACGAGGCGCTCAAGAATCGCTTCTAGAACGCCGCCGGCTTCACCCGCGCGGACCATATTGACGTACAACCGGGAAAAGTATTTCGGATGCGCAGCAAGCGCCTCGGCGAGTGACTTTCCACCTTTGATTTGTTTCAGAACGTCTTGGATTACAGCACGAAGGGCGGGTTTGGAGGCCAGTTCCGCCGTGATGCTGAGACTTCGATCAAGCGGCAGGCCGGCCTTTATCAGTGTTGCCAATTCCTCACTAAAAAAAAGTATGTCTTTTTGCGTGACGCGCTGAAATTGGATGCGCCCGCGCTGCGATTTGGCCACTGCCTGCTCGATGGAAATCGGAATCAGGCCCATGCCTTGGATGCGCTGCGTGACGGCCCGTTGATCGGGCGCTTCGAGTCTGCCTTGGCTTACGCGACCCTCGCGGTTAACGGCTTTATAAGAGAATTGGCTCATGCTCTTTGATTTCTTGAACGCGGGCTAAAGCCCGCGACTACACTTCCTGAGTAACTCGCAGTACTTCGTCAGGTGTCGTCAGTCCTGCCCGAACCTTTGTCCAACCATCATCACGAAGAGCTCGCATCCCGGATTTCAGCGCAGCCTCTCTCAAGACATTCGCATCTGGATTCGTGACGATCAGGTTGCGCATCTTTTCATCGATGTCAAGCAACTCGAAGATTCCGATACGGCTTTCGAAGCCGGTGTGTGCGCAACGATCACAACCCGGACCGCGCTGGATCACAGTGAACTCGACATCTCCGACCGGAACACTGCGTTCCGGCCGTTTACAGTTCTCACAATTTACCCGCACCAAACGTTGTGCCAACACGCCAATCAGCGATGAGGCGAGGAGATAATCCTCCACACCCATATCAATCAAGCGCGTTATGGCACTGGGTGCATCGTTTGTGTGGAGGGTACTGAACACAAGGTGACCTGTCAGCGCCGACCGGATCGCGATCTCCGCGGTTTCCAAATCGCGAATCTCGCCGATCATGATCACATCTGGATCCTGGCGCACAATGTGCCGCAATCCTGTAGCGAACGTCAGACCGATTTGCGGATTCACATGGATTTGATTGATGCCGTCCATCTGGTATTCGACCGGGTCCTCGATCGTGATGATCTTCCGGTCTGGAATATTGATTCGCTTCATCGCGCTGTAAAGCGTTGTTGTTTTGCCGCTGCCTGTTGGTCCAGTTACGAGAAAAATCCCGTGTGGCTTCGACGTCATTTCACAAACTTTTGAATAGAGATCCTCGGGAAACCCGATGAGCCTCAGATCCATCAAAGAAGTGTTCGACTTGTCCAGGATGCGCATGACAACACTCTCGCCATACATCGTCGGCAGTGTCGAAATTCGCAAATCGATTTCACGACCCAGGACTTTCAATTTGATCCGGCCATCCTGGGGCAGACGCCGCTCGGCAATGTTTAGCTTGGCCATCAGTTTGATGCGAGAAATGATGGCCGCCCGCATCTGATTCGGCGGAGCATCCACGTTGTGAAGGACCCCATCTATGCGATAGCGCAATCGCAAATCTCTCTCGAATGGCTCGATATGAATATCGCTCGACCGGGACTCGACCGCGCGCGAGATGATCAAATTGACCATCCGGATGACTGGAACTTCAGACGCCAAATCACGCAGGTGTTCGATGTTCTCATCGTCCGTGGCGAATCCCTCGCCTAATGTTTCGATGAGCTTTCCATCAGCGTTTTCCTCGCCTCCATAGAGTTTTTCCAACTCTTCGGAGATCTGCGACTCTCCAGCAAGGAAAACACGCACGCTATGTCCGGTTCGCAAACGAACCGCGGATTGCGTTTCGGTATCGAGAGGATCTGCCATTACAAGCGAGAGGACATTGTCTTCCAGATGAGCGGGCAGGATGCGGAACGTCTTCAGGAAGCGATATGGCAGTGCCGCCGGCTCGACAGGCACTGCTGGATATTCACCGGTAAAAATTGGGACTTTGAGCTGATCGCTGAGTGTGCTCACGACATCCCGCTCTGCGACGTATCCCAGATCGACAAGAATCCTGCCGAGTTTTTCACGCCTCTCTTGCTGCAACGCTAAGGCATTTTTCAGATCTTCATCCGAGATTAAGCCCCGGTCGCGCAGCAATTCTCCGAGCGGTTTCGTTTCAGTTCCGAGAAGGGTCTTCATCACAATGGTCGGACGGTGACCTGCTGTGGCGATTCCTTCTTTGCGGTGAAAAGAATTTGCATGGGCAGGTTTGGAACCGCGGCAGGCGTTGTGTTTAGTACGTTGACGACGATGCTGAGAGACTCGGATGATGCGATCGAATCCGTCGTTGCGATTCGCTGAGTCACAAACAGCTTGAGCTTTTCTTGAAGATCTGTGCGGCGTTGCTCCACTAGTTTCCGGAGTTCGGCGGTGGGTCTGGGGGTTGTGAATATTCCCACTGGCGCTTCGAACGCGACTTCCACCATCACAACGATTCCATATCCTTCGATATAGGCGGCGTGGGACGTTTGGGTGATCTGTGTACCTGTAGAAGCAACAGTGACATCTACAGCCAATTGCAACGGTGCCATTTCTTTTTTGAATGCGTCCGCCGTCGGTGTTGCTGCGAGTAAATACAAAGCGACGAGTTTCATCAACATAAATTAGTCTCCCGTCGGAGAGCGCTGTGCTCCCGCGATTGGCTGAATCTTCGTTGCCAGCAACATTGTGTCGCGCTCGGCTTTTTCTTGTTGCCGTTGTAGATATGCCAGCGAGGCCTTCATATTTTGAATTTCAGCGTTGAGTTCGGCCGCCTGATTTGTTTGCGCAGTCGGAATCGTTTGCCCGAACGCAATGGTCAATTGGGATTCGCTCCATTGAATATGGACACGACCGGCCAGAGCAATCGTCATCACGAGCAGAGCGGCAACCGCCGTGGCTGCGGGAAACCATCGCCGGAAGCGCCTGGCAACAGGTTTTTCGAATTCAAAGACGATGTTGCGCGGCGGAGCTACCTCCGGTGCAGTCTTCAACATGGTTAGTGTGTGCTGAAACTGTTCAACACGTACCTTGCACTCATCGCAACTCTCGATGTGTTTTCGCCCGTCAGCCATCTCGACGGCAGAAAGCTCTTCAAAAACGAACTCTGCAAGTTTTTCTGTTATGTGTGACATGGTTACCTTCTTTATCCCAAGATCGACCTTAATTTTTCGAATCCCATATACAACCGTGATTTCACGGTTGAGACCGGAGCATCCTGAATGGCGGCGATCTCTTCAAATTTCAGGTTCTGAAAAACCTTCAACACGACCACTTCGCGCTGATCTTCGGGCAATTGCTGCAGCGCCTTTTCTACCGCCAGTCGGCTTTCGATCGGCATTCTCGAAGCACGGGTTTCAGGTTCGAGTTCGACAAACGTTTTGCCTTGGTCCTTTCTCAGCTTCGAAAAGCACGTGTTGTGCGCAATGCGATAGAGCCATGCCGAAAATCGATCGAGATCCTTGAGCGTATCCAGCTCGCGATACGCCTTCATAAATGCGTCCTGGCACAGATCCATGGCTTCTTCGCGATCTCCAATCAACCGCACGATGAAGTTGTAGATAGGCCTTTCCCATTGCCGGACCAGCAGATTGAAGGCCTCCGTGTCGCCTTTGAGAACTCTCTCGATGATCTTTCGGTCATTCACAAGGTAAGACTCGGGAAACGTTTAAAAAGACGAAACGGGAATAGCCACAAAAAGGCACAAGAACCACAAAAGGTATTTCAATTTCTTGTGTTTTTGTGACTTTTTGTGGCGAGTTTCTCCTATCGGTAGATCTTGACGCGTTCCCGGAAGGGGTGGCGCAGGAACTCAGAACTGAAGGACATCAGTCCCACGAAGTTGTTCCAATCAATCGCAGTGACTTGGCGGAACGTGACGAGAAGAACGATATAAATCGGCGCAAAGATACCGAAATCCGCCGCGATCTTTATCGGCACGAGGTACCGGATAGTCTCCCAACTAACAAGCTGGGGCGTCACCTTGTGAAAGCCCAACACCGCCAAGTTTGCAAAAACCCCCGCGGCGATTGGCCGCAAATACACGTTCTGCAAAATCGTGCGTACCGAGTTCGCCACATACTTCCGGTGGAACGTCACCAGTAAATAACCAGTGGCCATGACAAACGCGAGAGACGTGCCTGCTGCGGCCCCGGGCGCTCCAAACTGCTGAACCAGCAAGACACTCAACACCGGATTAAGTACCGATAGCAGAATGGTGCTGTGCATGTCGAATTCGGGGCGGCCGATGCCGGCGCCCGTCTGGCTGGCTGCACCTCCGAGCACATTCGCCCCGTAGCCGATTGCGAGGATTTGCACCAGAACCACGGAATTCTCAAAACCGCTTCCCAGCCAGAAGGTGATCACAGAGCGAGCTTCCAATACGAGAAAAGCGACCATCGCCACGGTGAGCATCGCCACGTATTTGGAAACCAAGAGGTACGTTTGCAGAATTTTCGCGCGGTCGTTTCGGGCGTCCAATTCCGACGTCGCCGGGATCAACGCTGAAATCATGACGTGCGGCAAGGCTCGCATGAATGACGTCAATCGCGAACTTACCTCATAAAAAGAGACCGAAATAATTCCGAGGAACCGCGACACGATCAACTTGTCCACTCGAAAACAGATAAGCCCGCCTATCTGACTGACCTGCAGCTTGAGACCGTAGGCGAACATGCTTTTCAAAAGCTTTCCATCGAAATGCCAGCCGATCGAAATTCTTGGCACCATGCGCTTCAGCGTCCACCATGTGAGCAGCATGGCGAAACATGCATTGACGAGCGCGTTTACGGCTAGACCAAGCATCCCCCAGCCATATTCAAGGAACAAAACGGTGCCAATTGCATTCACAATGCTGATCTTGATCTCCAGCGAATTCGATTTATCCATTCGCTGAATGCCTTTGAAAACCGAGAGGAACATCAATGAAATGTTGGCAAGCGCACACGAGATCAGCACGATCAAATAAGGCTGGGACGCACCTGGAACATGAAAAAGTCTAAAGAGCGGCCCTTCGACAATTAAGCCGATGATGATCTGAAGGATTCCCAGAACACCATAGAACAACAGCCCGGAGAACAAAACACGATTGATGCGCTCGAAGTCTTCGTGTGTGTAGTACTCGGCGATGTACTTCACAAATGAGGATCCGAGCCCAAGATCAAAGAGGTTAAAAGAATTGATGAAAATGCTGAGAACCACCCAGGTCCCAAAATCGCGGACGTCTAGCTGCGCAAGAATGTATGGCGTCAGCAGCAGAGCGATGAGAAAACTCCACGAGCGGCCGATCAGATTGTAGAAGGTGTTCGTGACGAGTTTCTTGGAAAATTCTCCCTGAAGGGTAACCGGCTGAGGATCACTGCCCACGATGGCTATAACTCGCTCTTCGCTTTCATTTGATATTCTTTTGCCAATGCTGGTTGGATCGGTGTGACCGACTCGCGCCTAACCAAGTGGTTTTTGGAGTAGCGGTGGTATCCGAGGAAGAAGTGGTACCGGATCGACCAGTTGTAATGAGCATCCATCAACCGCGTCAACGGAGCAGTCCCGCGTGTGGTTTCCCAGTCGGCCAACAATTTGACCACAGGCGACATCGCGGCAGCCGTCCATCGATACAACGAGTGAACATTTCGTAGATGCCTTCCGATTCGACTGCACTCCACGAAGCGGTTCTTCAACTCCGGATGTAATCGAATGAGTTGGCCGAGCGAGTAACCTGCCTGTTCGGAGCGTTCTAAAAAGTCGCGATAACCAGGAAACCGATAATGAATCGCGCGAGCGTCAGACGCAAAGACCATACGGCAACCGGCCTTTTCCAAACGATATCCGAGTTCAATGTCTTCCATGCCGTAGATCTTGAAATTCTCGTTGAAGCCGCCGACGCTCAGAAGGATTTGCGTTGGGGTCGATACGTTACATGTGTGGTAATAGGAGAAATCGATGGGGCCTTTGGAAGGTGTATATGGATTCAGTATCCGGTGGTCGCGAAGGTATCGCAAAAACGGATCTGAAGTGTCACCCCAAGGCATGCTCACCGAGCCGATCACGGAGGTGTTCGGATTCTTGCAATGGCACTCGAGATGTGCCTGAACGAGGGCCGGCTCGGCCTGGACGTCATCGTCTATAAACAGAATCACTTCGCCCTTTGCCAATCGCATCCCCGCATTGCGGGTAGCGGCAGCGCCGGGCTTTTCCTGCAAACCAAATTTCAGATTGGAATGAACTTTGGCCTTCTGTTCAAGGATTGTTCGCGTGTCGTCGCTCGAGTCATTGTCGATCACAATAACTTCGTATTGCTCTTTTGGAATCGTTTGAGATTCGACCCGCTCGATAGCTTCAGCGAGCAAGGCCGAACGATTCTTCGTTGGAATGACGACACTAATCTTCGGCATTCAAATTCCTAAAATCCCAGTGCGACAGGCAGGGAGCATGGCCCGTTCCCCATCGGGCGCTTAATCAGCTAACGAAGTTTCCTCGAACCGAACCCATGGGTGTCTCCTCCCACACCAAAGGTTTCTGGTTCGAAGAAGATACGGAATATATCGGATGTGATCCACAAAAGCAAACGTGTATAACACCCTGCTTCGTAATGAATATTTGCCGTAAAGAATTCTCTTGAATAGGAAATTGTATAGAATCCGATTGTCCTTCTTGCAACCAAATCTATAAAAGAGGAAGAGTGAATTGCGGAAGCTGAAATAGTTTTCCCAGGTTCTTTTCTTTCCAGGAATGATGTCTTGGTTAAAGTGGCGTACAACGGCATCGCGAACATAGATGCACTTCCAGCCCTGCAGCCAGAATTTCCAACTCAGGTCCACGTCTTCACAATACATGAAGAAAATTCGCTCATCGAATCCGCCAAATTCTTCGAACGCTTTTCTCCGAATCAACACTGCCGCCCCCGTGCACCACGTTGTTTCACCTGTTTTCGGGTCGTAGACCTTGGGATGTTCCCGCGGTTGTTGCCGTGCCTCGCACATGGCTATCGACGGATCGTTCTGCGCGCGATCGACCAGCTTCTCGAGACATCCTTCTTCTAATTCGGCATCAGGATTCAGCAGGAATAGGAACTCGCCTTTCCCTTGGTGGGCCAGCAAATTGACTCCTCGTGCAAAGCCGTTGTTGGAAAGGGAACGAAGAAAGTGAGTTCGCAAAGGAAATGTGGGAAGCGCAGTTGCGAGGGTTTGCGCCGTATTGTCAGTGGAGCCGTTGTCGAGAAAGTAGATTGTGACCGGCAGCGTTATGCATCGAAGACTGTCGAGTAGAGGCCGGATGAATTTACTGCTGTTGTAGAGAACGATGAGGATATCGATCTCAGGCGTCACGATTTCCTTCCCGATAGGCCACAATGAGCAATAGCACGACGAAACGGTACAAAAATGAAATTGCTCTGATAACCATCTAACGATGTTCCGCGCCCATTTCTTCCATCAACTGAAGAAACTGCGCACCAATTCTTTCCCAGGTAAAGTGATTCAGTATCATCTCCCGCGCTTCTCGGCCCAAGGTCGACCGCAACTTGGATGATGCTGCCAATTCCGCTACCGCGTTGCAAAACTCCGCGGAATTGTTTGCGATCATGGCATGCCGCCGATTGACAACCGGAAAACCCGAGGCGCCTAACGAAGTCGTTATAACGGGGGCTCCCATCGCGAAAGCCTCTAACAGTTTCACACGTTGGCCTGTTCCGGAAAACAATGGGGCGGCCACAATAGCGTTTGAAGAGTGAAACAGTTGTCGTGTATCGGGAACGTACCCTGGAAACGTCGCGTTCGGTGTTTTAGAGACTGTTGCAGGAAGATAAGGACCGGCAATCACGAATTCTATTTCTGGAAAGAACGGCGCAATTTCCTGGAGCAAGAACTCCGCGGCCTCCACATTTGGCGTGTGGCGAAAATTTCCCACAAAGACAATTTGCAAAGGATGCTGCGCCGTCGTATCTGCGATAGATTGAAATGCTTCAGCATCGATGCCGATTGGAATTGCCCTAATGTTTGCGCCACGAGCATATGATCGAAGATAGGCCGCGTCTTCATTGGTCATCGTAACCACTCGATCGAAGGCGTTGCACATGGAGATCTCATAATTCAACATCGACATCCATCGTGAAAGCATCCGCAGCTTTTCGGTTGCATCCGAAGCCGTCTGGAACGTCCGATAGGCATTCGCTGAATACGTTTCATGAATCGTAAGAATCGAGAACACGCCGCGGCGCTTGTATTGTGCCATCTGAAGGTACTCGCACTGAATGACATCGACACTGTGTTTGCGTACCGCATCGTCGACGGCCTTGTGCATCTCCGGCGTTCCGAATTCGCGCACCATGAATGGCGCAAGAGAAAACCAATGCGCACCAAGATCCGGAACTCGATTGATGGCAACGACAGATTCACAAATCGCTTCGACGGTCTTAAAAAGTTTGCGCTCCTCCTCGTTCTCCACAAATGACAAGACACGAACGCAGTGTTTTTGCGCGAGGATTCTTATGTTGTGGAACATGCGAACACCGCCTCCGTGGAGATGGAGGACTGGCGGATATGGTGTAACAACGAGAATATTCATTTCTGACTTCGAGCTAAAACTTCGCGATCGCTGAGCAGGTAGTTCCGGGCGTTTGTGATACGCCTTCGCAAGGCCTCAGGCAGTTGTCCAAGGGCGCGAAAGAAAGCCTGCATTTCGAAGGCAGGTGTGAACTGCTGCATGGAGCGGGCATGCATTCTCGGCAAGTTGCTCACGTGCTGGAGGAGCAGGGAAACGTCCGTTATATTCTTCCAGATGAAGAGATACTGGTTTTTGCGGATGGTGTTCTCCACAAAATCATGATCGAACTTTGTCTTTGTAGTGCTGCGATGCTTGTGAACCACATGGCTGGCCGGTGCTAGCAGGCACTTCCAACCGCGTTTCCACGCTTGATAAGAAATGTCCGTGTCTTCAGTGTAGAAAGGGCGATAAAGCGAATCGAGTCCTCCGACTTCAAGATATTTCTCGCGATCGATAGCACAAGAACCGCCGCCGGCCCAGAAGACTGGAAGGGTATCGCAGGTTTCGTCGCTCTTACCGATGTCATCGTGCCAAAGGTAAAAAGATCCGTATTCAAAGCGCGCGCGAGTTTTACCAGTTTCTTCACGCCGGCGCTGCGAATCCGCAAAAAAGATTTGTGATGTTACGGCAAAAACCGAAGGGTCTCTGAAGCCTTCCAGCAGCGGCCGCAAAAAGCCACGGTCGACGGTCATGTCATTGTTGAGAAGGACGACGATTTGGGTTTGAGCAGCTGCAACTCCTCGGTTGTTTCCTCCGATAAAGCCGTAGTTGCGATCCAGCGGTAATACGTGGACGGATTGGAAATTCTTCCGTACGAAGTCCACGCTGCCGTCGGTGCTCCCGTTATCAACGACGAGAATATCGTGGTTACAGCCATCGTACTTTATGGCCTCGATGACGCTCGGCAAGCACTCTGCGAGTAAATGTTTTCCATCCCAGTTCGCGATAATAATGGTTGCGTTGAGGGATTCCGGCCTTTGTGCCTTGGGGTCTTTGTACCTCCGTTTTCTTAAACACAAAGGCACCAAGGCACAAAGGCATAACGCGACTAACAAATCAAACGGCAGGAGCAGAAGTACGTACGGCAATTTGCGGAGTTTTGACCTCATTTCAGATACGCAGCCAGCGCATCTCGCCAGTGCCGCATGTGATTCAAGCCGAGTTCTTTCAGGCGTGCATTTTCAAGAACCGAATATCTAGGCCGGGTCGCCGGAGTCTTATAGCTGTCCGAAGTCGTGGGCGCTAGATCCGCGCGAATGCCCGACAATTCAAAAACTGCGCGCGCGAACTCAAACCATGTGCAAGACCCTTCATTTGTCATATGGAAAAGCCCGACATGCCCTGTCGGCAAGAGGCGGGCAATCTGGTCAGCGAGGTCGACAGTATATGTGGGCGTGATCTGCTGATCGTGGACCACACGGATGGGCTCACGACGTTTTGCCTTCGTCAACATCGTCTGCACGAAGTTGCCGCCTTTACCTTGACTGCCTGAAGCACCGTAGAGGCCGCAGGTTCGGATCAGAATGTATTTTTTCGCTATTGAGCGAACCAGGAACTCGCCTGCCAGTTTCGAGTTTGCATAAACACTTAATGGAAACGGCTCGCTGCGTTCCGTGTACGGTTGTGTCGCTTTCCCATCGAAGACATAGTCCGTACTAATGTTGACAAGAATGGCGTCGAGGTCGTTTGATACGCGCACTAGATTCAATACGGCAAGTGCGTTTATGCCGTAGGCGAGGTCAGCGTGAGTTTCACAATCGTCTACGCGATGGTATGCCGCGGTATTCAGTACGAGTTCCGGCCGACAATCTAACAACGCTTCGCGCGTACGAGCGTGATCCGCGACATCGAAATCTTTCCGCGTGAACGCACGGACGTCGTGCGAATCCAGAGCGTGCAACAGGTCCTGACCGAGTTGTCCATTAGCTCCAAGGAGTGCGATCTTCATCAGGTTCGGAAAAGATAATATGATAATTTTGATGACTGTATTTCGTAGGATTTGAAAATCGACCGAGGAGATTCTCGATGGCTAAACCTGTGAGCGCACCAAAGGTCGGGGAAGAAGCTCCGGATTTCACCTTGATGTCGCATCTCGACAAAGAGGTGAAACTTTCGGATTTCCGAGGCAAGAAGAACGTCGTCATGGCGTTCTATCCGCTTGCCTTTACACCCGTTTGAACTGTTCAGATGCCGGCGTACGAGGAAGACCTTTCCGAGTTCGCCCGGTACGATGCCCAGGTCCTGGGCTTAAGCACCGATACGATTCCCACGATCAAAGCATGGGCAAAATCGTTGGGAAACATA
>JACXTT010010849.1_pt1 | contig 12237 bp, 12 predicted proteins | sample 9270951 | NCBI WGS metagenome assembly JACXTT01 (sample SAMN15532306, study PRJNA645909) | rock metagenome | isolation source: weathered quartz diorite | place: Puerto Rico | collected 2017-06-21 | reverse complement strand
CGGGCGCGACGCAAGGCGAGCGCCAGGTCGAGCTCGTCGGGGACGAGGAGGCGCGCACCTTGCTCGCTGCCGCCGCGCCGCTGCGCGAGCCGGCGGCCCCCTCCGACGCTCCGTCCGGCGCGGTGCTGTTCTTCGAGGACATCACGCAGATCCTGAAGGCACAGCGCATGGAGGCGTGGCGCGAGGTCGCGCAGCGGATCGCGCACGAGATCAAGAACCCGCTGACGCCGATCCAGCTCTCCGCGCAGCGCTTGCAGCGACGCTACGGCCGCGTGGTGAACGAGCCGGTGTTCGAGGAGTGCACCGGCACCATCGTCAAGCAGGTCGAGGAGCTGAAGACGCTGGTGAACGAGTTCGCGAGCTTCGCGCGGCTGCCGGCGGGGCAGCATCGGCCGGAGAATCTGAATGCGCTCGTCGAGGAGGCGGTCGTGCTGTTCCGCGAGGGACACCGCCAGATTCGCTTCGACGTGCGCATCGATCCGCGCGTGCCGACGCTGTTGCTCGACCGCGAGGGGATCAAGCGCGCGCTCATCAACATGTTGGACAATGCCGTCGCCGCTTGCGGCAACGGCACGTCGAAGGGAGGGCGGATCGAGATCTCGACCGCGTTCCTGGAAGCGCTCGAGCTCGTCCGCCTCGAGCTGGCCGACAACGGAACCGGCATGACTCCCGAAGTGAAGGCGCGTTTGTTCGAGCCCTACTTCTCGACCAAGAAGAGCGGCACCGGGCTCGGTCTGGCGATCGTTTCCGCGATCTTCTCCGACCATCACGCGTTCGTCCGGGTACGCGACAACGAGCCCAAGGGGAGTCGCTTCGTCGTCGAGTTTCCGGTAAAGGAAATCGCCCCGCATGCGTGAGACCGTCCTCATCGTCGACGACGAAGCGCAGATCCGGACGAGCGTGAGCGGCGTGCTCGCGGACGAAGGCTTCCGCGTCCTCGAGGCCGACAACGGCCGCAGCGCGCTCGCCGCCATCGCCGAGGGTCAGCCGCACCTCGTGCTGCTCGACATCTGGATGCCCGAGGTCGACGGCATCGAGCTGCTGCGTCAGATCCAGGACCGCCACCCGGGCACGCGCGTGATCGTGATCTCCGGGCACGGCAACATCGAGACGGCGGTGCGCGCGACGCGCCTCGGCGCCCTCGATTTCATCGAGAAGCCGTTCTCGCTCGACGGCCTGCTCCAGCGCGTCGAGCGCGCGCTCGGCGGCAACGAGCCGCATGCGGCCCCGGCAACGGGCGCGTGGGCGGCTGCGCGCGGCGTCGCGAACGGCGCGCATTCGGTACCGGGGAAGACGCTCGCTCGAAGCGTCGTCATCAACGGGCATGGCCTCCACTCCGGCATGCGCACGGGCTTGATCCTCCACCCGGCGCCTCCGGGGACCGGGGTCGTCTTCGAGAGCATCTCGACCGACGTCGAGATTCCCGCGCACGTCGACTTCGTCACCTCGACCGGCTACGCGACCACGCTCTACCGCAACGGCTCGGCCGCGAAGACGGTCGAGCACCTGCTGGCCTCGCTGCACGCGTTCGGCATCTCGAACCTGCGCATCAAGATGCAGGGGGAGATCCCCATCCTCGACGGATCGGCCCTGGAGTTCTGCGACCTCATCGCCTCCGGCGGCATCGAGGAGCAGGACGACGAGATCGAACCGCTCGTCGTCGACCGCACGTTCTCGATCGGCGATCCGGCGCAGGGAAAGTACATCGCCCTCGAGCCGGCCGACGGCTTCGAGATCGACTACACGCTCGACTACCCGAGGCCCGTGGGTCGCGAGCACGTGGTGTACCGCCACGCCGGCCCGGATAGTTTCCGCGCCGAGATCGCCCCGGCGCGTACCTTCGGATTCCTCAAGGACATCGCCGCGCTCGAGCAGATGGGGCTGGCCGGCGGCGGGCGTCTGCACAACTGCATCCTGATCGGGGACGAGGGCGTGGTGAACACGCAGCTCCGCATGGACCGCGAGTTCGCACGGCACAAGATCCTCGACATCATGGGCGACTTCTTCCTCCTCGGCCGTCCGATCCAGGGACGGATCGTCGCCCGCATGACGGGCCACGGCGACAACGTCGCCCTTCTGAAGCAGATCCACCCCGCGCGGATTCACTGAGCTCCGTCGATCTCCGGTCGGCTCCTCGTTCTTGTGCACGCGCAGAACGGTGGCTAGACTCGTTCGAACGCGCTCGATCACGAGGCAGGCGAAAGATCATCGATGAGTGAGACGACGGAACGCCGCGGCGCCGAACGGCGCAACGCGGATGGAGTAGGGTCGATCAATTTCGGCAAGGAGCCGATGCAGTGCCGTATCATCGACCTCTCCGACACGGGCGCGCAGATCCGCATCGACGGCAAGCGCGCGAGCCGTAACCTGGTCGGCAAGAAGGCCTCCCTCACGCTCGACGGCTCGAAGCCCCGGTTGATCGAGGGCCGCGTCGTCTGGGCGCGCCCCGCCGTGAACGGCGTCTATCTCGGCCTTTCGGTCGGAGACGAAGAGCCGGTCGCATAAGAACTGCGGCGCCGGGGATGTCCTGTAATGACGTCCACGATCGGAGCCGCAACGCACGCCACGGCAATGAGCTGCCGCAGGCAGCTCGATCGACGGAGTCGCCGGGATGAGCTGCGCGCCGCTGCGCGGTACGCGCCGAGCACCGCGCCCGCCCGGCGCGTCAGCTCCATCCCGACCGCCGCCCCAACCGAACCCTACCGCGTCCGCAAAGAATTCAGCGGCCCATACAGCGTCGTCGTATAAATCCCGTTCGGCGGCCGCTGATTTCCCTTCATCACGAGCAGCATCGGCTCGAGGTTCGGGTTCGCTCCGGGAATCGGCTTCAGATTCACGCTCAGGTTCGTCGTCGCGGGGTTCGAGCCTTGGCCGAGGAAGACCTGGCCGCGGGCGTCGACGTCGACCTCCGAGCCGGAGAGCTTGAGCTGTCGAACTTCGACCCTCCCGCTGCCCACGGTGAAATCGCCGTCGCCGCTCGCGAAATGGAGGTCCGGCACGGTGAAGCCCTGGATCTTCCCGCCGGTGAGGGCGGCCTTTCGAAGCGAGACCTTGCCCGCACCCTCGAGCGCGCGGAGGTCGCCCGTTCCCTTGAGCGTGACGGACCCCGAGACGTCGCCCGTCCACGCCCCCTCGACGAGCGAAGTCAGGCGCGGGTACTGCGCGAGATGCAGATCGCTCCATTCGAGATCGAGCGCCGTCGGCTGCACGACGCCATCGAGCGACCCGCCGTAGGCGGCGGCGGCGAACGTGATCGGCATCACCCCGCCGCCGACGAGCACGCGCCACGAAGGCCGGAGCGTGATCTCGCCGAGCGACACCCAAGGCTGGACATCGGCGCCCGGGGCGATGAGCTCGACGCTGGACAGGTGGTAGCCGTTCCACGGCCGGAGCCAGACCTTCGCGTAGCGTACCTGCCAGCCGGACTGGGCAGCGAACTGATCGACCCAGCGCCGCACCAGCAGGTCGTGCGGGAACGTGATGACGAGGAAGAACGCGAAGCAGCCGAGCGTCCACGCCACGTATGGCCAGGTCCACCACGACGGCAGCCGGCGGGGGATCAGCCGGCCGAGGCGGCCGGCCACCGACGAGATGCGCGGATCGAGGGCCAAGGTCAGCTCGCGGCCTTCACGCTCGACACCGCGAACGTGATGTCGAACTGATAGGGGTCGGCGGTGCGCTTCTTCGCCGTCAGCCGCGACACGCGGAGCGGCTGGTTCGACTGCTCGACGTCGTAGAGCAGTGCGACCGTCTGCTGCAGCGTGACGCCGTTGATCTCGACCGCCACGGAATCTTCCACGTAACCGTCGCCGCTCGGTTTCGAGGAAGGGTCCATCGAGCGGATCTTCTCGCGCGGGATGGTCTTCTTGATCACGCCTTCCAGCGTCGAGTAGAGCCAGTTCGGCGGGCGGTTCCCGCTCTTCGCGAGCGTCTCGTCGGTCTGGCGCTTCACGTCGAGATATTGCGAGCGCAGCGATTGCAGCGTCGCGAGCTGTCGGCGCTTGGCGGCGATGCCGCTCTCGAGCGTCGTCTTGCCGGACTCGACCCCGCGGACGAGCATCCAGGCGAGGACCACGACGACCGCACCACCGGCGACGGCGACGAGCAGGCGCTCGCGGGGAGCGAGCCGGGCGAACGCGTGCTGGAGCGTGGCGAGCGAGAAGTTCATCCCTCGGCCTTCGGGAAGCTCAGGTTCATGCGGAACTCGACCCGTCCGTCCGGGGTGGAGCGCGGGTCCTTCACCTGCACCTCGGGGAACAGCGGCGACTCCGCGATCTTCTTGCGCGTGATCTCGACGGCTTCGAACGACTGCGTCTTGCCGCGCACGTGCACGCCTTCGGTGTCGATCGAGAGCTCGTCGAGCAGCACGCGGGGCTCGCTCGGAGCGCGTTCCGACATCTGCTGCAGCACGTCGAGCACGGTGATCGGACCGTTCGGACCCGCCCCGAGCGCCAGCTGCTGCTTCTGCATGCGCCGGATCTCCTGCGTCAGTTGCTCGACTTCGTCGACCGGCGCGACGTTCGGCAGCACCGACTTGAAGACGGTCTGCACCGCGGCCCGGAGCTGGCGGTATTCGCGCGAGAGCTCGAAGTAGCTGACGCCCTGCCAGACGAAGAACAGCACCGCGACGACGGCGGCGAGCGACCCGAGCCGCGCCACCAGCTCGCGGGCTTCGTCCGCGCGCCGGCGGTAGGCGAACTCGTCGCGCCGGAAGTTCAGGCCGATCGTCGCTTCGTCCGCGATCTGGCGGAGCGCGAGGCCGAGGGCCGGGGCGTACGTTCCCTGCCTTCCGTGGAGCGACGCCGGCATGCGGCGCAGCGGCATGTCCTCGAGGCGCTGCACGCTCGTCGAGACGCTGCTGCGCAGCGCCTCGAGGAACGCGGGGTCGGATGGACCGCCGACGAGCAGCGGCGGGATCTCCGGCCCCTCGGCGCCGTTCGTGCCGCCCGCGCGGAAGGCCTTCAGCGACCAGGCGATCTCGCGCGCGAGCGCATCGCCGCCGCCGGTGCCGACCTCGACCACGCGAAGGCTCTCGAGCTGGTTCCCCTGATAGACGGCGACCGTGCCGCGGCCGCCGCCCACGTGAACGAAGCCGTAGCGCGCGGGGCGGTCGCCGTCGAAGAGCTGGAGGACGTTCAGGCTCGCGAGCGGCGCGAAGTCGACGATCGACGGATCGAGCCCGGCCTCGGCGAGCGCGGCGAGGTGCTCCTCGAGCCTCCGCTTCGGCACCAGTGCGGCGATGACGCGCGCCCCTTCGCCGCGGCGGGCGAGCACCTGGAAATCGACGATGCCGTCGTCGACGGCGAACGGCACCTGGCTCTCGAGCTCGAACGGAACGGTCTGCGACAGGCGGCGCGCGTCGCGAAACGGCAGATCGAGGATCCGGAACGAGGCGGCGTCTCCGGGCAGTGCCGAGAGCACGGTGTCGGCCGCGACGGCGTTCCGCGAGAGGAACCCGCGGAGCTGCTGGCCGAGCGACATCCCCGGGTCGCGAGGCTCGGAGTAGTACCCGACCACCTGGTAGCTCCGAAAACTCGTCTCGACCACGACCGCAATCAGCTGCGCGCCGTGCGGGTCCAGTGCGAGGATCCGATTGGGCATGCGATCAACGAGCGAACGCGCGGTCCGAGGATTCCGTCCGAGTCACCTTGGCCGCGGGCCGCGACACTATGGCCGAGAAAGACCCGTGATTCCACCCGAACCGCTCGGGGGCGTCAAGGATACGGCGGCTTCGGGCCGCCACTGCAGCACGCGGATCGAAACGTTGTCGCGCTGCGTGAGCGCGGCCACGCCTCGTTTCACGTCGGCCGCCACGCCGATGCCGTGGATCGTGAAGAAGCGAGTGTGCACGTCGAAGAACGAACGGATCTCTTGCGGGATCTCGTTCCATCCCGGCACCTCTCCGAGCTCCCCGAGCGATGCGAACGGCTGGGTCTCGCGCCGTTGCAGGATCGCGCGCGCGCTTCCCGAGGCGTCGACCGCCGACAGGATGCCCGCGATCACCGCCTCGGAGGCGGTGTTGACGTTGATGCCGAGCTGATCGTCGGGAAGCACCGTGACCACGCTCTTCAGGATCGCCCACTGCGCGCGCGAGACGTTGCCGAAGCCGCGGACGAGCGTCAGCTCCTCCACGCTCAGCAGGCGGCCGTTCCGCGGCATGTAGGGGGGCACGAGTCCGAGATAGTATTCCTGTTCCGCGCCGCTCTTGTTCGAGACGTCGTCGTCCGCGTCGAGCCAGTCGAGGAGCGGGAACAGCAGGTTCGTGTCGAGCCCGATCGAGGTGAGGATGCCCTGGAACACCGCCTTCCGCGCCTCGAGGCCGGGCGTGCCTTCCTGGCCGGACAGCGTGTTCACGTTGAAGCGCGAGGATTCGTCGTCGATACGAAAGCCGGCGCCGCCGACGCCGCCGAGGTCCTGCGGCGGAAACGGCAACGCCCACGGATCGATCAACGAGTCGACGTTCGGCCGCAGCGGAGGCACCTTGGTCTTCTCCGTGGCGTCCAGCAGCAGGGCCATCGTGCCGAGCGTGACGCCGGCGCGTGCGAGGTAGTCGGCCTGCACGCCGGACAGCGCGTGGCGGGTCAGGTGTGCCTCGATCTGCGTCGAATCGGTGAACTCCATGACCACGATCGTCATCAGCGTGACGACGAGCAGCGTGATCAGCAGCGCCACGCCGGATTCCCGCGAGCGCGATTTCAATCGGTGATCCTCTGCTCGGGCGTTCGGTTCGCGGTGCGAAGCGGCAGGTCGACCGCGGTGCGGTAAGTCTCCACGTCACCGCCCGCGTTGCGCACGGCCAGGCCGACCTCGACGGCGAACGGCGACGGCGCGAAGTTCCGCGCGTTGGTCGAGTCCCACTCCGTGCCCCAGGACTTGCCGTCGTAGTAGTGGAACTCGAGCCCGACCACGTTGGGCAGGACGAGCGTCGTCGATCCGAGGTCGGGGCGATCGAGATCGAGCTGCTGGCCGGTGAGCCCGTAGATCACCTCGCGGAAGAGCCCGAGGTCGTCGGTCTGGTCCGAGAGCGGCGCCACGAAGTAGTGCACGATGCCGCTGTCGGCGGCCGCATACGTGACCGCCGACGGCCGCCGCACCGTGGCGGTGAAGGCGACGTCGTCGAGCGGCATGCGGTGCTCGGTGCGAGGACGCCCGATGAAGAGCCCGAACTGCGGCAGGAACGTCTTGCTGCCCGCCGGCGTCGGCGTCGGCATCGCACGCCCCGGCGGCGACTGCACGCTCTCTCCGTCGTCCTTCTTCGGCGTCGCTCCGCCTCCGCCGTTCTCGCGTGCGCTCGACAGATCCTGCGAGATCCGGGCGAGCGCGGCACGCGCCGACGTGAACTCCTCGCCGACCTCTTCGGTGTGCGCCTTGCCGGCGATCGTCTGCGAGAACACGCCGTAGACGAGCGTCATGACGACGCCGAGGATCGCGAGCGTGATCGAGATCTCCAGCAGCGTGAAGCCGCCGCTCGTGTCGGGCCGCCGGCTCACTGCGTCGGCTTTCGCACCAGCGTGACGAGCCGGACGGCGTCGGGCTCGTCGTCGTCCCAGTAGACGCGCACGCGGATCTCGCGGACGACGTCCTCGATCTCGCGCGTCGGCCCGCGCATGATGGCGACCTCCCAGCGGAACCCGGGATCGTCGTCGAAGGTGCCGCGCTGCTCGGTCGGCTCGGGGAAGACCTCGGCGACGAGCGTCCGCGTCATCAGTCGCTGCGCCAGCAGCGTCGCACGGTTGAGCTGGCGGTCGTACGACACCACCTGGATGTTCCGGCCGTGCAGGCCGAGCAAAGCGACGAGCGCGATCGCGATGATCGCCACCGCGACCAGCACCTCGAGCAGCGTGAAGCCGCCGCGGCGCCGGGGAGCACGGCAGCGGCTGGCCGCATTGCGCCTAGTCTGGCGCCGAGCGGCCAGCCGCTGCCACGCCCGCCCTGCGCGATCAGGACTTGCGGTCGAAGCTGCGATAGCCATCGCTGACCTCGCCGCGCCCGCGAATCGGGTCGATGCGCACGGTGTAGTTGTGCCCTTCGGCGTCTTCGAGGTGGATGATCGAGTCGTCGGCGTAGCCTTCGGGATAGAAGCGGCTCGGCACCAGACCGGCCGAGACCTTGCCCGCGCCGGGGATGATCACGTCGGTGATTCGGACGCCGTCCGGCAGCTCGTGGCGGCGCTCGATCGGGTCGCTCGGATCGCCTTCGGGGTCGGCGGAGTCGTCGTCCTCGCCCACCCAGTACTGCTGCCGGTCGAGGTCGATGTAGAGCGTCAGCACCGTACCGCGCAGCGCCGCTTCCTCGTAGAGATAGTGCGCCGTGTTGGCGATCCGGCGCGTGCTCGCGCCGAGCTCGGCGCCGGTGATCGAGCGCAGCTTCGGCACCGCGAAGCGGGTCACGACGGCGATGATCAGGATGACGATCGACAGCTCGATCAGCGTGAAGCCGCGCTCGCCGGAGGAGGGACGCAGGCCGCGCGCACTCACGGGATCATCCCAGGTCCTTGCTGTCGATGTCGGCGTTGTAGCCTTCGCCGCCTTGCTCGCCGTCCGCGCCGAGGCACTTCAGCACGAACTTCTGCCCATCGCTCAGGTAGACGTAACCGTTGCCCCACGGGTCTTGCGGGAACTTCTGGATGTAGCCCTCGTTGTTGTACTTGCGCGGCTGTGGGCCGGTCGTCGGCTTCTGCACGAGCGCGCCGAGACCTTGCTCGGTCGTCGGGTAGATGCCGTTGTCGAGCTTGTAGAGGTGAAGGCCCTGCTCGATCTGCTTGAGATCGGCCTGCGCCTTGGTCACCCGTGCCTTGTCGCCCTGGCCGATCACGTTGACCGACACGATGGTCGCGAGCAGGCCGATGATGAAGACGACGACCAGGATCTCGATCAACGTGAACCCGGCTTCGTCCTTGCGGGGTCGAGGCATCATGAAGTCTCCGAATGGCGTCGTGGGAGCGGTCGGCACCGATAGCAGGGAGTCGTGCTCAGTGCACGAGCTGGCTCATCTGGAAGATCGGCAGCAGGATGGACAGCACGATGAACAGCACGATGCCGCCCATGAAGATGACGATGACGGGCTGGAGCAGGGCGGTCAACGTGGCGATCGTGTTGTCGACCTCGCCTTCGTAGGTCTCGGCGGTCTTCGAGAGCATCTCCTCGAGCTGACCGCTGCGCTCGCCGACCGCGATCATGTGGATCATGAGCGGCGGGAAGATGCCGCTCTTCTTGAGCGGCGGTGCGATCGACTGGCCCTCGCGGATGGCGTCGCGCGCGTCCTCGGTGGCGTCGAACAGCACGCGGTTGTCGACGATGTTCTTGACGATGTCGAGCGACGGCAAGAGCCCGATGCCGCTCTGCAGCAGGGTGGACAGCGTGCGCGAGAAGCGGGCGACCGCGATCTTCTTCTGGAGCTTCCCGAAGACCGGCATGCGCAGCACGTAGCGGTCGTAGCGATGCCGTCCGGCCGGCGTCTGGACGTAGTAGCGGAGCCCGACGCCGATCAGCACGAAGAGGCCGACCACTACGGGCCACCACGTGGCGAGCGCGCCCGACACTGCCATCAACATGCGCGTCGGCAACGGCAGCACCTGCTTCGACTCCGTGAAGATGCGCGTGATCGTCGGCACCACGTAGGAGAGCAGGAAGAGCAGGATCGCGCCGCCGAGCAGCACCATGATCGCCGGATAGGCGAGTGCGGAGCGCAGCTTGCTGCGCAGGTCCGCGCTCGACTCCGTGTAGTCGGCGAGCCGCAGCAGCACGACGTCGAGCGCGCCGCTGGCCTCGCCGGCGCGCACCATGTTGACGAAGAGATCGCTGAACACCTTCGGATGCTTCGCCATGGCGTCGGCGAGCGAGCTGCCCTCGTTCACGTCCTGGCGGATCTCCGTCATCATGCGCTTCAGGCTCTCGGTCTCGACCTGATCGATCAGCGCCGAGAGGCACTCGACGAGCGGCAGTCCGGCCGAGACCAGCGTCGAGAGCTGGCGCGTCATGATCGCCAGCTCCTGCGGGCCGACGCGCTCGAACATGCGTCCGAGCGAGCGCGAGCTGCGCGCCGCCTTCTCCTCGGCCTTGCTCTCGTTGACCTCGGTCGGGAAGACGCCCGAGCGCCGGAGCTTGGCGCGCGCGGCACGCGCGGTCTCGGCGTCGATGACGCCGCTGACGTTCTTTCCCTCGGGGCTCAGCCCCGCGTACGAGTAGACCGGCATCGTGTGAGCGAATCCGCGAGAGGACGCGCCGCCGTCACTCGACGACGAGATCCTCCTGCGTCACGCGCATGACTTCCTCGATCGTGGTGAGGCCGGCGAGAACCTTCTCGGCGCCGTCGCGGCGCAAGACGGGCATGCCGCGGCTGGTGGCGCTCTTGCGGATCGTCGCGGCGTCCGCGTTCTTCATGATGAGGTTGCGGACCTCGTCGTCGACGACGAGCAGCTCGTGGATGCCCGCGCGGCCGCGGTAGCCGGTCTGCTTGCAGTCGGGGCACCCGGAGCCGGTCTGGTAGATCGGGCCGGAGATCTCGCTCGGATCGATGCCGATCTCGCGGAGCTGCTCCTCGGTGGGGTTCATCTGCGCGCGGCAGCTCGGGCACACCCGGCGCACGAGGCGCTGCGCCATCACCGCGTTCACGGACGACGAGACCAGGAACGGCTCGATCCCCATGTCGACCAACCGCGTGATCGCGCCGAACGAGTCGTTGGTATGGAGCGTCGAGAACACGAGGTGGCCGGTCAGCGCGGCGTGGATCGCGATCTCGGCGGTTTCCACGTCGCGGATCTCACCGACCATGATGACGTCGGGGTCCTGGCGCAGGATCGAGCGCAGTCCGCTCGCGAACGTGAGCTCGATCTTCGGGTTCACCTGCATCTGGCCGACGCCCTGGAGCTGGTACTCGATCGGATCCTCGATCGTGATGATGTTCTTCTCGTTCGAGTTGATCTTCTGGAGCGCCGCGTAGAGCGTGGTCGTCTTGCCGGCGCCGGTCGGACCGGTGACCAGGATGATGCCGTGGCTCTGGCGGATGAGCCGCGCGACCGTGCGCAGATTCTGGCCGGCGAGGCCGAGCTGGTCGAGCGACAGCATGGTCGCCGAGCGGTCGAGCAGACGCATGACGATACGCTCGCCGAACGCGGTGGGGATGACCGAGACGCGGATGTCCACGTCCTTGCCGGCGATCTTCGTGCGGATGCGCCCGTCCTGCGGCAGCCGCTTCTCGGCGATGTTCAACCCGGCCATGATCTTGACGCGCGAGGCGATGATCGGCTGGAAGCGCTTCGGCGGCTTCACCACGTCGTAGAGGATGCCGTCGATCCGGAAGCGTACGACGAGCTCGCGCTCGAACGGTTCGATGTGGATGTCCGACGCGCGGTCCTTCACGGACTGGAAGATCAATTGGTTCACGAGGCGGATGATCGGAGCTTCGTCGTTCGCGTCGAGCAGGTCCTGCGGCTCTTCGAGCTCGTGGGCGATCAGGTCGAGGCGCTCTTCGTCGAGGTCGGAGACGAGCTCGGCGGTAGTGCTCGCGGCGCGGTCGTAGGCGCGGTTGATCGCGTCGGCGATCGCCGGCGCCGGCGCCACGACGGTGCGGATCGGCTTCGAGAACAGCAGGCGGAGATCGTCGATCGGCCCGGTCGCGGAAGGGTTCGCGGTGGCGACGATCACCGCGTCACCGTCGAGGCGGATCGGCATCAGGTTGTTCTTCTTCGCGAACTGGATCGGCAGGCGCGTGAGCAGCTCGGCCGGCGCCTCTTCGGCCGAGATCGCGGTCACGAACGGGAGGCCGTAATAGCTCGCGACGATCTCTCCCCAGCGCTGCGCGGTGACCGCACCGAGCTCGAGCAGCACGTCGCCGAGCTCGCGTCCGTCGCGCTGGCGCTCGCGTGCGCGGGTGAGCGTCTCGGGGCTGATTCCCGCGTCGCGTACGAGCGTCGTCTCGAGGCCGTTCACGTGGCGACTCTAGCGCGCTGCGGCCGGGAGCGAAATGGTCGCCGTGGGGTTTTTACAAGCCGTTACGATCGCGGGGACGGCTCGGCCCAGCGTCAGCGATTGCGCTTCCAGGGCGAGCGCCCGGCGACGATCGCCTTCGCCCGCTCCGCCGAGATCGGCTTCCAGCGCACGACCGCGCCGCCCCAGCGCTCGAAGGAGCGGCCCTCGGGGTAGACCGAGAGCGCGGTCGCGGCGTCGGGGAAGATCTCCAAGCAGGTGTACTTCGCTTCGTAGCTCGCGGATTTGTACTCGTACTCGCCGCCCTTGG
>JACXTT010010848.1_pt1 | contig 12237 bp, 10 predicted proteins | sample 9270951 | NCBI WGS metagenome assembly JACXTT01 (sample SAMN15532306, study PRJNA645909) | rock metagenome | isolation source: weathered quartz diorite | place: Puerto Rico | collected 2017-06-21 | reverse complement strand
ACTTGGTTGTTTGCGTTAGAGAAGAATTACGTCGAAGGATTGCGTCGGTGTTTGAAAGTTAAGGCTTTATCGTAAAGTTGGCGAGGCTATTTTCAGAACCACCTTCAGAAGCTAATCCGGTAAGCCTCAAGCCCTACTCAAGCCTCGCCTGAAGACGGCCCTTCACTTCCGGCCATTCATCATCAGTGATACTGAAGATAACTGAGTCGCGCACCCGGCCGCTGGGGAGAATCAGATGCTTGCGCAGGATGCCTTCCTGTTGCGCTCCTAAGCGAAGGATGGCGACGCGCGATTGTTCGTTGCGAACGTCAGTAATCAATTCGACCCGCACGAGTTTCCAGGTTTCGAAGGCGTGAGTTAGTAGCAGCAACTTCGCTTCGGTGTTGATTGGAGTTCGCTGCCCACTCTTGCTGAGCCACGTATACCCGATGGCGGCTTTGCGATCGTTCGGGAAGATTTCGTAGAAGCGCGTTGTGCCCGTGATTTGGTTAGACTCTTTCGACACGATCACAAATGGCAGTTGGTTACCTTGCGCCAATCCATCCAGCGCGTACTGGATGTAATCGTTCATTCCGGCCGCGAGCGGAATGATGGTGACGTCGGTATTCCAAAGCTCGCCATCAGCAGCCGCCTCGATCAGCGGCTGCTCATGCGCCAGGATCATCGGCTCGAGGCGAACAAAACGCCCTTCCAATGCAATCGGTGAAATATCCATAGTTTGTGCCAGACTCGGCAAGTCGAGAGATTACACAGCCGAAGTGATCTTCTTAATGCTCGTGTCCCTTACGATCTTTCGATCACTGGCTGCGAAGCTTAGTTCACTGCGACCAAGGCGCAGGCTTGCGCACCCAACGATGCTCGCGCAAGAGCTCGACCAATTCAGCAGGCAGCGCGCCTGCATCACTCGCGGCGATGTTTGATTCGACGTGAGATTGCTTGCGCATGCCGGGAATGATCGTGCTCACTCGCGGATCGCTGAGGATGAAACGCAGCGCGAGTTCAGGCATGGTGATGTTCGTTGAGTGCTCCTGATTCCACTCGCGTAAGGCCTCTTTCAACTTCTCGGCCCGGTCGACACTGGCGTTCAGGTTCTCTTCGACGAAATAAGTATTCCGCCAGTCGCCCTCAGGCCAGCGGCTCTCTTTCGTCAATGTTCCCGTTAGCGTTCCTTCATCGAATGGCACCCGCGCGATCACGGCGACGTTCATCTCGTCGCACGCCGGGAACAATTCATCTTCGGGATTCTGATCGAAGATGTTGTAGATGACCTGCACTGCATCAATTTGTCCGGTCTTCACCGCCGCCACGCCGTTCCACGGTTCCCAGCGATTGAGGCTAATGCCCACCGCGCTGATGAGTTTCTGACTGCGCAAGTCGTCGACCCCGTAGAACCAGCGATCGTCGCGCAGCCATTCATCATTCCACGTATGAAATTGAATCAGATCGAAACGTTGAAGATCGGCGTTGCGCAAGCTGCGGTGAACATACTCTTCGACGTGATCCGGTGGATATGATTCTTTCAGAGTCGAATCAGCGCGCGCCGGCCATTCGCGATTCATCGGCGGAATCTTGGTTGCGGTGTAAAGCCGCTTCCCTGGATTTGCACGGACCGTTTGACCCAGCAAACCTTCGCTGTGCCCTTCGCCATAGGCGTACGCCGTATCAAAGAAGTTGCAGCCCAGGTCCGCAGAAAGTTGAAGCGACTGAAGCGATTGCTGATCGTCAGAGTTCGACCAACTGCCCATGCCCCACATGCCATAGCCGATTTCACTGACTTCCCAGTCCGTGCGTCCGAATTGTCTGTATCTCATTTTCGAGTCATGCGTGTCAGAACCGGGAGCGCTTCGCTCCTCTCCCTTTGGGAGAGGTTGGGTGAGGGTCCCGACTTGTCGGGATAGCGACCGGATCAATAGTATCTTAAGCACAAATTGATCCCGCTCGCTACCGCTCGCGGTTCTGTAACTGTCGCTGGCCTACGCCGTCGTGCTGCTCTTCACTCGCCACGCCGCCAGCACTTCGGCTTCGCGTTGCGCAGTTATTCCCGCGCGCATGCGCGACTGTCGCGCCGGCGTTTGCTTGCGGAACCATTCCAGCGTGGCTCTGGTCGTGTCTGGAAGCGTGCGAAAGGTCAGACCATGGCTGACTGCTTTACTGATGTTCATCGTCGAGTAGCCGATCTCCTGTCCCTTAATTGATGTCCAGATCGGAATCGAGTCGATGATCTTTTGGTCCGCGAGGAATTTGTCGTCAACCCAAGTGAATCGCGCGTCGGAATTGGTTGTGTCTTTGATGACGCTCAGCATTTTGCCCATGCCCAGTCGCGACTTGGGACCGACCGCATTGAAGGGACCGGTCACACCTTGTTCGACCATGCGAATTGTCCATTCGGCCAAATCGCGCGCGTCAATGATCTGAATCGGGTCGTTCGGTGTTCCCGGCGCGAGCACCTCGCCGCCACGTTCGACGCGCACCGGCCAGTACGTAAATCGATCCGATTCATCGCCGGGCCCAACAATATAGCCCGGCCGAATGATCAAAGTTTTCCCCGGAAACCATTTCTCGGCTTCGGCCTCTGAAAGAGCCTTGAGCGGCCCGTAGAGGCCCTCGATATTGGCGCGCAGCGTGGCCTGAGTTTCTTTCATGGCGTCCGCGCCGGTGTATTTCGCGAGCGCCGCGCTCTCGTCCATGCCTTGCTTGCTCGTATCGGCATAAACGGAGATCGTGGAAATGAATGTGTAGTGACCGACATTGCCTTGCAGGATCTGTGCAGCGTCGCGGACCCAAACTGGCAATGAAGTTGGATTATCAATGCAGACATCCCACGTGCGTCCCTTGATCGCGTCGAGCTTACCGTTGCGATCGCCGATTAACTGTTCCGCCTCTTTGGGAAGCTCGCCCGGATGCGTGCGACCGCGATTGAAGACGGTGACTTGATGGCCACGACTGATTGCGTAGCGGACCTGCTGCGGTCCGGTAAAACCGGTGCCGCCCAGAATCAGCATGCGCAGGCGTTTCGCGGGTGAGCTGGAATTCGCTAAGGCCGAGAGGCCGGGAACTGATCCAAGCATCGTGCCTCCGCCAATCATCGCGGACACTTTCAAGAAGTCTCTTCTCGTGGCCATCGTTTACGCTCCTTTTGACCGACTCAGTTTCGCATTGTACGCATAAACAGCGCGAGAGGTTTTATTGTTTGTGTTGCGAAGCTCCCCGGATACGAGGAATTGCAGACTGATTCAACTGGCTGGAGCCTCGGTAACGATTAACATCGCGAGGTTTTGGATTGATGATTATCGTTCGAATGTTGAAAACGTGTCGCTAACTAAGTATCGTAGACGCGATAAGTAACTTAGATTTTTCGATCAGTAGCTTTGCCATAGACAGTTCTAATAATTCTGCGGTTCATCCCACACGACAACTGCTGATTTACCCACTGTCACTTGCTTCCGGCTCGGCAAGCGCCAGCAATGGTCGAGGTCTGATGATGCAAGTGGCTGCCGAATAATGTCCGCCGAGGCAACAGTGCTGTCAAAAAGATCGCTCCGCTCTTACGGGCGAGCTATCGCGGCGCCAATCCTCTTTGGCCTAATCTGTTTCTTAGTTTACAACGCGAACCTGCGACAGATCGGCGCAGGCGACACCCTGCCCGCGCGATATCTTCCTTTGATTCTCTGGCACTACGGCACACTCGATCTAAATGAGAGTGAGCGTTTGGTTGCGCACGGCCATTCACCAAGTTGGAATAGGCAGAATGATGTGGTTTATGTTGGATCGGACGCTTATTGGATGGTCCGCGCTCGCGAAAACCGTCTTGCGTCCACGTATCCCATCGTGACGCCATTGCTCGTGGCGCCACTCTATCTTCCGGCAGTTGTCTGGCTCAACGCGCATGGCTGGGAGCAGCCAAACATCGATCGGGTGGCGGAACTGATGGAGAAATTCTCGGCATCGCTGCTTGCATCGATCGCGAGCGTGCTGATGTACCTTGTGCTTCGACGCGACGGCACACGATGGAGTCTGCCGCTGGCAATCGGTTTCGCGTTCGGGACCAACACTTGGATGATCTCAAGCCAGGCACTTTGGCAGCACGGCGCCGGCGAGCTGCTGATCGCGTTAGCTTTGCTACTCGTTATCGCTGATGTCTCAGCCTGGCGAACCACGCTGCTCGGAGCCGTTTGCGTTTTGATGGCGGCTAATCGCCCCCCGGACGCTCTGATTGCGTGCGCGATTTTGGTCTTCGTGGTTTGGACACGAAAGCTCCGCGCCGTGTGGCTTCTCGCCGGCGCAGTTCTCCCGCTCGCGGTGCTTGTGTGGTACAACCTGTTCCTTATCGGAAATGCCGTCGGCGGATATGCGCTGGCAAAAGCACAGCCAAAGCTCTTCTTCCATTTAAACTGGTCCGGCGTCCCTGCGTTGCTGGTTAGTCCGACTCGCGGTCTACTTGTTTTTTCACCATTCCTTCTCTTCGTTCCCCTGGGTTTAGTTCAGCGGTTTCGTTCACCGAAATCCAGGCAGCTAGCCGTGGTGCTTAGTTTAGGTGTTGCTGCGCAGCTATTGCTTTATTCTCAGACAGATTGGCGCACCGGATTTTCGTGGGGACCGCGCTGGCTGACGGATCTTTTGCCAGCGCTGGTGTGGATGCTTGCCCCGGCTCCAATCATGTTACGCACCTGGAGACGCGGATTGCTCATTGCCGCAATGGTTGTGTCGGTCCTCGTGCAACTCGTCGGCGCGGTTCAGTACACGCAGGCGAGCGATGCGCGCATTTTTGCGGACCCGACGTCCATGCGTGGCGCTTGGGATCCGCGTAATACTCCCTTCATTGTTGAATTGGGCCATCCTCGTCCGCCGCGCGGCCTCAAGTGCGACGCGGACGGATCAATCGATCGCGTTGGTTCGACAATGCTGCCCGGCAATGGAGAGATTCCAACCTTGCAAAATGGGACAGTGCTCGAAGGATCTGCGTTAGCTTGCGGGCATAGTCCCACGGGTCTGTTCGTGATTTTGGATGGGATCGTCGTCGGCTCGAACGCCGAGCTTCTACCTGCAGCGGACCGCAACGGTGCGCACATCGCAATCTGGCGCGCCACTGCCGACACGCGAGGCGTTTCACCCGGGGAGCGCGTGCTTCAGCTCGGGGTCTTCATAGGGCCGGGGAACGATTTGCGCATTGTTCATGAACAACGAGTGAATGTGATCGCACCGCAGCCTTCTGAAAAAACGGCATTGCAGCCAGGAGCATTGGAACCTGGTTTAGAAGCGTTGGCGGCGCGTTCCGCGTCGTTGCTGCGCGAGCGGCAAAGCGCGCCTGGCTATTGGCTCACCTCGTTCACTCAGGATCTGCATTACGAAGCTCCGCACCAGGAGATGAACACGTATTTGACTTCAATGCTGGTGGATGTGCTCTCACCCGTCGCCCCACAGCGAAGTCTCAGTGACGTGTTAGACCGCGCGCGACTACATCTGTCGGCACAGATTGAAAGCAACGGGCTCGTTCGCTATCACGGGTTGCCGGACGCCCCGACTATAAAGACGCTCGGAGCGGTCATCACACCCGACGCCGATGATACTGCGCTCGTCTGGAGAATTGCCGGTCCGGGTGCGAGCGACCCGCGAGAACGAACGATGCTGGAAGTGCTGACTCGTTATCGTGACACGCGCGGTCTATACCGCACATGGCTGGCACCGCAGAATGAGTATCAGAGTATCGATCCCGGGAGAGATCCAAATCCCGCTGACGTCGCAATTCAGATGCATGTGTATCTGATGCTGCGCGAACTTGATCCAACCGCCGGGCGGAATCTGTGTGTTTCGCTTCAGCGCTCATTTTCAGGAAGAAATATCTGGGTCTACTACGACAAGGCGCCACTTGTACCCTACCTTCGAGCAGCGGAATTGCGGCAGCTAGGTTGTCCAGTTCCATTGCCGACGGATCGACTGGGGCATTCTGTCGCTGGCCAGGAGATCTGGAATGAGGCGGCGCGGCGACTTGTCGAGATAAACATATCTCCCAAGGACGCCAGCGCGCGACAAGCCATTAGGGATCTGCTGGCACGAATTGGCAGCGACGAGTTTGCGCAGGTTCGCCGGAATCCGCCGCTGCTTTACCATAATGATCTCAGCGCGAGCGTAAAACGATTCTATTGGTCCGAAGATTTCGGTTATGCACTTTGGCTCCGACTGTACGAAGCGGCTTATAGTAGAAATGGACAGCTTGAACGATGATGGGAGTGACTTCTAGATCGCCCTTTCGCTCTTACACAGATGCCACGCGACACTTCGTGTCCACGCGAGGCGTGGAGGTCGTTGCGCTTCAAGCCTCTCCGATCCTTGGTAGCTATCTCGGTGGTTTTAGGATCGAACCCCATGACGTAGTCAAGTTAGCTTTAATGCTTCTTGGCAGTTTCGCCCTCACGGCTCACGTCTTTGTTTTGAACGATTGGGCAGGGCACGGCAGCGACACCCGTGATCCACGGCGCGCGAAATCTGCGCCGGCTCGAAGAGGCATCAGCAGCCGTCGGGTCGCGCGCGTGGCAATCGCTCTACTCATCTTAGCGAGTTTCGCCTTCGCGCTGCCTGGTGGTGAGACAATGCTGTGGGGTGCAGCGATCGCGTCGCTCAGCCTGCTGTACTCGTGTTCTCCGCGCTTTGGCAAAGGCACGCCAATCATACCGTCGATCAACCATTTGTTCGGCGGCGCATTACACTTCCTGCTGGGCTACACCTTGTTTCACTCGCTCGATTCCAGAGGTTTCGTAATTAGTATGTTTTTTGGTTTGGTGTTTGCCGCCGGCCATCTCAACCAGGAGATACGTGACTACGAAGGCGATCTTCTTAACGGGATTCGCACTAACGCCGTAGCGTTCGGCTCTCGTCGCACCTTTGTTGCCAGCATGTGCATCTTTAGCAGCGCTTATGCGGCGCTAGTTGGCTTAAGCGTGATTGGCTTTCTACCGCGAGCAATGTTTTGGAGCTTTTTGGTGTGGATCCTCCATGTCGCATGGGCTCGGCGAGCGTGGCAACGCGGGTTGGGATTCGAGACGGCGATATGGATGCAAAGACGGTATCGGTTGCTGTTTGCGGTTATCGGGCTCGCAATGCTGGTTCGTTGAGAATCGAGTTGATAACACGGCGATGAGGTAAATGCCGCGAAAGTCTTTAAAAGTTGTAACTATTCGGCGCTACTATCTCGTAAGTCGTAATCCGGGGAAATTCGATGGTATATTGGCGGGGTTGAATTTGATGCCGCACAACCTTAGACGCCGGTGGGTCGTTGCGCTGTTGAGCGCGGCGGTGATGCTGGCGTTGACTGTCAACGCGATGGCCACCGCGTTTTGTTCTCACCTGAACGGTGGGCAGTGTTGCGTGAAGACTGCGCCCGCTCCTTCGGGCCAATCCGCGAACCCAGAGCACCATCACAATCATCATGCTGAGATGTCGGATATGGACACGTCAGATGCGGCGATGGATATGTCTGAGGTGCAAACGGCACGCGATAATGTAGAGAGCGAATCGATTTTACCAGCCGGCATCGAACAGACCGGAGAAGCGATAACGCAACCGGTCGAGTCCTGTTTTCATTGCCTGATACACTCGCAAACGAACTCGAATAATTCATCGCGCGTCGCGATCGAGAATCGTCCCGCAAATCCGACAATTGTCGGTGACGCCCCGGCACCGTTCTTGATTCCGTCTTCCCCGAATCCAAGATTTGTCGAGGTGCATGATCACGGCCCACCGGGCTTATCAGCTCCCCTGTACGTCCTCGTCAGTTCCTTCCGTATTTAGATCCCTGTTTCGACGACAGTGAATTGTGCGCAGAAGTGCGTCTGCGTTGATTGTTGCTTGAAGGTCACTTCGAGCGACCCAAAGCATTTTGCCAAGCAGGGAGAATCATGGACTACAAGAGCCTTATTAAGTTTGCCGCGGTTATGGCGATCATTTTTATGAGCGCGTTTGTCATCTTCGCCGGACAAGACTTGAAAAATATGCCGGGGATGAAGATGGGTAACACCACTACCCATAAGCACCGAAAAACTACTCGAAAAAAGCCGCCGGTTAAGAAGCACAACATGAGTAACATGCCGGGTATGAATATGCCTGGCATGAAGATGAGCACACACCGGATGAAACACCGGCGACGCGCGCGACGAGGAGCATCGCCCGGGATGACCAAGAAACCCGCGATGCAAAACATGCCCGGGATGAACATGCCGGGAATGGATATGTCGAAACCGCAAGCCTCGCCAACGCCAAAGCCGCAAGGTCAGATGCCCATGAACATGCCGGGAATGAATATGCCAATGCCGCAGACTACTCCTTCGCCGTCATCATCACCGCAACAACCGATGCCGATGAATATGCCCGGCATGCAGATGCCCTCGTCATCGCCGAATCCGCAAACTTCACCCCAGCAGCAAATGCAGATGAATTTGCCGATGCCTTCGGCATCGCCTGGTGCTTCGCCTCAGCAGACGAACATGCCCGGAATGAATATGCCGATGCCGTCGGCAAGTCCCTCCTCGAGCCCGAGTGACCAAATGCCGGGAATGAACTTGGGGGGTAAAACGGGCGGAATGAACATGGGACCGTTGATGGTGATGAGGGACAACGACATGGGCATTCGAGTTGGCTCAAGCGAGACCAATGTCATGTCGATGGGCGCGATGGGATCGGGAACATCGTGGCAGCCTTCATCGGCGCCGATGCACATGCACTACTGGAATAAGAATGATTGGCTGCTAATGTTCCACTACAATTTGATCGCGGGTCTCAATCGTCAGGGCGGGTCGCGTGGCGTGACGAAGTTTGATTCGCAAAACTGGTTCATGCCCATGGCCTATCACAAAATTGGTAAAGGCACTCTGCAATTGCGCGGCATGTTTAGCGCTGAGCCATTTACTTTTCCGCCGGGAGGTTCGCCCTTGCTGTTTCAAACGGGTGAGACTTATAAAGGTCAGCCGCTTATCGACAAGCAACACCCGCACGATCTGTTCATGGAGTTGTCGGCGCAATACACGCTGCCGGTCGGCGAGCGAGGTACGTGGTTCACGTATTTTGGATATCCGGGTGAGCCGGCATTGGGGCCGGTTGCGTTTATGCACCGCGCCTCCGCTTCCGAGAATCCATCCGCGACCCTATCGCATCATCTACAGGATTCGACGCACATCAGCTTTGGTGTGCTGACGACCGGATTCACTTATCGCTGGTTCAAGTTGGAAGGATCTATCTTCAATGGCCGCGAGCCGAACGAGAATCGCTACAACTTCGATGCGCACAAGTGGAATTCGCGATCGGCGCGCCTCTGGTTCATGCCAAATGCTAACTGGGCATTTCAAATTAGCCACGGTTTCTTGCGCAGCCCTGAGGCTCAGGAGCCAAATGCTGATATTCGTCGCACGACGGCCTCGGTGCAATACAACCGCGCCTTTCATCGCGGCAATTGGGCGGCGGCCTTGGTTTGGGGACGCAATCACCTGAACGACGCAGGCGAGATTCACAATCTGAACGGCTACACGGCCGAATCCACGGTGAATTTTCTGGACAAGAATTATTTCTACACCCGCTTTGAACTTGTCGACAAAGATGATCTGTTACGTTCTTCGGATCGCAAGCTGCTCGGGATCAAGCAAGCGCATCCATCGTTCCGCATCGGCGCATACACGTTCGGCGGGGTTCGCGACGTCTGGACCACTGACAAGATCAATTTCGGTATCGGCACAGATGTTACGTTCTATTCAAAGCCGATGATTTTGGATCGCATCTACGGTAACAATCCTGTGAGTTGGAAGCTGTTCTTTCGGATCCGGCCCGGCAAAATGGATATGAGCATGCACGGAATGCATGGCAACATGAGCGATACGAGCGGACAGGAAAAGAAACCTTGACCAGGCCTGATAGCGGAATTTTCTGACACCCAATGACCATACAGGAGGAAGGTTCAATGCGAAGCATATTAATAGTTATCTCGATGCTGGCGGTTTTTGCAGTTGCCTGCACGACGACAGAGAACGTCAACAACACCAATGTGAACACAGCGGTGACTGCATCGCCAACGCCAACTGCGACAGCCAGTCCCGCAAATGCCAACGCCAATCAAGACACGAACATGAAGAATATGAACAAGAAGGACATGAAAAACATGAAGATGGGCAACATGAATATGGGAAAGAAGAATCCTTAGGCGGGCGTTGTCTAAACGTGAATGGTTTTCAGGTGAACTTGAACCGAACGGGATCCCATTAACTTACTTTAAGGAGACATTGCATGAGACTGCGATCGGCAAAAGTGTTAGTGGTGACTCTTGCGCTAGTCAGCATGGCGAGCGCGCATGATTTGTTTCTGAAGCTTAATACGTACTTCCTTCAGCCAAATTCGAAAGTGACAGTGCGGCTGCTGAATGGAACCTTCAAAGCGAGCGAAGGCCGGGTCGCACGCGATCGATTCCGTGACGTTACGGTAATCGGTCCCGAGGTCCGTAAGTCCGGCGCCGACTCAGTGGTATGGCGAGACGAAGACCAGACGACATTCATGGAATTTGAATCCGGAGCGCCAGGAACCTATGTGGCCGCAGTCTCGACCAAGTCGCGAGAGATCGATCTCAAAAGCGCGCAATTCAACGACTATCTTCAGCATGACGGCATTCCGGATGTTCTCGCGGCGCGGCGGAAAAGTGGCGAGTTGGGAAAGGATGTGCGCGAGCGATACTCGAAACATGTGCGCGCTCTATTTCAGGTTGGCGACAAACGTACCGATGAATACAAAACCTTGCTGAACTATCCGGTCGAGATCGTCCCGCAGCAGAATCCTTATGCTCTCAAATTGGGACAAGTCCTGCCGGTGCTTTGCACGCTGAACGGAAATCCACTGGCGAATCAATTCGTGATTGCGGGGTGGGAAGATCGCGACGGCAAATTGCATGAAGTAAGCGCCCGCACCAATCGTAATGGCATCGTGCGGTTCAAATTGGCTGCGGCCGGTAAGTGGTTCGTGAAGTTCATTCATATGGAGCCAAGCAAAGAGTCCGGACTGAATTATGAATCGAAGTGGGCCACGCTGACGTTTGAGATGAGATAGAAGCGGAGAAGCTAATGGAGAGGCCCCGGATAACTATCAGGTCGCGCAGTTGAATCACCCGTCAACCAAAGGAGCAAAATGAACATGTCAAACTCTAAATTTCGCTTAAGCATAGCGGCGCTGCTAGCGTCTGTGGTTGTGTTCGGCACGGTCTATTCGTTCGCGCAGGCCAATGATGAAGCCGCCGTACGCGACGTGCTGATGCGCAGCGCCACAAGCTTTGAAAAGAACGATCGGGCCGAAGCGACCAGGGTTTGGGCTAACGACGAATCGCTCACCGTGTTCGAAAGCGGGCATGCGAACTATGGTTGGGAAGATTATCGTGACCATCATCTGTTCCCAGAGATGGGTGAGATGAAGAACGTGAAATATTCGTTTAGCGATATCAAGATCCACGTATCAGGCAATACGGCTTGGGCGACGATGAAGTACGCAATTGCCGGCGATGTGAGCGAAGCAGGAAAAGCTCGTCACGTTGAAGGTGCCGGGTTGGCCAGCTCTGTATTAGAAAAGCGCCAAGGCCAATGGCGGATCGTGCACTGGCATTCGAGCGCGCCGCGTCGCGCCCCGAATCCCGCGGCTACGCCAAAACCGTGAACCCATGAATTGAAGGCCTCCAGCAAAGAAACATAATGAGTCACTCAGCACTGACAGGTGAGACAGCAATGGATCCGGTTTGCGGGATGAAGGTAAACCCAGACTCGGCGGCCGGTTCGTTTGAATATCAAAGCCATACCTACTACTTCTGCAGTCAACACTGCGTGCATAAGTTCCGTGAGTCTCCGGAGCGATATCTAAGCGCACCGGTGGCAATTCATTCGAGCCACGCTAAGCCAATTCATAAATCTGAAGCCGTCGAGACCTCTTCAAAACCCGGCGCTTACACCTGTCCGATGCATCCTGAGGTGCGAGCGGACAAATTTGCCTCGTGCCCTAAGTGTGGGATGGCTTTGGAACCGGTCGCACCCACCGCTTTGAGGGAAAAGATCGAATACACGTGCCCAATGCATCCGCAGATAGTGCGTGACGGACCGGGCAGTTGTCCGATCTGCGGCATGGCGCTGGAGCCGCGCGTCGTCACTCTTGAAGAAGAGAACACTGAGCTGATCGATATGAAGCGACGCTTCTGGATCAGTACAGCGCTTTCGATTCCTCTACTGGTGT
>JACXTT010010847.1_pt1 | contig 12238 bp, 11 predicted proteins | sample 9270951 | NCBI WGS metagenome assembly JACXTT01 (sample SAMN15532306, study PRJNA645909) | rock metagenome | isolation source: weathered quartz diorite | place: Puerto Rico | collected 2017-06-21 | reverse complement strand
CCCAACATTTCACGGGCGCCGGGTCTTTGTCGCCGGCATCGGTGTTATACGTCACGGTCCCCTCGTAGAGGGGGCTCGGACAGCAGGGAGGCGCCACGATGACCGGCAGGCCGAGCGTGATCTTCGCGATGTCGGGTTCATAGACGTCGGCCAGGACCCAGACGTGGGAGAGGTCAGCGATCACGAAGAGATTCAGCGGCGTATCCGATGTGCCGTAGGCAACGACCTGGCCGGCTAACACGTTGCGCTCGACGATCACACCAGCGCGGGGCGCGACGACGTCGATGCGGGTTCCGCTGTCCACGTGCTCAGCGATCTCTCGGAACCGATCGTCGGCGATGCCGAACGTCCGAAGTCGAGAGGCGGCGCGCTCGCGTTCTGCCAGCGCCTTGCGGTAATCGTTTTCCGCTTCGCGCACATCCTTCTGGGCAATCGCCTTGGCGTCGTAGAGATCACGGGCGAGACCTAGCGCCTTGTCGGCCCGATCGATGTCAGAGATGGCCTTGAGGTAGTCCGATTTCGCGACGCCCAGATCGGGACTGTCGAGAGCCAGCAATCTGCGACCCGGCTGGACAATGTCACCGGGCCGCGCCAGCACCTCGACGACGCGGCCGGTCGACGGGGCGTGGATGCGGACGAGGTGTTCTTCGTCAAACTGCACCTTCCCGCTCGTCTCCAGCGCGCGCGCTCGGATCCGATACTGCGGGGCACTGGTCTTCACCGGGGCGACGCTCTCAACGGAGGATGACTTCTCACGGTCAGCGTTTGCTGATCGCCGTGACGACGCCCGCGTCTCATCGCATGCCGCGGCCAGCGCCAGGACGATCAAGAGGGCGGCACTCGCACGCATGCTACGGCTCAGAAGGCCGCCGACGGCCGCCTCCAGCTGATACATCGCGGCTACGAAATTGTCGAGCGTTCGCAGATGGTCCAGCGTCGTCTCACGGTACGTGCGCTGGGCGTCGAGAAAGTCGACGGCCCTGGACAGATAGACGTCGCGGAGCCGCAACATCCCTGATTGCGGTCAAAGATCAGGCGACATGCTCAGGCCGACGCGAAACGCATTAGCATTCTTCGAAATCAGCGACGACATCAGTCGTAGCTGTAAAGTGGCCACGCCGTATGTCCTTATGCTAGACGGTGGACTATGTCCCGACTGTTTCCAACACATTACGGTTTGGTAAGGTCAATGCCCCATTTGCGAGGGGAAGGACGCCTTGGGTGAGCCGCATGCGCTAAGGAAATCTCTGAATAAGCCTCTCGCTCTCGCGCGAGTTGTGCTGTGACGCGACGAGCAGCCCCACACGGGAACGGGAGGTGACGATGACTCGCTCGCAGCCGACGCTGGCTGGCGCCGGATTCGAGAAGTACACTCAGGTGACGCGACGAGCGCAGTTCCTCGCTGAAATGGATCGTGTCGTGCCGTGGCTTCAGCGGTGCGCGCGCATCGAACCGATATACCCCGAAGCCGGGAAACGGCCGGCGCGCGTCGAACATTCGATTGGAGTGATCAAACGCGTCTTCGGCTTCACCCACGTGTGCTACCGCGGCTTGGCGAAGAACCTCCTCCTGCAGGAGGCGTAATCTGCCCAGCGACGGAGCGCGATGCGTTGAGAACCTACTCAAGGGGCGTTCGCGGTTTGCGACCGGGCCTCGATGTGGCCGTTCACGAGCCACTGCCGCCCCGGTCGTCACGCTCAACATGACTTGTTCAGACCTTCCCTAGCATGCGGTGCCTTTTGATCGAGGATGACGCCGACACCGGCCGCTACATCCGCAAGGGCCTCGAGGAGGCGGGTTTCACCGTAGTGTGGGCGCGCAATGGCATGGACGGCTTGCATCATGGGACGAATGAGCGCTGGGATGTCGTCATCCTCGACCGCATGCTACCGGGCGATGTCGAGGGGTTGTCGATCATTCAGGGGATGCGGAGTCTGGGCAAGACGACTCCCGTGATGGTCCTGAGCGCCCTCTCGAGTTTGGACGAACGTGTACGCGGACTCCGTGGAGGCGGCGACGATTATCTGACGAAGCCGTTTGCGTTCTCTGAACTGCTCGCGCGGGTTCACGCGCTCCTGCGGCGTTCGGGCATGAAGGAGGAAGTCTCCGAGCTACAGATTGCTGATCTGAAGCTCGATTTGCGACGGCGTCGAGCCGAGCGGGCAAACAGGCCGATCGCGCTACAGCCTCGAGAATTCCGGCTGCTCGAGTACCTGGTTCGTCACCAGGGCCAGGTGGTCACGCGCACCATGCTCCTGGAAGCGGTCTGGGACTATCATTTTGATCCACAGACGAATGCGATCGATGTGCAAATCAGTCGGCTACGACAGAAGATTGATCGAGATTTCTCACCGCCGTTGCTGCATACAGTGCGTGGCGTCGGCTACATGGTGAGCGTCGATGGCTAGACTGCGGGCAAGCGTCGCGTTCCGCCTGGCGCTCGGCTATGGTGTGCTTGTAGTGGGCACGATGGTGATTATTTCGACGGCGCTATATTTCGGAACTGTAATCGTCATCGACCGTGGAGTCGACGCGAAACTGTCGAAGCTCTCCAAAGACCTGATCGATCGGTTCGATACCGGCAACGATCAGGCGGTCCAGCGCAGGATCACCCAGCTGCTGACAGACGGCATCGACCAGGAAACAGAGGTCTATGCGCTGTTGGATGCCGGCGGGCACAACATTGTGGGCAATGCCGCCGCCTTGCGGCCCGCTACGCCATTCGACCGGCTGACGGAGCAAATGATTCTCCGCGATGGGCGACCGTCGAGGAGTCGACTGCTCCCGCACCGTCTATCGAACGGTGAGGTCCTCATCGTAGGCCGAGACACGCGCGACGTGCGCGAGATGCAGCAACTCGTCGTTCGCGCCCTTCTCTTGGGGGGTGCCATTGCGCTCCTTCTTGCCGTTGCAGGTGCGGCGCTATTTCGGCGGCAACTCGAACATCGAATGGCCGCCATCCGCCACACCGCTTTGGAGATCGAGGCCGGCGATCTGAGTCGCCGTATCCCGGTCCCGGAGGCCGACGACGAGTTCACCCGGCTGAACCGCGATATCAACCGTATGCTCGATCGGATCCAGCGGCTGATGGAGGGGGTCCGCGACGTATCGAATGCCATCGCCCACGACCTCCGAACGCCGCTGGGGCGTATTCGAAACCGCTTGGATGAGGCGCTTCGGCCTGATACAACCATGGAGCAGCTTCGTGAATCTGCGGAGAACACGATTCATGGCATCGACGACTTGATCGTGATCTTCGACCGGCTCTTGCAGATCGCCGAGGCGGAGTCGGAAACCCGCCGCCAATCCTTCAAGCCCGTCATACTCAAGGACGTCATCACAGGCGTGGTGGAACTCTACGACGCGACCGCCGAGGCGAACGGCATGACCCTTGTGGTCGATGTGGTCGGCAACCCTACGACGCGCGGCGACAAGGATCTTCTTGCGAGTGCGACGGCCAACCTCGTCGACAACGCGCTCAAGTACGGGGACCACGCTGCCACTACCGTGAGGGTCGGAGCGCGGGAGGATCGGGAGACCGTAGCGATCGTGGTTCGAGACGACGGCCCGGGCATCCCCCCCGAAGAGAGAGCGAAGGTCATCACGCGGTTCTACCGCACCGATCGGAGTCGAAGTCTTCCCGGCAACGGGCTCGGTCTGGCCATCGTGACGGCCATCAGTCATTTGCATGGCGGCAGCCTCTCCCTTGAGGATGCCGGTCCCGGCCTTATCGCTCGCATCGTTCTGCCGCGCGCGGCCGCCTAAGCGCATCCGGCTCACTCAAATCGTCCTCCCCTTGCAAATGGTGTATTGACCTTACCAAACGATAATACGTCGGAAACAGTAGGGACATGAACCACCCCCGTAGCATGAACAGCTACGACTGATTTCGTCGAGTGCCTCGAGAAAAGGGGTGCTGCGAGGAAGCTTCGGACGTCGACCGCGCCGGCGCCCCGGTGTCGTCCCGCTCGGCATTGCGATGATTGCGGTTGAGGTCGAGCCCCCCCGTGTTTTCGTCGCTGGCGATTTCGCAGTTTCGCCATCACGCGAAATCACCGCGCCTTGCCGTGTCGAGGTCGAGGCGTTTTAGACCTCGATGGGACAAGATCAAGGCCGATGAGTTCCGCTCCCAGTGCTTCGCCGAATTCATAATGACGCGGATAACACCTGGCAGTGAACCATGCTTGCGAGTTGTCGTGTGCGTCGGTCGTGCCGGCTTTTGCCAGCTCGGTACGCGCGTGCTGTTCAGATCGACGGACCGCGAAAGGGGCAGCGAAAAAGCATGGTCGCCTCATCCCTCGCCATGGTGTCTGAATCCCTCGACCGCTCGATCGCGGCCGTCCGAAGGTGGCTCGCGATACCGCTGGAATCGATGGTTCGAACTGAGCAGGAAGTCCGTCGCCGGTCTCCGCCGCCCAGGCCGAAAGAGCCGGTCCCTCAGCCCGCCAACGACCGTTACCTCATGACCCGAGTCGTGCCTTGGCAGGAAATCCCCGCGGAGTCGCGGCGGGCGTTCATCGACGCCTTCCGCCAGCCTGAGCGTGTGGTTTTCAGTTTGCACCAGGGCGCTCGCCAAAGCGGCCCGATCGTGTTGCCGATGCTGTTCGTCGTCGCCACCCCACTCACGACCGCCGAGCGCGCGCAGCTGCGTAGTCAGCAGGCCGCTGAGCTCGAACGTTTCGACCAGTGCATCACGGAAACGCGGGACATCCTACTTCAGCTCGTGACGGAAGGAGCGAATCCCCTCTTCATCCTCTCGATCCTGCTCGGGTATGGATCGAGAAGTGGCACCGTGTTTCCGAGTTCCCAAGGGGCCGTCCTCCACCGGTCCCAGTTTTCGTTAGAAACCCCGCTGACCTGGCTCAAGCCCGGAGCCTCCACGGAACCCGTGAGGCTCACGGGCGCGACGAAATCCTCGCCGCCCCGTGCACGTCGGCGCCGAGGCCCCGCGGGAATTGGCCCAAACGTCGGCATGGCCCTCCTGGCCAAACACTTCCGCGTCGCCACCAGGCGTCGCCAACCTCATGCGGCGGAAATCGCGACGCTCTTCGGCGTGTGGGGGCACGACCTCCATAGGCTGAACCGAGAGATCGTGTATCGGCGCATCAAGCGCGTCGCGGAGCAGCACGCGAAGGAATTCCATCGACTGGCGCGTGAGGAAGCCCAGCAATTGGACGCTGACCGAGCGTTTTTCGAGCGCCTCGTCCCGTCGTAGCTCCTTCGGCACCCCCGAATTTCTCCCCGCTCGACTCCGAAACTCGGTGTCTGGGCAACCGTCTGGAGCCCCGATGTAATGGGTTCAGGCCAATGCGAATGGAGCGTTCATCGGCGGTTCGTCCACCGCGCCGAAAGCCGCGATCATCGTCGGCGCCGGACCCCGGCATGCTCGAAATCGTCAACCGCACGGTCGACCAGGATGTGAACTTCGAGGCCGTGTACGACGCCCTCGCGTCGTTGCTCTTACGGTACTATCGGCGACACCAACCGATGTCAGACGGGCGGACGGGATGACCACGGCGGCCTTCGGACTGTATCGGCGCTCGCGCGCGTATCAGGATCTCTCGATCGAAGAGCAGCGCCAGGCGGTGCGCGCCTGGGCCGCGGCGAACGGCTATCGGATCGTCCGCGAGTTCGCCGATGACGCGAGCGGCCTCGATACCGAGCGCCGTCGCGAGTTCCTGGCGCTCTTGCACCTGTGCTCCCAGCCCCGTCTTCGCGAGGCCGATGTCGTCCTCTGCTATGACATCAGTCGCTTCTCGCGCCTCGACCCAGAAGAAGCCGGGTTCCACGAATACTCGCTCCGGCGCGCCGGCGTGCGGGTGCTCTACACCCATGAACCGGGCGCCAACGACGCCGGCCTGCCCGGGCATCTCGTCAAGAGCCTCAAGCGAGTCCTCGCCCACGAGTACTCTCAGAAACTGTCGCAAGTGGTGTCACGCGGGCTGCGCGCCCACGCCGAGCGGGGAGACTGGACCGGCGGCCGCCCGCCCTATGGCTACCGACGCGCGGCCCGCCAAGTCGATGGGAGTTGGCGCGCCCTCGAACCCGGACGGTGGAAAGCCAAGGGTGAACGAGTCTCGCTGGTCGTCGATCCGTTCGAGGGCGAGGTGGTCCGCGAGGAAATCTTCACCGCCTATGTGACCCAAAGCCGGGGCCTCGCCGCCATCGCTCATCGCCTCAACGAGCGCGGCGTTCCACCGCCCGCCTCGGGTCACCGCCAGGGGGTGCCGGCCTGGACCAAGACGACGATCTGGGGAATCCTCCGAAACCCGATCTACCGCGGGACGCTGGTGTACGCCAAGACCGGCTACGCCGAGATTGGCAAACGGCGCGGCCGGGTCAAACGTGCTCCGGCCAGCCACGTCGTCGTCGATCGCGCGTACCCCGAGATCGTCTCGGCAGAGCTCTGGGAGGCGGCCCATGGCCCGCATACGCCGCGGCGCTTCGGCGTCGGCCGGCCGTGGCACCGCCCCTACTTGCTCAGTGGCCTCATTACCTGCGGACATTGCGGCAAGAAGTTCCAGGCGCACCGTCCCGTGGGCCGCTCGGAGAATCCTTATTATGTGTGCGGCGGCTATGTAGCCTCGGGCCTGACCGTCTGCGACGGGCTCCGTGTCCCCATGGCGTATCTCGATGAGGCCGTCCTCGACGGCATCCAGAAGCGACTCGAGCGCGCCCTCGACCGCGAGATCTTGCGGCAACGCCTACAGGAACTGCTTGAGGCCGATCGGCCTCACACGGACGCGATCGAGGCCCTCCAAGCGCGGCTCGCGGAGACTCGGCGGAAAATCGATCGCTTGATCGATCTCGCCGCGGCAGGCCAAGAGGATATCCCCAGCGTCCACGCAGCCCTCGTCAGGCTCCAGCGCGAGTCTCAGGGCTTGGAAGCGGATCTAGCCGAGAGCACCGCTCGCGCCACTGGCCCCGGAGACATCGAGGCTCTCGCCGACACGTTGATCGAGGCTCTTGGCCGGAGTCGTGAGGTGCTCCAGGCGTCGGACTCAGAGGAGCGGAAAGGGTTGGTGCGCGCGTTTCTTCGAGACGTCGAGATCCGGAAACCCACCCGACAGGCAATCCTGTCCTGGTACCGCCTGCCGGCCCCGGAGAATTTATCTGTTAAGTTCGTGGCCCCAACGGGATTCGAACCCGTGTTTACCGTCCGCCACGCGCTTTCGCAAAGATCCAGAATACTTGCGCGATGTTGAGTCAACATCTCCGGGTGGAGGACTAGAACACGGCACCGATTTTAATCTTCCCGGGACTGAGGACTGCCGCTGTCGTTCGAGCATTCAGACTCAAAGGACCTTGGGCTATGAGGGGGATGAAGGCCCTTACGCTATCCGACTCACCCCAGCGAAACCCAAGAGCCGTAGAGCCTTTCCCTCCACCCGATTCGGTCTGAGTTGGGGGATTCGGCCCCTGTTCCCGGAGAGTAGTCGGAGAGTGAGGCGGCTTCCTTTCGTAGTCTGAGGATAATCTCGCCCAGGCGGTCAAGCCGATGCCAGTAGACGCTGATCACGCCCGGCGAGATAGTGCAGCTGAGAAGACTTGAGCATCAGGGCCTCGGGGAGCCGCTCATCCGCCCTCGGCGTGTTGAAGTAATTGGCTTCGACGAGACTCCGTTGGCGTAGCTTCTCGTAAATCTGCTTCCGCGTCGCCTCCGCCGCGTCGAACAGTGCCTGCCACTTGTCCTCGCGCTCACAGTAAGTCCACCATTCGTTCATCCGACTCGCGTAGTGATCTTGAAGGATCGCTAATTCGGACGCGAACGCCGAGTCTCGGACTATGACGCGATGCTCGTCGCGCCATGCCAAGAAAGACGCGATGACGAAGTAGCCTGCGATGAAGACGACGATGTACCACCTGCGCGAGAGGGGCCGGCAGCCTAACTGGCGCCAGATCTCCAATGCGGCCGTAATCACGCCGCCAGTCACAAGAGCTTGCCAATGCCAGACTACCGCTGCGAGCCAGAGGCCGAATTCCCCCACGCAGAGATCTTAGTACAACCACACGGGCACGGAGCTGGCCGCTGTCGAGAGATTCAGGGAAGTCGGCACGCGAGGCAAGATCGCTTTCGGTGGTCCGTTGCAAGCGATGCGGTTGTGTATACCCGTAGGGGTACCGCTTGTGGTTCCTGTCGGCCGTTCCGGAAATCCATGGAGGCGACGCGGCTGAACCAGCTTGATGACTGGCTGGTGTCGGCACGGAACGTCGTCAGTGACGGACCGGCGCCAAGGTGGACATAAACATTAGGAGCCACTTCGCCGCAGCGTACATCAGACCCAGAACGATCGCTGCCGGGGTCGCCGCGAGGGTCAGTTGGATGAGGAGGCCCACAATCGACCAAAACGGTATCTCAATGTCGGGTTATGACCCGCGCCGAATGGGACGATCGAATTGGTCGTGCCAGATGTATTCTCGGGCCGCAGCTTCGGCCTCCCCCTGCTCGGCAGCCTTCCGCCGAGCCTCGCCCGCTTCCATCGGGCGTCGATATGTCGCCAATAGACCCATAGCGCCTGGTGGTCTCCCCATTCTTGTGGAAATTCACGGCGCTGCCTCCGGCAGTCAAGATCACTCAACGACCTGATCCGCCCGGAGCAGGATCGATTGGGGGATCGTAAGCTCGAGGGCCTTCGCAGACTTGAGGTTGATGACGAGCTCGAACTTCGTCGGCTGCTCGATCGGCAGATCGGCTGGCTTGGCCCCCTTGAGGATCTTGTCGATGTAGGTGGCGGAGCGGCGCAGGATGTCAGTGAAGTTTGCTCCATACGACATCAGCCCGCCTGCATCGACAGAAGCCCGCTCGCCGAACACCGTCGGTAGTCGGTTCGCCGCGGCGAAGCTGACAAGGAGGTCCCTCTGCTCGACGTTGAGGGCATTCTCGGCGATCGCGAGCGCATCTACCCGTTCGCGGCGTGCCCGCACGAAAGGCTCCCTCGAAGTCGGCGCCGGCCCTGACGCCGAGCGGCACCAGCGTCAGCCGTAGGGATCGCGCCGACTCCACGGTCACCTCGTATCCGCGGACTTCCGCCGAGTTCGTCGCATTGTAGACGGCGCCGACACGGGAAATTTTCGGGGCGACTTCCTTGAGCAGCTCGAGACGTTTGGCGAGGATCTCCAGCCCCGCCTCCTGGGTCAGTCCCGTCAGGTTACCGCCAGGGTGCGCGAGGCTGACGACGAGCCCCGTGCCGACGGGATCGCCGGCAAACATCACGATCGGGATCGTGGCGGTCGCGCGCTTCGCCGCGAACGACGCGGCAGTGCCAAACGCGAGGATCACGTTGACTTTGAGGCGCACGAGTTCCACGGCGAAATCGGTAATACGAGCAAGATCGCCCTCTGCATACCGTGTTTCAAAGCTCACGTTCCGACCTACGACCCAACCGAGTTCATTCAGGCGCTGCACGAACGGCGGCGATCTACGTCGGGACCAGGGCCGCTGGGTGAGAGGACACCGATCTTGGCGACCGTTGGCTGCGACCGCGCGGAGAGCGGCATCGCCAGGAGAAGGACCGCCATGACGACCGTGCACCACCGGGTCATCCCCGCCCGGCGTGAATCATCGAGAGTTCGAGTCAACGGCTTTCCACGCGCACGCAGATGCCGGGTTCCGGGCGGAGCGTGATGTAGGGCGCCGGAATCACCGTCTGGCCCGGCACCAGCGCGAGGCGGAAGCGCTGGGCAATCGCCGCCAGCACCAGGATCGCCTCCATCATCGCGAAGGTGTTGCCGATGCACTGCCGGGGTCCGCCGCCGAAGGGAAAGTACGCGAAGCGATGGAGACGGCGCGCGGCGTCTGCGTCCCAGCGCTCGGGGCGGAACTGGTCGGGCTTGTCGAACCAGCGAGCGTCGCGGTGAACCACCCATGCCGGCATGATGACGAAGGCTCCGGGCCGCATCGGCTGCTCAGCCACCTCGGTCGGTTTCACCGCCTGCCGGGCGATCCCGTAGGCGGGAGGATAGAGCCGCATGGACTCCGTGATGACCATCTCGGTGTATCTGAGCGCCGGGAGATCGGCGACCGTAGGAGGGCGCCCGCCGAGGACCGCGCGGAGCTCGTCGGCGAGCCGTGCGTCCACCTCGGGGTACTGGCCGAGTAGATGCCAGGCCCAGGACAGGGCCACCGCAGTGGTCTCGTGGCCGGCCAGGAACAGCGTCATGACCTCGTCGCGCACCTGTCTGTCCGTCATCCGACTGCCGTCGTCGGCATCCTGGGCCTGCAAAAGGATCGATAGGAGGTCGACGCGATCGGCAGGGCGTCGGCGGCGATCCGCGATCATTCGGTAGACGACCTCGTCGAGTCCTCGGACCGCCCTTCGCAGGCGCAGGTTCGCCGGCGTTGGAACCCACGACGGGACGAGCTGGAGCAAGCTCCCGAACCGTTTGCCGAAATACTCCGCGAGGAAGTGCGAGGCATCGTCGATGACCCGAGCCTCGTCCAACACGTCGGCATCGAAGAGGGTCTTCGCGGCGATGTCCCGGGTGAGTGCCATCATCTCGGGGTGGATGTCCATGACCGCGCCGTCGTGCCAACCGGCCGCACGGCGCGTCGAGTAGGTCGCCATGACCTCGCCGTAGGCCGCAACGCGTTGCCGATGAAACGCCGGCTGCATCAGCCGGCGTTGGCGCAGCCAAAGATCGCCCTCAGAAACGAAGAGCCCATCGCCCAGAAGCCTTCGCAGTAGGCGAATGCCCGGAGTCTTCACGAAATCGCGGGCTCTAGTGACTAATACCTCTTCGATGGCATCCGGATGGTAGAGCAGGAGGCCGCGGCGAGGGCCCAAACGCACCGGCACGACGTCCCCATATTCACGCGCGCAGCGGACGTAGAAACCGAGCTGGTCGCGACTGAAGTCGCCGAGGCTACCGAAGAGGCCGAGGCCTCGCGGACCCCGATGAAGTACTGCGCCCTTGGCACCGTCGTCTTACGTCACAGCGAGCGCTCCTTGCTCAGAAGACGGCGACAGAATGGTCACGCGTCCGGCCCGTCCGACGCCGTTGACGGCATTCGCGTCGTGCACGATGTGTCAGCCGACCGTCGTCAGGACCGATGCGATGCGTCACGCCGCGACCGGCGACTGCCTCAGCATTGTGGCGATCTTCCGCCAGCCATCGATCCGGCGCAACTTGATTTGGCCTCTAGCCGCGAGGCTGAAGAGGAGGACCACGGCGGCGTCTCCTCCAGGCAGGGACCTTTGATTTTCACGCGGCGGCGGAATTCCTCGTGGAGCCGGTCGATCGTGTTCGTCGTCCGTAGCGTCTTCCACTGGGCCTCCTCTACCGATCCCGGTAAGGTGAAAAAATTTGGCCGGGGGATCTGAAATGCGCGTTCGAGTCCCTCGATGCTCAAATGCGTTCCGCGGCAGACAGCAATCCGAAGATATTTCAACCGTAACTTCTTGGTCTCGCTTGGTTGCAGGGGGCAAGTTGAACCGACGACCTTTGGGTTATGAGCGCAAGAAGGACCAGGTCGAGCACCCTCTGATCTCACGGACAGTTGCGAGGAAAAGTTCGAACGGACGCTTAATTCCGTCTTGCGCGGTGGTCGCTGATAGTTCAGTTTATTTGGGCATGTTTTGGAGTGGTGTGGGAGCAAAACGGGAGCAACTGACCTGTTGGGTTCTTCCCAACGAATCGCGAGACTGACCTTTGGGGAACCCTCTTGGAGTCCCCAACGGATTCGAACCCGTGTTTGCCGTCCGCCACGCGGCTTTCGTGATGGGCGAAAGAAATTGGGCGCTGGTGACTATAAGTCGAGGCCCTGGAGACTGAAATTCGCTTATGGTTTTCCGTCACCTCGCCGTGCTAAATCGGCCCCGAGTTCTCACCAGCCGGACCACGTCTGAGCGGAGATCTCCGGAATCGGCAAGAACCGATCACACGTGCATCCCGGGACTCGGCATCGGCCACCGAACAGATGGGCCTCTTCCGGGTGACCGCAGACGCAATGGCTCATCGTCTCCTCCAAGAAGAGCTTCCGAGAACCCAACTCAGACGGCCACGCGACCAGAACCTCGAAACGCGTCGCAGTCGTCTCGGTGTCGTCGAGGACGCGCTAAGAAGTTTGTGAAGCAGCTGGGAATCCGCAAGGCCCGGGCCCGTCCGCACCACACAACGGTCGACCTCGATCGTCGGTCTGCGCCAGCACTGACAAAGGCGACGGGAACGGCTCATCGGCGATCGGATCGACCGGACCGCTGAGCTCGTGCGCACGTCGCGAGTAGCATAACCCGAGGAC
>JACXTT010010846.1_pt1 | contig 12238 bp, 11 predicted proteins | sample 9270951 | NCBI WGS metagenome assembly JACXTT01 (sample SAMN15532306, study PRJNA645909) | rock metagenome | isolation source: weathered quartz diorite | place: Puerto Rico | collected 2017-06-21 | reverse complement strand
AGACCGCGCATGTCCGCGAGGGCTTTTCCCTCGGCGGGCGGGCCGGTCGCGGATGGCAGGTCGGCTTGAGCGGTCGCGTCTCCAACGCGCGGGCGCAGCGGGGCATCGCCATTCACCCGGGATCCGGGGCCGGGGTGGCCCTGAACCACTGCACTTATGCGGAGGGGTTTTCGGTGGCACATTCGCTGAAAAAGGGAGCGCTAAACTTTCTCGACGCGCTCATCATGGCGATCGCGGGTTCGGCACCCGCCTATTCGATCACTGTTAGCACCGGCGCTTTGATTGTTGCCGCCGGTTTCGCCGGACCCGCGGCACTTTGGATCGCCGCCCTGCCCATTCTCGGCATCACGCTTGCGTTCGCTCAGTTGAACCGGTGGCAACCCGATGCCGGAGCCGCATATGTCTGGGTTGGCCGCGCGATGCACCCGGCGCTGGGCTTTCTTGCAGGCTGGGCGCTCCTTAGTCTTTCGACCATTTTCAACGTTGCCGCGGCTCTTCCGGCAGGGCAAGCGACGCTGGAAATCTTGGCGCCTAGCCTTGCCCATGACGTTTTATGGACAACCGGCGTTGGGACCCTATGGTTCCTCGCCGTGCTCGCGGTTGTCACGGCTGGAATCACTGTAAGTACCAGGGCGCAGATTGTTTTGACTCTGCTCGAAATTGCCGCTGTCCTCCTTGTTTGTGGTGCCGCGATCTGGAACGCCTGCGCCGCTCCTGCCGCAGGCTTTTCGTGGCAATGGTTTTCTCCTACAGGCTTTAGCTCATTCCAGGCATTTTCCTCCGGAATGCTGGTCGCGCTTTTTTATTACTTTGGCTGGGATGTATCGGCCAATCTGGCAGAAGAGACGGCGAATGCGAACCGGGCAGCTGGGCTCGCCTGCATTATCGGCGTGCTCGTGGTTGTCGCGTTGTTTCTGCTTGCGCAGGTTGCAGCCCAGTTCGCCCTCACGCAAAGCGATATTGAAGCTCACGGTGGCAATTTGCTTCCAGCCCTCGGCGCCGCGGCGCTTCCGGCGCCTTGGAGCGCAATTGCTGTGCTGGCAATATTGGTGAGCACCGTCGCTACCATCGAAACACAACTTCTCCAATGCACGCGGCTGTTGTTTTCCATGGCCCGTGACCGGGTTATCGGAGAATCGATGGGAAAACTCCATCCGCGTTTTCGGACTCCATGGCTTGCCGGTTTTGCGGTCGGGGGAGTCACGCTCTTGCTATTCGCAGGTTCGGCTGCCTGGCCGTCGGTCAGTACATTGATGACGAGCCTCATTAATGCGATCGGCGTGCAAGTCGCATGCTATTATGCATTGGCTGGAATTGCTTGCGCCTGGCATTTCCGCAAAGCGATGCACAAAGGCTGGAAGACGCCTGTATCTGCCGTGGTTGTCCCATTGACATCGGCTCTCTTTGTCGCCGGCATTGGGATCTATCAGCTGCCTGTTCTCGGCTGGGCTATTTCCGTGCTCAGCATCGGCACGATCCTGATTGGCATTGTGCCGTACTATTTCTATCGCTGGCGTTATCGGGCACGGTTGTCTGTCAATAAACATCCGGCTTGAGCCGGATGCGATCTATGCCATCGATTGAAGCTTTTCGACGAGCTCGGCGCGGCTTTGCACGCCGAGTTTTGCATAAATGTTGCGGCAGTGATTGATGGCCGTGTTCTCGCTCACTCCCAGACGTTCGGCGATCTCGGCGCGCGAATGCCCAAGCGCCAGCGGCAAGCAGACCTCGATCTCGCGCCCAGAAAGCGGCAGCGTCTCGGCGCGCCGCCACAGCCTTAATGCTAGCGGCTCAAGCCGTTCGACCGCAATTCCGATCAGCCGTGCGCCATTTTGCTCCACACCTCGATCGAGCCAATAGGCGCGGAACGTAAAAGCACCCCAGGCGTTTGAGAGCCGGCAAACTGGAACCGCAGACGGCATTTTATCCTCAAAGATTCGCTGAAGGTCATGGCACAAGCGCATGACCTCTGATGGCAAGGCTGAACCGCGCCCGGGCAGTGTGACTCCCGAAGACACTAGGACCGGGTGCTGCGCCATGGCCATCAGGCGGCGAGCTTGCGGGCTCACATACTCAATCTCTCCGGCTGGAGTCACGATGATGAGGCCGCGATCCTCGCTCTCGACCATTCGCTCGTCTATGCTGCTTGGCGCCTGAGCATGGGCAATGAAAGGCGCCAACGATAGCAAGAGTTGCCGGTCGCGTTCCGTAAATTCGGGATCGCGCGGTGCGCGCGAAATATTTAGCAGGCCTATACTGCGGCCATGTTCGGCGACGGCGAGCTGAAGCGCGTCATAAATCCCAGTGGGCCGCATCATCAAATTATAAAAGTCGTGATTTTCAAAGCGTTTCTCGTCCACCTTGAGGGTGGTTTCCCGGTATCGTATCACCTCGCTGCGCCTGCTTCGCCGCATCGTCTCGACGAATGTAAATACTACCTCCCGCTCGCGCTTGTTGTGGAATTCGCCCAAGTAAAGCGGAACGAACGGCAGCATCACGTCGCCTTCATCATATATATTGGCGAGTTCTTGATTGGGTCCGGCCCAAAAGAATTGATTGTTGTAAGACGGAATCAGTCCGTGCAATTCGCCAAGGATTGCAGGAATAGCGATTTGGCTTCCAAGTCCAAGGCAGCATAGGCGGTGAATAGACGCGACCGCCTTTTTATCCGGCGTAGGCCGAATGCTCGAAGCACTCATCTCCTCTCCTCCAAAGAGGCTTGCTGGTCCGCGCGGAATTAGCACGCGCGTGGCATATTATCACCGGCCAGTCTGTGTCACCAAATTATTACCAGCCGATGTCCAGCCCGCGACACCCCCATTCAGGGGATCACGCCGGTGCCCAGGAATATCGGTCCGGCCGATTGCCTGCTGTTCCAAGACTTCAAGCGTCATCTGTTTGTAGAGCAGCTTCATCATCATGAATTTTCGGAGATAGACCATGAAATTATCTGTTCTTCCGGCCCTGTTGTTGGCCTCCGCCGCAGTTTCACCCATCCTGGCAAATGCGGCACCTAAAACAATTGTCTTCGATTTGACCAAATCGGGGGGGCCCGCGAGCACGTGTGCCTTCACCCCTTCGGGAACAGTCACCGACCATACGTTCGGCGACTTCGAAAACTTAGAGGTCGTCGTACATGGCTTGCCGCCGAACACTGGGTTTGACCTCTTCTCCATTCAGGTCCCGAACAAGCCATTTGGGCTTGCTTGGTATATCGGCGACATTCAGACGGACGCTACAGGCACCGGTGTTGGCAATTTCGTCGGCCGTTTCAACCGAGAGACTTTCATCGTTTCGTAGGCCGCGCTGCCTTCGCCGAACATTTTCAAAAGTCCGCCTGCCAACCTCCCACAATCAACAACCGGCGCTAAGGTCGACCCCGTGCAAATCTACCACATCGGTCTTTGGTTCAACAGTGCCCAAGATGCCGCCAAGGCCGGCTGCCCAACAATGCAACACCGTTCAATGGCGAGCATAATGCCGGCATCCAGATCCTCAACACGGGGACATTTCCTGACAACAAAGGACCATTGTTGAATCTCAAATAACAGAAGAAAACGCTTCTGATCCCTCACGCGAACCAGCTCTCCTCCAGCTGGAAGAGGGAAGCAGCGTGGCTGCCGCGGAGTCAACGGCTCCCGCGGCCGCCACCCTTGGGCAAAAGAGACGAAACACTCGATCGGATCTCTTTGACACCAGCGTCTTGCTTCGGCCGAACATAAATATAGCACGCGCGTGTCATTGAGTCAGCGGATTGGGCATGCCACGATTGTCGAAGCATGGTCGCGAACGGACCCTCTCGTAGATGTGTCAACCGCGGCATTACCGGCCCGATACAGTATGTCAGATTTCTGTCACCGGTATGATGCCTCTTTAGCGGATGAACCGGCTTGAGTGCGCGTAATGCTTCAAGACTGCAACTCGTTACCAGCCACGTCAAAGTAGAGCGGTTCAGGTCCATGAGACACATTTTTTGGAAGGCAGCTGTCGTAAAATTGTTTCCCAAGCGTGAAACAAAAGGAGCAAGTCCTCTGTACAAGTAGCGCGGGAATCCCGCGCACGACCCATCGGCAAGCATTTCAAGGGAGGTTACCATGACCCAATTCTATCACCTGGACCGGCGAAGCTTATTGCGGACCGGGGCTATTGCCAGCACGGCGCTGGTTGCGGGCGCGACGGTCGCGGAGGAAGCCCTCGCCCTTGGCTCAATACCGGACGGCGACATCGCTATTTTGAGATTCCTGGCCGCGGCCGAAATCCTCGAAACCGATCTCTGGGAACAATACAACGAGCTTGGCGGAATCCAGGACAGCGAAGAGTCGAGCGGCAGCGGGAACGGGGCTTTCACCGGCGGGCTAAAGTTTCTTGATGGAGACATGGACCAATATGTCCATGACAATACCGAGGACGAGCGCAGCCACGCGGCCTTCATCAACGCCTTCCTGGTTTCGGTCGGTGCGCGGCCGGTGAACCTGGAAAAATTCCGCACTTTGGACGGCAGTAAGGCGGATGGGAGCTCCAAAAAAAAACGGCTCACCAATCTCATGAAGCTGACCATCGATACCAGCTATTGGACAAGGTATCGCAGCCGCGCCCATAACCCTGATCTTCCGGAGAGCCCACCGTTTGTTTTTCCTCAAGCAATCCCGGGCCTGAAATCCGGTCAGTTTCCGGCAATCCCAAGGGACAATGGCGACCTATCGCCTTCCGACCACATCCAGGCCATCGCCAACACGGCGGCCTTCCATTTCGCCTCGATCGAGCAAGGCGGCACCAGCCTCTACCCGACACTGGCGATGAGGGTAACCCATCCGGTAGTGTTGCGAATCCTGCTCAGCATCGGCCCGACCGAGACCATGCATTTCCAGACCTGGCAAGATAAAGCCGGCAACTTCAAACGGCTGAAGGACCCGACAAACGGGCTGGAGTTTCCAGAGCTCAATTCACCTCCCTTCGGCGGCGAGGATTTCCAGACCAATCTGATCATGCCCGAGCCATGCCCGTTCCTCGACAGGAAATTCCCGGTCTGTTCGATCATCCGCCCTGTCTCGACGGACCCAAGAATCTTTGGCGCGATGGCGGCGGCCAAGGGTCTCGCGGCGAGCGGGCTATTCATCGGCCAATCCAAGGCGTTCTTTAAAGCAGTGGGTGATTTGGCGGAAGATGCAGATGAGGCCACGCGCCGGTGCTGACTCATCACCCTCCCCCTCCGCTCCAGGTGAGAGGGAAGGTTCTGAGCGGCCGCGGAGCCAGCTCCCAATGGCTCCGCGGCGTCCTGTCTATGGCTCCCGCATATCCAAGCGACGAGCGTTTTACCGGACTGCGAAATGTACATGCGGCCGCGGTGGCGTAAAGAGATGAACAACTTTTAAACATTGCCAAATTCGCCTCGTTCGTTACGAAAAATAAGCCTGAAGAATCGCCTTATAAATATCGGTCAGCCCCTCAAGCTCTGCAACCGCGATATGCTCGTCTACCATATGGGCCGTCGCGCCCGAAAGCCCCAATTCCAGTACCGGGCAATAGGCGCGGATAAAGCGCGCATCCGATGTGCCGCCGGAGGTTGAATGCGCGGGTCTACGCCCGGTCTTCTGCTCAATCGCATTTGCGACGAGCTCCGTAAACGAGTCGGGCTTCGTTAAAAAAGCCAGCGCATTGCAAGGCTCCAAATCGATCGTGTAAGGGCAACTCACTTTGTCCAAGACCCCCGCGTCATGCCTGCCCCCAGATCTGGTCCGGGAGTTGACCAGGGCATCCCTGCCGCCACCGTGATGGATGGCCTGGTCATCCCCGGGTTTAACCCGGGGACCGGCCACGACGGTCAGGTCTAATCTTCGCCGTAGCTCCGCCTCAAGAGTCTTGGGCTCCCAAAGATCGTTGAACCGCACATTTATTCGCGCCCGCACGTCGGCTGGGATCACATTAAAAGCCGGATTGCCGGTATCGACCGAAACGATTTCGAGATTTGAAGGATCGAATTGGGCTGTGCCCCTATCAAGCGGCGCGGCAATCAAAGCATCGAGAAGCCGCATGAGTTTTGGAATGGGGTTATCCGCCCGCTCTGGATAAGCGGCATGGCCCTGGCGGCCCTGGGCAGTTAACGTGGCATTGAGCGAGCCGCGCCGTCCAATCTTGATCGTATCGCCCAGCGCCTCACAACTCGTCGGCTCGCCAACAATGCAATGATCGAAACGGTCACCCTTGTCATATGCCCAGCGCAAAAGTTTTTCGGTGCCATTGATGGCGGGGCCTTCTTCGTCGCCGGTAATAAGAAAACCGATCGAGCCTTTGGGCATACCGCGTGCAACATAAGTGCAAGCCGCGGCGGCGAAGGCAGCAATGCACCCCTTCATATCGGCGGCGCCGCGCCCCCAGATCGCGCCATCCGCAACCTCGGCCCCAAAAGGATCAAAGCGCCAGCGCGACGCATTACCGACTGGCACGACATCGGTATGGCCCGCAAAGACAAAGTAGGGCGCGCCCCGGCCTATGCAGGCATAAAGATTGTCGACATCTGGCGTGCCAGGCGCGGAAAATGTCACCCTTCGCGTTGCAAAGGCGGCCTCGCGCAGCGCTGCTTCCAAAACGCCGAGCGCGCCGCGATCCTCAGGCGTCACCGAGGGGCAGCGCACAAGCGCGCGGCAAAGGTCGAGAGGGTCAACGGCCATGGTTTTGGGATATCCTTGCGCGGAGCCCGTGATTTCATATTTGGAGGCCAATGGATTTAAAGTGCTTGTATGCGAATTTTGCCGCCAAATATGCTTTAAGCAAATTCTTGCAAACGGTCCAGGAACCGCCCCATGCAAATTCACGGTCTCGACTTTGCCCTTGCCCCGGAGCTCGATGAGCTCCGCGAAACGGTGCGCGCCTTTGCGTCCGCCAAAATCGCGCCGCGCGCGGCCGAAATCGACCGGACCGACACCTTTCCAATCGATCTTTGGCCGCAGATGGGTGAGCTTGGCCTCCATGGCATAACGGTCGAAGAAGAGTTTGGCGGCGCGGGTCTTGGCTATCTCGCCCATTGCATCGCCATGGAGGAGGTGAGCCGGGCGTCTGCTTCAGTGGGCCTTTCCTACGGCGCGCATTCCAATCTTTGCGTCAACCAGATCCGCCGCAATGGCACGGAAGAGCAAAAGCGCCGCTATTTGCCAAAACTCGTGTCCGGCGAGCATGTGGGCGCGCTCGCCATGTCGGAGGCGGGGTCCGGCTCGGATGTCGTGTCGATGCGCCTGCGCGCGGATAAAAAGGCCGGTCTGTACGTCTTGAACGGCACAAAGATGTGGATCACCAATGCGCATCATGCCTCGACCTTCGTCGTCTATGCCAAGACGGATCCAAATGCCGGCGCGCGTGGCATCACCGCTTTCCTGATCGAGAGCTGTTTCAGGGGTTTTCGTCTTGGCCAAAAGCTCGACAAGCTCGGCATGCGCGGCTCGCCGACGTCCGAGCTCGTTTTCGAGGATTGCGAAGTGCCTGAGGAAAACGTTTTAGGCCGGGCGGGCGATGGCGTTCATGTCTTGATGTCAGGGCTCGATTATGAGCGCCTCGTGCTTGCGGGAGGTCCACTCGGCATCATGCAGGCCTGTCTCGATATTTGCCTGCCCTATGTGCGCGAGCGCAAACAGTTTGGGCAGGCGATTGGCCAATTCGAATTCGTACAGGGAAAACTCGCCGATATGTATGCGGGCCTCAACGCTTGCCGGGCGTATGTCCACACGGTTGCCCGCGCCTTCGACAATGGTTTTACTTCGCGAAAAGATGCGGCGGGTGCACTGCTCTTTGCAGCGGAACACGCAACCAGGGCGGCGCTTGACGCGATCCAGCTTCTCGGCGGCAATGGCTATATCAACGAATTTGCGGCGGGCAGGCTGCTGCGCGACGCAAAACTCTATGAGATCGGCGCAGGCACGAGCGAGATAAAACGCATGCTGATTGGGCGCGAGCTTTTTGAGGAACGTTGAGCCGATGAATGTACTCAAAAGCGCTGTCCGGCCGGATGCCGATGACTTTGCCAACAACAAAGCCGCGATGGAGGCGCTTGTCGCGGATTTGCGCTCCAAGGCCGCGCTTATCGCGCAAGGCGGCGGCGAGAAGGCGCGCGAGCGGCACATTGCGCGCGGAAAAATGCTGCCGCGCGAGCGCATCGCCGCGTTCATCGATCCCGGCACGCCTTTTCTGGAATTGTCTCAATTCGCTGCCTTCGAAGTTTATGAAGACCCGGTTCCGGCTGCGGGGCTCATTACCGGTATTGGGCGCGTTTCCGGCCAGGAATGCGTCGTGATTGCCAATGACGCGACCGTAAAGGGCGGCACGTACTATCCTCTGACGGTCAAAAAACATCTGCGCGCGCAGGAGATCGCGCAAGAAAACAATCTGCCCTGCATCTATCTCGTCGATAGCGGCGGCGCGCATCTGCCGAGCCAAGACGAAGTCTTTCCGGATCGCGACCATTTTGGACGCATTTTTTATAATCAGGCGTGGATGTCGGCTGCGGGCATTCCGCAGATCGCGGTGGTGATGGGAAGCTGCACGGCGGGCGGCGCCTATGTGCCTGCGATGAGCGACGAGGCAATTATCGTTGCGGGTCAAGGCACGATTTTTTTGGCTGGCCCGCCGCTCGTCAAGGCAGCAACGGGCGAGGTTGTTTCGTCAGAGGAGCTCGGAGGCGCGGATGTCCATACCCGCAAATCAGGCGTGGCGGACCACTATGCTCTGAATGACGCGCATGCGCTCGTGCTCGCGCGGAATATCGTTGGGAACCTTAATCGCACTAAGAACCTTGGGCTTGTGGTCCGTGAGCCGGTCGAACCGCTTTATGACGCGCAAGAAATTTATGGCATCATTCCTGCCGATGCGCGCGCGGCCTATGAAGTGCGCGAGATCATCGCCCGCATCGTCGACGGCAGCGTGCTCGACGAATTTAAGGCACTTTATGGCGCATCGCTTGTCTGCGGCTTTGCGCATATTTTTGGCTATCCCGTCGGCATTCTAGCAAATAACGGGATTTTGTTTTCCGAGTCAGCGCTCAAGGGCGCGCATTTCATTGAGCTTTGCGCGCTACGAAAAATTCCGCTTGTGTTTCTACAAAACATTACCGGCTTCATGGTCGGGCAAAAATATGAGGCGCAAGGCATCGCCAAGGACGGCGCCAAGCTTGTTACGGCTGTTTCTTGCGCAAAAGTGCCGAAATTCACCGTGATTATTGGCGGGAGTTTTGGAGCCGGCAATTACGGCATGTGCGGGCGCGCCTTCGGTCCGCGTTTTTTGTGGATGTGGCCAAATGCGCGCATTTCGGTGATGGGCGGCGAGCAGGCTGCCAATGTTTTGGCGCAAGTGCGGCGCGAAAATTTTGAGGCTGCCGGAAAAGTCTGGCCCGCCGGCGAGGAAGAAGCCTTTAAAGCGCCGGTGCGCGAGCGTTTTGAGCGCCAGGCGCATCCTTACTATGCAAGTGCGCGGCTGTGGGACGACGGCATCATCGACCCTGCCGAAACCCGCATGGTGCTCGGCCTATCGATTTCCGCCGCCCTCAACGCACCCATCGAAGAAACGCGTTTCGGCGTGTTCCGGATGTGAGCTCTCTTGGGCCACACGCTCATTCGTCTGTGTCAAGGAATGCTTGACATTAGCCGCGCCATTTCTATATGTCAAGTATATCTTGACAAGGAATCGAGCTTCCAGATGAAACTCACACCGAGGCGCCGCCCCCGCGCCCTCCGCTGCTCGTTTTGCGGCAAGCCAGAGAAAGAGGTCAGCAAACTCATTGCCGGTCCTGCGGTCTACATCTGCGATGTGTGCGTCGGCACCTGCAATAAAATCTTGGAGGCGACCCCGGCGACATTTGCCGGTTGGGACGCAATGACTGACGAACAACTTCTTGATGCTCTTCGTCCTGCGAATGCTACGGTGGAAGCAACACGAAGCGTCCTTCAGACGCAAGTCGATACGCTGCGCAGACGCGGGGTAACTTGGGCAGACATTGGCACAGCACTGGGCGTTTCCCGCCAGGCGGCCTGGGAACGCTTTTCTTGACCGGCAATATATAAGGCTGCGGCAGGAGTTCCAGACCTCCTCCAGGGAGCGGGACCGCCGCGAATTGACGGCTGCCCGACTACGCGGTATCTATCTCATGATAGATATCACCGGCGAGTGCAAAGATGAGCACAACGGCTAAGCTCTTCAAACACGGCCGCAGCCAGGCCGTTCGTCTGCCTAAGGACTGCAGATTTTCCGGCGCCGAGGTTAGGATCGTCAAGGTCGGCGAGCGGGTCATATTGGAGCCAGCCGAGGCGGCGGCAGGGCCCATGCCCTGGCCTGAGATCGACGCGCTGGGCGACAAATCTTTCATGCCCCAAGGACGCGAACAGCCGGAAATGCCGGCGGATAGGATCATTTTCGATCCTTGATCCACCTCGATACCAACGTGGCGATCGCCGCTCTTAACGGCAGGCCACCGGGCGTGCGGGCGTGCTTCGACGAGATGCGCGGCGCGGGCGCCGCCTTCGCGATGTCCGTTGTTGTATATTACGAATTGATGTACGGCGCGGCTGCAAGCGCGCGCCGCCACGAGAACGAAGAGAAGATTGCTCTTTTCATTGCGAGCGGCGGTATTTCACTCCTATCCTTCGAGGAGGAAGATGCGCGAGAGGCGGCCCAAATCCGCGCACATCTCAAGCGTTCGGGATCGCCAATCGGACCATATGATGTTTTGATCGCTGGGCAGGCCCGCTGCCGGGGCGCGATGCTGGTGACGGCGAATGCCCGCGAGTTCGAGCGCGTGCCAGGGTTGATGGTGACCGGCTGGGCGCCATAACCATGCCTGGATCGAATCGATACCGGCACAGGACGGGCGTGATGTTTTCTAAAATCCTGATCGACAATCGCCGGGAGATCGCTTGCCGGATCATCCCTCAGCGCACCCGTTCGAGGCGGATCGCCGAAACCATGCGGACGGCGCGCGCCGGACGCAAATCACCCTCTACGACGAGCTGAAAGGGCCCTATGGTGGCGTCCAAAGGCGTGCCATCCATGCGATCCGCCAGAATGACCCGGTCACCTGCGCGCATCTCGGGATCGGTTCCGGCGAGATCGAGGGCGACCTTATATCCATCGCGCGCCTCGACGATGACGACATCGGCGAGTTCCGCGCCGCGAATCGCTTTGCCCGAGGGAGCGCCGACCTTCGCCAGCACGTCGCCGAGCAGCGCGCCCTCAAAGACATGCGGAGCCCCATGTTGATTTGCGCTGACTTGACCTGCGGAAGCGTGTCGAGCTCAGCTAGGGTCAGCGTCGATTTTTGACCGTCAAGCCCTGTCAGCTCCACGCTGAAAGAACTATCTCCGGCTGCGGCGCCGCACGCGAGCCAAACGACAGCTAGAACCGCCAAACACGGTCGCATCGGCCGCAGTCCTCTTACACGTGGTTTAATCCTCACTCCCAATTTGCCCCGGCGCAATCAGCCGGGTGTCTTCCGATTTAATAGTCACCGCTTCCGACCAACGGGTGGATGCCGTCATCGCTGCGAGCGTGACGATGACGGATGCCGTTCCCACTGCGAGCGTGGCGATAAGGGTGCGGTCGATGGCGCCCCACCAGTTGCACTAACGTGTCCGCTTTTGACACCGATACCGAATTGGGGCCGACCATTGGCAGGGCGGATGCTGCAAGCATACCGACCGCGCAAACGAAGATCGCGGCGAAAACATAACGCATTTGGTGACCCCTTCGTTAGCCCTAAGTTCCACCCGGACGCTTAGCACGTTTTGCCCCGGGGAGAAAGAACTCTGGTGCTCGCGCCTGTGGGCGCCTTGGCGATCCAGCGCGCGTCGGGATTTCTGCCGCCATTTGTGGCCTGAATGTAAGAACGCGTGCCGACACGGGACTACCGCAATGCTCTCAAGAATCCACATTACCAATCGCGGCGAGATTACTTGCCGGATCACCAAAGCGGCCAACCGATTGGTCTTGCGTAGTACTCAGGCGCAACCAGCCTGATACTGCTGCACCCCCTTCAGCGCCTCCCGCCTCCTCCGCCGTCAATCTGCCCGCCGGTCCGCGCGATCGCCTGCTCATAGGAGGGCGAAGCGTTCCAGGACTGGATGACGCCAAAATTGGCTTCACCAGGCTGGTATCCCGCGCCGGGCTGCCAGCCATGGGCCCGCAAAAAATTGGCCGTCGAAGAAAGCGCGGCGGCCGAGTTGTCGAGATTGCCGCCGGTGCCGTATTCCAGCACGGTCTTGGG
>JACXTT010010845.1_pt1 | contig 12239 bp, 12 predicted proteins | sample 9270951 | NCBI WGS metagenome assembly JACXTT01 (sample SAMN15532306, study PRJNA645909) | rock metagenome | isolation source: weathered quartz diorite | place: Puerto Rico | collected 2017-06-21 | reverse complement strand
GCCGACGCCGTCTACCAAAACATCTACTCCATCGGCAGCGAGCGCTCGAAGCACGTCTTCATCCTGAGCGGCGATCACATTTACAAAATGAATTACGCCAAGATGCTCCAGCAGCACATGGACTCCGCTGCGGACGTCACTGTCGGCACCATTCAAATCCCGACGAAGGAAGCCTCTCGCCAGTTCGGAGTGATTGAAGTTGACAAGGATTGGCGCATCGTCGGCTTCGAAGAAAAACCGGAACACCCCAAAGAGTCGCCGCACAAGCCCGGTCTCTGCAACGCCTCCATGGGCATCTACATTTTCAATACGCAGCTTCTCATCCCCATCCTTATCGCCGACTCGGAAGACGCCAAGTCGCATCACGACTTCGGCAAGGACATAATTCCCCGCATTATCTCGAAGCACCGCGTCTTTGCTTACGACTTTGTGGACGAAAATTCCGAAACATCTCAATACTGGCGCGACGTCGGCACGCTAGACGCCTACTACGAAGCCAACATGGACCTCGTCAGTGTTTCACCGGTTTTCAATCTTTACGACGGCGCCTGGCCGCTGCGCACCTGGCAGCACCAATATCCACCCGCGAAATTCGTCTTCGGCGATCCCGACCGCATGGGCACCGCCGTGGACTCCATCGTCGCAGGCGGGTCCATCGTCTCCGGCGGACGCGTTTCGAAATCCGTCATCGGCAACAACGTTCGCGTCAACAGTTTCAGCGAGGTCAGCGACTCCATCCTCTACAATCACGTGAACATCGGCCGGCACTCGCGCATTCGCCGCGCCATCATTGACCGCCACGTCTCCTTGCCCGAGCACACCGAAATCGGCTACGACCTCGAAGCCGATAAGCGCCGCTACCACGTCACCGATTCCGGCATCGTCGTCGTCGTCCGCCAGGAATCCCTCATCGAGGAACCCGAAACCGCCTAGCATGTGTTTCAGCATGTGCACCGGTAAGGGCCGCTTTCCGAAGCGGCCCTTTTTGGACTGCGGTGGCAAGCCACCGCTTTTATGGCGTATGGATCCGCCGAGCGGCAATCGACCGCTCCCAAACTCAACATCAGCCATTCCACAGATCATAAGAGAAATCGCGCGTTGTAGCGCCGGGCTGCGTCCTGGTTTGTGGGATTGCGACTTCTTCGCCGCGAAGCCCGGCATCTCAAATTCTCAGAAAACCATTTGTCTCCCCATCCCAATATCTGCTATCTATTTCCGGTCATCTTCAACTCGTCGAGGGCTCCCATGAAAAAATCTCTCTCTGTTTCTCTTTTCACTTCACTCATCGTCATAACCGCCTGCGGCCAAACTTCCACTCAATGGAAACCCCACGACCGCAATCGCCCCGCCCCGCCCGTGATTGACCCCGGCGTCTCCTCCACGCAGGACACTCCCGGCAAAGCTCCTTCCGACGCCGTCGTCCTCTTCGACGGCAAAGATCTCTCCGCCTGGTCCACAAAATCCGGAGAACCTGCAAAATGGAAAGTCGGCAACGGCTATTTCGAAGTCGTTCCGAAAACCGGCTACATCTATACGAAACAATCTTTCGCCGATTGTCAGCTTCACGTTGAGTTCGCTTCGCCATCTCCCGCCGAGGGCCAAGACCAGGATCGCGGCAACAGTGGCGTTTTCTTGATGGGCGTCTACGAAATTCAGGTCCTCGATTCCTACAACAATAAAACTTATGCCGATGGCCAGGCCGCGGCCGTTTACGGCCAATATCCGCCGCTCGTCAACGCTTCGCGTAAGCCGGGCGAATGGCAAAGCTACGATATCGTTTTCCATCCCTCCAAATTCGATAAGGACGGAAAACTCGTCCATCTTGGACGTGTCACCGTCTTTCACAACGGCGTCCTCGTCCAGGACAATGTAGAAATTCAGGGTCCCACGGTAACCGGCGAGGCCGACAAGCCTCATGCCGACAAACTTCCCATCGCTCTACAGGACCACAATCACCCCGTTCGCTTCCGCAACATCTGGCTCCGCGAACTCGCGGCTTCTTCGTAGTGGCGGGTCTTCAGGCCCGCTTTTCTCTTTGTAGTGGCGCAACTTGTTGAGCTCCTCTTAGGTGTTGTAGGGGCCGACTTCTGAGTCGGGCCTTTTCGGACTGCGTCGGCCTTGCCGCCGCTTTTCACGTGAGGTGACTCGCGAGTAGCTGAACGGAATTTCAATCCGGCTCTGCCCCTGTTTTTTGTTCCACTGGCACCTCTTTCTCCACTTTCTTCTCCATCAACACCGTAATCCCCATTGCATCCCGGTTCATTCCTCTCACTTCATAATTTTTCGCGCTCAAAAGGTTCAACACGTCCTGCAAATCGCTTCCTTTTTTCTCTCGCAAAACTCTGTACCGGAACTGCGGCCCGTCCGCCGTCACTTTCTCCATCACAATCTGGTACTCCACCCCGTTCCAGAAGCTGTTCTTCCTTGCAAGCGTCTCCGGAACCATGCGGAATCCTGTGGCCTCGTTCATTTTCTTTTCCAATTCAGCCTCTGTATTCGCCGCAAGCGATGTGTAGCCGCCCGATCCACTGGGCAAATCGTTTTTCGCCAGACAAATTAGATTCCCGCTCGCGTGCGAAACCTCGAATCCCTGCGAAACCGCTTCCGTCAATCCCTTCTGCTTCTTCTTGAAATCGCCGCTGGAGAGCACGCGGTATCGTTTCGTTGCATTCGCCTCCTCGAACTCTTCGTCCGTTTTCAACGCCGCAAGCGTGGGATCATCGCAGTTCTCAAACACAACATTGTTTTCAATCTCTCCCACAAGGTGATATCCCTCGGCGAAATGGTGCTTGGGCACGCGATCCTCTTTACCCGGATTTGTTAGTTGCGTCCGGTATTTGCACGGAGCTTGGTCCTTACTCCGTTCCAACAAAATGTAGTTCGTGAACGTATCGTACTTCTGGTGACGGACGTGTTTTTCTCCCCAAACCGACGTGGCCCAAAAATCTCCCCAGAAATCGTGGCCCCTGTGCGTGAATGCCGAATTTCGCACGTAACGAAAACCCGTCTGCCCGAAATTCAGCAAATGGTGGAGGGCCGACCCGTTTTTCTGCTCCGCCAGCACGTACTCCGGAGCCGCCGCGCCCTCCGGCAGCTTTTCCAGAATCATTGTCATCCCCGCGGGCCAGATTGCACTTCCCGGTCGCGGCGCAACGAACGTCGCCCGGTAGCCTTGCATCGCAATCAGCGCCAGTTCCTGCTTTACCGTCGTTAGCCCGCGCGTATCCAGCACGATGTACTTCGGTGGAGTCGGCGGATGGGGAATAAACGTCTGAGCCGAAATCCTTGTCGCGCCAACTAGGGCAAGGAAGGGAATTCCCAGCAGGGATAAATACTTCATCGTGACCTCCCGCTCCGCGAGGTCCCAAAATTTGTTTGGAGCGTGTCGTCAGAAAATTTCCCAGGGTCGGTCCTGTTCAAACTGGATGCTTATCGGGACTCGACGTGTTGCTTGCAATTCGCTTTCCTGCTCAAGAAAGAAAATCTGTCTTCTTTCCCTTTCACAATTTCTCAGTAGCTATTCTTTTTCATGCTCGAACTGTCACCCACTCTTGGCACCCGCACCCACTCAAGCCCTAAACTCACGCCACTGTCCGCCACTTGCTTCAGCGCTTTCGCTCCAGGTTTCGCCACACTAATAACAAAAGGGGCCGCCCTGTTGAGCGGCCCCCAAGAATGAGTTTCGATTTTGGCTCTACTCTTTGCCCGGCTCCTTTTTCTCACTCTTCGCCGTCGCTTCGCCCCTGCTGTACATGATCTTCTTCGTTCCGCCTTCGCACGTTCCGACCGCTTTGCCGGGTGCCTCCGCATCCTTCGCTACAATGTCCAGCGTGTAGTTCTTCACGCCCTTCGCGTCCAGCTTCGCCGCAATCTCCGTCTTTAACTCTTCGCAAGCTTTTGCGCCTTGCGCATAACTGCACGCAGGCACCGCCAAGACCGCCGCCATCGCTAACAAGATTTTCATTGGGGATCTCCTTATTCCGGAAAAATTCCAGGGCATGTGCACAGCATAACAAACCGAATTTTGGCCGTACGTTTCTTCCATTTTAGAGTTCCGAATCCGCAACTGGCCGGCGGGGCAGGATCTGGATTCGAATTTGGTTTGCATGCTGCCTTTCGCCGTGCATTTTTGGCACTTGGAACTTCCAAACTTTCCATTCCATGCCTTCTCGTGGACTTCCAGGAAATTCCGAGTTACCATCTCGCGTGTTTTGTTCGGTGCCTTTCTCTTGCCTGCCCGCCGCGGCGGGCCTCGCGGCGAACACGCACTCCCTCAACCTTTCCGAAAATTCTTGTAACTCCTTTGGATTCTGCAGTTCCGTAAAATGCGTAGGTAAGTCCTTTGTAATCTGCAGATCCAAAACAAAGGACTTAAAGTCCTTTAGAATCAGCAGTTCCAAAAAAACTTATACCTACTCCACCCTCTCGCTCGCCGCACGCCGGAGCTCCTCTGCTACAATCTTCAGTTCATTTCTTCTCAGGAGAACTCACAGCAATGTCCACGAAGATCGCTAAAGTCCATGCCCGCCAGGTCCTTGATTCCCGCGGCAATCCCACTGTCGAAACCGACGTCCTCCTTCAGTCCGGCCTGCTTGGCCGTGCCGCCGTGCCCAGCGGCGCTTCCACCGGCGAACACGAAGCCCTCGAACTCCGCGACGCCGACAAATCCAAATACCTGGGTAAGGGCGTTCTAAAGGCCGTCGCCAACGTCAACAATGAAATTGCCAAAGCCGCCGCCGGTTTCGACGCCGCCGATCAACGTGGCCTCGACCACAAAATGATTTCGCTCGACGGCACGCCCACCAAATCCCGTCTCGGTGCAAACGCCATTCTCGCCGTCTCCATGGCCGCCGCCCGCGCCGCTGCCGGCGAACTAAAGCAGCCGCTCTACAAATACCTTTCCCGCTATTCGACCGAAAAATCCGCCTCCATCCTCCCCGTTCCGATGATGAACATTTTGAACGGCGGCGCTCATGCTGACAGCTCCGTGGACTTTCAGGAGTTCATGGTGATGCCCGTCGGTGCCTCCTCTTTTTCCGAGGCTTTGCGTTGGGGCGTCGAAATCTTTCACTCGCTGAAATCCGCGCTGAAGAAGCGCGGCTACAACACCGCCGTCGGCGATGAAGGCGGCTTCGCTCCCAGCTGCAAATCCAACGAAGAGGCCATTCAAATCGTGCTCGAGGCCATTTCCGCCGCGGGCTACAAACCCGGCGAGCAAGTTTCCATCGCTCTCGATCCCGCCTCCAGCGAGTTCTACGACAAGTCCGCCGGCAAATACATTTTCAAGAAATCGGATAAGTCCGAACATTCCTCGCAGCAGATGGCCGCTTACTGGACCAATTGGGTCGAAAAATATCCTATCGTCTCCATCGAAGACGGCATGGCCGAAGACGACTGGGCCGGCTGGAAAGCGCTCACCAATTCCGTCGGCGCAAAATCTTTTTCCCACTCGGTCATTTCGAGTGGAGTGGCGGCAGGCGCCGACGCACAGTCGAGATCTTCGACTTCGAGTAAGAAGGGAATCCAACTTGTCGGCGACGATCTTTTCGTCACTAATACGGAACGCCTCTCGCGCGGCATCAACGAAGGCGTTGCCAACGCCATCCTCATCAAGCTCAATCAAATCGGCAGCGTCACGGAGACCATTGACGCTATCGAACTCGCCCGCAAAGCCGGATACAACTCCATCATTTCGCACCGCAGCGGCGAAACCGAAGACACTTTCATCGCCGATCTCGCCGTCGCCACTGGCGCGGGCCAAATCAAAACAGGCTCCGCTTCCCGGACCGATCGCATCGCAAAATACAACCAGCTTCTCCGCATTGAAGAGGAACTCGGCGCCGCGGCGAAATTCCCGGGCCGTTCGATTTTCTCCTGAGTCTTTACGGAGGACTAAAACCAATTCGTGTCGCAGAAATCTCCGACGCCGAAGCGCTCAAGCAGCTCATCAACGGAGCTTTCGTTGTCGAACGCATCGCCATCGAAGGCGATCGCGTTGACCTCGAAAGAGTGCGTCAATATCTGCGGACCGGAAAGTTTCTCGTGCACGAGGAAAATAAAAAGCTTGTCGGTTGCGTTTACATCGAAAAGCGCGGCGATCACGCCTATCTTGGCTTGTTGAGCGTGTTGCCGTCGCAGCAGGGAACCGGCCTTGGCAGAAAACTCACCGCAGCCGCTGAAGAATTTGCCGTCAAGGCGGACTGCATCGCTATGGATTTGCGAATTATCAGCGCGCGAAGCGACGTCATGCAGCCGTTTTATGAACATTTCGGCTACGCCGTCACGGGAACTTCACCATTGCCGGAATCGGTCGAACTAAAAATGCCGTGCCATTTCATTCATATGTCGAAGTCGCTCGTCCCGCGGGGGGTCGCATGAAGCGCGTCGCAATTCTTCTTTCACTTTTTTCTTGCGCCGCTTCTGCGTTTGCGCAAGCGCCGAAAGAAATCACCGCGAACGAAATTATCAACCGCATCAAGAAAAATGTCGGCATCGAGTGGAGCGCCGAAACGGTGGACACGTTCAAAGCCGGCGATCCCAACACAAAAGTCACAGGTATTGCCGTAACGATGATGGCGACTCTCGATGTTCTGCAACGTGCCGCCGCCAAGAACGAAAACCTCGTCATCACGCACGAACCGATGTTCTACGATCACCTCGACACCTCCAATCAATTGCCGCAAGGCGAAAGCGATGAGGTCCTTAAGGAAAAGCGCGCCTTTATCGAAAGTCATCATCTCGTAGTCTGGAGATTTCACGACCACTGGCACAGGCGCAACCCAGACGGAATTCTTACCGGCGTAATGCGCAAACTCGGCTGGGAAAAATACCAAGACCCAAACAATCCGTATTTGTTCACGATTCCCGAAGCCACCGTCGGCCGGCTCTCTGCGGAACTGCAAAAGAAGCTCGGTATTTACGTCACGCGAGTCGTCGGCGACCGCGACATGAAAGTGAAACGTGTTGCGCTCAGTCCTGGCGCCGCCGGATTTCGCCGTGAAGCTGGCGCTCTCGAAATGCCCGAAATCGAACTGTTGATCACCGGGGAATCGCGTGAATGGGAAACCGTCGAGTACGTCGCGGACGCTGTTGCGGAAGGCCGCCACAAGGCTCTTATTATGCTGAGCCACGTTCCTTCCGAGCAGCCTGGCATGGAGGAATGTGCAACCTGGCTCAAAACTTTCGTAACCGAAGTCCCGGTGGATATTGTCCCAACGAAGGATCCGTTCGCGCCGCTAAGACCGCCTAACAAATAGAGGCGCGGAAAAATGTTATGAATTCGCCAAACGCCAAAACGAAATTGCAACCCACGAAACGCGCAGCGCATCGCAGCAGGTAACGCTATGCCTCAGTCCTCGTTCATCGCCGGCTTTGCCCTCGCCGCAATTCTTGCCGCTGCGCTTCCAAGCAATACGCCTTGGGACAAACCGCCGGATCAATGGACCGCGGCCGACACCAACAAAATTCTCGAGGACTCGCCCTGGGCTCCTTCCAAAGTCACAATCGAAGCGAAGTACACGCAGAAACATCTTGAGCCACTTACAGGAATCGCTTCCGACTCGGAAATCAACGTACAAAACACAAACAAGGTGCGTGGCGTTGCCATCAGCAAAGGCGGCACACCGGCCTATTACGTGAAGTGGATGTCCGCAAAAACCATGCGGCTCGCGCTCGAAAAAATGCACAGGATGAGAGCAAATGTCGCAGGCACTCTGCCGCCACTGAAAGTAGAAGAATCGCCGGATTACATCATTGCCATCGAAGGCGATGAGCCGATGCGCATCCTTCGCAACGCCAAAGAAGATTTGCACGACACGGTTTTTCTGGAGCTCGACAACGGCTTTACGCTCGATATGACGTCGGTGCAATTCTTGGACGGCGCGGATGCCGATCCCATTCGCACCGAATTTCATTTTCCGCGCCAGGTTGGAGACAAACCCGCGATTGATCTCGACAGCGAACGCATCGTTTTTCACTGCCGCGCCACGGCGAAAAAGGAATTACCCAACCGCGAAAACGCCCTTGCGATTCGCGTCGACTTCCATCCCAAAGAAATGCGCGCGCAAAACCTGCCGGATCTCTGATTGCGCGGAAATTAGCAGATTGTCCAACCTGTACCACCTGTCCCAAGGATTACACAGGTATTACAGAGCGCATTCCGTCCCAATGATAAATTTTTAGCGTTGGCCAGCCTTCAACCAGGGGAACTATGAGCATTTTCCAAAACGACAAAACTTTTTCTCGCCCGGTAATCTGGGGCATCACGGCTTTCTTTATCGCGCTTCATATTCTCGCTTTCACTGCATTCTTCTACTTCTCGTGGAAGGCGCTTATTCTCGCGATCATTGTTTACTGGATTGCGGGCAGCCTCGGCATCGGGATGGGCTATCACCGTTTGCTGACGCATCGCGGATTCAAGACGCCGAAGTGGGTGGAATATGTTCTGACCACGTGCGGCACGCTCGCGATTGAAGGCGGACCGATTGCGTGGGTTGCGACGCATCGGGTGCATCACCAAAATACGGACAAGGAAGGCGATCCCCATTCGCCGAATGACGGCGGATTTTTCGCGCACATGGGCTGGATCATCACCGGAAAAGCGATGCATGCACGCGCGGAGGAATTGCTTCCGTTCGTTCCGGATCTGCGCAAGGACAAATATTACGTTTGGATTAGCAAATACCATTGGGTACCGCCTGTTGTTTTGGGGGTGATTATTTACGCCGCGTTCGGCTGGTCGTGTTTGTTGTGGGCGGTTTTCCTGCGCACCGTGGCCGGTTTACACTCGACGTGGTTTGTAAATTCCGCGACGCACATGTGGGGTTCGCAGCGTTTTCTTACCGGCGATTCTTCGACGAACAGCTTCTGGGTGGCGATGCTGACGTTCGGCGAAGGCTGGCACAACAATCATCACGCGTCGCCACAAGCCGCGCGTCACGGGATTGCGTGGTACGAAATCGACATGAACTGGTACGGAATCCGCGCGCTCAAAGCGCTTGGCCTCGCGTGGGACATTAAACTACCGAAGGCAAAATTGTCTGCTGCCGAACTCGCGACGGTTCCTGCGGTCGTTCCGCAACCCGAAGAAATGACCGCCGCCATTTCCGGCGACTAAGACTCACTCCTCATTTTCATCTTGCACCGGCTCATCTATCATTGAAGTTGCCTTGAGGCAGCTTCTGTGAAAATCACAAGCCGCGCCAAAGCAACCGCGTTTTTTATCACACTGGGCGCGTGCCTTGTCGCGCTCACCATCACGCTGAACGTCAGCTGGATCGTGCTGCATTGGCGCGAGGCTGTGCCGCTGGTGCTCGGTATAATTTTGTTTGCGTTCATCATAGCGGGCGTGGTGGTCAATACGGTTTTTCTAGTGCGAGAAATCCGGCGAAACGAGCAGCACGACAGCTTCTTGAATGCGGTCACGCACGAACTGAAAACGCCGATTGCGTCGCTGCGACTTTACATCGAAACGCTGGAGAGCCGGCAACTGGACGAAACGAAGCGGCGCGAGTTTTATCACAACATGCTGCAGGACACGGATCGCTTGCTCGGAACGGTGGAACAGGTGTTGAAAGCGAGCGAAGTGCGCCAGCGGAGCACGCGCAAGAACTGGATGGAAGTAGATTTCGGGAAACTGGTGAGCGAAACAGTGGAAGCGGCGCGCGCGCGGCACCGACTGAAACCGGAAGAGCTGCATCTCGAGAATGTGCCTGAGGACGAAATTCTCGTGCGGGGAAATTCGGAAGAGCTGCGAACGCTGGTGCTGAATCTTTTCGACAACGCGGTGAAATATTCCGACGAGCGAAAAGATATTGCGGTGGAAATAAAAACGCCAACACTGGATGCGATCTCACTGAGCGTACATGACAACGGGACAGGAATCCCGAAGAGCGAACTAAAGAGAATTTTCCGGCGGTTTTACCGCGCACAATCGGCAAAAACAAAACAAGTGAAAGGCACGGGACTTGGCCTGTTTATCGTGCGGTCCGTGGCGCGGCGTTATGGCGGAGACGCGTACGCGGAAAGCGCGGGCGAGGGGCACGGAAGCACGTTTTTTGTGCGCCTGCCGCGGGTGTATCGGGCATGAGCCGGATTTTGATCGTCGAGGACGAAGAGCACCTCGCACAGGGCCTGCGATTCAATCTGGAAGAAGAAGGCCATTCCGTGGAAGTCACGGACAAGGGAGAAGACGCGCTGAAGCGTTTGCTCAAGGAGAAGCAGGAATTTGATGCGCTGGTTCTGGACGTGATGCTTCCGGGAAAAGATGGATTTGCGGTCGCGCGCGAACTTCGCGAAGCGCAGAACTATATTCCGCTGCTGATGCTGACCGCGCGGGGACGGCAAGAGGATATCTTGAAGGGATTCGAGGCGGGCGCGGACGACTATTTGCCGAAGCCGTTTAACCTGGCGATTCTGCTGGCGCGGCTGGACAGCATGATGCGACGCAAGAAATGGGCGCAGCGGGAAAACGGTAGCGCATCAGAGCCGGATTTGCCGCCAGTCTACAAGTTTGGGGACAAAACAATCGATTTCCAAAGCCTGCGGCTGCACGTGGGCAAGACGACGATGCAGCTCACACTGATGGAGACCGAACTTTTGCGATATTTGATCCGTCACGCGGGGCAGCCGGTTTCACGCAAGGTAATTCTCGAAGACGTCTGGAATTTGCGGGAAGATACGGACACGCGCGCGATCGATAATTTCATCGTCCGGCTGCGCAAATACATCGAAAAAGAGCCGGCGCGGCCGAAACATTTGCTGACGGTGCGCGGGGTTGGCTACGAATTCGTGCCAAATCCGAAATAAGAATTTTGATTTGAAAAAAACTAATGCCGAAATTTACAAAGCATATTTTTGTTTGCATGAACCAGCGCGAGCCGGGGCATCCACGTCCGTGTTGCGATCCGACGGGGCAAGGCGAATTGCAAAGGCTCTTCAAAGTGGGGCTGGAGAAACGCGGAATCAAATTGGTGCGTGCGAACAAATCCGGTTGTCTCGATCAGTGTGAACTGGGACCGAATGTCGTGGTTTATCCAGACGCGATTTGGTACGGCAAGGTGAAGCCTGAGGATGTGGACGAAATTATCGAGTCGCATATCATCGGAAACGTGCCCGTCGAACGGCTGCGCATTCCGGACGAAATCCTAAACACAACGCATAAGAAAAAAGGCTGACAGTTTACAGCTGACAGATAACAGTGAAAGAGTTTCTGGCGGGGGGCGGCTGAGGTTCTTCAGCCGGCGACATTTTCCCATTTCATGGCTTACCGCCGTGAGCGCGGGCTTCAGGATGACGGGTTGCAGTTATGTTGGCTGGATTGAACCGCGTAAACGTTTTTCTTAACAAAGTGGTCGCGCAGAGGGCACAGAGAAGAGCGAGGAGTTGCGGCAAAACAGAGAACGCGGAATAATCTGACGCGCTTTTTTTGAAAAGCATCAGGAGGGAGGCTTGAGCAGCTATCCGCAAGGACCGGGTTTGTATGCCCCGACGAACGACGAGAGAACTTTTGCGTTGCTAGCATACGTTCTAGGAATTTTTTCCGGATTCCTCGCACCGCTGGTTTTATTTCTCATAAAGCGCGACTCGAAGTTTGTCTCATTCCACGCGCTGCAATGTTTGGCGTGGCACATCATTTATTTCGTTCTCATATTTGGCGGAATGATGGTTTTCTTTGTTTCGATGATTTTCAACGTGGCATCTCTTTCCACACAACACGGTCAGCCACCAGTGGCATTTTTCGGAGTGTTCGCATTTATCTGGCTCTTTGCGATGGGTGGCTGGCTGGTGAATCTGATTCTGGGAATCGTTTATGGAATCAAGGCAAATAAGGGCGAGTGGGCGCAATTTCCGCTGGTTGGCGGATGGATCTTATACAAGATCGTGTTCAGCTGAGTTTTGTTTGGCCAAATTTTAGGGGGACTCATGAAACGCGCGTTTGCGATTGCTGCCAGTTTGCTTGCGGGAGCTGCTTTTGCGCCGTTGCTCCATTCAGCGGCGGGGGATGAAGCGGCGCTTTTTGGATTTAGCGCAGAATCATCGCGCGCGGAGCGGCAGTGGGAAGAAAAATTCCGCGCGATTCCGAATCCGGAGAATCATCGCGCGTACATGCAACGGCTGACGGCGCGGCCACACAATGTCGGTTCGCCTTACGACAAGGACAACGCGGAATGGATTGCCGCGAAATTCAAGGAGTTCGGCCTCGAAACGCAGATTGAAAATTTTGACGTGCTTTTTCCGAC
>JACXTT010010844.1_pt1 | contig 12240 bp, 13 predicted proteins | sample 9270951 | NCBI WGS metagenome assembly JACXTT01 (sample SAMN15532306, study PRJNA645909) | rock metagenome | isolation source: weathered quartz diorite | place: Puerto Rico | collected 2017-06-21 | reverse complement strand
TCGAGAAGCTTCAGGCCGCCGCGGCCGCTTGATTACGCCGTCCGCTTTAAGGCCTCTTCGACTCGAAGCCGACGATCGACGAGCTGTAGGCCCAACTAACCACGCCTGGCGCGTCATCTACCTGGATCTGGAACGACGCGACGCTGTCGTACTTCCGCCAAACCGCGACAGCCACAAGCGATTTCGACCGTACACCCCTCGCTGACGACCCGGACACGCCGAGGTCTATCTTGGGCGCCCTGACAGAGCTGCTGCTGGAGGTGTTACGCCTTCGAAGCTCTGATTGGGCTCCCCCTGGTTGAGAGGAGGCGCGCGACTTCGTCACGCTCGAGCCAGGGAATCGGATGGCCATCGCTGTCGATCACTCCTGCCCCCGGTTCGGTGGTGCCGATGACGGCTGCCCGATGCCCTTGCTCGGCGAAGGCCGGAAGCGCCGTCCGGGCGGCCTCCGGTGCGAAGACGGCCAAGAGCGTGCCGGAGGCGAGGGTTGACCAGGGGTCGGCGCCGAACGCCTGACAGACGGCGATCGCGGGCTCGAACCAGAGCACCGCCTGCCGCTCGATGCGTATCCGGACGCCGGCGGCGTGCGCCATCTCGTGCAGCCCCGCGGCCAGCCCCCCCTCGGTCGGGTCATGCAGCGCTTTGACCGCCAAGTCGGCCGCCAGCAGGGCGGGCTCGACGACCGAGATGCCGGGATGATCCAGCGCCGCACGCGCCGCCTCCAGGATTATCGGGTCCAACCCGTGAAGCCGGTCGGCTGCCTCGCGGGCGAGCACCGCGGCGCCTTCGATGGGCGCAGCTCCTACCTGGAGAACGACATCGCCGGGGCCGAACCCGCCGCTGGTCACAAGCGTGCCGGTCTCGGCCAGGCCGAGCATCTGGCCGATCACGATCGGCCGGTTCACGGCCGCGGTCACCTCCGTGTGGCCCCCCACGAGGGAGGCGCCGAGGTCGGTGAGCGCACGCCGCATGGCGGCGAACAGGTCGCGCACGACGCGCTCGCTGGTAGCGGGTGGTACGAGCACGACTGCCAGGAACCAGCGTGGTCGAGCGCCGCTGACCGCCACGTCGTTCGCGTTGGCGATCACGGCCAACCGCCCGCTGTCTTCGCTGGTGAGCGTGATCGGATCTGCCGCCGCGACCAGGACGCCGCCTGCGACTTCGATCGCGCATGCATCCTCACCGATCGCGGCGCCGAGCAGGAGCTCGGACGGTGGCGCTGGCAGCTTAGCGAGTAGACAAGCCAGCAGGCCGAGTGGGATCTTCCCGCTCAGCAGGGGCCGAGTATCGTCCGCCGGGACTGTCACCTGTGGGGAGACTATGACCCAGGGCGCGTTCGCCCGTCCTGAATTGCAAGCGCCAAGGAACTCGAACGCCGGTTCCGTGCGACCAGCCGCGACAGCCCTGGGGATCTGACACCCACCCCTGTCGCGTTTCCAACACACTGCGAAAGTGCCTGCCGTGCTGCCCGGAGGAGGCCAGGTGGTCGTCCGGGCTGCTAAAACTACTCGTCGTGGGACATATCGTGAGACATGTCGCGATCCCGATAGGGAACGCCCGCCGTACGCACAGGGGCAGAAAGGACCGCCAAGCGAGACCGCGTCACCACTACCGTTTCGCCAGCCTACAAGCCCAAACAACCCCTCATATCAGTTCGGCAGTTCAAGAGAAGGACCCGCCCACCGCCGTCGAAACGCAGGTCGAACGAGATGGCAGCGTGCGCGAGATGAACCGCCTCATCCAGCTTCAGATGGAAGGCTCCGTCGGCTAAGGCCTGAGGCCGTGGCGGCGGCGATCGCAGCAGAGGCCAAGCTCGACGCGCGCAAGCTCCGCGCGGACTTCCCGATCTTCCAGCATCGCTTCCACGGCAAGTCGCTCGCCTACCTCGACTCCGCGGTGAGCGCGCAGAAGCCGCGGGAGGTGCTCGACGCGCTGCGCGAGTTCTACGAGACCTCGTACACAAACGTCCACCGCGGCGTCTACCTGCTCGCCGAGCTGGCGACCGAGCGCTTCGAGGGCGCGCGCGAGAAGGTACGCGCCTTCATCAACGCCGCTTCCACGCGCGAGATTGTCTTCACGCGCAGCGCGACCGAGGCGCTGAACCTTGTCGCCTACGCCTGGGGGCTCGACAGTCTCGATCCCGGCGACGTCGTTGTCGCGACCGAGCTCGAGCACCACTCGAACTTCGTTCCCTGGCAGCAGATCGCAAAGCGTACCGGCACGAAGTTCCGCCCGATCCCCGTCGACGGCAGCGGCGAGCTGCAGCTCGATGCGCTCGAAGTGATCGAAAAGCAGGGCAGCGTCAAGGTCGTCACGACCACCCTCGTCTCGAACGCGCTGGGGACGATCAACCCGGTCGAGACGCTCGCCGCCTGGGCGCACGAGCAAGGCGCGATCATGGTCGTCGACGCGGCGCAGGGAGCTCCGCACCGGCGCATCGACGTCTCGGCACTCGGCTGCGACTTCCTCGCCTTCTCCTCGCACAAGCTGTGCGGCCCGACAGGCGTCGGCGTTCTCTGGGGTCGCGCCGAGCTGCTCGAGCGGATGTCGGCCCTTCAACTTCGGCGGCGAGATGATCCGGAAGGTTACCGTCGAGCAGACGACCTGGAACGACCTCCCGTACAAGTTCGAGGCCGGCACGCCGCCGATCGGCGAGGCGGTCGGGATGGGCGCCGCGATCGACTACCTGACCGAGATCGGCATGGAGGCGATCGAGGAGTACGAGCACGTCCTCGCCGGCTACGCGCTCGAGCGCTTGGCGGACGTGCCGGGGGTGCACGTCTTTGGGCCGCCAGCCGAGCGGCGCACGGGGATCGTCTCGTTCGACGTCGCGGGCGTCCATCCGCATGACGTTGCGCAGATCCTCGACTGGGAGGGGGTCGCGATCCGCGCCGGGCACCACTGCTGTCAGCCGCTGATGGCCCGGCTCGGCGTCGCCGCCACAAACCGCGCCAGCTTCTACCTCTACACGCTCCCCGAGGAGATCGACGGCCTCGTCGAGGGCCTGCACAAGGTCAGGACGACCTTCGGAATGGGGCGAGTCCGAGGCGGGCCCGGCGAGTCAGGAGTTCGGGGATGACGTACATCATCGCCGAGCCCTGCATCGACATCAAAGACCGCTCGTGCGTCGACGTCTGCCCGGTCGACTGCATCCACGAGTTTGGGTGGATCCTGATCATCGACCCCGAGGAGTGCGTCGACTGATCAACTACGCCTTCCCGGACGCAGACGAGATCAACACGCTGACTGACGAGTCGCGACCGAGCACGAGGTCCAGAACCTGCCGCTCGAAGCACGTTAGCCAAATGCCCACTACGCACCGGGCGGAGAAGGTCGACCACCGGCGCCACTCGTGCATCCGTCATGCGAAAAGGTCATGCTCCGCATATCTGGGAGACGTGCCCGCTGAGGTCGTCACGCGGCACACCAGCTCTGGAGTCCGCTCGAGCCAGCAGTGCCGAGAAGGAGGTCTGCGATGAGCTACCTGCCCGATATCTATCAGCATTTCGAGCGCGCCTTTCCGAACGTCCACGCAGCCCACCAGGAGCTGGCGAAGGCCTGCTACGAGGGCGGTCCTCTGGATCCTCGCAGTGCCCGTCTCGTCAAGCTCGGGGTGGCGATCGGCGCGCAGGCAGAGGGTGCCGTACGCTCGCACGCTCGCCGGGCGCTGGCCGAGAACATGACCCCCGACGAGGTCCGTCACGTCGGTCTGCTCGCCCTCACGACAATCGGCTTCCCGCACACCGTGGCAGGGCTGGGGTGGATCGACGAGGTGCTCGCGAGTAAAGACTGAGGCACCACGGCTGGGGACGCGTTCCGCGACCCGCTCAGGAAGCTCGAAGCCCCGCGACTTGAGCCCTTCCAGACGGTCGACCGAGCGCCCCTCGTGAGAATGTCCCACGCCGCTAGGCGGCGTCCGCGAGGAGAAGCTCGCGGCGGCCCTCGCGCCACTGAACGGCCGAGAGGTGATGCCCGACCTGGAGGCCGTCCTGGCCGAGTTCGAAGCCGCCGAAGAACGTGGTCGTGCGGAGACGGCGCGCGACGCCGAGCGGGTTCGTCGGTTCGAGCTCGACACATCGCTCGGCGATGAGGCAGGCTGCGTAGGCTTGAGCGGCGACGTAGTCCTCGAGCCCGATCGTGACTGGGCCGAGCTCGGACTCGACGCGGAGATCGGGGTGCCACTGCACGGGCGCGAGCAGGCCCTCGGGATCATCCCCGAGCAGCTGCGCGAAGGCGGCGAGGCCGGGCGCGATACCACCGAGTAGAGGGCCGGGTCTGCGGAGCCGGAAGCGCTCGAGTTCCCATTCGAGGTGGCCGCAGTAGAGGACGGCGTCTGTCTTGGTCGGCGTGCGGACGAGCCTGAGCCCCAGCACAGCCGCCTCACGCTGGAGCTCCTCAGAGGCGAAGCGGCCGGGCGCCGCCTCGACCGCGACGTGTGCTCCAGGGTGTAGCCGCGCGACCGCCCGGCCAAGGGCGACGAGGTAGCGGCTCGCAGGCGAAGGTACGGAGACGACGCCGGGAAGGCGCTGGACGTCGTCCGCGGCTGCGCCATGGTTCCACACGACACGGCCCGCCCGCGCGCGGGCGACCGCCCGCGTCGAGTCGCTCCCGTACGGGCCGAGCACAAGGCGGCACCCACCGGCGACGAGGTCCTCGTGCAGGCGAGCTGCCTGCCGCGGGTCGCTGCGGTCGTCGAGGAGCACGAGTCGGGCCCCGGTGTGCCGGGCCCGGAGCTCGAGCCCCGCGCGCGCCTGAGCCCCTTGAACGGCGTAGCGGCCCGTCAGCGGCAGGGGCGCGCCTATGTCACCGCGCGCCATCCGCTCCATCCCGCTGTGCGGGCAATACAGTGGCTGCGTGGCGAACGAGAACGTTGCGGTCGCCCGCGGCTATCACGAGCGGACGAAGCACTCCGAGGAGCGGCTGCGCGCGAGCCCGCACCACCTCGACTGGGAGAACCAACCGATCCCGTTCAAGCTCTACCGCGATCTCGAGACGATCCCGCTCCCTCGTCAGCTCGAGCCCGGAACCGTCTCGGCGCTCCGCGCCCTCTCGGCGTTGCGCAGGCGAGAGCCCGAGCCAAGCGAGCAGGTGCCGGGTCTCGGGGCGCTCGCCCGCGTCCTCTACTACTCGGCCGGGATCACGAAGATCAAGCGCTCCTCCCGGGGCCACGTCTACTTCCGGGCGGCAGCGAACACGGGCGCTCTCTACCACGTCGACCTCTATCTCGCCTGCCGTGACCTCCCGGATCTTCCGGCGGGCATCTACCACTTCGGCCCGCACGACTTCGCGCTTCGATGCCTGCGTGTCGGTGACTACCGAGGCGCGCTTATCGAGGCTGCCGGCGACGAGCAGCTGGCTCAGGCGCCGGTCGTCGTCGCGAGCGCCTCGACGTACTGGCGCAACGCCTGGAAATACCGGGAGCGAGCCTACCGCCATGCCTTCTGGGACGCTGGAACGCTCCACGCGAACCTGCTTGCCGTGGGCGCCGCTCGGGGACTCGCACCCACGATCGTCGCAGGTTTCGTCGATCGGGACGTCGAGCACCTTCTCGGACTCGACCCAGCTCGGGAAGGGGCTCTTGCCCTCGTTCCGCTCGGGCGAACGGCCGAGCCGCCACCACCCGTGCCGGACGCCGCCGTGCTGAACCTCGAGACCGAGCCCGTGTCTTCGAGAGAGATCGACTACCCAGCAATCCGCGAGCTCCACAGCGCCTCTTGCCTCGAGCACGGGGAGCAGGTCGGACGCTGGCGCGGCGCGGTCCTTCCGCGTCCGGAACCAGATTCCCGGGGCGTGCTCTTTCCCCTTCGTCCGCTTGCGGAGGCGGACTGGCCGGCCGAGCCGCTCGAGAGCGTCATTCTCCGCCGGGGCTCGACGCGTCGTTTCGACGTCTCGCGCTCGCTCACCTTCGAGGAGCTCTCCACCGCGCTCGCCGTCGCGACCGCCACGATTCCAGCGGACTTCACGCAAGACCCGGAGTCGAGCCTGCTCGACCTCTACCTGATCGCGCACGCGGTGGAGGGTCTGCCGCCCGGTGCCTACTACCTCCGGCGCACCGAGCGGGCGCTCGAGCTCCTTGAGGAAGGTGAGTTTCGGGCGATCGCGGGCCGACTCGGCCTTTTCCAAGAGCTTGCGGCCGCGGCCGCGGCGAGCGTCTACTGTCTCGCGGATCTCGAGCCGATCCTCGCCCGGTTCGGGAATCGCGGCTATCGGGCCGCTCAGCTCGAGGGGGGAATCGTCGGCGGCCGCCTCTACCTCGCCGCCTACGCATTTCGTTTCGGCGCCACCGGACTCACCTTCCTCGACGACGAGGTTACGGAGTTCTTCTCCCCGCACGCAGAAGGGAAGACCGTGATGTTCCTGACGGCGCTCGGCCGCACCGTCCGACGCAGCCCCGCTCCGCGGAGTGCCCAAGCTGTTTAGCGATGCTGCTCGTCGGCGCTCCCGCCGGCGGTCTTCCTCCTTCCGCTTCCGCTGGGTGCCGCGCTCGTGGGGGTCTCGCTCTTTTCGCCGAGGCGGCAGGCAGGGCTGGTACATCGTCCGACGTTTACAGTTTTGAAAGTGGGGAGACTCTGCGTTCGCCCGGAGGCGATCTCGTGAAGGTCCTCTCAGCGGAGAGCATCGCCCGGACCTTGACGGTGGCGTCGTTGGAGTGCGTGAGCGCGATGTCGACCTTCGGCGGATTGCGGTCAGTGACCTCTTCATCTCGGAAGCGAAACGCGATGGGGTATCTCTCGAGGAATGCGCTTGCCTTCCACGCGCGGAGCACAGGATCGACCGCCGCACGGACCTCACGATCATCGGGGAAGTGGGTAACCATGTTGACGACGAGCTCGTCTCGTCGAGGCGGGCCGTGGAGTCTCCCGAGCACGGCCCGGATGCCGCTGCACCCTAGAGTCATGGCAGGAAGCGCCACCCCGCCCTGATCCCGCTCTCGCGCGACCATCACAATGGACTCGTGCAGGCGTTGCGCCTCCGCCATGCTGCCGCGGACGGAGATGCTTCTGCTCGGCTTGCGGCGGCCAGGGAATTCGTGGACTTCTCAGGAACGAAGAGCGTGTCCATCTTCGGGATGAGGAAGAAAGAGCTCTTCCCGCTTCTCCTCAGGCACGTCGCGTCGCAGCCTGCTCCCCTCCGCGAGGTTCGCGTCCAACATGTGCCGCTCTAGGGGTTCGCTCGCAAACTCGAAATCGCCGTGGCGGCCGGCATCGTCGATCGAGAGACGCTGGCTGCGGCGGGAGTGCTGCTCGACGCACACATCCGGCTCGAGGAGCGACAGCTCTTTCCGCTGATCGAGGAACTCGTACCCGACGACGAGCTCCGGAGGCTCGAGCTCGCCGACGGGGACGCGACCTGCGCCGTTCGGCGCCCACCCCTCACGAGAGAGGTACGAGGAAGGACCACGGCCTCCTGACCCCTGGCGGCGCCGACGCGATGTCGGGCGTGGCATCTGCGCCGCCGTACACTGGTCCGCGATGGAGTCCCAGACGCTTGCCTGCCGGATCGGGGCCGGTTTGTCGACCTTGGAGTCGGCCTGGGAGGGCGCGACGGAGGCGGCGCAGGAAGCTCGCGGCGGTGCGCGGGGCCGGGTAAAGGTCGACCTCGCGTTCCTCTTCCTCTCGCCGGTGCATCTGGACGAGGCTGAGGCGGCCGCGGAGGCCGTCCGCGAGGAGCTCGCTCCCCGTCATCTGCTCGGCTGCGTTGCCGAGGGAGTGGTCGCGGGTGTCCGCGAGCTCGAGGAGGGCCCTGCGGCGGCCGTCTGGGCGGGTGTGCTGCCGGGAGGGGAGATCGAGTGCTTCCACGTGGCGGCCGTGCAGAGGGAGGGTGGGATCGCGGTGGCGGGCGTTCCCGTGCTCGACGACGCGGGGCTCGTCCTGCTGCTTGTTGATCCCTTCACGTTCCCGGCCAGGTCCTTCCTGACGGGACTGAACGAGGCGCACGAGCAGGTCCCGCTCGTCGGCGGGATCGCCGCCGGCGGGCGACGGCCGGGCGCGCAGGCGCTGATCCTGGACGAGGCGGTGCACCACGAGGGCGCTGTCGGTGCCGTCGTCTCGGGGCTGCCCGTGCTCACCGTCGTCTCGCAGGGCTGCCGGCCGGTCGGACACGAGGCGGTGATCACTAGCTGCGAGGCGAACGTCGTCTATGAGCTCGCCGGTAGGCGTGCGCTCGAGCGCCTGCGCGGGGAGATCGCCGCCCTCTCCTTCGAGGAGCAGACGCTCGCCGCGCGCGGGCTCCTGGTCGGGCTCGTGATCGACGAGAACCGGCCCGAGTACGACACGGGCGACTTTCTCATCCGTGGTCTCCTCGGCGCCGACGAGGCGACCGGCGCGCTCGCGCTGGGCGACACGGTGCGGGTCGGCCAGACCCTGCGTTTCTTCGTCCGAGATGCGGCCTCGGCGGACGCAGACCTCCGGCAGGCGCTCACTGGCGCGCTCGGCCGCGGCCAGCCGGCCGGGGCGCTGCTCTTCACCTGCAACGGCCGCGGCACCAACATGTTCCCCGAGCCTGACCACGACGCGCGCGCCATCGCCGCGACGCTCGGGACCCAGGCGCTCGCCGGCTTCTTCTGTGGCGGCGAGATCGGCCCGGTCGGCGGCAAGGCCTTCCTGCACGGGTTCACCGCCACCCTGGCCGTCTTCCTCGAGCCCTGAGGCTCAGGCGACGCAGGGCGCGACTACGCGCGGCCGGGGCAGAGCCGATAGGGCCAGGGCCTGCAAAGCCGAAGGCCTTCGGCCATCGTGGTGCTCCGTTGGCGTCGACCGATCTGGCGCCCGCAATGGCCCGAACGACCATCGGCTCGACCCCCGCAAACGCCGCTACACCACTTCTACCGACATGGCCGTGCCGGGGTGCTCGGCGCGCCGCGTCCCCTTGCTCGCTCGTCAATGGTGAAGTAGCTACTCGCGGCAGGAGGTACGGTTCGCGGCGGCCGCTACGCTGAGGGAGTGAAGCTTGCAGCCGGCGACATGGTCGCGTATGCGCCGCACGGGGCGGGCCGTATCGCGGCCCGGGAGAAGAGGGAGGTCCTCGGTGTCGAGCAGGAGGTCGTCGTGCTCGAGCTCGGAGACGGCCTCTCGATAACGCTGCCGATGCAGCGTGCGCGTGAGCTGCTGCGGCCGTTGGTCAGCGAGGCGGACCTGCGTCGGGTTCGGGAGACACTGCGCGAGGAGGGCGCGCTCAGCGGGGACGTCTGGCTGAAGCGTCTGAAGCAGGTGCAGGCGAAGCTGAGGGGCGGCGATCCGCTGGAGCTTGCAGAGATCGTGCGTGACGGCGCGCGGCGAGAGCGGACGCTGACCGCGAATGGCACCAATTCGAAGCTTTCGGTAAGCGAGAAGGCGCTCTACGTGAAGGCCCGGCAGCGTCTTTCGGGGGAAATCGGCCTCGTAAGCGGTCTCGACCGGGCGGAGGTAGACGCCTGGATCGACGAGCAGCTCGCGCCGTTAGGCAGCTAGAGCATAGCAACGGATCAGTTCATCGCTGATACAGCTCGTCCGTTTTCGCCGCCATGATCAGGTCGTTGCGATGCAGGCCCTTGATCTTGTGCGTCCACCAGGTGACCGTCGTCCTACCCCATTCGGTCAGCAGCGCAGGGTGATGCCCCTCTTCCCCTGCGAGCTCGCCTACCTTCTTCGTGAGTTCCAACGCGTGCATCGAACCTGCGACCTTGGGATTAAAAGTCCTACGATTGGTTACCCAAATTTGGCTTAGACGCGTCGTTTTCGGCTTGTTTGCTCGCCTGAACAGGTAACGTGGACCTTGCCGTGTTACCGCGGCAGATGTCCCATCATCTGTCCCACGGATTCTGTGCCCCAGCTCAGATCGCCAGGGCTGTGTGACCGTGACCTGTGTGACCGTGAGGCGATGCTGTGGCCTGTCAGTCGAGGGTCCATCCCTGGTCGAACAGACGATCGGCCTGGGAACGTTCGACCCACTGGGAGATCGTGCGCTCGGGGTTGCGGACGCGAACGGAGCCCTGTGCTTCGGCGAGCGCGCGAGCGGAGAGGTTCTTGGGTGTGTCGAGCCACTGGTGGTACGGATCGGGTGGCCCTGTACGCGTTGTCCGTGAGCGCGTGTCGGTTTGCGTGCGCTGGAAAGGCTTGGTTCGTTCAGCCAGGGCTCGGCGCTGCGGTGCTGCCTGCCGTTGCAGACGCGTTGCGGCAGCGACGATGGGGGTAACACAGGGAGGGTGCATACTGAGGCTGAGAAGGTTCAGCGAGACAAGGCGGCAACCGTTCTGGACGTTTCGCTTCGTGCCGGTCGCAGTGGCTGGGGCTGGTTCTGGGCGTGGGCGCTTGTCGGCTGCGGCGCGGCTCTGGGCGCGGTGTCAGTAGGTGTGCTCGTCCTCCTTCCGAGCGCGCTGGTGGGTGCGCTGATGGCGTCTCGTCCGACGATTCGTCGCGCAGCTAGTGGTCTGCTCATCGGCGCCGGTGCGCTGCTGCTGTATGTGGCATGGGTACAGCGCGACGGGCCGGGCACGACCTGCTGGCATAGCGCGACGGCGAGCGGCTGCGATCAACACCTACACCCTCTGCCGTGGTTGTTGATCGGTCTCGCGCTGTTTGTCGGCGGCCTTGTTACCCATGCAACGCGGGTCCGTTCACACGAGCCGCCGCGATAGTCGGCAGTGGTCTGCCCCAGCGTGGCGATAGCACGCGCACTTGACGGCCGGGAGCGAGCGTCTGCAAACTCATCACCTAACAGGGTTGCGCCGGGGTCGGCGCCAAGCCCGACGGCTGCAGCGCCGACCCCGCGGTCCAGGTGATCCCTATGAAGCGGGGGAAGGCTCGGCGCCGGGCAGTGAGGCTTCCGGCGGAGTAGCATCCACGCTATGAAGCTGCTCGCTCGCTTGAAGGCGCTGCTGGTCGGCAGGAAGCCGACCTCGAAGTAACGGCGCGGCCGGCGCGTCCCCACTTCCTCGGCCGGCGATGTCACCGCGTTTGACCATCGGCCAGTACGTCCTCGCGCTTGTCTTCACCTGCGCTGCCGCCGCGTTGCTCTATGTCGCGATCCACCACGGCCACGCTCAGCACAAGCGGCGTAGTCGACACATAGCTCTCCATCAGCAGGTGACGCCGCCTGCACCGCCCCGCGGCGATGATCGCGATTCACTGCGGGTTGCGATGCGGTATCCATCCTGAAACGGCGTATAGCGCCGGGGAGCGTGGGTGACGTAGTGTGAGAGACAGTCCCGGCGGGGAACAGCGCCTCGTCGCGTCGTGCCCGCCCGCCGGGACGCTTATTTGGAGGGCCACCGTTTTCCGGAGGCCGATCTCGAGTTGTCACGCCCGCCGGTGACCACGGTCTGACGTGTACCGGCTTGCCGGACGGAACAACGGTCTCTAGATCGGAGGCGAGCTCCTCGAGCCGTCCGCGAGGCCGAGATCCTCGTCGGCATCGCGGCGAGCGCTGCGAGGATCGCGCGCTGCGCGGTCGGTGGGGTCGTCGATCCTGTTCGGGCTGAGCGGGGCGGCCCCCCGAACGAGGGGCAGAAGGAGCCGCCCGCGCCTCCGTCTCAGTTTCATCACGACTGCTGACAGGGCAAGAGGTCGTACTCCATCGACCGGCTCCGAGAAAGAAGGCATACGCTGCTCCCGCCGAAGGCGTCACTTGCTCGATGCTCGTTGCCAGAAAGTCGCCAAAGCGTCTAATCACCTCTGGCAGCTCGCCGCTCTACGGGACGGACATCGAGGAGCTACGCGCCGACCTTTGGCGCATCCGCCAGTTCGTAACCCCAATGAAAGGGGCGCGGTTGTCCGCGCCCCTTTCCGGAAGGAGCCGCACCAGATCAGCAGCCCCGATGTGACAGGCGCAGTCAGAGTCGCTCTGCAGACTCGCGGAATCCGGATGACCGAAGCGCTCACCGTCGGCATCGCCCTCAACGCCGTCGAAACATTGGTTGGCCTCGGCTGTTCCTGGCGGCGGTGACGCAGCCGCCTAGAAAACGACGTCAACGGAAGGGGGCAACCTCAACCTCACCTCACGGTTTTGAAGACCGGCACGGGTGATCCTCGGAGGTCGCATGAATCCTAGGGTTTTTGGGTTTGGCGAGAGGCTGCGCGACAGTGCTTGCGACAGTTCGCGCAGAACTACGTTGGGCGCGGGCTTCGTTCTGGCGAGAGCACCCCCGCGCAGGCGACCGATTGCCCTCTGTAGCTACTGGGTTCGGATGAGCGACGCTACCCAGAGGCGCCGTAGCCAGCCGCCTTGAGCTTCTTGAGTGCGCGGTCGATCATCGCGGCACCC
>JACXTT010010843.1_pt1 | contig 12242 bp, 14 predicted proteins | sample 9270951 | NCBI WGS metagenome assembly JACXTT01 (sample SAMN15532306, study PRJNA645909) | rock metagenome | isolation source: weathered quartz diorite | place: Puerto Rico | collected 2017-06-21 | reverse complement strand
GCGACCGGGGGAGTCCTGGCCCTCGGTGGGGTGCTGCTGCTGCGCCGGAGGACGCGTGTCTAGGGCCGAGGCGCAGCGCGCCGCCTTCACCGACTACGTGACCGCGCGCCGCCCGGCGCTGGTGCGGACGGCGTACCTGCTCTGCGGTGATGCGCACCTCGCTGAGGACCTCGTCCAGGGTGCCCTGATCAAGGCAGTCGGTCACTGGAAGCGGATCGGCGACAACCCGGAGCCGTGGCTTCGCAAGGTGATGGTCAACGACCACATCTCCGGCTGGCGCCGGCACGGTGGTCGTGAGCGGCCGACCGACCAGGTGCCCGAGCAGGCCACTCGTCCAGCCGACGCCGATCGGGATCTCACCCTGGCCGCCGCGCTCGCGACCCTGGCTCCGCGCCAACGGGCGGTCGTCGTCCTGCGCTACTACGACGACCTCACCGAGCTCGAGACAGCCAAGATCCTGGGGGTCGCGGTCGGCACGGTGAAGTCGCAGCACCGCGACGCGATCACGCGACTGAGGGCCCTGGTCCCGGACCTTCTCGGCGAACCGGTCGAGGTCGCCCGTACCGTTGCTCCATGATCGTCGCCATCAGCATCAGCCCGTCCGGAGCCGACGAGACCGGGGAGTCAGTGACTCGGTCGCGGACGCCGTGAAGGTGATCCGGGACTCGGGACTGCCGAACGAGACCAACGAGATGTTCACCAACATCGAGGGCGCGAAAGTCACGCAATGACAGATGAGAGCACAGGCGAAGTGATCGGCGAATCGCTCCTCGTGTGGGTCGACGCATGGCAGATCCAGTGCTGCGGCGATCCGTTCGCAGTTGGTTCACGAGTCAAGTGGACCCTGTACGAGGAGTCGGACCGCGACTGGCTGACCTCGGTGCTCGGAGACGACCTCGCTCGGCAGGTCACACATGGCGAGGAGCACCACGGAGGACTTCCAGACGACGCTCCGACGACCTCCGGGCTCGTGGCTCGGATTCGAGCTGTGAGCTGCAAGTTCGGGCCGGACCCGACCAGTGTCAGTGCCGCTGCGCCTGTCCACATCCCGATTCCGGGGACGGCCGATGTGGTCGACGTGCCTGAGGCCGATGGCTGGTACGCGGAAGCGGAAGGGCGTCGGTTCAACGGCTACCTCGTCGATGTTGAACGCTCGCCAGGCTGAGCATCCGCGCGCGTGTAGTCGTCCTCAGCAGAATCGGTTGGCCGTGACCGGCCGCGAGCCGTAGCGTGCCCGGCATGCGTTCGATCCCCTCTGACTTCGACCCGGCTGTGGTCAGTGCGATAGATGCACGCCTCAGCGACGTCGAGTCCGACTACACGGTGAGAATTCCGTGGGCGATCGAGAGTGGCAGCCGTGCCTGGGGCTTTGCGTCGCCTGACAGCGACTACGACTGCCGATTCTTCTACGTCCGGTCCCGGAAGGCGTACGCCGACCTGTGGCCCTCGCGCGACGTCATCGAGACGCCACTAGAAGGTCTGTTGGACGTGAACGGATGGGACCTACGAAAGGCTGTGCGCCTGGCAGTCGCCGGTAATGCGACGGTCGGCGAGTGGCTGCGCTCGCCGTGGGTCTACTCCGGGGACCAGGCGTTCCGCGACGAGCTCCTGGATTTGGTGGCAGCCGTGGCTGATCCTGTCCGCGTGCGGAGGCACTACCTGCATGTTGGGCGTGCCCAATGGGCGCATGCAGGCGACGACGTGGGCACAGTCAGACTCAAGCGGGTGTTCTACGCGATCCGTCCAGCCGTCACGCTGCATTGGCTCGACACTCACGACGGGGTGCCGCCGATGAACCTGGACGAGCTACTCGCCGAGGCGCCGGTCCCAGACGACGTCCGTGACGAGGTGGCCGAACTCCGTGAGCACAAGGCTCGTTCGCGAGAACTTGGCAGCGCGCCAGCACCGCTCGCAATCGCGAAATGGGCAGAAGCAACCTTCGCCGCCCAGGATGACGAGTTCCGTGCGCCTGCGCCTGAACTGCGAGAGCGTGCAACGGCCGGCTTCCTCGCCATGATCGATCGATGGGCTCCCGACGATGCGTGACGGGGGATCGTTACCGTTGCTCCATGATCGTCGCCATCAGCATCAGCCCGTCCGGAGCCGAGGAGACCGGGGGAGTCAGTGACTCGGTCGCGGAGGCCGTGAAGGTGATCCGGGACTCGGGACTGCCGAACGAGACCAACGCGATGTTCACCAACATCGAGGGCGAGTGGGACGAGGTCATGGCCGTGGTCAAGGCCGCCGTCTTCAAGGTCGCCGAGACCTCACCGCGCGTCGGGCTCGTTCTCAAGGCGGACATTCGCCAGGGCTTCGAGACCGGACAGCTCGCCGACAAGGTCGCGCGCGTCGAGGCGCACCTGCGCGATGACTACTGAAGGTCCTTGAAAACACGAACTGAGCCGTCCCCCCAGGGCGGCTCAGTTCGTTTTCCTCCGCCGTTCGACGGAACCCCTCCCGACGTGAACGGAAGTGTGTGGGCTCAGCTGTCGCTGAGCAGGGCCTCGAGCCAGGAGTCGACGTCGGCCGACTCGCTTCCCAACGGGACGGCGTCGAGCGAGGCGTAGACGAAGTCCTGGACGGCGCGGGTCGGGAACTGGAGCAAGGTCTCGCCGGCAGGGGAGTCGAGCTCGACGATCACCACGGCCTCGCCGGACGGGCTCAGGCACGGCCACACGTGGACGTCGCCATCGCCGGTGGGCTCGAACTGACCCTCGATCAGGAGGCTGCGGGCGAAGGTCCAGTCGACCGGTCCGTTGGCCGAGCAGAGTCGCATCGTCACGGCCCACGGGTCGGCGGGGTTGTAGCTGAAGTCTGCGGAGAGGTCGTGGTCCTGCTCGGCCTCGACCGTCGCGATCTGGACCGCCATGGTGCTGACGGTGGTGGTGGTGAGGTTGCGCTCCATCGGCTTCTTCCCTGTCCCTCGGTGTCCGTGTTCTGTCCTTCGGCAAGGGAACGGAGATGTCGCGCATTCATGACTCGATATCGATTGTCTGGTCCAGTTGAAATGCATTACTGGTCCAGTTTGGTGTCCTTTTATGTCCGTATTGGGACGAAATGCCCACGGGGTCCTGCCAGTCTGGCAGGACCCCGTGGAAATGAATCGGTCAGGCGCTGAGCTGTCCGATGGCACCCAGGATCGGCTCGGACTCGACGATGCCCTCCCTCGCTCGGGGCGACACCTTCGGCGAAGACCTTGGTGGCCTGGCGCTGGCGCAGGTCCAGGTGCGCCTCGGCCGGCTTGTCGTAGCCGTAGAGCGCTCGTGCCTCGGCGGGAGTGCGCACCACCGGGTGGATGGGCTCGACGTCGTAGAAGATCGGAGCGACGACCGGCTTGGTCATCGGTGACAGGAAGCCGAGCAGCTCGAGCTTGACCCGGGTGTTCAGGTTGGCCAGCCAGAAGGCGATCTTCATGACCGGGATCACCGCGATGTCGACGATCCGGGGTTGCTTGATGCCACCCATCTCGCGCATCCAACGCGGCATCGAGGCGACGGTGGCCGCCCGCAGCACGATGCTCACCAGGCGGTTGATCGGGGTGAAGACCTTGGGTGCCGGTGGCAGCATGACCGCCCCGTCGAGCAGGTGGTGCATCGCCTTCTGGGCGATGCCGGAGCCGATCAGGTGCGGCTTCATGTCCTCGTAGTACGCACGCAGCTCGTCGCGGGTGCGCGGGACGTCGTCGGGAGAGCACGTCTGGAGCTCGGCGGCGACGGCACACTCGGCCCAGTACTGGCGCTCCTCGGCCTCGCTCAGCTTGCCCGGGCCGTACATCTCGTAGGCCTTGAGGATCGAGTGCCAACCGGTGAGCTGGATCCACAGCTGCGACTTCGGGTCGTTCGCGTCGTACGTCTTACCCGTGACCGGGTCCGTCCCGACGGCCTTGGAGTGCACCTTGACGAGAACGTCGGCAGCCTGGGACGTGGAGCGGGTGTCGGCGAAGGCGACCATCGCGAAGTAGCGCAGCGTCCGGTCGTACCGGGTGCGGGGGCGGGCGTAGATGCCCTGCGTCTTGTCGACCGCCGCCACCAGGGCCGGGTCGAGCTCCTCGATGACGACGGCGCGCTGGAACCCGACGGTCAGCGAGGTCGGATAGCTCCAGACCTTCCAGGTGACCGAACCGGGGCCGAAGAAGCCGTAGTCCTCGTGCGGGGTGATCTCTGGCTTGCGCAGAAGTGAAGGGAGGGCCATGGGCCAATTACTACACAGGTGTAGCAATCATGCAATAGGCTGCTGAGGTGAGTTCCGCCAAGACGAGTGCCCGACGCCCGTACGCCGCCCGCGTCCCGGCTGACGTACGACGCACCCAGCTGCTGGATGCGGCGCTCACCATCATCGTGCGGGACGGGTACGACGCCATCTCGATCGACGCGATCGCCCGTAAGGCCGGCGTCACCCGCCCCGTCGTGTACGGCGTGTTCGCCGACCTGCGCGACCTGCTCGGTTCGTTGCTGGACCGGCAGCAGGCGCGGGCACTCGCCCAGCTCTCCGAGGCGCTACCGCCGGTGCCGGACCTCTCGAACCCCGACCAGCTGGTCGCCGACACGGCCCGCCGCATGATCGAGACCGTGCGTGCGGACCCGATGACCTGGCAGCCGATCCTGCTGGCGCCGAGCAGCATGCCGCAGCAGGCCCGCGCGCGGATCGACGCCGACCGGGAGAACTTCCGGATCCAGCTGACCGGCCTGCTCGAGCTCGGTCTCGCGCTGCGCGGGGGACCGGTGCTCGACGCCGAGATCGTCGCGCACGCGATCCTGGCCGTCCTCGAGCACTTCGGTCGGATTCTGCTCACCGAGCCGGACCGCTTCGACACGGACCGATTGGTAGCCACGATCGAGGGACTTCTTCGCGCGTTGCGATAGCGCCGTTCGAACACCTGTGCGAAGATCGACCCATGTTCCACCCGCGCCCTGAGCCGTCGCCCCTCCCGCACGCAGCCCCGGCCAGCTCGGTGGTCGCACCGCCTGGCTGGCCGAGTGGTGTGCGCCCGCCCGGCACCCCCGACTGGGAGCGCTCGGCGGTCAACTGGCTGCTCGACATCTCGCCCCCGGAGTACCGCACCTACGCCGGGTTGCGGCGGCACCCGGCCATCCTGGCCCGCTTCGCCGTGCTGCACGTCGAGGCCGGCCAGGCCGCCGTACAGCGTGGGCTCAGCGAGGTCCGCGGACTGCTCCGGGATGTGGCGACCCACACCGAGATGGCCGCGGCGATCGACATCTGGCAGTACGAGGGCGCCCGCCTGATCGGCATCCGGCGGTCGGTCGGGCTGGTCGAGGACGCCCTGCGCGGGCAGCGCTACGTGGCGCAGATGGCCCAGAGCGGCTGACCGCTGCCGAGCGCTGGGGCGATCTGCCAGAGTTCCTCCATGGTGGATTCACGGCTTGCGGTGCTGCTCCTGGTCGACCGACGCGGCTGGGTGCTGCTCCAGGAACGCGACGAGTTCGCTCCGCGCGCGGCGAACCAGTGGGGCATGGTCGGCGGCCACGTCGAGGACGGCGAGGAGTTCGAACCCGCCGCCTACCGCGAGCTGCACGAGGAGACCGGGATCGACCTGCCGCCCGGCTCCCTGAGGCTGTGGCGCGAGGACGAGTACACCTATCCGGACGGGCACCACGGGCTCTACCAGGTGTTCGCGGCCGCGGTGGATCTCGACGATGCCGACATCGTGGTCGGTGAGGGCCGTCAGATCGTCTTCGTCGAACCTGGCCGGATCGAAGGCCTCGACCTCGCCGGGTCCTCGCGCCGGTTCGTGCCGGACTTCCTCACCTCGCCCCTGTACGACGAGCTCAAGGCGGGCGCATGAGCAGCGCACCGCGCCCGGTCCGGGTGCTTCCGGTCCCCGCCGATGGTGCCGAGGACGTCGTGGTCGCCGACGACGGTCTCGTCTACACGGGCACCGCCGACGGCAGCGTCTTCGCCGTGCGGCCCGACGGTGGTGGCGTCGACCTGGTCGGCAACACCGGCGGTCGTCCATTGGGGATCGAGCTGCTCGGCAGCGACCGGCTGCTGGTCGCGGACGCCCACCACGGGTTGCTGGCGATGAGCCTCTCTGACGGCCGGATCGAGACCCTGGTCGACGCGATCGAGGGTCGGCCGATGGTGTTCTGCAACAACGCGGCCGTCGCGGGCAACGGCGACATCTGGTTCTCGGACTCGTCGACCAGGTACGGGATCGAGAAGTGGAAGAACGACCTCGTCCAGGACACCCGCACCGGTCGACTCCTCTGCCTGCGAGCTGGCGGGACCCTCGAGACCCATCTCGACGGGCTGGCTTTCGCCAACGGCGTTGCGCTCGCTGCCGACGAGTCCTACGTGGCCGTCGCCGAGACCGGGGCGCGGACCGTCGTACGGCTGTGGCTGACCGGTCCGAAGGCCGGGGAGCGGGACTACCTGTGCGTCGACCTCCCCGGCTACCCCGACAACATCGCGCGCGGGTCGGACGGGCTGATCTGGGTCAGCATCGCCTCGCCCACCGATCCGCTCGTCGAACGCCTCCAGCGAGCACCGATGGCCCTGCGCAAGATCGTCACCGCGGTTCCCGAAGCGCTGCAGCCCAAGCCCAAGAAGACCGTGCGAGCGATGGCGTTCGACGACGCCGGGTCCTGCATCCACGACGTCGAGGGTGAGGTTGACGGGTTCCACCTGGTCACCGGGGTCCGTGAGCACGACGGTCAGCTGTGGCTCGGGAGCCTCTACGAACCCGCGGTGGCCGTGATCGCCGTGCACGCCGACTAGACTTCCCCAGAAGCGCTGAAGGCGACCGGACGTACGTGGGGAAGGCAGGGCATGGGCCACCTGGAGTCGATCACCGGACCGCAGGACCTGCGCCGGCTCGACGACCGTCAGCTCGACGAGCTCGCGGCCGAGATCCGCGACGAGCTGGTCCGGACGTGCGCTCCCCGCGGTGGTCACTTGGGCCCGAACCTCGGCGTGGTCGAGCTGACCCTGGCGATCCACCGGGTCTTCGACTCCCCGCGCGACAAGGTCATCTTCGACACCGGGCACCAGGCCTACGTGCACAAGATGGTGACCGGTCGTGCCGGCCAGTTCGACACGCTGCGCACCGAGGGCGGGCTCTCGGGCTACCCCAGCCGTGCCGAGTCCGAGCACGATCTCGTCGAGAACTCGCACGCCTCCACGTCCCTGTCGTACGCCGACGGGCTGGCCAAGGCCTACGCGATCCGTGGCGAGGACCGTCACGTCGTCGCCGTCATCGGTGACGGCGCCCTGACCGGCGGGATGGCCTGGGAGGCGCTGAACAACATCGCGATCGGCAACGACCGCTCGCTGGTGATGATCGTCAACGACAACGGCCGTTCCTACATGCCGACCGTCGGCGGACTGGCCAGGCACCTCACTTCGCTGCGCACCGACCCGCGCTACGAGCAGGTGCTCGACCAGGTCAAGCGGCGGCTGCAGGGTGTGCGGGGAGTCGGTCCCGCGGTCTACGACGCCCTGCACGCGATGAAGAAGGGCATGAAGGACGCACTCGCGCCGCAGGGCCTCTTCGAGGACCTCGGACTGAAGTACGTCGGCCCGATCGACGGCCACGACCGGGTTGCCGTCGAGCACGCACTCGCCCAGGCCAAGCGCTTCGGCGGGCCGGTGATCGTGCACGTGATGACCCAGAAGGGTTTCGGCTACGACCCGGCAGAGCGCAACGAGGCCGACCAGATGCACCAGGTCGGCCCGATGGACCCCGAGACCGGCGCGCCGATGCCGAAGGGCCGGATCTGGACCGACTTCTTCTCCGACGAGATCGTCGCCATCGGCGAGGAGCGCCAGGACATCGTCGCGATCACGGCCGCGATGCTCTACCCGGTCGGACTCGACCGCTTCGCAGCGCGCTTCCCCGAACGCACCTTCGACGTCGGCATCGCCGAGCAGCACGCGGTCACCAGCGCGGCCGGCCTGGCGATGGGCGGGCTGCACCCGGTGGTGGCGATCTACGCGACCTTCATGAACCGCGCCTTCGACCAGGTCCTGATGGACGTCGCGCTGCACAAGTGCGGGGTCACCTTCGTCATCGACCGGGCCGGGGTGACCGGCGACGACGGCGCCAGCCACAACGGCATGTGGGACATGTCGATCTTCCAGGTCGTCCCGGGTCTGCGGCTGGCCGCGCCCCGCGACGGTGCCCGGGTGCGTGAACTGCTCCGCGAGGCGGTGGCCGTCGACGACGCCCCGACCATCGTCCGGCTGCCCAAGGGAGCACCGCCGAAGCACGACATCGACGCGGTCGGCAAGGTCGGCTCGGCCGACATCCTGGTGCGCCGGGGCGACAAGGACGTCCTGATCCTGGCGGCCGGGTCGATGGCCGGGACGTGTGTGGAGGTCGCCAGTCGGCTGGCCGACCAGGGCATCGGTGTCACCGTGGTCGACCCGCGCTGGGTCAAGCCGATCGAGACGGCGCTCGTGCCGCTCGCCGCCGAGCACCGGCTGGTGGTCAGCGTCGAGGACAGCGGCCGCACCGGTGGCTTCGGCGCCAACGTGCTCCAGCTGCTCGCCGACGAAGGCGTCAACCGGCCGTTCCGGCTGCACGGCATTCCGAACGAGTTCCTGGACCACGCCAAGCGCGATGCAATCCTCGAGAAGATCGGCCTGACCGCCCAGGCGCTGGCCCGCAGCATCGTCGAGGACGTGACGGCCCTGGATGCCGGCCACTCGTTGATCGACATCGACTAGGTCGACCGTGCGGTCGCATCGTCGGGGTGGTCTTGCCGCCCTGGTTGCCGTGCTCCTGATCTCGAGCGCCGCTCTGACCGGCTGCTCGCACGGCCACGACCAGAGCCTCCTCGGTCCCCGGCCGACCATCGGGAGCGTGTCGGCCGCCCAGGCCCAACAGCTGCTGAACCGGCGTGCCCGTGCGATCCGTGAGCACAGGCTGGGCCTGTTCCTCTCGACCCTGGACCCGACCGATCCGGAGCTCCTCGCGCGTCAGCGGCGCTACTTCGCCAACATGGAGCAGCTCCCGCTGCAGACGTTGCGCTACACCGTCCTGAAGTCCGGCTGGCCCAGCGAGCTCGCGTCCCCGTCGTGGGGGTCCGCCGCGTCGGTCCCCCAGGTCCGGGTCTCCCTGCAGCTCCGCGGCTATGACTCCGTCCCGGTCCAGCGGGTCACCGGGTTCGCGTTCGCCACCAAGAATGGCAAGCCGCTGATCCTCTCCGAACTGACCGGATCCGGGGCGCAGTTCCCGGGGTCGAGCCCGGCGCCGTGGGACCTGGTCCGGATCCACGTGAGGTCGAGCGGCGGCACCCTGCAGCTGTACGACGACGGCACCTGGAACGAGGCAGGTGAGATCTCCTCGGTGCTGCGGCGCGGCATCGCCGACGTGAAGTCAGGGCTCCCGTTTGCGTGGAGCGGTCGCGTCGTGGTCTACGTCTTCAGCAGCAGGACGGTGCTGAACAGCTTCGAGGGCGTCCCCGGGGGCAACATCCACCACCTCGGCGCGATGACCTTCCCGATGTACGCCGTACTCGGACAGCCGACGGTGGCGGGGACCCGGTTCACGCTGCTGCCGAGCTCGGTGCGGGCCGGGCAGCCCTTCCTGGACCGGATCACCCGGCACGAGCTGACCCATGTCGCGGTGGGTCCGCGGGATGACGGGGTACCGACCTGGCTGGTCGAGGGGATCGCGGAGTACATGGGTGCGCGCGACCTGCCACGGGGGCAGCGCCGGATCGCCACCGTCGCCGTGGCCCGCGCCCGGGCCGGGGTGGTCGACATGCCGGCCTCGGCGACGTTCAACGGCCCCGATCAGGCATGGAACTACGCGTTGAGCTGGATGGCGTGCGACTACATCGTCGCGACCCAGGGTGCCGCGAAGATGTGGGAGCTGATGGCTGCGCTGCACAACAACGGCGCCGGGACCCTGGACGGCGGCGAGAACGCGGTCCTGCAGAGCGTCCTCGGGTACGACGGCCCGACGCTGGCGTCGTACGCCGCTCGCCGCATCGTGAACATCTACGGCTGACGCTGCGACCCTCGTCACGGCGATCACCGGGCATATCGCCGACCATCACTGCGTTGTGCACCCTAGGCTGGGAGGGAGAACGCCAGCCGCACCCCGAGGTGAGGAGCAAGAGTGACCCAGGCACGCTTCGTGCACATCGTCGACGGCGTCCCCGAGCTCGAAGGGCTCAGCGACGGTCCGGTGATGATCACCGTGCTGGAGGGGTTCCTCGACGCCGGAAGCGCGTCCGCACTCGCCTCGGGTCACCTGCTGGAGTCCTCGTCGAGCCGGGTGGTGGCCAGCTTCGAGGTCGACGAGTTCTACGACTACCGTGCCCGGCGCCCGGCGATGACCTTCTTCGAGGACCACTACACCGACTACGACGTCCCGCGGCTGGTGGTCCGGCTGCTGCACGACGCGAACAACACGCCGTACCTGCTGCTGACCGGACCCGAGCCCGACATGCGCTGGGAGGGCTTCGCGGAAGCCGTCCGCAAGGTGGTCGAGCACTTCGAGGTCCGGCTGACCGTCTCGCTGGGCTCGGTGCCGATGGCCGTGCCGCACACCCGCCCGGTGCAGCTGACCAACCACGCGACGGCGAAGCGGTTGCTGATCTCCTCGAACGTGTGGGCCGGAGAGATCCGGATCCCGTCGAGCGCGCAGTCGCTGCTGGAAGTCCGCCTGGGTGAATGGGGCCACGACGCGACCGGTTTCGTCGCGCACATCCCGCACTATGTCGCGCAGTTCGGGTACCCCGAGGCGGCCGACGCGATGCTGACCCAGGTCGCCGCGGTCACCGGCCTGTCCTGGGACACCAGCGAACTGACGCAGGCGGCCGACGACCGGCGGGTCGAGATCGCCAGCCAGGTCGCGGACTCCGACGAGGTCCGCGCCGTCGTCGAGGGCCTCGAGCAGCAGTACGACGCCTTCCACTCCGGCGGCGCGAACCTGCTCGACGGCGGGACGGACGCGCTCGGCACTGCCCTGAGCAACTCCGGCGAGCTGCCGACCGGCGATGAGCTCGGCGCCCAGTTCGAGCAGTTCCTGGCCGATCTCGACCAGGCCGAGGACGAGTAGCCATGCCTGCATCCGTCGCCGAGCTCGTGGACCTCCTCGAGCTCGAACTCATCGAGGACAACCTCTTCCGCGGCAAGCAGCCCAAGACCGAGCTGCAGCGCGTCTTCGGCGGTCAGGTCGCTGCTCACGCACTGGTCGCCGCGACCCAGACGGTCGGAGAGCAGTACGTCGTGCACTCGCTGCACTCCTACTTCCTGCGCCCCGGCGACACCGCGGTCCCGATCGTGTACGACGTCGACAACCTGCGCGACGGACGCACCTTCGCGACCCGACGCGTCCTCGCCCGCCAGCACGGACACCCGATCTTCGCGATGACGCTGAACTTCCAGATCCCCGAGGAGGGCCTCGAGCACCAGGACGTCATGCCCGAGGTGCCGGCGCCCGAGCTGTGCCCGTCGCTGGGCGACATCTTCGCCGAGCGCAACCACGACAGCGACGAGTGGGAACGCGAGTGGGCAGCCCTCGATGTCCGGTACGCCGGCAACTCCCGCCCCGGTGGCGAGCTCTCGGCCGAGTTCGAACCGGCCCGCGCGCGTCTCTGGATCCGGGTCAACGGAGAGCTGCCCGACTCACCGCTGCAGCAGACCGCGGCGTTCACCTACGCCAGCGACATGACGTTGCTCGGCGCCAGCCTGGTACCGCACCAGGTCTACATCTCCTCGCCGCAGGTGCAGGCGGCGTCGCTTGACCACACGATCTGGTTCCACCGTCCGTTCCGAGCCGACGAGTGGTGGCTCTACGACCAGCACAGCCCGTCGGCCTCGGGTGGCCGCGGGCTCACCTTCGCGCGCGTCTTCACCGCGGACGGCCGGCTGGTCGCCAGCGTCGCCCAGGAAGGCCTGATCCGGGTCCGCTCCTAGCGGGTCCGCCCCACCACGTGCGGCTTGCCGTTCTTGGGGTTGGTCATCGAGAATTTGAAGCCGTCGTCGACGATCCGGGACCCGAAGGCGACCTTCGTCGGCAGGATCACCGGCTTGCGGAACTCGACCTCGATCGTCACCGCCTCGGGGAGCCGGGTCTCCATCGCGGCAACGCACCGCGCCTTGGTCCAGATGCCGTGCGCGATCTGGCTCGGGAACCCGAACGCCTTGGCCGTCAGCGGGTAGAGGTGGATCGGGTTGTAGTCGCCGGAGACGGCGGCGAACCGGCGGCCCAGGTCGGCGCCGAGCTTCCAGGTCGTGCCGTTGCCGGGGATCACGTCGAAGGGCTCGCC
>JACXTT010010842.1_pt1 | contig 12243 bp, 6 predicted proteins | sample 9270951 | NCBI WGS metagenome assembly JACXTT01 (sample SAMN15532306, study PRJNA645909) | rock metagenome | isolation source: weathered quartz diorite | place: Puerto Rico | collected 2017-06-21 | reverse complement strand
CGGTGCCGTTGCGGGCGCCGGGAACGGCGCCGCGGACGAGCAGCAGGTTCTCGTCGGCGCGCACGGCGACGACCTCGATGTTCGTGGTGGTCACGCGCTCGGCGCCGTAGCGACCCGCCATCCGCTTGCCCTTGAACACGCGGCCGGGAAACGAGCGGTTGCCGATCGAGCCGCCGTGCCGGAAGTACTCGTGCGTCCCGTGCGACCCCGGGAAGCCGCCGAAGCGGTGCCGCTTCATCACGCCCGCCGTCCCGCGGCCCTTGCTGATCCCGGTGACCTGCACGCGCTGGCCCGCCGCGAAGACGTCGGCGACGGTGATCGCGGCCCCGACGGCCGGCACGTCGCCGTCGCCGAGCGGGAACTCGCGGAGGTACCCGAACGCCGCCGTGCCCGCCTTCGTGAACTGCCCGCGACGCGGCTTGGAGAGCGCCTTCTCGTCGACGCCGACGAAGCCCAGCTGCGCCGCCGCGTAGCCGTTCCGCTCGGCGTTGCGCATCGCGACCACCGTGCACGGGCCGGTTTCGATCACCGTCACGGGCACGAGGGCCCCCGCGGCCGTGTAGACCTGCGTCATGCCGAGCTTGCGGCCGATCAATCCGGAGACTGCCGTCGCCATGGCGTTACTGGAGCTTGATCTCCACGTCGACGCCCGCGGCGAGGTCGAGCTTGCCGAGCGCGTCGATCGTCTGCTGCGTCGGCTCGAGGATGTCGAGCAGACGCTTGTGGGTGCGGATCTCGAACTGCTCACGCGACTTCTTGTCGACGTGCGGGGAGCGATTCACCGTGAAGCGCTCGATGTGCGTCGGGAGCGGGATCGGACCGGCGACGCGCCCGCCGGTGCGGCGGATCGTGTCGACGATCTCCCGCACCGACTGATCGAGCAGCCGATGATCGTAGGCGCGAAGCCTGATGCGGATCTTCTCGTTCATCCGGCCGATCTACTCTTGGATCTTCGTCACCACGCCGGCGCCGACCGTGCGCCCACCCTCGCGGATCGCGAAGCGCAGGCCCTCGTCCATGGCGATCGGCATGATGAGCTCGACCTTCACGTTGACGTTGTCGCCCGGCATCACCATCTCGGTGCCCTCGGGGAGGGTGCAGACGCCCGTGACGTCGGTGGTGCGGAAGTAGAACTGCGGACGGTAGCCGTTGAAGAACGGCGTGTGGCGGCCGCCCTCCTCCTTCGTGAGGATGTAGGCCTCGGCCTGGAACTTCGTGTGCGGCGTGATCGAGCCGGGCTTCGCCAGCACCTGGCCGCGCTCGATCTCCTCGCGCTTCGTGCCGCGGAGCAGGCACCCGATGTTGTCGCCGGCCATGCCCTCGTCGAGGAGCTTGCGGAACATCTCGACGCCGGTGACGACGGTCTTGGTCGTGGGCTTGATGCCGACGATCTCGACCTCCTCGCCGACCTTGATCTTCCCGCGCTCGACGCGGCCCGTGGCGACGGTGCCGCGGCCCGAGATCGAGAACACGTCCTCGACCGGCATGAGGAAGGGCTTGTCGACCTCGCGCTTCGGCTCCGGCACGAAGGTGTCGACCGCCTCCATCAGCTTCTGGATCGCCTGCGTGCCGAGCTCGCCCGTGTCGCCCTCGAGCGCCTTCAGCGCCGAGCCGCGGATGATGGGCGTGTCGTCGCCGGGGAAGTTGTACTTCGAGAGGAGCTCGCGGACCTCGAGCTCGACCAGATCGAGGAGCTCCTTGTCCTCGACCATGTCGACCTTGTTCATGAACACGACCATCGCGGGCACGCCGACCTGCCGTGCGAGCAGGATGTGCTCGCGCGTCTGCGGCATCGGCCCGTCGGTCGCGGCGACCACCAGGATCGCGCCGTCCATCTGCGCGGCGCCCGTGATCATGTTCTTGATGTAGTCGGCGTGACCGGGGCAATCGACGTGGGCGTAGTGGCGCTTGGCCGATTCGTACTCGACGTGCGCCGTCGCGATGGTGATGCCGCGCTCGCGTTCCTCGGGCGCCTTGTCGATCTGGTCGAACGCCACGAACTGGCCGAGACCCTTCGCGGCCTGCGTCTTCGTGATCGCCGCCGTGAGCGTGGTCTTGCCGTGATCGATGTGACCGATCGTCCCCACGTTGACGTGAGGCTTCTTCCGCTCGAACTTCGCCTTGCCCATGAGCTCCTTCCTCCGTCGCCGCTAACCGGCCGAGGCCTCTGCGAAGCGGGTGCCGGACTTCGGCGGCACCGCATCGGGTCCGCTCCCCCTCGGGACCGGTTCGTAATGCGAGAACTGCATCGTGAACGTCGCGCGGCCCTGCGTCCGTGAGCGCAGATCCGTCGCGTAGCCGAACATTTCCGCGAGCGGCACCATGCCGCTGATCACCTGCGTGTGGCCGCGCGGCTCCTGGCCGCTGATCCGTCCCCGGCGGCGGCTGACGTCGCCGATGACGTCGCCCATGAAGTCCTCCGGCGTCACGACCTCGAGCGACATGATCGGCTCGAGGATGACCGGATCGGCCTTGGCCGCGGCCTCCTTGAAGCACATCGAGCCCGCGATCTTGAACGCCATCTCCGAGGAGTCGACCTCGTGGTACGACCCGTAGGTGACCGTCGCCTTCACGTCGACGACCGGGTAGCCCGCGAGCACGCCGGAATCGAGCGCCTCTTTGATGCCCTTCTCGATCGCCGGCATGTACTCCCGTGGGATCACGCCGCCCTTCGTGCCGTCGACGAACGCGAAGCCGGCGCCGGGCTCCTGCGGCTCGACCTTCAGCACGACGTGCCCGTACTGGCCGCGGCCGCCCGTCTGCCGGATGAACCGCGTCTCGTTCTCGACGGCCTTCCGGATCGTCTCGCGGTAGGCGACCTGCGGCTTGCCGACGTTCGCGTCGACCTTGAACTCGCGCATGAGCCGGTCGACGATGATCTCCAAGTGCAGCTCACCCATGCCCGAGATCAGGGTCTGGGCGGTCTCGGCGTCGGACGACACGCGGAACGACGGATCTTCGCTCGCCAGGCGCGCGAGCGCGCCGCCGAGTTTCTCCTGATCGGCCTTCGTCTTCGGCTCGATGGCGATCGAGATCACGGGCTCGGGGAACTGCATGCGCTCGAGCACGATCGGGTGGTCCTCGTCGCAGAGCGTGTCGCCCGTCGTCGTGTCGCGGAGCCCCACCGCGGCGCAGATGTCGCCGGCGTAGGCTTCCTTGATCTCCTCGCGCTTGTTGGCGTGCATCTTCAGGAGCCGGCCGATGCGCTCCTTGCGACCCTTGACCGAGTTGAACGCGTAGGAGCCCGACGCCAGCACGCCGGCGTAGACGCGGAGGAAGGTGAGCGAGCCCACGTAGGGATCGGTCATGATCTTGAACGCGAGCGCGGTGAACGGCTGGTCGTCGGCCGCGGTGCGGACCTCGTCCTTCCCGGTGTCCGGGTTGTCGCCGTGCATCGGCGGGATGTCGAGCGGCGACGGGAGGTAGTCGACCACCGCATCGAGGAGCAGCTGCACGCCCTTGTTCTTGAACGCGCTGCCTGCGAGCACCGGGACCACCTTCATGGCGATGGTGCCCTTGCGCAGCGCCGCCTTGATCTCGGCGTCGGTCAGCGCTTCGCCGGCCAGGTACTTCTCCATCAGCGACTCGTCGAGGTCGGCGACGGCTTCGAGGAGCCGCTCGCGCGCCGCGGCGGCCGCCTCGGCCATGTCGGCCGGAATCGGCTCCTCTGCGTAGTTCGAGCCGAGGCTGTCGTCGCTCCACACGACCGCCTTCATCGCGACCAGATCGACGACGCCGCGAAGCTTCTCCTCCGCGCCGAGCGGGAGCTGCAGCACCACCGGGTTCGCGTTCAGGCGCTCGCGGAGGTGCGTCACCACGCGGCCGAAGTCGGCGCCGACGCGGTCCATCTTGTTCACGAACGCCAGGCGCGGGACCTCGTACCGATCGGCCTGCCGCCACACCGTCTCCGACTGCGGCTCGACGCCGCCGACGCCGCAGAAGACGGCGACCGCGCCGTCGAGCACGCGGAGGCTGCGCTCCACCTCGATGGTGAAGTCGACGTGGCCCGGTGTGTCGATGATGTTGATGCGGTGATCGCGCCAGAAGCACGTCGTCGCGGCCGAGGTGATCGTGATGCCGCGCTCCTGCTCCTGGACCATCCAGTCCATGGTGGCGGCCCCGTCGTGCACCTCGCCCATCTTGTGGCTGATGCCGGTGTAGAAGAGGATGCGCTCCGTGGTCGTGGTCTTGCCGGCATCGATGTGGGCCATGATGCCGATGTTCCGCGTGCGCTCGAGTGGTGCGGGGCGTGGCATGGGACGTCGGTCCGGAGTCGCTACCAGCGGTAGTGGGCGAAGGCCTTGTTGGCCTCGGCCATCCGGTGCGTGTCCTCCTTCTTCTTCATGGCGCCGCCCCGACCCGCCGCCGCGTCGAGGATCTCCCCCGCGAGCTTCTGCACCATCGACTTCTCGGGACGCTCCCGCGCGAACTGGACGAGCCAGCGCATCGCGAGCGACGTGCGACGCTGCGGGCGGACCTCGACCGGCACCTGATAGTTCGCGCCGCCGACGCGCCGCGAGCGGACCTCGACCGTCGGCTTCACCTGATCGAGCGCCCGCTTGAACACGCCGACCGCGTCCTCCTTCGCACGCTCGCCCACGAGGTCGAGCGCACCGTAGAAGATCCGCTCGGCGGAGCTCTTCTTGCCGTCGTGCATCATACCTGCGACGAATTTCGTGACCGTCCGGTCGTGGTACTTCGGATCCGGCAGCACGTCTCGACGCTTGACTTCACCTTTGCGCGGCATGGTCGTACACCCGAGACCTCGCGGGACGCACGCCGCCCCGCACCGGCCTCAATCAATCCTCACTTCGGCCGTTTTGCCCCGTACTTCGAGCGGCTCTGCCGACGATCCTGAACGCCGATCGAGTCGAGCGTGCCGCGAATGATGTGGTAGCGGACGCCCGGCAGATCCTTCACGCGACCGCCGCGGATCAGCACGACGGAGTGCTCCTGAAGGTTGTGCCCGACGCCCGGGATGTAGGCGATCACCTCGACGCTGTTCGTGAGCCGGACCTTCGCCACCTTGCGGAGCGCGGAGTTCGGCTTCTTCGGCGTCGTCGTGTAGACGCGCGTGCAGACGCCGCGCTTCTGCGGCGAGCGATCGAGCGCCGGCGACTTGCCGCGAACGCCCTGCTTCTCGCGTCCGCGCTTGATCAGCTGGTTGATGGTCGGCATCGAGATGGTCCTGACGGAAATTCGCCCTTTTATGGAAGGTCCTATGGACTGTCAATCGGAAGCGGGTTCCTCGCGGAACCCGCACATTGCCCCCGTGCGCGCGGCCGCTTCGCGGCCGTGCTCCGATGGGCGCCCGCGCGCCCGCTTCGCGGGCGTGCTCCCACGCGATATTCGAAGCGTCGCGCCACGATGGATCACGCCACGGCCTCGCCTGCGTCGGGCGACGGCGCCGGCGCTTCGGGCTCCGTCGGCTCGTCGGTGACGGCTTCCATGCGGTTGTACTTCGTGACGCCCGTGCCCGCCGGGATGAGGCGTCCCATGATGACGTTCTCCTTGAGCCCGGCGAGGCGGTCGACCTTGCCGTTGATCGCGGCCTCGGTGAGCACCTTGGTCGTCTCCTGGAACGACGCCGCGGAGATGAAGCTCTCCGTCGACAGCGACGCCTTGGTGATCCCGAGCAGCAACGGCTCCGCCGTCGCCGGCTGACCGCCCCTCTCCTCGACGCGCCGGTTCTCCTCCTCGAAGCGCCACTTCTCGATCTGGTCGCCGATCAGGAACTCGGTGTCGCCGACCTCCTTGATGCGCACGCGACGGAGCATCTGCCGGACGATCACCTCGATGTGCTTGTCGTTGATGCGCACGCCCTGCAGGCGATAGATCTCCTGCACCTCGTCGACGAGGTACTTCGCGAGCGCCTTCTCGCCGAGGATCGTCAGGATGTCGTGCGGATTCGAGCTGCCGTCCATGAGCGGCTCGCCGGCCTTGATGAAGTCCCCTTCGTGCACGCTGATGTGCTTGCCCTTGGGGATCAGGTACTCGCGCGGCTCGCCGATCTCCGGCGTGACGACGACCTTCCGCTTGCCCTTGGTGTCCTTGCCGAACGAGACTACGCCGTCGATCTCGGACACGACGGCGAACTCTTTCGGCTTGCGGGCCTCGAACAGCTCCGCCACGCGCGGGAGACCGCCCGTGATGTCCTTCGTCTTCGTCGTCTCGCGGGGGATCTTGGCGATGACGTCGCCGGCCGCGACGTTCTGGCCCTCGACGACGTTCAGGTGCGCGCCGACGGGGATCAGGTAGCGCGCCTCGCCCGAGGGGATCTTCGCCGTCGCGCCGCTCGCGTCCTTGATCGAGATGCGCGGCCGCTTGTCGACCTCCTTGGTGTCGATCACGACCTTGGTGGAGAGGCCGGTGCGCTCGTCCACCTTCTCTTCCATCGTGACGCCTTCGAGGATGTCGCCGAACTTCACGACGCCGGTGGCCTCGGTGAGGATCGGAATCGTGTAGGGATCCCACTCGGCGATCATCTCGCCGGCCTTGACCTTCGTGCCGTCGCGCTTCTTCAGCTTCGCCCCGTAGACGATCGGGTAGCGCTCGCGCTCCCGCTCGCGGCCCTGCTCGGGGAAGTCGACGATGGCGATCTCGCCGTTGCGGTTCATGACGACGAGGTCGCCGTCGCGGCCTTCGACCGTCGTGACGTTGATGAGCTTCACCTGGCCGTCGTTCCGCGACTCGAGCGTCGTCTGCTCGGCCCGCCGGCTCGCCGTGCCGCCGATGTGGAACGTCCGCATCGTGAGCTGCGTGCCCGGCTCGCCGATCGACTGCGCCGCGATCACGCCGATGGCCTCGCCGAGGTTCACGATGTGGCCGCGTGCGAGGTCGCGTCCGTAGCAGCGCACGCAGACGCCCCGCCTGGACTGGCACGTCAGCACCGAGCGGATCTTCACCCGCTCGAGGCCGGCGTCCTCGATCGACGCGACCTTGGCCTCGTCGATCAGGTCGTTCGAGCTCACGATCACGTTGCCCGTGAACGGGTCGCGGATGTCTTCGAGCGCCACGCGCCCGAGCACGCGGTCGCCGAGGCCCTCGATGACCTCGCCGCCTTCGACGAGCGGCGTCATCTCGATGCCGTCGATGGTGCCGCAGTCCTGCTCCGTGATGATCGAGTCCTGCGCGACGTCGACGAGACGCCGCGTGAGATAGCCGGAGTTCGCGGTCTTGAGCGCCGTGTCCGCGAGCCCCTTGCGAGCGCCGTGCGTCGAGATGAAGTACTGGAGCACGGTCAGCCCTTCGCGGAAGTTCGCCGTGATGGGCGTCTCGATGATCTCGCCCGACGGCTTCGCCATGAGGCCGCGCATCCCCGCGAGCTGCCGGATCTGCTGCGCCGAGCCGCGCGCGCCGGAGTCGGCCATCATGAAGATCGGGTTGAACGACGGAATGCGCTGGAGCACGCCCTGCGCGTCCGGCACCTCGTCCGTGCCGAGCTCGCGGAGCATCTCGTCGGCGATCCGGTCGGTCACTTCCGCCCAGATGTCGACGACCTTGTTGTAGCGCTCGCCGTCGGTGATGAGGCCCTTGTTGTACTGGTCCTCGATCTCGCGCACGGCGGTGTTCGCCTCGTCGATCAGCGTGTGCTTCGCGTCCGGAATCACCATGTCCTTGATGCCGATCGAGATCCCGGCGCGCGTCGCCATCTCGTAGCCGAGGTCCTTCAGCTTGTCGGCGAAGATGACGGTCGCCTTGTTGCCGGAGTGGCGATAGGCGAGATCGATCAGCGCGCCGAGCTCCTTCTTCTTCATGACCTTGTTGACTTCGGCGAAGGAGATCTCGGAGGGCACGATCTCGTAGAGCAGCACGCGGCCCGCCGTCGAGTCGACGAGCCCGGGCGTCCCGCCGGCCTCGGGCGGGACGCGCACCTTGATGCGCGCCTGGAGGTCGACCTCGCTCTGATCGTACGCGATGCGCACCTCGCCGAAGCTCGCGAAGGCCTTCCCTTCGCCCTTCGCGGCGAGGCGCTCGCGCGTCATGAAGTAGAGGCCGAGCACGATGTCCTGCGTCGGGACGATGATCGGCTTCCCGTTCGCGGGCGACAGGATGTTGTTCGTCGACATCATGAGCGCGCGGGCCTCGACCTGCGCTTCCACCGACAGCGGCACGTGGACCGCCATCTGGTCGCCGTCGAAGTCGGCGTTGTACGCCGCGCAGACCAGCGGATGGAGCTGGATCGCCTTGCCCTCGATCAGCGTCGGCTCGAACGCCTGGATGCCGAGGCGGTGGAGCGTCGGCGCGCGGTTCAGCAGCACCGGGTGCTCGCGAATGACCTCGTCGAGGATGTCCCAGACCTCGGGACGCTCCTTCTCGACCATCTTCTTCGCGGACTTGATGGTCGTGACGAAGCCGCGCTCCTCGAGCTTGTTGTAGATGAACGGCTTGAAGAGCTCGAGCGCCATCTTCTTCGGCAGGCCGCACTGGTGGAGCCGGAGCTCCGGCCCGACGACGATGACCGAGCGGCCCGAGTAATCGACGCGCTTGCCGAGCAGGTACTGGCGGAAGCGGCCCGACTTGCCCTTCAGCATGTCCGACAGCGACTTCAGCGGCCGCTTGTTCGGCCCCGTGATCGCGCGGCCGCGCCGCCCGTTGTCGAAGAGGGCGTCGACGGCTTCCTGGAGCATCCGCTTCTCGTTCCGGATGATGATGTCCGGCGCGTTCAGCTCCATCAGCCGCTTCAGCCGGTTGTTCCGGTTGATCACGCGCCGGTAGAGGTCGTTCAGGTCGGACGTCGCGAACCGTCCGCCGTCGAGCGGGACGAGCGGCCGGAGGTCGGGCGGGATCACCGGCACGACCTCCAGGATCATCCACTCGGGCCGGTTGCCCGACTGCTTGAACGCGGAGACGACCTTGAGACGCTTGGCGAGCTTCTTCCGCTTCGCCTCGCTCGTCGCTTCCTTCATCTGCACGCGGAGCTCGACGAAGAGCTTGTCGATCTCGATGCCCGAGAGCACCTCGCGAATCGCCTCGGCGCCCATGCCGGCCTTGAACGCGCCGCCGTACTCCTCGTAGGCCTTGCGATACTTGCCCTCGGAGAGCAGCTCGAGCTCGCCGAGCGGCGTCGTGCCGGGATCGGTCACGAGGTAGCTCTCGAAGTAGAGGACCTTCTCGAGGTCCTTCAGCGTCATGTCGAGCAGCGTGCCGATGCGCGACGGCAGGCTCTTCAAGAACCAGATGTGCGCGACCGGCGTGGCGAGGTCGATGTGGCCCATGCGCTCGCGGCGGACCTTCGACTGGATGACCTCGACGCCGCACTTCTCGCAGACGACGCCGCGGTGCCGCATGCGCTTGTACTTGCCGCAGTTGCACTCGTAGTCCTTCGTCGGGCCGAAGATCTTCGCGCAGAAGAGCCCGTCACGTTCCGGCTTGAACGTCCGGTAGTTGATCGTCTCGGGCTTCTTCACCTCGCCGTGCGACCACGACCGGATCTTGTCCGGCGATGCGATCGAGATGCGGATCGAGTTGAAGTTGAGCGGGTTCTTCGGCTTCTCGAACAGACTGAAGAGATCTTCCATCATACGTGCGTACCCTCGGTGCCCCCGTCTACTGCTGCTGCTGTTGTTGCTGCTGTGGCGCCCGCTCCTCGACCAGCTCCACGTCGAGCGCGAGGCTCTGCAGCTCCTTCACCATGACGTTGAACGACTCGGGTAGTCCCGGCTCGAGGACGTTCTCGCCCTTGACGATCGCTTCGTACATACGCGTGCGGCCGGCCACGTCGTCGGACTTGACCGTCAGCATCTCCTGCAACGTGTACGCGGCGCCGTACGCCTCGAGCGCCCACACCTCCATCTCGCCGAGGCGTTGACCGCCGAACTGCGCCTTGCCGCCGAGCGGCTGCTGCGTGACGAGCGAGTACGGGCCGGTCGAGCGCGCGTGGATCTTGTCGTCGACGAGGTGGTGCAGCTTCAGCATGTAGAGCACGCCGACCGTGACCTCGTGCGCGAACGACTCGCCGCTCCGGCCGTCGTAGAGGCGCGTCTGTCCCGTCGCCGGGAGCGCGGCGCGGGCGATCAGCTTGAAGATCTCCTCCTCCGAGGCGCCGTCGAACACGGGCGTGGCGACGTGCATGCCGGCCTGCGCGCGCCGGGCGAGCTTCACCACGTCCTCGTCGGACAGCGCGTCGATGAAGTCGCCCACCTCCTTCGAGGGGTAGACCTCCTTCAGGATCTTCCGGATCGCCTCGACGTTCGGCCGTCCGTGCTCCTCGAGCTCGGAGTTCATCTGGCGTCCGAGCGTGCGCGCGGCCCAGCCGAGGTGGGTCTCGAGGATCTGTCCGACGTTCATGCGCGACGGCACGCCGAGCGGATTCAGCACGATGTCCACGGGCGTCCCGTCGGCCAGGTACGGCATGTCCTCCTCGGGAAGAATGCGCGAGAGAACGCCCTTGTTGCCGTGCCGGCCGGCCATCTTGTCGCCGACCTGGAGCTTGCGCTTGATGGCGACGAAGACCTTCACCATCTTGATCACGCCCGGCGGCAGCTCGTCGCCGCCCTTCAGGCGCTCGATCTTGTCGTTGAAGGTCGTCTTGATGCTCTCGACCTGCTCCTGCATACCCTCGACCAGGCGCGAGAGCTCGTCCTCGATCTTCTCGTCGCCGACCTTCACGTCGCCCCAGTACTGCGGCGGGATCTGATCGAGCAGCTCGGACGTCACGTCGACGCCCTTGTTCAGCAGCACGCGGCGGACGTCGTCGGTGAGCCGCGCGGACGTCGTCTTGCCGACGAGCAGCCCGTACACCTTGCGCTGCGCGCTCTCGCGGATGATGCGGATCTCGTCCTGCTGGTCCTTCTGCAGGTGCGCGACCTCGTCCTCCTCGATGGCGCGCGACCGATCGTCCTTCTGGATGCCCTTGCGGGAGAAGACGCGGGCGTTGATGACCGTGCCCTCGACGCCCGGCGGCACCCGGAGGCTCGTGTCGCGCACCTCGCCGGCCTTCTCGCCGAAGATCGCGCGCAGGAGCTTCTCCTCGGGCGAGAGCTGGGTCTCGCCCTTCGGCGTGATCTTCCCGACGAGGATGTCGCCCGGCTTCACCTCCGCGCCGATGCGGATGATCCCCGAGTCGTCGAGGTCGTGGAGCGCTTCGTCGCCGACGTTCGGGATGTCGCGGGTGATCTCCTCCGGACCGAGCTTCGTGTCGCGCGCCACGCACTCGAACTCCTCGATGTGGATCGAGGTGAAGAGGTCGTGCTTCACGACGCGCTCGGAGATGAGGATCGAGTCCTCGAAGTTGTAGCCGCCCCACGGCATGAAGGCGACGAGCACGTTGCGCCCGAGGGCCAGCTCGCCCATGTCGGTCGACGGGCCGTCGGCGATGACGTCGCCGGCCGTCACGCGATCGCCCACCACGACGATCGGGCGCTGGTTGATGCACGTGTTCTGGTTCGAGCGCTGGTACTTGACGAGGTTGTAGATGTCGACGCCGGGATCGCGTCCGTCGGGATTCGGCTTGTCGACCTTGACGACGATCCGCTCGGCGTCGACCTGCTCGACCATGCCGGTGCGGCGCGCGACGACGGTGACGCCCGAGTCGCGGGCCACCACCTTCCCCATGCCGGTTCCGACGAGCGGCGCTTCGGTGCGCAGCCGAGGCACGGCCTGGCGCTGCATGTTCGAGCCCATGAGCGCGCGGTTCGCGTCGTCGTTCTCGAGGAACGGGATCAGCGCGGCCGCGACCGACACGAGCTGGTTCGGCGACACGTCCATGAACTCGACTGCGTCGGGCCGCACCATCGTGAACTCGCCGCCGATGCGGGCGGACACGAGGTCGGCCGTGAAGTGGCCCTTCGCGTCGAGCGGTGCGTTCGCCTGCGCGATCGTGTGCTCTTCCTCCTCGAGCGCGGAGAGGTACACGACCTCGTCCGTCACCCGTCCGTCCTTCACCTTGCGGTACGGCGTCTCGACGAAGCCAAAGTCGTTCACGCGGGCGTACGTCGACAAGGACGCGATCAGGCCGATGTTCGGGCCTTCCGGCGTCTCGATCGGACACACCCGGCCGTAGTGCGTCGGATGGACGTCGCGCACTTCGAAGCCCGCGCGCTCGCGTGTGAGGCCGCCGGGCCCCAGCGCGGACAGACGGCGCTTGTGCGTGATCTCGGACAGCGGGTTCGTCTGGTCCATGAACTGCGAGAGCTGCGAGGACCCGAAGAACTCCTTGATGACCGCCGAGACGGGTTTGTAGTTGATGAGCTCCTGCGGCATCAGCGTCTCGATGTCCTGCAGGCTCATGCGCTCCTTGAT
>JACXTT010010841.1_pt1 | contig 12243 bp, 13 predicted proteins | sample 9270951 | NCBI WGS metagenome assembly JACXTT01 (sample SAMN15532306, study PRJNA645909) | rock metagenome | isolation source: weathered quartz diorite | place: Puerto Rico | collected 2017-06-21 | reverse complement strand
GGTGCGCGAGGCGGCGCGCGATCCGGCGCGGCGCGCCGCGCTCGAGCGGGATGCCCGCGACCAGGTGGCCGCGCTCGCGTCGCGCTATCCGGGGAATCCGGTGTTCCAGCACTTCTTGCGAGAGACCGGCGGGGCGGCGCGCTGAGGAAGTGTGACGCCGGTCACCTGTGTTGCGTGGACGCAACTCTACCGTTTTTAGAGGAATTCCTTAGCGTTTTTCGATGACGCCAAGCCTGGAGGCGGCGGCGGCCGACCCACAGTGGGCTCGGTTACAGAGCGACATAAAGTGTCGTCTGCGCCGCGGCGCGTGGTATCGGGTCGCGGAGTTGACGCACGCGGACGTCACCCTCGAGGTGAACCGTGTGCCGGTCCCTGTGCCGCGCACGTCTCTGAAGATCGTCTCGAGGCCGCCGCATTACTGGACGATCGTCGTGCGCCCGCGTGATGCGAAGAGCCTGCCCGTACTGTGGGGCGATAAGTACGCGGTGTGCCCCGGCTGCCGGAACCGTACGCAGCTGAAAGGCGCGCCGCAGAGCATGCGCTGTGCCCGCTGCGACCGCACGTACCGCGTCGCGTGGGAGGAGTGGTTCATCGGAGTGGGATGAGCGGCGGCTCGATGCCGTTCCGCCGATTCTCATCCTTAGGTATCGTCGAAGGCGCGCGCCCCGCCGTCCCGAGACACCGAGGACTGGGATGATCCAGTCGCGATTGCTCAGACGTCTAGGGTTGCTCGCGGCCCTCGCGGCCGGCTACTTCGTGGCCGGCAAGCTGGGGCTCCAGGTCGCGTACGTCCACCCCAGCGCGACCGCCGTGTGGCCCCCCTCGGGCCTCACACTCGCGGCCTTCCTGTTGCTCGGCTACGAGGTCTGGCCGGCCATCCTGCTCGGCGCGTTTCTCGTCAACATCACCACGGCCGGCTCCATAGCGACATCGGCCGCCATCGCGGCCGGCAACACCCTCGAAGGGCTCGTCGGCGCGTATCTCATCAACCGCTTCGCGCGCGGCCACCGGGTGTGCGAGCGCGCGCGGGACGTCTTCAAGCTGGCCGGGCTCGCCGCGCTTCTCAGCACGACCATCAGCGCCACCGCGGGCGTGGTCGCGCTCTCCTTGGGCGGCTCCGCGCGCTGGACCGACTTCGGGTCCATCTGGTCCACCTGGTGGTTGGGCGATGCCGTGAGCGATCTGGTCATCGCACCGGCGGTGCTCCTGTGGGCCGCTAACCCCCGCGTGCGCTGGACCCGGCGCCAGGCGCTCGAAGCCCTCGCGCTCGTCGTGTGTCTCGCCGTCGTGGGGCTCATCGTGTTCGACGGGCTGGTGCCGTGGCAGGACAAACACTATCCGCTGGAATTCCTGTGCGTCCCGCTGCTCTTGTGGGCGGCGTTCCGGCTCGAGCAGCGCGAGGGGGCGACCGTCGTCGTGCTGCTCTCCGGGCTCGCGATCTGGGGCACGCTGCGGGGCTACGGGCCATTCGCCCGACCGCTGTTCAACGAGTCGCTGCTTTTGCTGCAGGCGTTCCAAGGGGTGTCGGCGGTCATCATCCTGGTCCTCGCGGCGGCCGTAGCGGAGCGAACCGAAGCGGTGGACCGGCTGCGCCGGCTGGCGGTGAGCGATCCCCTCACGGGGCTCTCCAACTACCGTCAGCTCGCCCACGCGCTCGACGTGGAGATCCGGCGGTCGTCCCGCACCGATCGGCCCTTCGCGGTGGTACTGATGGATCTGGACGGCCTCAAGAAGATCAACGATCGCTATGGCCACCTGGTGGGCAGCATGGCCCTGCGGCGCTTGGCGGAAGCGCTCCTGGGCTCGTGCCGGGGGATCGACACCGCCGCGCGGTTCGGCGGGGACGAGTTCGCCCTGGTGTTGCCCGAGACAGGGGATGCGGCGGCGTGGCACGTGGCGCGGCGCGTCGCCGAGCGGGTGGCGCGGGACGGCGAGCAGCCGCCACTCTCCGTCAGCGTCGGGGTGGCCGTGCATCCGCGTGACGGCGCGACGCTCGAGGCGCTGCTGAACGCCGCGGATCGCTCGCTCTACGAAGCCAAGGCCAACCGCCAGAGCCGGACCAAACAGCGCGCTCGTTGACCCCCGGCCCGGCGCCCCGGTAGCTTCCGCGCCATGACGAGCACCACCCGCACGCCCGGCGCGCTCACCGTCGGGCCGCTCCGGCCCGTCATCCTGAAGCTCGCGGCGCCGGCGGTGGCGATGATGGCGTGCCACTTCTGCTTCAACCTCATCGATGCCATCTGGGTCGGCCACCTGATCGGGCCCGTCGCCCTCGCCGCCGTCTCCACTGCCGGGTTCTACGTCTGGGTGCTCCTGTCGCTCGGGGAGATGGTAGAGGTCGGGCTGATCGCCGTCGCGGCGCGGCGACACGGTGAGGGGCTTCCCGATGCCGCCGCCCGCGCCGCAGGTGCCGCGGTCCTGTATGCGCTTGCGGCCGGCACCGTCGTCTCGCTCCTGGGGTTCGTGCTGACGGACACCCTGTTTCAGGTGATGCGTGTCCCGCGCGAGGTCGCGACCCTGGGGCGCGCCTACCTCGACACGTGGCTGCTGGGCGGACCGCTCGTGTTCGGCTTCTTCGCGATCGAGGCGACGTTCCGCGCCTCGGGCGACACGCGCACTCCCTTCCTTCTGCTCATGGCGTCGGTCGTCTTGTCCGTGGGTCTCGACCCGCTGCTCATCAGCGGCGTCGGGCCATTCCCCACGCTCGGCGTTGAAGGGGCCGCGCTTGCCTCGGTGATGGTGCGCGGCGGCGGCTTTCTGATCGGGATCGCGATCGCCTGGCGGCGCGGCCTGATTCGGCTGGACGCCCCCGACTGGCGCGCCATCCCCACGGTGTTCCGCGTGGGCGCGCCGCTCTCGCTCGCTGGCGTGCTGCTCTCGGTGGTGTACATGTGGCTCACGCGGTACACCTCCGCCTTCGGCACGGCCGCGCTCGCGGCGCTCGGCGTCGGCCACAAGGTGGAAGGGTTGGGGTTCATCGCCATTTCCGGGTTTGCGCTCTCGGCTTCGGCCCTCGTGGGACAGAACCTGGGCGCGCAGCAGGAGGCGCGCGCCCGCCAGGCCGTCCGGATGACGGTGGGCTACTGTCTGGCGGTCACGACCGCGACGGCGATCGCCTTTCTCACGATCCCGCAGACGCTCGTCGCCCTGTTCACCCCGGATGCCGCAGTCATCGCGGACGGCAGCCTCTACCTCCGGGTGATCGCCTTCGCGCAGATCGGCCAGACCTTCGAGATCATTCTGGAAGGCGCGCTGGCCGGGGCGGGGTATACCCTGTGGCCGCAAGTGGCGAGCACCACGCTGACGCTGCTCCGCGTGCCGCTCGCCGCCTGGTGGTCGGGCGCCATCGGGCTGCTGGGCATCTGGCTTGCGCTTTCGGTCACGGCCATCGCGCGCGGGATCGTCATGGTCCTGTTCTGGCTCAGCGGCGCCTGGCGTCGCGCCGTCGTGTAACGAGCCCGGTCCATGGCCACCCTCATCACGCTCCTCACCGACTTCGGCAACGCCGACAGCTACGTGGGCGAGGTGAAGGGTGTCCTCCTGTCGCAGGTGCACGGCGCCGCCCTCGTCGACATCACGCACCAGGTGCCGCCCGGCGACGTGCGCGCGGCGCAGTACATCCTCTCGCGCGTGTGGCACCGCTTCCCGCAGGGGAGCGTGCATCTTGCGGTCGTGGACCCGGGCGTCGGCACTGAGCGCCGCGTGCTGGCGGCAGCGTCCGCGGGACATTTCTTCGTCGCTCCGGACAACGGCCTGCTGTCCTTCTTGCCGGCGGACGCCCACTTCGTGGGGGTGCCCATCCCGAACGACACCGCGCCCACCTTCCAAGCGCGCGACGTACTTGCGCCCGTGGCGGGCCAGCTCGCCCTCGGCGCGTCGCTGTCACACGTGGGTCATCCGGTCACCGATGCGCACCGCTCGCCGATCCCCGCTCCCAACCACGACGGCACTGCCCTGATCGGGGAGGTGATCTACGTCGATCGCTTCGGCACGCTGGTCTCGAACATTCCCGGTGACGCGGTGGAACCGGGCATACGGATCAAGGTCGGAGGGACGGAGATCGGCACGCTGTCGCGTACCTTCGGAGATGTGGGGCGAGGCGCGTTGGTGGCGTTCGCCGGCAGCGGTGGGACGGTCGAAATCGCGGTGCGCGACGGCAGCGCCGCGAGATTGCTAGGAGTCGGTGTGGGGGCGGAGGTGCGGGCCTGACGGCGTCGGGATCTTCACTCTCGCCATCACGCGCTCCGCGAAGCCGAACTCAGGCGCGAACCGCGTCAGCCGCGCCAGCTCGCGGATCAGCTTGCGCTCGCGTTCCGCGGTGGTGCGGCATTCGGCGCACTGCGCCAGGTGAGCGTCCCGGACCGCGGGGCAGAGACCCTGGGCCCACAGCTCGGTTTCTTCGGGGGTCAGGTGCAGCAGCAGGAGGTCCGTCATTGGTCCTTCCTACGGGCTGACGTGGGTCGAGGTTTCAGCTCGGTCATTCGCGCCGGTCCTCGAGGTAGCCCCGTAATTCGTTGCGCGCCCGGTGGATATACGTCTTGACCGTGCCCAGGGGCAGGTCCAGGATGCGGGCGATCTCCTCGTAGCTGTGGCCCTCGACGTGACGCAACAGAATGCACGTCCGGTACTCGGGCCGGAGGCGGGCGATCGCGTGCTCGATCGCCCCGCCCAGCTCGCGTGCTTCCAGCTCCTGCAGGGGGGTCTCGCCGCGGTCGCCCAACTGTGGTGCCGTGGCGCTCATCTCGTCGGGCGTCGTCGCATGGGGCGAGCCGTCAAGTGAAAGGGTCTCGAGCTCGCGCTTGCGCAGATGATCGATGGCCGCGTTGTTCGCGATCTTGAAGATCCAGGACGAGAACTTGAACTGGGGGTTGTACGAGCCGATGCCGTTCAGGACCTTGATGAACGTCTCCTGGGCCAGGTCCTCGGCGAGGGCGCGGTCGCGCACCATGCGATACAGCAGCGAGAAAATGGGCCGCTCGTAGCGGCGCACCAGCTCGCGGAACGCGGCTTCGTGGCCTTGCTTGGCCCACGCCACGACCTCCGGATCGCTGGCGCCGGTCACGTTGCCCGGCCTATCTTTCGCGCCTATGACGTCCCCCCCTCCGGCGTCGCCTGCGTTCGAGGTTGCCGCGCACTCGGGTGGCGACGCGAAGCGGTCGTATGTACGCAGCGTGTTCGCCGCGATCGCTCCGCGCTACGACCTGCTGAACCATCTCTTGAGCCTCAACGTGGACCGCTCCTGGCGCCGCGCCGCGGTGCGGCGGCTCGCATGGGAGCGGCGACCCGACGGCACCTATCTCGACCTCTGCGCCGGCACGCTCGACCTCGCGGCGACCCTCGCCCGCGCGCGCGGGTTCCGCGGAACCGTGCTCGGCGCGGACTTCGTGATGCCCATGCTGGTGCGGGGGAAGGGCAAGGCGCCGCGCGCCCGTCCCATCGGCGCCGACGCGCTCACGCTCCCGTTCGCCGACGCCCGATTCGACGGTGCCATGGTGGCCTTCGGGGTCCGGAACCTGGCGGATCTCGACGCGGGCCTGCGGGAGGCGCACCGCGTGCTCCGGCCCGGCGCCCGCTTTGTCGTGCTCGAATTCACCACACCGCGCTTCGCGCCGTTGCGCGCGCTCTACCTCCTCTACTTCCGCCACATCCTCCCCGCGATCGGCCGCGCGGTGTCGAAACATAGGGACGCCTATACCTACTTGCCAGAGTCGGTGCTCGATTTTCCGGAGCCGGACGCTCTCGCGCGCCGACTCGAGGGCGCCGGGTTTTCGCACGTCGGATACGAGGTCCTGACCGGCGGGATCTGCGCCGTGCATCATGGCACTCGATAACCTGCAGGACTTCCTCGGCGCACTCGATGCCCGGGGCGAGCTCGCGCGCGTGGCGCATCCGGTGTCGGTGGACAAGCAGATGACCGAAGTGGCCGACCGCTGCATGAAGGCTCCCGGCGGGGGACCGGCGCTGTTGTTCGAGCGTCCGACGCTCGAGTCGGGTGCCCCGGCGCGCTATCCCGTGGCGATGAACCTGTTCGGCTCCGAAAAGCGCATGGCACTGGCGTTGGGCGTCGAGTGCCTGGACGAGATCGGCGAGCGGATCGCGACGCTCCTCAACGTGAGGGTCCCGGACAGCCTGCTCGGCAAGCTGGCGATGCTGCCGCAGCTCGCCGAGGTGGCCAAGTTCCCGCCCAAGGCGATCGGCGGCAAGCCGCCGTGTCAGGAGCTCGTGATCCGCGAGCAGGACGTCGATCTGGCGCAGTTTCCCGTGCCGGTGTGCTGGCCGGAAGACGGCGGGCCCTATATCACCCTCCCGGGCGTCATCACGCGCGACCCGACGACCGGCGTCCGCAACGTCGGGATGTATCGCATCCAGGTGATCGGCCCGCGCGAGCTGGCGATGCATTGGCAGCGTCACAAGGTCGGGGCGGCGCACTGGCGCGCGATGGCGGAGCGCGGCGAGAAGATGCCCGTGGCGATCGCGCTGGGCGGCGACCCGGCATCGATCTACGCCGCCTCCGCGCCCCTCCCACCCACGATCGACGAATTCCTGTTCGCCGGGTTCCTGCGCCGCGAGCCCGTTCGGCTCGCCAAGGCGGTGACCTCCGATCTCGAAGTGCCGGCGGAAGCGGAGATCGTGCTCGAGGGCTACATCGATCCGCGCGAGGAGCTGGTGCTCGAGGGTCCGTTCGGCGATCACACCGGCTTCTATTCGCTTGCCGACTACTATCCCAAGGTGCACGTCACCGCGGTCACACTGCGCGCCCAGCCGGTGTGGCCGCACACGATCGTGGGGCGGCCGCCCATGGAAGACTATTGGCTCGGCCATGCCACGGAGCGGATCTTCCTGCCGCTCCTGAAGCTCACGCTGCCCGAGGTCGTCGACCTGCACATGCCGGCCGAGGGGATCTTTCACAATCTCGTCTTCGTCAGCATCGACAAGCAGTATCCGGGGCAGGCCTATAAGGTGATGAATGGGCTGTGGGGGCAGGGGCTCATGTCGCTCGCCAAGGTGATCGTCGTGGTGGACAAGGACGTCAACGTGCGCGACCCCAAGGAGGCGTGGTGGGTGGCGTTGAACCACATCGATCCGGAGCGCGACGTCCGGTTCACGATGGGGCCGATCGACGTGCTCGATCACTCGAGCCGCGGCTTCACGTTCGGCTCGAAGATGGGGATCGACGCGACGCGCAAGTGGAAGGAGGAGGGGTTCACGCGCGAGTGGCCGAACAAGATCGTCATGGATCCCGCGACCAAGCAGCAGGTCGACGCCATTTGGAAGGAGTTGGGTATTGACCTCCCCGGCGCGTGAAGGGCAGACGCTCGCCGGCGAGTCTCTGCTCGTCCGGTACGCGAACTTCGTCAAGCTCCCACATACCGTCTTCGCGCTACCGTTCGCCCTGCTGGGGTTGCTCGTGGCGTCCCGCGAGACGGCGCTCTCGTGGCGCACGCTCGGCCTGGTGGTGCTCGCGTTCACCTGCGCGCGGTTCGTCGCCTTGGGGTTCAACCGCATCGCGGACCGCGAGCTGGACGCGCGGAACCCGCGCACCCGGGCGCGGGAGCTGCCGTCGGGCCGGCTCACGCTGCGGCAGGCATGGGTGGCCGTCGCGGTCGCGGCGGCGGTGTTCCTGGCGACGGCGTGGGCGTTGAACCCGTTGTGCCTGGCGCTCGCACCGCTCGCCCTCGTGTTCATTTCCGCGTACAGCTACGCCAAGCGCTTCACGCACTGGTCCCACCTGTGGCTCGGTCTCGCGGACGGGATCGCGACACCGGCGGGGTATCTCGCGGTCACCGGGCGATGGAGCGAGCCGTGGTGGCTCCTGCCGGTGGGCGCGCTGGCGGTGACGTTCTGGGTGGGCGGGTTCGACGTGTTTTACGCGCTCCAGGACGAAGCCTTCGACCGCGCGGAGCGGCTCGAGTCGCTGGTGGTGCGGCTCGGGCAGGCGCGCGCCATCCTGGCAGCCAAGCTGTTGCATGGCCTGGCCCTGGTCGCGCTCGTCCTGTTCGGGGTCGGTGCGGGGCTGGGCGTCGCCTACTACGTGGGTGTGGGCGTCGGCGCGGCGCTGATCGCATGGGAGCATCAGCTGGTGACGCCGGGAGACCTGTCGCGGCTCAATGCGGCGTTTTTCACCGCAAACGGCATCGTGAGCATCGTGGTGTTCCTCGGCGCGCTAGTGGATCGAGTCCTGTGAAAAGAGTGCGTGGTGTGTGGTACGTGGTCGCCCGGACACGCCGAACGCCTGTCGTACCGCGGCGACAACCACGCACCACGCACCACGTACCGTCTCCTCCGCGCCCGCCCGCGCATCCCAAGCGCTCCCCCACTCCGAACCGTCGGGGGCGCTGATGAGCAAGCTTCCGGTGATTCTGGCCATCAGCGGCGCCTCGGGCGCCCCCTACGGCGTGCGCCTGTTGGAGATGCTCGCGGTGCACCACGTCCCCACGTGGCTCCTGGTCTCGAGCCACGGTTGGCGGCTGCTCAGTGAGGAGTGCGGCATTAAGGACGACCGCGATCTGAAAAAGGCCACCGGGGGCGAGTGGACGAGCGTACGCGTGTTCGACGACAAGGATCGCGGCGCGGAGCCGGCGTCAGGGTCGGCGAAGACGGCGGGGATGGTGATTTGCCCCTGCTCCATGGGGACCGTGGCGGCAGTCGCGCACGGCACGAGCCGCTCGCTCATCGAGCGGGCCGCAGACGTGATCCTCAAGGAGCGGCGCACGCTGATCCTCGTGCCGCGCGAGACGCCGCTCTCCCTGATCCATCTCCGCAACCTCACGCTCGCCACGGAGGCCGGCGCCGTGGTGCTGCCGGCCGCGCCCGGGTTCTATCACAAACCGCAGCAGGTTCGCGACCTAGTGGACTTCGTGGTGCAGCGGGTGCTCGATCACCTGGGACTCGACATAAATCTGGTGAAGCGCTGGGAAGGTAAATAGTTGCACGACGCCACGACGGCACGTTGCACGAGGGCGCGGTGAGACTGGGCGTGATATCCGACACCCATGGACTCCTGCGACCCGAGGTGTTCGAAGTGTTCAAGCAGGTCGATCACATCCTGCATGCGGGCGACGTGGGCGAGCCCCAGATTCTGGTCGAGCTCGAAGCGATCGCGCCGGTGACGGCCGTCTATGGGAACGTGGATGGGCCCGAGCTGCGAGCACGCCTACCGCAGGTCGCGGAGGTCGAGCTCGATGGGTTCGCCATCGTAGTGACGCATGGCGATCAGCTTGGGCATCCGACGCCCGAGAAACTGCACGCAACGTTTCCCAGGGGTGAGATCATCGTCTACGGCCACACGCACAAACCGCTGCTCGAGCTGGTGGACCGCACGGTGACGGTGATGAATCCGGGCGGGGCGGGGCATCCCCGGTTCAAGCTCAAGCCGGGGGTGGGTATCATGGAGCTCGAGGCGGGCATCCCGCCCCGGGCGAGGTTGATCCCGCTGGGCTGACTCCGTTCAGCGCGGGCTCGTCGCCGTCGGCGGCTTCCGCTCCACGACCCGAGGCATGACCGGCGCGCCCGGGGCGAGCATCGCCAGGCCGCCCGTCACCACCTGCTCGCCTGCCTTCACCCCGTCGGTGACCTCAACGAACCCCGGCGTCCGAACGCCGAGATTCACCTTGCGGCGGTCGGCCTTCCCGTCAACCACGACCCAGGCGGCGTTCGTGCCCTCGGCCGGCACGACCGCGTCTTCCGGGATGACGACGGCGTTGGGACGTACGGCCGTTACGAGCCGGGCTTCGATGAACATCCCGGGCTGCAGCAGCCGCGCGGGATTGGGGACGCGCGCCTTCACGAGGATCGTGCGGCCCGGCAGCTGCACCACGGGGTCCACGAAGTCGACCTCGCCCGTGAAGTCGCGCCCCGCGATGGCGGCGACGCGGAACGACACCTGCTGGCCGGGCCTCAGCTGACGCGCGAACCGCTCGGGCACCTGGAACGTCGCCCGCTGCGGGTTCACGGTATGCAGCGACGCGAGCTTGGTGCTGCTGGTGACGTAATCGCCGAGGCTGACATAGCGCTGGCCCACCACGCCGGCGAACGGCGCCCGCACGGTGGTGCGCTCGAGCCGGATCCGCTGCAAATCGTACTGTGCCTGCGCGCTACGCGCTTCGGCCTCGGCTTTCTCGAGGTCCGCCGTCGACGAGGCGTTTTGCTGCGCCAGGTCCTTGGCGCGCGCCAGCGCCTGCTGCGCCAGGTCGCGCTGCGCCTCGAGCTGGGCGACCTGGGCCTTGAGCTGGGCATCGTCTACTTTGAAGAGCGGCGTCCCCTGCTCGACTTCCTGTCCTTCGCGGATCAGGATCTCGACGATGCGCCCGTCGACCTCGGGGCGCAGGTCGATCGACTGCACGGCTTCGATCTGGCCCGTCGCGCTGATCTCGTCTCGTACAGTGTCCGTGCGGGCGACCACGACCTCCACCGGCATGCCCATGGGTGCGCCCCCACCCCCACCCCCACCCCCACCCGCGGGATCCGGACCGCCGGCCTTGCCCTTCTTGCAAGCGCCCGTTGCGATCGCGAGTGCCGCGAGTACCCAGAACGCTTCACGTGTCTTGATCATGTCCGATCACCGCTGTTCCTGTTCGGGAAAGAGCCGCCGGCCGAGGATGGCCTCGAGCCCGGCAAGTGCCAGTCGTGTCGCGTACCGCGCCTGGACAAGGCCGGACTCCGCGTCGTCGAGATCGGCTTGCGCCTTGAGCAGATCGAGGATGGTGGTGGCGCCCGCCCTGTAACGACTCTGCTGGACGCGGTAAGACTCGCGTGCCACCGCCACGGCCTGCGCGGCGATATCGGCGGCGGCGCGCGCCGTGACGAAGCCGTCGTATGCCGCGGTGACGTCGCGCCGTATCGAGCGTTCGGCGGAATCGCGGGCCGCCCGGAAGATGTCCCGGGTCACGCGCGCCTGGCTGATCAAGTTCTGCCGCTGGAAGTTGTCCCAGACCGGAAGGGCAACCGTCAGCGTGAGCTGCGAGAAGTTCGCGGTAGTGGAGGGGTAGAACTTCTTGTCGAACCGTATTCCCGTGGCCGACAGACTGACGCGGGGCAGGTACGTGCCCAACCGCCCCCGGAAGATCGCCGCGGCAGCACGCTCGTTGGCGCGCGCCTGCCGGTAGGCCGGGCCCTGGTCGGCCGCCTGCGCTACTGCGGCCTCGAGCGTCATCGGCAGCGCCGTGGGCAAGACGCTGTCCAGGGGCGCCGCCTCCACCGGTCCCGCCGCTCCAACCCGGCTCCCGAGCGCCAGATGCGCGACGCGCAGGCCTGTCTCTTGGAGCAGCAAGCCCACCTGCGCCCGGCTCAACTCGAGCCGGAGCTGCAACGAGTCGGTCTGCACCGCCGCCCCCGACACGACCCGCGCGCGGGCTACGCCGAGTTGCTGCTCGGCGCGCTGCGCCCGCTCACGCGCCACCCGCGTGAGCTCGGCGTCCGCCAGCACTGCGTAATAAGCCGCTTCCGTGCGGAGAGCCGCGTCAAACCGCGCCCGGAGCTCGCCGGCGCGGGCGGCATCGAGTGCCGCCGCCGAACGCGTCAGCTCGGCGACCTTCTGCCCACCCGTGAACACATCGTACCGCAAGGTTACTTGGGCCGTGACCGTGTACGTCTCGGGTCGGAAGGTCCCGATGTTGAAGAAGGCGGGCAGGTTCTTCGTCGCGTCCGTCTCTATCGCCACGGCCGGAAGTAAGAACACGCTGAACGCGCTGCGCCGCGCCCACACGGCGTTGTCGACCTGCCCCAACGCCGCGACGTAGTTCGGGTCGAGTCCAGTCGCCCTGCGCAGGGCCTCGGGGAGGGTGACCGTGGGGAGCGAGTCGGTGGTAGGTGACGTCAAGGCCGCCACCTGCAGCTGGAGCACCGCGAGCAGGGCCAACATTAGTCTGCCTCCACGGGTTGCGTCACCCGCGCTCCTCTCGGCTTTCGTGCCGTCAAGCGGTCCAGCAGGATGTAGGCGACGGGCACGACGAACAGCGTCAGCGCCGTCGAGAAGAACACGCCCCCGACGATCGCGTAGCCGAGCGGTTTCCGGGCCGCGGAGCCCGCCCCCACTCCCCACGCGACCGGTACCGCGCCCATAATCGTCGCCACGGATGTCATGAGAATCGGCCGCAGCCGAATGCGACCGGCCTCGAGCACGGCCGAGACGGTGTCGAGCCCGCGCGCCTTCAGCTGGTTGGTGTACTCGACCAGTAGAATCGAGTTCTTACTCACCAAGCCGATCAGCAAGATCATGCCGATCTCGCTGTACAGGTTGATCGT
>JACXTT010010840.1_pt1 | contig 12244 bp, 13 predicted proteins | sample 9270951 | NCBI WGS metagenome assembly JACXTT01 (sample SAMN15532306, study PRJNA645909) | rock metagenome | isolation source: weathered quartz diorite | place: Puerto Rico | collected 2017-06-21 | reverse complement strand
GCCGCCCACGATGCCCAGCACCGGGCGCTCGGGGTTGCCCAGCGCCTTGTCCAGCGCGTCCAGCTCCAGCCGCATCTGCTCGCCGGCGTAGGCGGGCAGCAGGTGGGCCAGGCCCTCGGTGGAGGCGTGCGCCCGGTGGGCGGCGGAGAAGGCGTCGTTGACGTAGAGGTCGCCGTTGGCGGCCAGGGCCTCAGCGAACTTGCGGTCGTTCTTCTCCTCGCCCTCGTGGAAGCGGACGTTTTCCAGCAGCAGGACGTCGCCGTTCTTGAGCGCGTTCACCGCCTCGCGGGCCTTGGGGCCGACGCAGTCCTCGGCGAAGGCCACCGGGCAGCCCAGCACCTTGGCGAGCGGCGCGACGATGGGCTTGAGGCTCATGGACGGGACGACCTTGCCCTTGGGCCGGTCGAAGTGGGCGAGCAGGATCACCTTGGCCCCGCCCTTGCGCAGCTCGTCGACCGTGGGCTTGGCGGCGCGCAGGCGGGTGTCGTCGCTGACCTTGCCGTCCTCCATGGGGACGTTGAAGTCGACGCGGACCAGGGCCCGCTTTCCGGTGAGGTCGGCCTGGTCGAGGGTCTGGAAAGCCATCAGGCGGCGGTCAGATCAGTTTCGCCATGGCGACGGCGGTGTCGCTCATCCGGGTCGAGAAGCCCCACTCGTTGTCGTACCAGCTGAGCACGCGGGCGAGGCCGCCGTCGACGATCTGGGTCTGCGGCAGGGCCACGGTGGACGAGGCGTCGATGCCGTTGAAGTCCACCGACACCAGCGGATCCTTGGTGACGGCCAGGACGCCCTTCAGCGGACCGGAGGCGGCGGCCGCTTCCATCGCCGCGTTGATCTCTTCCACCGAGGTCTTCTTGGCCGGAACGAAGGTCAGGTCGACCACCGAGACGTTGGGGGTCGGCACGCGGATCGAGGAGCCGTCGAGCTTGCCGGCCAGGGCCGGGATCACCAGGCCCAGCGCCTTGGCGGCGCCGGTGGAGGTCGGGATCATCGACATGGCCGCGGCGCGGCCGCGGTAGAGGTCCTTGTGCAGGGTATCCAGGGTCGGCTGGTCGCCGGTGTAGGAGTGGATCGTGGTCATGTAGCCACGCTCGATGCCGCAGAGCTTCTGCAGCACGTGGGCCACCGGGGCCAGGCAGTTGGTGGTGCAGGACGCGTTGGAGACGATCAGGTCGTCGGCGGTGAGGGTGTTGTCGTTGACGCCATAGACGATGGTCTTGTCGGAGTTCTCGCCGGGCGCGGAGATCAGCACCCGCTTGGCGCCGGCTTCCAGGTGCAGGGCGGCCTTCTCACGGGCGGTGAACAGGCCGGTGCACTCGAGCGCGATGTCGACCTTGAGCTCCTTGTGGGGAAGCTCCTTGGGGTCGCGGATCGCCGTGACCTTCATCTTGCCCAGGCCGCAGTCGATCCAATCCTCGCCGGTGGTCACCTTGCCGGGAAAGCGGCCGTGGACGCTGTCGTAGCGCAGCAGGTGGGCGTTGGTCTCGACGGGGCCCAGGTCGTTGATCGCCACGACCTCGATGTCCTTGCGGCCATGTTCGACGATCGAGCGCAGGACCAGCCTGCCGATGCGGCCGAAACCATTGATGGCGACGCGAACGGTCATGGGACGAGAACCTCCGAATTCAGGTGGGCGCGTTCTTCAAGCCGGGGGCGGCCAAGTCAACCCCTGCTCCGGTCAAGAAGGGCTGCGAATTGTGACGCGCCGGGGCTCTGCAAGAACCGTGCACGCGCGCGTATGCGCCCGCGCGCGCTGGCGGGTGCGGGTTTTGGAACCACGGAGCCGGGTGTCCTTCTCCCCTTGCGGGAGAAGGTGGCAGCCGAAGGCTGACGGATGAGGGGTCGCGCCGGGCTGTCGGCGCGGGGTTGAGCGGTGGTTGGGCTGAGGGTTCTGAGAGACCCCTCATCCGGCCTGCATGCGCAGGCCACCTTCTCCCGCAAGGGGAGAAGGATCGCTTAGGCCGAGCTTTGGTGGTCGGGGGGTGGGGATGACGCGGGCGGCAGGACCGCGAGGATCTCGAAGCCTTTGAGGCCGAGGGCGTTGCAGAGGCGGGTGATCTGGGTGGTGAGGTCTTCGGTGGGGAAGGTGTCGGCGAGCTCCTCGATGTCGAGGAGGTCGTCGAGTTCGTTGCAGAGGTGGTCGGCGTCGCCGCGGGTGCCGGGGTCGTTGCGGATCAGGCGTTCGACGGTGGTCTGGACCTGGGTGCGGCGCTCGTAGGCCGCGATATCGTTGGACCAGTCGGCGCGGCGCTTGGCTTCGCGGACGCCTTGCTCGGCGTCGCGGATGAGTTTGGCTTCCAGGGCGATGGACTGGCGCATCACCCTTGTCGCCTTCTGGAACGAGGCGGTGGCGGAGGCTTCGATCTTGGGGTCGTCGGTTTCGAGTGCGCGATCGGCGTGCTTCTGGGCCAGGCGTTCGGCCATCTCCGCGACCCTGGCGAGGGCCGCAGCGTGGCGGGCGGTCATTTCATCGACATCGATCACATGAGAACAAATAGAGAACAAACGGCGCGAAGTCAAGGAAAAACCGCCGGCGTTCGATCGGGTCGGACCCATGGCCCAGCCTGTTCCCCCAACGATATCAAGCAAACGGATCACTCGCCTCAAATATATTGCCGGTTGTGAGGAAACATAGTGCAACTCAAGGGTTGAAGTGTCCCTAGAGGAACGGGACTATGCATGTCAAAAGAATCGTATTTGTCGAAGATGATCTCATCATAAGCTTGTCGACTTGCGAATGTCTCGAGACATTCGGGTACAAGGTCGATCCGTTTTATTGTGCCGAGGGCGCAATTGAGGCTGTAAGTGGGCGGGAATACATTACGGCCCTGGTGACCGACATCGACCTCGGCCGGGGCTCGGACGGGTTCCAGCTCGCCGCCCTGGCCCGCGCGCGCTACGCGCGCCTGCCGATCGTCTTCGCCTCCGGAACGCACGGGGCGCAGCATGCCTCCTACGGCGTCCGCGGGTCGGTGTTCGTGGCCAAGCCCTACCATCCGCATCAGATCGTCCACGCGCTGCAAGAGGTCATCCGCCTTGAGGCCGCTTAGGGCGGGCGTCTGGCCCATGGTGGCGCTGGTCCTGGGGATCGCCGGCTATCTCCTGGCGGCGGCCATAGCGATAGGCGCCTAGAGCCGGTTTGCCGAACCGTCGTGGGGCTGGGATAGAGTCGCGCTTCCTCGCCCTCAGCCGATGGACGCCCATGACCGGATCCGACCTGGACCTCAGCCGCCGCCGGTTGCTCGCCGCGGCGGGGCTGGCGGGCAGCGCCGCCCTGGCGGGCGCGGCGACAGCGCAGGGCCGCAAGACCGCAGATGCGCAGGGCGGCGGGCCGGCGGTCAGCGGGCTGCACCTGCAGTTCGGGGCGGACGCCGCCGCCGAGGTGACTGCGTCCTGGCACACGCTCACGCCCGTGCGCGCGGCGCGGGTGATGCTGGGGCGGATGGACGGGCGGCTGGAGCGGGTCGTGACAGCCCGCGAGGTGAGCTATCGCGACGCCAAGTCCGGCCAGACGGTCTACGCCCACCACGCGGCGATGGGGGGCCTGAGCCCGGACACCGAGTACCTCTATGCGGCGGTCCACGAGGGGGCGGCGCCGGCGTTCGGGACGTTCCGCACGGCGCCGCGCGGGCGGGCGCGGCTCACCTTCACCAGCTTCGGCGACCAGGGGACGCCCACCCTGGGGCGCCGCTTCAAGCCGCCGGAAGGCGTGACCCTGGAGGAGCCGCCGTGGGTCAACGACAACCTGGGCTCGCCGGCGGCGGGGGACGTGACCTTGGGGGTCGAGCGGGTGGCGCCGCTGTTCCACCTGTTCAACGGCGACCTCTGCTACGCCAACCTGGCGCAGGACCGGGTGCGGACCTGGCAGGACTTCTGGGCCAACAATAGCCGCAGCGCCGCACACCGGCCCTGGATGCCCTCGGCCGGCAACCACGAGAACGAGCTGGGCAACGGGCCGATCGGCTACCAGGCCTACCAGACCTATTTCGCGGTGCCGGCGGCGGCAGGGCAGACCGAGGTGACGCGCGGGCTCTGGTACGCCTTTACCGCCGGGTCGGTGCGGGTGGTGAGCATCGCCAACGACGACGTCTGCTACCAGGACGGGGGCGACAGCTATGTGCGCGGCTATTCGGGCGGCGCGCAGAAGGCCTGGCTGGAGGCCGAGCTGGCGGCGAGCCGCGCCAACCGCGACATCGACTGGATCGTGGTGTGCATGCACCAGGTGGCGGTCTCCACCGCCGACAAGTTCAACGGCGCGGACCTGGGCGTCCGCGAGGAGTGGTCGCCGATCTTCGACCGCCACGGGGTCGACCTGGTGGTCTGCGGCCACGAGCACCACTACGAGCGCAGCCACCCCCTGCGCGGTCATGAGGCCAATGCGACCCTGACGCCCAAGGCCGCCGCCACCGGCCTCGAGACGATCGATACGACGAAGGGCGTGGTGCACATGGTGATCGGCGGCGGGGGCACGTCGCGGCCCTCCCACGAGTTGTTCTTCGAGCCGCCGCAATGCCGGGTGATCGTGGGGGTGGGTGAGCGCGATGCGAAGACCGGCAAGCGGCCGCCCGTCTATGTGACCGAGCCCGCGCCCTGGTCGGCGGTGCGCAACGCGGCGCATGCCTATGGCTTCGCGGCCTTCGAGGTGGATCCTGGGACGGGGCCGGGGGCCATGACGACGATGAAGGTGACGTACTACGACGTGGTGGGCCCGGGCGGGGCGATCGCGCCGTTCGAGCGGTTTGAGCTGAGGCGGCCGCGGCGGGATTAGGGGGGCGGTCGTCGTGGTTGACGACACAACCATGACGTTTGTATTTCAAATCCGCAAACCCAGGTGTAACATCGTCACAGTCGGAGGGGCGGCGTGGGTGGGCGTCGTCCACCGGTCCGCCGAAACACGGATCGGAGACCACCATGATGAAGCCCTACATTCCCTTCGCCGCCGCGCTGTTGATGCTGCCGGCCGCCGTGCTGGCGCAACCGGGCCCCAGCCCCTCGACGGCGGTCTGCAATGCCTATGCAGACCAGGCGATCAAGGACATCGCCGCGGCTGCGGCGGGCGACTGCGCGGTCGACTTCGTCAACGACGAGCTGTGGAAGTTCGACACGCACAAGAACTTCTTCGGCTGGTGCAAGGCCAACCGGCCGGTGAGCGACGTCAAGAAGCGCACCGATCAGCGCGCCTTCGCCCTGAAGAAGTGCCACGGCCTGGTCGGCGCGAGCGGCGCAGGTCGCGTGACGCCGGACCGCTCGAAGGCCGAGGCCACGCAAGGACCGGGTCTGGCTGGAGTTGTCCCGCCGAAGAAGTAGAGCGGCCGCGGTCAGCATCCTTCGCGGATGCTGACCGTCCTTAAAGCCCATGGTTGGATGCGAGCCTGCCTCTCCAGCTCAGTCAAGGACGCGCTCTTCGGCGCGCCGCGGCGCGGCCGGCCGGCGGCCGGTCCTTGAGTGAGCTGGAGAGGCAGGCAGACTGGCTGCCATGGATTTAAGGAATTAAAGGAACCCAGGTCGTTGAAAATCAACGCATTTGGTCGCCACTTAAGATTTTGATCGGCAGATCTTGCTCGAAGACCTGTCCGTTGTCCGATCTGTATTTCACGTGGATTGTCTGCTGCGTGTGCTTGAATTCTTCAATTGAGCGGGGCTTGAACCAGAGATTCAGAGCGCAGCTCGAGCAGGTCATGGCGGCATCGTCGATCTTCGTTGAGTAGATAAGCTCGCCCTGATCGTCCTCAGGCCTGTTCATCACCATCTTGGCCACGGGTAGTCCGCGAGTCCGAATTGAGAGCATCCATTGAGGGCTCTTCCGACTTGCGCTTGCGTCCGGATAGAGCTGGCCGCGGAGAACTCCAGGCACCTTGCCTGGCAAGGCGACCGCATAAAGCAGTGGCAAGTCAGATGCTGTTAGAGGTCCAGGGACCAATGGTACCGAGGGCGCAGGCGAAACCCTCGCTGGTTGGAAGACAACCTTTGGGGGCAACGTGACCGTGACGGGATGCCTTCTGAGATCGGCGAGATCACCACTCAGTTTCAGTCGTTGGTGATATTCATCGCGCCACGCGGAGAAGCCGATGAAGAGCGCCGCGAGCAAGACAAAGGCCATCTTGATCCTGAGCGCCGTTTGGTCCGTCAGGCGGCCAAAGATCCGTTGCTTCCAGTCCTTGGCGAAGAACGAGGCGACGAGGTCTGCGAGCCAAGGGAACAGCGCTGCTGCGGCAACTCCCCACTCGTGGCGCAGCGCGCTAAGATAGACCTCCAGATCGGGAACCCAACCGAACAGCGCAGCTAGATCCTTCAAGGCATCTCCCTTTGGTGGTGAGGGGGTGGACCCCGGTACGCAGTCGAAACGCCTTCCCCCGCGTTGACACCGCCGCGCCTATCCGTATAAGTCCGCCGCTCTCGCCCGCGGGCCAACTCGCGGGCGCATTCCGTTTTGCATATTACACCCTGAAGGCGCGAACGATGTACGCGGTGATCAAGACCGGCGGCAAGCAGTACCGGGTCTCCCCCGGCGACCTGCTGGTCGTGGAAAAGCTGGCCGGCGAGCCCGGCGCCGATGTGGCGTTCGGCGAGGTGCTGATGGTCGGCGAGGGCGAGGCCGTTGTGGTCGGCGCCCCGACGGTGAAGGGCGCGTCCGTTTCGGCGACCCTGATCGAGACCCGCAAGGGTGAGAAGATCAAGATCTTCAAGAAGATCCGTCGCCAGGGCTATCGCCGCACCGGCGGTCACCGCCAGGCTGAGACCGTGCTGCGCGTCACCGCGCTGACCGGCGCCGACGGCAAGACTACCAAGTGGGACGGCAAAGTCGACCTGACCACCAAGGGCGAGCTCGATGCGCGCGCCCGCGGCCTGCCCTACATCAGCCCGGCCGCCCAGGCCGAGGCCGCCGCGGCCCGCAAGGTCCAGGTGAGCAAGACCGCCGCGGCCCCGAAGGCCAAGGCTGCGAAGCCGGCCGCCAAGGCGGCTCCGGCTCCGAAGGCTGCTGAGCCGAAGGCCGCTCCGGCCCCGAAGCCGGAAGCCAAGGCTGCTCCGAAGGCTGAAGCCAAGACCGAAGCCAAGGCGGCCCCGAAGGCCGCTGCGAAGCCGGCTGCCAAGGCCGCTCCGAAGGCGGAAGCCAAGGCTGCTCCGGCGAAGAAGGCTGCTGCGCCCGCCAAGGCCGCGGCCGCCGACAAGAAGCCGGCTGCGCCCAAGAAGGCCGCCGCCGCCCCGAAGAAGGACAAGTCGGCCAAGTAGGGCCGGCTAGGTTTAGGAGAGCACCATGGCTCACAAGAAATCAGGCGGCTCCTCGCGCAACGGTCGCGATTCGGCTGGTCAGCGCCTCGGCGTGAAGAAGTTCGGCGGCGAGAACGTGCTCGCCGGCAACATCCTCGTGCGTCAGCGCGGCACCAAGTTCTGGCCGGGCGACAACGTGGGCCTTGGCCGCGACCACACCCTCTTCGCCACCGCCACGGGCGCGGTGAAGTTCCTCACCAAGCGCGACAACCGCACCTACGTGAACATCGTGCCGGCAGCCGGCGCGGAAATGGCCAAGACCAAGTAGCGGAACCCGCCTTTCTCCGGTTCCGCCCAAGCAAATTGGCGGACCGGACAGACGAACCTCGCGGGGAGTCCGGTCAGCCGGGCTCCCCGCTTTCGTTTTGGGCCCCGTTTAGAGGGCCGGGAGGTAGACTATGTGCTCGATCGAAGTGACCCCCGTCGTTTCCACGGAACGGCTGATCCTGCGTGGGCCGGTGGCCACCGACGCCGCCGCCATCGCGACCTACGCCAATGACCTGAACGTGGCCGGCATGACCACGTCGATGCCGCACCCCTACGCGCTCGCCGACGCCGAGGCGTGGATCGAACGCGCCATGGCCTGCGACTGGCAGACCGAGGCGCGGTTCGTGATCGAGCATCGCAGCTTCGGCGTGGTCGGCCTGCTGGATCTCGACCACGACCGGGGCGACCGGCCGGAGATCGGCTATTGCCTGGGCCGCCCGTTCTGGAACCGCGGCTACGCCACGGAAGCCGTGCGCGGGGCCCTGAAGTGGGTGAAGCGTGACTGGCGGGCCAATGTGGTGGTCGCCGGCCACTTCGCCGACAACCCGGCGAGCGGCGCTGTGCTGTGCAAGGCCGGCTTCCTCTACACCGGCGACGTGGAGGCGAGAGCCTGCGCGGCGCGCGGGCGCGATGACGTGCCCACGCGGATGATGGTGTGGCTGGCCTAGGCTCACGTCTGACCCTTCTCCCCTTGCGGGAGAAGGTGTCGGGCGAAGGCCCGACGGATGAGGGGTCGAAAGCCCTCTCGGTGCGACGGCCTGTCCGCTGCGCACAGCGGTCTGAGAGACCCCTCATCCGGCTTGCTTCGCAACCCACCTTCTCCCGCAAGGGGAGAAGGACACCGAAGAGCGCGCTGGCTTTTCATGCTAAAGGCCGCCGGCCATGAAGTTTCTCGACGAGTGCAAGGTCTACATCCGCTCCGGCAACGGGGGCGGCGGGGCCGTGTCGTTCCGGCGGGAGAAGTACATCGAGTACGGCGGCCCGGACGGCGGCGACGGCGGCAAGGGCGGCGACGTGTGGATCGAGGCGGTGGAGGGGCTCAATACCCTCATCGACTTCCGCTACCACCAGCACTTCAAGGCCGAGACCGGGGTGCATGGCATGGGCCGCAACCGGCATGGGGCGAACGGCGCGGACGCGGTGCTGCGCGTGCCGGTGGGCACCCAGGTGTTCGAGGAGGACAAGGAGACCCTGCTGCTCGACCTGGACAAGGCCGGCATGCGGGTGCGGCTGCTGAAGGGCGGCAACGGCGGGTTCGGCAACACCTACTTCAAGGGGCCGGTCAACCAGGCGCCGATGCACGCCAACCCCGGGCAGGAGGGCGAGGAGCGCAACATCTGGCTGCGCCTGAAGTTGATCGCCGACGTGGGGCTGGTGGGCCTGCCCAACGCGGGCAAGTCGACGTTCCTGGCGGCGGCCAGCGCCGCGCGGCCGAAGATCGCCGACTATCCGTTCACGACGCTGGCGCCGAACCTGGGGGTCGTGGACCTGTCGGTGGGCGAACGGTTCGTGCTGGCGGACATTCCGGGACTGATCGAGGGCGCGAGCGAGGGCGCGGGCCTGGGCGTGCGGTTCCTGGGCCACGTGGAGCGGACGGCGAGCTTGATCCACCTGGTGGACGGCACGCAGGACGACGTGGTCGAGGCGTGGAAGACGGTGCGCCACGAGCTGGAGAACTACGGCGACGAGCTGGCCGACAAGAGCGAGTTCCTGGTGCTGTCGAAGATCGACGCGCTGGACAAGGAGGCGCGCAAGGCCAAGGCCAAGGCGCTGGCCAAGGCGTCGGGCGAGAAGGTGTGGCAGGTGTCCGGCGTCTCCGGCGAGGGCGTGACGGAGTTGCTGCGGGCGTCCTATGCGCTGGTCCGTGAGCGGAAGGGCGAGGCGGCGGAAGCGGCGCAGATCGCCAGCGGCGAACCCCCCGAGGACTGGACGCCGTGAGCGGACTGGCGTCGGCCAAGCGGATCGTCGTGAAGGTGGGCTCGGCGTTGCTGGTGGGCGCCGATGGGGCCGACCGTGCGTGGCTGGCGGGGTTCGCAGGCGACGTGGCGCGGATGCGGGCGCGCGGACAGCAGGTGCTGGTGGTGTCGTCCGGCGCGGTGGCGCTGGGGCGGCGCAGGCTGGCCCTGCCGAAGCGGGCGCTCACCTTGCCGGAGAAGCAGGCGGCGGCGGCGGCCGGGCAGTCGGGCCTGATGCGGGCCTGGGAAGAGGCGCTGGAGCCGGCGGGGCTGGCGGCGGCGCAGGTGCTGCTGACCCGCGACGACACCGAGGTCAGGCGCCGCTGGCTGAACGCGCGCGCGACCGTGGAGACCCTGCTGGCGCTGGGCGTCGTGCCGGTGGTCAACGAGAACGACACGGTGGTGACCGAAGAGATCCGCTACGGCGACAACGACCGGCTGGCGGCGCGGGTGGCGCAGATGATCGGCGCGGACCTGCTGGTGCTGCTGTCGGACGTGGACGGGCTCTACACTGCCGATCCGCGGAACGATCCGTCGGCGGAGCATATCGCCCGCGTCGACCGGCTGACGCCGGCGATCGAGGCCATGGCGGGCGGCGCGAACGCCAGCGCCGGGGTGGGCACCGGCGGCATGGCGACGAAGATTTCCGCGGCGCGGATCGCCAGCGCGGCCGGCTGTGCGACGGTGATCACCCTGGGCAATCGTCCCTCGCCCCTGCAGGCGGTGGAAGACGGCGCGCGGGCGACGGTGATCGAGCCCTCGACGACGCCCAAGGCGGCCTACAAGGCCTGGATTGCCGGCTCGCTGGCGCCGGCCGGGGCGCTGGTGGTAGACGACGGCGCGGCGCAGGCGGTGCGGCGCGGCAAGAGCTTGCTGGCCGCCGGCGTGCGGCGCATCGAGGGCCGCTTCGACAAGGGCGACGCCGTGGTGGTGCGCGACGAGGCCGGCCACGAGATCGGCCGCGGCCTGGTGCGCTACGAGGCCGAGGACGCCGAGAAGATCTGTGGACTGAAGAGCGAGGCGATCGAGGCGGCGCTGGGCTACACGAGCGGCCCCCTGGTCCATGCCGACGACCTGGCGCTGGCGGCCCACGCGGCTCAGGCCTGAGAGAGGTCCTCCGGCGTATCCACGTCGAAGAGGACGCCGTCGCTGGGGCTTTCGATGAGGGCGAGCTGGTCGCCGAGGCTCTGCAGGACGCCGCGGGCGCCGGCGTCGCCGGTGAGCGCCAGGAGTTGCGGGAACAGGGTGCGGTCGAGCAGCACCGGGTTGCCGCGGCGGCCCTGCCAGACCGGGGCGGCGGCCAGGGCGCCGTCGCGCAGGGCGAGCGCCATGCGCGGCAGGACCTCGGCGGGCACCCGCGGCATGTCCCCCAAGAACACGAACACCCCGTCGGTGTCGTCGGGCAGGCTGGCGATGCCGGCGCGCAGGGACGCGCCCATGCCCTGGGCGTAGTCGCGGGCGTGGACGATGACGGTGCGCGGGTCGAAGGACCGGGCGGCGGCGGAGACGGCCTCGGCGTCGGCGCCGATCACCACGGTGACGCTGCGCACCGGGGCGGCGTAGGCGGCGGCGAGCGCGGCCTCCAGCAGGACGCCCGCGTCCCAGGCGGCCAGGAGCTTGCCGCCGCCGAAACGGCTGCCCGATCCGGCCGCTAGTACAAGCGCTTCCAACGCTGGACCTGTCGCCAAGGCCACATCCTCTCTATGTTGGGGGCTGCATGACGCCCTATGACGCCGCCTCGCCGCAAGCCCGACCGTCCCTGGTGGACGGATATGGCCGCACGGTGACCTATCTGCGCCTGTCGGTCACCGACCGGTGCGACCTGCGCTGTGTCTACTGCATGGCCGAGCACATGACCTTCCTGCCGAAGGCTGAGGTGCTGAGCCTGGAGGAGCTGGACCGGATCGCCACGGCATTCATCGGCCTGGGCGTGAAGAAGCTGCGGATCACCGGCGGCGAGCCGCTGGTGCGCAAGGGGATGATCGGGCTGATCGAGGGCCTGGGGCGGCACCTGAAGACCGGGGCGCTCGACGAGCTGACCCTGACCACCAACGGCACCCGGCTGACGGAATTCGCCCCGGCCCTGGCGGCGGCGGGGGTGAAGCGGATCAATGTGTCGCTGGACACGCTGAAGCCGGACCTGTTCCGGACCCTGACGCGGGGCGGCGACGTGGCCAAGGTGATCGCCGGGATCGAGGCGGCGCAGGCGGCGGGAATCCGGGTGAAGCTCAACGCCGTGGCCCTGGCGCACGACAACAAGGACGAGCTGCCGGAGCTGATCCGCTGGGCGCACGGGCGCGACCTGGACGTGACCCTGATCGAGACCATGCCCATGGGCGAGGTCGAGGCCGACCGCACGGACCAATATGTGTCGCTGACCAAGCTGCGCGCCGAGCTCGAGAGCTTCTGGACGCTCAAGGACATCCCGCTCACCACCGGCGGGCCGGCGCGCTACGTCGAGGTGGCGGAGACCGGCGGGCAGTTGGGCTTCATCACCCCTCTCAGCCACAATTTCTGCGAGGCCTGCAACCGCGTGCGGCTGACCTGCACCGGCACGCTGCACACCTGCCTGGGCCAGGAAGACGCCGCCGACCTGCGCGCGGTGCTGCGGGCCGGGGGCAGCGACGCCGACCTGGTCGACGCGATCCGCCTGGCGGTGGACGCCAAGCCCAAGGGCCACGATTTCCACATCGAGCGCGCCAAGCCGGCGGTGGCGCGGCACATGTCCACGACCGGAGGCTAGACGGTGGCGC
>JACXTT010010839.1_pt1 | contig 12244 bp, 10 predicted proteins | sample 9270951 | NCBI WGS metagenome assembly JACXTT01 (sample SAMN15532306, study PRJNA645909) | rock metagenome | isolation source: weathered quartz diorite | place: Puerto Rico | collected 2017-06-21 | reverse complement strand
CATCATCCCCGCGACCTTCTTGCCGGCCATGGCCAAGCAGGTCATTCGCGATCCGCTGGTCTTCGGCTGGTCCTGGCCGCTCTTCGGCGCGGCGGCCATGGGATCGACCCTGGCCACCGTGATGCTGCGCACCGTCGTGACCAACCGCCGCCTCTGGGTCGCGAGCCATCTCGTCATGGCCGTCGGCGTCGCGCTGCCGATCGTCTGGTCCGGCATCGCGGCGATCATGCTCGCCGCGCTATTCGTCGGCGGCACGTTCATGGTGGCCACGATGACCGGTCTGCAGGAGGCGCGCGAGGTCGGCGGGGTGCGCGCCACGGGATTGATGGCCGCGCTGACGTCGGCCTTCGCCCTGGGACAGATCGCCGGACCGATCAGCGTGAGCCTCGTCGTCGGGGCCGGCGGCAATTTCGCGGCGGCCCTTGCGATCGCCTGCGCCGCGCTGGTCGTCAGCGCGTACGCGCTGACCTGATACCCGCTATCGGCAGAGCCTCATCCTCGTCGAGGGCCTGGCGGCTACTTGAGGTCCAGGAGCGCGCTGAGCCCGCGGTGGAACGTCGGCGCGCCACCCGGCACCATGCACGTCTCGAGCACCTCGAACAGCTCCTCGCGCGTCGCCCCGAAGCGTATCGCGCGCTCCATGTGCGCGACCAGCGCCGCCTTCTCGGAGCCGCGGAAGGCGAGGAGCGCGATGGCGATGAACTCACGCACCTTGGCCGACACGTGCCGGCCCTCGCCGAGAGCGAGCTCGTAGATGCGGTTGTAGGCGTCGACGAAGTCGGGGTCCTGCCGCGCCGCGAATTCCCACTCGGGATAGATGTAGCCGCGCGCCTTCTTCATGCGCGCGATCAGCGCTTCCGCGCGCTCGCTCCGTTCCGTGTCCATCGCTCTCCTCTCGGGCGCCTAGCGCACCTTGCCGCGCGCCGCGACCGGCCAGGTGACCTCGACCATTCCGTTCCTGACGCCGTATACCTCGTCGACCATGTTGGTGACGACGCAGCAGTGATTGGGCACGACGTGGACGACGTCGCCCACCTTGGGGCGCGCGGCGCACGCCGAGAGGTCGACGGTGCCGTGCTCCTCCGACAGTCCCGTCACGGCCGCCTCGGGATACTCCATCACGTGGCCGTAGCCTTTCATGAAGTAGAGATCCGACGTGAGCACCTTGGAGCCGGCGTCGAGGATCGCGCGCGTCGGCGTCGGCCGGCTGACCACCGTCGCCCGCACGCGCATGGCGCAGTTGTCCCACGTGGCGGTGCCGGTGGAGACGACCATCGCGTCGTTGTAGACGCAGGTGCCGGCGCGATGCTCGGTGAGCATCGGAAAGTTCTGCGCGGTGAAGAGTGCGGGCGTGCCGCCGCCGGAGACGACCGGCACCGGAATCCCAGCCTGCTTGAACAGCGCCAGGGCCCGCTCGAAGAAATCGCGCGTGTTGGGCTCACGATTGGGGAAGGTCATCAGCCCTTCGAAGTGCATCCGCGGGAGCCGCGCGACCGCCCGCGCGAGGTCGAACGCCTCGTCGGGCGTCTGCACGCCGGTCCGACCGAAGCCGGTGTCGCACTCGACCAGGAAGCGCACGTCGGCGCCGGCGTGCGCGGCGGCCTCGGACAGCTCGCGGGCCACGACGTCGTTGTCGAGGACCACCGCGAGCCGGCGCACGCGCTTGACCAGCGCCATGAGCCGGTCGGTCTTCGGCCGTCCGAGGATGTTGTAGGTCAAGAGGACGTCGTCGGTGACACGAGCGTCCACGAACACCTCGACCTCGCCGAGCTTCTGGCAGGTGATGCCGACGGCGCCGGCCTCCATCTGCATGCGGCCGATCGCCGGGATCTTGTGCGTCTTGATGTGCGGTCGGTTCCCGATGCCGTGGCGCGCCAGGTGGGCCTGCACGCGCCCGATGTTATCCCGCATGATGTCGAGGTCGACGGTGACGGCCGGCGTGTCGAGCTCGCTGACGGAGTTCATGGGGTCCTTTCAGAGCGCCGGCCAGCGGCCGGCCCACGGACGCGCCTGCTCGAGCTGCGCGGCAAGCCGGAAGAGCGTCGCCTCGTCCCCGAATCGTCCTGCGAACTGCACGCCGATCGGCAGGCCCTCCCGGTTCCAGTGGAGCGGCACGGACATCGCGGGCTGGCCGGTCGCGTTGAAGATCGGCGTGAACGGCACGAACTGCGCCGCCCGGAAGATTCCCTGCATCGGGTTGCCGGGCGACGGATCGAAGCTCCCGAGCGGGAGCGGCGGCTCGGCGAGCGTGGGCGAGAGCCACACTTCGTACTCGACGAAGAACCGCGCGACCTGCCGCGACACGCGCTGGAGATCTTGAACGGCCAACAGGTAGTCGGCGGCGCGCCGGCGTTTGCCCATCTCGTAGAGCGCCCACGTGAGCGGCTCGAACCGGTCGACGCTCGGCGTCTGCCCGCTGCGCCGCGCCCAATCGTCGATGCTCCACGCGACGCCGGCCGACCACAGCGTGATGAACGCCTGGCTGATCGCGTCGCCCTCGACCTCGGCCGCGGCTTCGGTCACCTCGTGGCCGAGATCCTCGCAGAGCTTCGCCGCTTCCTCGACGGCGCGCACGCAGTCGGCGTGCACGGGCACGCCGGTCGCGGCGCGCGACGTGAACGCGATGCGCAGGAACCCAGGCGGCCGGCTGACCTCTTCGAGAAACGGCCGGGCCGGCTGCGGCGCGCAGTAGGGATCGCCGAGATCCGGCCCTGCGGTGGCGTCGAGCAGCGCGGCGCTGTCGCGCACCGAGCGCGTCACCGCGTGCTCGACCGCCAGGCCGCTGAAGACGTCGCCGTAGAGCGGGCCGAGCGGGTTGCGGCCGCGGGTGGGCTTGAGGCCGAAGAGCCCGCAGCACGAGGCCGGAATGCGGATCGACCCGCCGCCGTCGTTCGCGTGGGCCATCGCGACCAGTCCGGCCGCCACGGCGGCCGCCGAGCCGCCGCTCGAGCCGCCGGGCGTGCGGTCCAGGCTCCATGGATTGCGCGTCGGGCCGAAGAGCCGGGGCTCGGTCGTCGGGAGAATGCCGAGCTCGGGCGTGTTCGTCTTGCCCAGGACGATGAGGCCCGCCCGGCGCAGCCGCCGCGTCAGCTCGCTGTCGGACTCGGGGGTGTAGTGCCCGTCCAGGAAGGCCGAGCCCTCGGTGAGGCGAACGCCGGCGTACTCGGCGAGCAGGTCCTTGAGGAGAAACGGCACGCCGGTGAAGGGGCCGTCGGCGGGTGTCACGGCCGCCTCGGCGCGGGCGCGGTCGAACATCGGCGTCACGACCGCGTTGAGCTTGGGGTCGAGGCTCCCGATGCGCGCGATCGCCGCCTCGACCAGCTCCAGCGGCCTGACGGATTTCTCCCGCACGAGCGCGGCTTGGGCCGTCGCATCGAGCCGCCAGAGTTCGCTCACGACCACCTCCGTGGCGCGAATAGTGCGCTCGCTGGCGCCCGAAGACAAGATTGGGGACCGGCCCCGCGCGCGATCATTGAAGGTGATGCGCGCGCGAATTTCGACGACCGCGAATAGCTTCGACGCCGTGTGCATCACAAGAATGTGAGGGATTCTCGCGGCCTTGACACGAAGTCAACACCTGTTTAGTATTAGGTCGGTGGGGGAGGTGTCTCCGATGAATCCGGTAGAGCGTGCGTTGCACCAGGAGCTGACAGCACTTCTCGATCGCCTGGCGACGTCGGTGCCCGAGGGAGGCTTCGACGGCATTCGCGCTGGCAATCCCACTCTGAGGGCGAGACTCGACGACGCGGACGCGAAGCTGGCGGCCGTGCGTGAATCGTTGCTCGACGGTTACGGGCGGTGGCGTCGAGCGCTGGAAGATCTCGAGAATCTGTGGGCGCTGGGCGCCTGGCGGTCAGCGGCGGCCGAAGAGTCGACCGAGCAGTCCGCGGCGCTCGCCGCCTGATTCGATCTGCTCGGCATAGACCGTGCGGCCGGCTTCGAAGCGCTGCCAGTAGTCCGGCAGCTCGCGCGCCAGCGCCACGTGCACGCCGAGCAGCCGCTGAGTCTCGTCACCGGGCGCGCGCTCGGCGCCGGCGAGCCTCTGGCGCTGCTCCGCGCTCAAGGTCGATGCGATCGCGCTCCAGAGCTCGGCGAGGAACGCGTGCACGCCCTGCGTGAACTCTTCGCGGTCGCGCGTGTTGTCGGCGCTCGGCGCCGGCAGCGAGAGCGCCTGACGGCGTTTCACGAGCGCTTCGAGACACACGAAGTCCACCGCCTCTTCTAGGCGCTCGCGGAGCTGCGCTTCGATGCGCGTGTTGAGATCGGCGGGCTGATTCGGGCCGCGCCGCAGCGAGGTGCCGAAGAACGAGCTCGGTGTCATGGTCTCGGGCTCACAATGCTAAGATTCTAAGGTGCTCGTCGCTCGTATCGCCGTTGTGACGCTCGTGCTGCTCGCGCTTCCCGCGTCCGCCTTCGCTCCGCCGAAAGACGTTTCCGGACCGCTCGATTTTTCCGGAATCGACGAAGCCGCCAACGAGGCCGTCGCCAGCGGCGAAGTCCCCGGCGTCGTGGTCCTGGTCGGGCGCGGCGACGACATTCTCCTCCATCGCGCGTACGGATCGCGCCGCCTGCTCCCGCACCCCGTCCCGATGACGGTCGACACCATCTTCGACCTGGCGTCGCTGACGAAGCCTTTCGGGACCACCCTGGCCGTCATGAGCCTGGTCGAGCGGGGCACCATCAAGCTCGATGCGCCGCTCGGACGATACCTCAAGGAGTTCCACGACAAGCAGTTCGACGAGATCACGATCCGACGCCTTTTGACCCATAGCGCCGGGCTCGCCGCCTATCCCGCGAACTCCGTGGTCTCGGCCGGCTTTCCGAGCGCCGCGAGCGCGATCGCCAAGACGCCGCTCGATTATCCTCCCGGCACGTCGTTCCAGTACAGCGACACGGGGTTCATCCTGCTCGCCGAGGTGGTGCGGCGCGTCGGCGGCGCCCCGCTCGACAAGTACCTGGAGCGAACCGTCTATCGGCCGCTTGGCCTGGCGGACACGAGCTTCCATCCCAAGGCGAGCGCGCTGCCCCGGGTTGCGCCGACGGAATTCGTCAACGGAGTCCTGCTTCGGGGCGAGGTCCACGACCAGCGGGCGCGCCTCCTCGGCGGGGTCGCCGGCCACGCCGGTCTGTTTTCGACCACCGCCGACCTCTCGCGCATCATCCGGATGCTGCTCAATCGTGGCACGTTCGATGGCCAGCGCATCCTCGAGCCCGCGACCGTCAAGGAGATGTGGGAGCAGGGAGCCGACAATCACACGGGTCGGGCTCTCGGCTGGGACGTCAGCTCATCCTACTCGAAGACGATGTCGCCGTACTTCCCGGAGGGGTCCGTCGGCCACCTCGGGTTCACCGGCACCGCGGTGTGGATCGACCCGCCCACCCGCAGCTATCTGATCGTGCTGTCCAACCGCGTCCACCCCTATGGCGGAGGCGCCGCGCGTATCCGCGACCTGCGCATTCGTGTCGCGGCGGCCGCCGGCGCCCAGCTCTTCCAGCCGCCGGTCGTCGCCGACCCCGGCCCGATCAGCGGGCCCGCGGCGGACGGCTCGGCGTCAGAGACTCGCTTAATGCCGGGCGAGGCCATGCTGCCGCAGGACCGCGTCCTCACCGGGCTCGACGTGCTCGCCGACCAGAAGTTCGCCATGCTGTCCGGGCACGCCGTCGGCCTCGTGACCAACCAGACCGGCATCGATCTGCGCGGCCGCCGCACGATCGACCTGATCGCCGCGGCGCCCGGCGTTCGCCTACAGGCCATCTTCTCGCCGGAGCACGGGCTCTCGGGCACGGCCAACACCGACGTACCGAATAGCCGCGACGTCGTGACCGGCCGGCCGATCTGGAGCCTCTACGGCACGACCCGCCGGCCGACCTCGGCGATGCTCAAGGACGTCACCCTCCTGGTCTTCGACATCCAGGACGTGGGCGTCCGCTACTACACCTACCTGACGACGCTCGTGTACGTCATGGAGGAGGCCGCGAAGCAGCGGATCCCCGTGCTGGTGCTCGACCGGCCGAATCCGATCAACGGCCGGGTGGTCGAGGGCCCGCTGATGGATCCGGATCTACAGTCGTTCACCGCGCCGCATCCGATCCCGGTCCGTACCGGGCTCACGATCGGCGAATTCGCGCGGATGGCCGCTGCCGAACGGAAGATCCCGGTTTCGCTCACGGTCGTGCCGCTCGTGGGCTGGGATCGCGATCGCTGGTTCGACGAGACCGGGCTGCCCTGGGTGAACCCGTCGCCGAACATCCGGTCGGTCACGCAGGCCCTGCTCTACTCGGGTATCGGGCTGCTCGAGGCGACGAACCTCTCGGTAGGGCGCGGAACGGACATGCCGTTCGAGGTCATCGGCGCTCCCTGGATCGAGCCGCGCGGCCTGGCCGAAGCGCTCAATCGGCAGGGGCTTCGCGGCGTGCGATTCGACCCGATCTGGTTCACCCCCACGGCGGACGTCTACACGAACATCTCCTGCGGTGGGATCCGGGTGGTGGTCACCGATCGCGAGGCGATCCGACCGGTGACCGTCGCGTTCGCGATGGCGCGGGCTCTACGCGAGCGTCACCGGGACCAGTTCAGGCCCGAGAGCATCCAGAACCTCCTGGTGAACCGATCGACGATGTGGGCCTTCCTCAGGGGCGAGGTTCTGGATCGGCTCGTCGCCTGGAGCGAGATCGATCGGGCCAGCTTCTTGAATCGGCGCGCGTCGTATCTCATGTATCGCTAGTCCTCGGGTGGCGGTCCCGCGACGCGGGCGGCGCGGGGCAGGATGGGGCGGGGGTCTTTCGGGCCTGCCGGCACGCTTGGGCTGGCTCGGGGGGGGTGCGGGGAACCGGTCCGAAGAGACCCCACCCCATCCCGCCCCACGCCGCCCGCTCCGCTGGGCGCCTCCCGCTGATGCCAGTGATCATGGCGTTCGGGCAGGTCACTTCAGACCTGACCACTCGCCACTCTCAGGCGCGGGACCGAGGGCGGACGCAGTGGCTGGCGCGGGAATCTTGTTGGGAACTCGGTGTAGGGACGGTTGGCGGAGCGCGTGAGTGTCACGCGGGGGCCGGGCTCAGGGTGAGCCCGGCTCGCCCGCGTGGGAGATGGCTCGAGCGGGGTCGGGTCAGCGTTCGACGACTCGCTGGGTGCGGTATTCGTCGCGGAGCTGGTCGCGGCGCGCGGTCGGGACGGTGACCGAGTTCGGATCGCCGTCGCTCACGAAGCGCTCGGTCGGGTTCTTGTCGAAGTAGGTCAGCCAGTACGCGAGCTCACGCTCGGTCGCCTGGATACGGGGCAGGCGCACCGGATCGAACGCGCGGGCATACGGCGAAGGTGCCGCGCCGCCCGCAACCATCAGAACGGCGTCGTGGCTGTAGCTCGTGCCCTTGGCGGAGCCCTTGAGCACCCAGCTCACGTCAGATGGATAAACGCCGTGCGGCAGCGCCAGGGTACGAGTTTTGTAGTCCGGTACGTGGCGCTGGATCCACACCTGAGCTTCGGCCACCTGCGCGCGCACCGTCGCCTCCGGGTACTTGCCGAGGTTCGCGTGCCAGAGCGTGTGGTTACCGATCTCGTAGCCCTGGCTTGCCAGGTACTGGAGCTTCTTGGTCTCGTAAGCCGGCTGGTTGAAGAGGTGATTGGGCGGATTCGCGCCCGGGAGCACGTAGAAGGTGCCGCCGTGGCCGAAGTCGGGATGCTCGCGCCGGAACGCCTCGAGGATGCCGATGCCGGACTTGGGGTCGATCTCGACGGTGCCGTTGCGCTCGAGGTAACGGAACTGGCCGGGCGAGGAGTCGTCGAAGGTGAGGACGACGGGCGTGGTCCCGGCCGGGATCGTGATGTGGCGATCGAGGAGCTCGCCCAGGTTGATCAGCCGGTAGCCCTTGGCGTAGAGCGTCTCGAGGTCGCGCCGGAAGTTCTCCGGGGTCCGGGTCCACCGCTCTTCGGGGTAGTCGATCTTGTGGTACTCGAGGATCATGACGCGCCCGAGCTCGTTGGGGGTGAGCTCACCGGCGCCGACGAACGAGACAAACAGCAAAGCCGCCGTGAGGATCAGTGAGAGTACGAGTAAAAGTTTCACTTGGTCCCTGAGGCCTCTTTCTGCCGCAGAGCTCCGGCCGTGTAGTCATTCCGGGGGTTCCAGAGCATCCAGCCGACCGCCCCGGCGTCGTCGGCTCCTTTAATCTGGGCGCGGATCTCGGGGACGCCGAAGATACGCTTGTCGAATGCATAGTCCTTGAAATCCTGCAGCCACGGCCGCACCCGGACCTTCTGAGTCGCGGACCGCTGGCGAATGAGCCGCACGCTCTCGTGGACGATCTCATACGGGTGCTGGACGGGGTTGCGGTAGCCCGGGATCCCCACGTGGTACCCAGAGGGGTAGACCATCGGGCAGAAGTAGTCGAGGTGCGGCGCCAGCTCCTCGATGCGCTGGCCGATGTCCGTGTCGTTGTCGTTGAAGGCGGTGTAGCCGAAGACGTCGGCGGCGACGTAGACCCCCAACGGACCGAGCTCGCGCCGGGCCCGGCTAAGGAAGCCGGAGATAGCGGGGAGCCGCGTATCCTTGTTGACGGGCCCCGAGTACTTGGCCGCGCCCAGCTTGCCGTCGGTCGGGAAGCGGACGTAGTCGAACTGGATCTCGTCGAAGCCCCTGGCGGCGGCCTCGCGCGCGATCGCGACGTTGTATTTCCAGACCTCTTCGCGGAGCGGGTCGACCCACGCCAGGTTCTCCCGGTCGATCCAGGGCTTGCCGGTGCGCGTGTCGATGATGGCGAGGTCGGGACGGCCGTTGGCGAGCATGTTGTCCTTGAACGTCACGATCCGCCCGATCGTGTAGATGCCTCGCGCCTTGAAATCGGCCATCAGCTCGTCGAAGTTCTTGAGCGTCCCGGGCCCCTGGGCGCCGACCGCCAGCGCTTCGGGCACCTCGGTCTTGTAGACGATCCAGCCCCGATCGCCCTTCACGTCGATGACGACGGCGTTGATCTCGGTGCGCGCGGCCAGATCGAGCACGCGTCCGCGGATCTCCTTGCTCCCGACGCCGAAGTAGGTCAGGTAGGCCGCCTTGATCAGCTGCGGCTTCATGACGACTTCGATCGCGTCCGTGGTGGGCGCCAGTATCACCTTCGCGAAGCCCGGCCGCTTGACGAGCAGCGGGGCGTCCGGCGGATGGCCCTCGACGGTGAACTTTCCCTCGGCGTCCGTACGGTGCTCGACGCCGCCGATCACGATCGACGCGCCCTCGAGCGGCACGTGGATCTCGTCAAAGATCTGACCACTGACCATCCTTGGCCAGGTCGCGCGTGTCGGCTCGGGCGCACGCTCGACCGGCTTGCCGAGGTAGTCGGTGACTGGACCAGGAGTTGGCGCTGGTTGAGGACGAGCCAAGGTCGTCGCGCGAGCGAGGCTCGACGGCGCCAGCACGCCGTAGCCGGCGAGAATCGCAACGCTGAGAAGCCCGGCTGCATAGGCTCCATCCAGGACGTGGCGACGACGATTCTGCGACGTGCGCTCGTCACTCATCGGTACTTTCGACAATAGCTGGTGCGCGAGGGCGCACAAAGCAAAAATTTTGCGGATACAATTCGGCGCATGTCACCCATCACAGAGTTGGGATGCGAGTCCGCACGCAAACGTTCCGTCGTGGTCGGCGCGCTGCGCTTGAGCTTTCTCGAGTGGGGAATCGCGGGTCGCCCGGTTCTCTGCTTCCTGCACGGCGGCTCCGCCCACGCCCACTGGTTCGACCTCGTGACACCCGCGTTCGCCGATCGCTTTCACGTGATCTCGCTCGATCAGCGCGGTCACGGCGCGAGCGAGTGGGCGGACCCGCCGGCCTACGCGACCGAGAATTTCGCGGCGGACCTCCTGGGGTTCATCGACACGCTCGGGTTGGGGCGGATCGTGCTCGCCGGCCACTCGATGGGCGGGCACAACGCGATGTCGTTCGCGGCCTGGCACCCGGACCGCGTGCGCGCGCTCGTCATCATCGACTCACGCCCGATGATCCCGACGGACCGGCTCGACCGCCTGCGCCGCCGCGGCGAGCGAACGCTGCGGCTGTACCCCTCGCGGGAGGCCGCCGCGCAGTCCTTTCGGCTGGTGCCGCGCGAGACGAACGCCGATCCGGCCTTGCTCGCGCACATGGGCGCCGCGGGCGTGGTCGAGCGAGACGGGGCGTGGGTCTACCGCTTCGATCCGGCCAGCAACGCCGAGCGTCGGCCCGTCGACGCCTGGACCTTGCTCGATCGGATCGCCGCGCCGACCCTCATCGCCCGGGGCGAGCTGAGCCCCGTGCTCCCGCGTGACATGGCCGACAAGCTTCGCGCGGCGATCCGGGGCGCGTCACTGGTCGAGATTCCGGCGAGCTACCATCATCTGGTACTCGACAACCCCGCCGGCTTCGTCCGCGAGCTGGACGCGTTCCTGACGACCTTGCCGGCCTAGCCCGCGGCGGCTAGCGCTCGAGCCCGGCGACGAACTCCTTCAGGGTGGGTCCCCACTTCGCCCACTCCGGGCCGCTGGCCGAGTGGCCGAGCTCGGTGTCGATCTCGAAATACTTCGCGTCCACACCCGCCCGGGTGAGCTTGTCCATCACGCCCGGCGCGATCGACGGAGGAAAGAGCTTGTCGGTCCGCGACAGCACGTAGAGCACCTTCGCCCGCACCCTGCCGAGGTCGCGCTCGGCGTCGAACTTCACGGACGCCTTGCGCAGGGCGATCAGCGAGTTGGCATCGAACTGGCGCGCCCAGACCTCGGCGAGCTCCCGGGTGCGCGCCGCGCGCCGGTCGGGATCGGTGATCGTGCGCGCGAGCACCTCGTTCTGGCCGTAGCGCTCGAGCGTCTCGACGCGGAGCTTCAGCGTCGTAGGGAAGACGCCGCCGCGCTCGTAGTACCAGCCGCCATTCCAGCTCGGGTCGGTGGCCAGACGGTCCTGGAGCGTTTTGACCGCCGCGTCGCCACCGGAGCCTTTCGGCGCGGAGACGACCGCGACGGCGCCGCTCATGAAGGTGGGATAGGTCACCGCCCACTGGAGCGTCTGATACCCGCCGAACGACGGCCCCGCGACGGCGACCAAGTGCTGGACGCCGAGCGCCTCCAGCAAGGTTTTCTGGGCACCCACGATGTCGCGCAGGGTGATGTCGGGAAAGTCGGGACCGTAGGGCTTGCCCGTCTTCGGATTCGTGCTCGCGGGCGCCGTGGATCCGTACGACGAGCCGAGCATGTTGGACGACACGACGAAGTAACGGTCGGTGTCGAGCGCCTTGCCGGGCCCGATCAGCCCGTCCCACCAGCCGGCCGCCTGGTCCGTATACGCGTACTTGCCGGCGGCGTGGTGGCTGCTCGTGAAGCCGTGCGCGACGAGGATCGCGTTGCGGCCGTCGGGCGCGAGCCGCCCGTAGGTCTCGTAGGCCAGCGTGAGCTCGGGCAGCACTACGCCGCTCTCGAGCTTGAACGCGGGCACCGTGAAGGTGCGGCTCAGCACGCGATCGAGCGAATCCGGCGGGTTCACGCCGCCCCCGTTGCCGTTGCCATTGGTGCGCGCCGGCTGCGTCTCGGCGCAGGCGGACAGAGCCAGAGCGAGCAGACCGGCGAGCCAGGTCGCGTGTGCCATCGATGCCTCCCGATCATTGGGCCCTCACGTCGGCAAAGCATAGTCCATCGCCCGAGCGCTACGCGATGCCCACGTGGAGCGCGATGGTCCCCAGGCCCAATCTCCGGTACGTCACGTCGCGGAGCCCCACCTTCTCCATCAGCTCGGCTAGCTCGTCCGGCGTGACGAAGCGGTCGACCGACTGCGGCAGGTAGGTGTAGGCCTGCCGATCGCCCGCCACGAGCGCGCCGATGGCCGGCACCACGCGGCTGAAGTAGGCGCCGAACACGGCGCCCCAGAGCGGCTGCGCCGGTCGCACGATGTCGAGGGTGACGACGCGACCGCCGAGGGCTGTCACGCGCCGCATCTCGGCCAGGCCGCGCTCAAGGCCGTCGAGGTTCCTCAGAAGGAACGCCGACATCACGCAGGCGAAGGCACCGTCGCGAAACGGGAGCGCCTGCGCGTCGGCCACCAAGAGTTGAACGCGCGTGATGCGCCGCTCACGCACCTTCGCCTGGCCGACCCGTAGCATGCCCTCGGAGAAGTCCGCGCCGGCGACGAACCGGCCGGGCGTGCGGGCCCGTGCGGCGATCGCGAGATCGGCGGTGCCGGTGGCGAGGTCGAGCACGGGCCCGCCTGGGGCGCCGGCCGCGCTGTCCGCGACCCGG
>JACXTT010010838.1_pt1 | contig 12245 bp, 8 predicted proteins | sample 9270951 | NCBI WGS metagenome assembly JACXTT01 (sample SAMN15532306, study PRJNA645909) | rock metagenome | isolation source: weathered quartz diorite | place: Puerto Rico | collected 2017-06-21 | reverse complement strand
GTAGCCGCGTTGCGCGAGCGGATCAGGGGAAGAATGGAGGTCCGCAACGCTTCGAAAGGAGTCAGATCGCGGAAGAACAGAGTCTCGTTCGTCGTCATCGCTTCGACGACTTCCTTCTTCAAGTCGGTCCGCTGCAGGCATCGCATCAGATTGCACAGGTCGTTCAACGTACCCAGCCCCTCGCGCCGCGCAATCGGGGCCAACCGCGCTTCGAGCAGGTACTGCTTCGTCGAGTCGAGTACGATTCCGGATTCTTTGTAGACGTGCTGTTGCAGGAAGCAATAGTTTTCGGAGGAGATCTCAACAGTTGGCATGTTTCGCTCGATTCAGTCTCATGGTTTCCACGGCCGCCCCTGGCCCCGGTGCGTGCTGCTGCGCATCATCGTGTCGCGCTGTGTTTCATGGCGTCTGCTTTGAACATGCCGCGCAGCCCGATCTGACAGCGGCCGGTCACATCGGGGATAATCTTGTCAAGCGGTAGGACCTTATCGGCGAGACCCGCCTTCGCCACAAATCCGGGCATGCCCCAGACGACGCTCGTCGCTTCGTCCTGCGCCACGATGTAGGCGCCTTTGGCGCGGAGCATTTCACACCCGAGCAAGCCGTCAGAGCCCATGCCCGTGAGGACAACGCCAATGGCCGCAGCGCCCCAAAGCTGGGCGACGGAACGGAACAGAACATCGACGGCCGGACGGCAAGAGTTTTCTTGCGGACCCTGATCGAGAGCGATTTTCGGCCGCCCCACCTGTCCCGCGGCTCGCACGTGGTAATCCCCCGGTGCAATGTAGATCCTTCCGGCTTCGATGAGTTGTCCGTTCCGGGCTTCTTCGATGGGCAGATTCGCTTTGGCCGACAGACGGTCCGCCAGCAGTTTGGTGAAGAGCGGCGGCATGTGCTGGACGATCAGGATGGGCAACGGGAAGTTCGCGCCAATCGAGGGAATGATGTCGTGCAGCGCAGTCGGGCCACCCGTCGAGACGCCAATGGCGAGCACCTCGGGAACAACCGGGCGCGCCGCCGGCGCGGCCAGGCTGGACGACGGCTGCGTTGCCAGCATGGAGGGCGCCAGGGACGTCTGCGGGAGCACCGCAGGAGGGGCATGCAGGTGAAAGAACTGCTTGATTTTGGGGACCAACTGGTGGCGCAGGGCCTCGACAGCGGATTCCGAGCCGTTGGCCTGCGAGGTCTTGGTGATGTAGTCCGAAGCGCCGAGCGTCAGGGCGTCAATGGTCACCGCCGCGCCGCGTTCCGTCAGGGTGCTGAACATGATGACGCGGATGGCGGGGTAGGCAGCACGAATCCGGCGGAGCGCCTCGATGCCATCCATCTCCGGCATCTCGACGTCGAGCGTGACAACGTCGGGGTTGGTTTGCGGTATCTTTTGCAACGCCGCGACACCGTTGTAAGCCGTTCCTACGACCTCGATCGCGGGGTCGTGATCGAGCGCCTGCGTGACGAGCTTGCGAATCACGGCCGAGTCGTCCACAATCAGGACGCGAATGCGGCGGCCGGCGCCGCCAGCCAGTAAGTTTGGTAGCCCGCTTGTCACAGCGATCCTCCTGTCTGTGTTTCTATTCCCCGGCGACGTCCGCCGGCGTCAATCGACCACTCCCATGAGGCGCAATTTATCGGAGATGACTTCTTCGGTAAACGGCTTCATGACATACTCGTCCGCGCCGGCCGCGAGCGCGCGGGTCATTTGCTCGATCTGGGTCTCGGTCGTAACCATCATCAACTTGACGCGTTCATAGTCGGGGTTCGCCCGGACGTGCTGGACGAATTCCAGGCCATTCATCTCGGGCATGTTCCAGTCCACGAGGACGAGCGAAAGCGGCGGATCGTCCGCCTCGCTCTGCAGTTGGGTCATTTTATCGAGGGCCTCCTTTCCGTTGGCCGCCTGGCTGACCTCAAAGCCGAGGGATCCCAGAGTTTTCGACAGAATCAATCGGATGGCGCGCGAATCGTCGACAACCATTGCTTTTGGCATTGACTTACCTCCTCACTCTGACCGGACTCACTTCTGAGGAACTCGCGAACAACGGGATCGGCGTCAAGGGTTCCTGGCCCATTGGCGGATCGCCCAGCCGATCCCTGTTCGCTTCTAAGGAACTCGCCTGCGCAACGGAGCCGGACGGCGCAGCGAAGTCGAGTTTCTGCTTCATTAGTGGGCCGTCCGGCACTGCGCCGGCTTTTGAGGAACTCGTGCAAAACGGGTGCGGCACGAAAAGTTCCTGATCTATTGGCGGTGCGCCAAGCCGCACCCTTTGCACTTCTAAGGAACTCGCGAACAACGGGATCGGCGTCGAGGGTTTCTGGTCCATTGGCGGATCGCCCAGCCGATCCCTGTTGGCTCTCAACCGCGAAGTGTGAACTGCCGGCGGCTGCTGGACCATGATGTTTCTGTTTCGGCCTCGGCTCACTGCATATGCATGGCGCGCTCGGTGTCGAGCACCAGCAGCAGCCGGCCGTCCAGTTTGCAGACGCCGGCGATCAACTGCCGCTGTTCGGCGGGAAGGGTTTCGGGCACGGGTTCGTAACAATCCGCCTCCACCTCGAGCACGTCGCCGATTTCATCGACCAGAAGGCTGACCGCTCCTTCATCGGAACGCAGCACGAGATTCATCGGAGTGGTCTCCGCGGGACGCGCTGCAAGCCCAATGCGGCGGCGCATGTCGAGGGCCGTGACAATCTGCCCGCGCAGATTGATCAGGCCTTGCACGACGTCCGGCGCCAGCGGAACCTTCGTCATCTCCTGGTAGCGCAGGACTTCCTGCACCTTCACGACCTCGACGCCGAAAAACAGGTCGCCGACATAAAATGTCGAATATTGTTCGCTCACGCAGCCACCTCATGACGCGCCGGCGCGGAAGCCTGGGCTGGTTTCGCGGCGCGACGGGTTCCGATCGCCAGGGCCAACGACTCGATCGAGCGGATCATGGAGTCGCGGTCTCCGAATTCGAGAAGCTGCACGCCGGGCATGCGGTTGCGAATGCCGTCCAGGATCGATTCGCCGGCCACTACCGCATCCAGCCGTTCTCTCGCCGCGCGGTCGACTACCTCTTCCACCGACGATGCCTCGATGACCCGGCAGTCCGCCATTTCGATGTAGCTGCGCATCAACCCTCTCTCGAGCGCGGAAGTTCCAGCCACCATCACGACGGGCTTGTTCGCGTGGCGGCCGCTGTCGCCGAAGATCCGCTCTCCGCTCGATTCGAACACCGCTTTGAGGTCGAGAAAGTCGGTCACTTTCTTCCCAACGACAGCGGAGCCGACCAGACCCGGCTGGGTCGAAGCCTTGCGCACTGAAACATGATCTTCGACAATGTCGACGATCTGGTCGACGACCAGCCCGACGCTGCGCTCGCCCTCACTGAAGACGACCACCTGCACCTTCTCCGCATTCGCCCAGTCGGGATGCGTTCCGCCGAGATGTTCGCTGAGCGGCACAAGGGGCAGAATCTGGCTGCGGTATTGCACGACGCGCCGCCCCGCGGCCTGCTCCACGCGGTCCCGGTTGAATTCCTCGAGCCTCGCCACGAGCGACAGCGGCACCGCCAGACGGTCGTAGGAGCCCGCCCGGAACAGCAGGAGCGTCTGTTTGTCGGCGGCATAAGACGAATCGTCGCGCTGATTGTGCCCGGCCGTATTGTCGCGGGCCAACAGCCCGGCGCGCTGCGAAAGCCCCATCACGTCGAGAATGAGAGCGACTTTGCCGTCGCCCATGATGGTCGATCCGGCATAGACGCTCAGTCCTTTCAATTGCTTCGATAATGGCTTGACGACGATTTCCTGGGTATCGCTGATGCTATCCACTACGAGGCCGAATTGCCGGTCCTCAGCCTGCAGGACCACGATATTGACGCTTTCCTGCCCGGACTCTTCAGGCAGGCGAAGAATGCGATTCAGATACGCGATCGGCAGCAGGGATCCGCGGCGCCGGTACACAGGCGTGCCATGAATCTTCTCGATCAGCTTGCCGGCATCCTCGCCCTCGAGCCGCACGAGTTCCAGCAGGCTCACCTGTGGAATCACGAACCGCTCCGCGCCGCTCGCAACCACAAGGCCCGGGATAATGGCCAGAGTCAACGGGATCTTGATTCTTACGGTCGTGCCTGCATTCGGACGGCTCATCAGGTCGACTACGCCGCCGATCTTCTCAATATTCGTCTTGACCACATCCATGCCCACGCCGCGGCCCGAGATGTTGGAGATCTTGACGGCGGTGGAGAAGCCAGGCAAAAAGACCAGATTCACCGCTTCGCGCTCGTTCATGCGCTCGGCCTGTTCGGGACGCAGCAGACCCTTTTCCACCGCCTTGGCCTTGACCTTGGCCGGGTCGATGCCTCCCCCGTCGTCGATGATTTCGATGTTGACGTGACCGCCTTCGTGATAGGCCCGCAGGGAGAGAACGCCCTGCGCCGTTTTTCCTCTCGCAACGCGCGATTCGGGCGTTTCGATGCCGTGATCGCAGCAGTTGCGGACGATGTGGGTGAGCGGATCTTTGATCGCCTCGATGATCGTCTTGTCGAGTTCGGTCTCGGCGCCATCCATCTCGAGCCGAATCTGTTTGCCGCAAGCGGAGGCAAGGTCGCGCACGACGCGCGGCAGTTTGCTCCAGACCACTCCGATCGGCTGCATGCGCGTCTTCATGACGCTTTCCTGCAATTCGGTGGTGATCAGGTTTAGCCGCTGGGTAGTGGCTGCGAAATTCGTATCCTCCTGCGTCGCGTTGTATTGCAGAATCTGATTCCGGGCGAGTACGAGTTCCCCCACGAGGTTCATGAGCTTGTCGAGCAGCACTACGTCGACGCGGATCGTGGAGTCGGCCACTGACGCCCCGCTCTTGCCCGCGGGCGTCTCGACATCCCCCGCCTTCGGCTGGGCCGCGGCCGGCGCCACTGCCGGCGCAGGCTCCAGATGAGGCTGATGGACCGCGGCGGCATGATGATCTGACGTTTTGGTGTGCATGTCCTTTGTTGTGGCCGCCTCTGCCGCTGATGCTGCTGATTCTTCTTCAACTACTGCTGGAGGAGTTTCGGCCGCCGCTAGTGCCGGCTCGTGGATGCTCTGTTCTTCGGCAAGAAGTCTGGCCCTAAGGCCGCCCCAGGTGTCTTCGCCTTCCGATCCCCGCGTTTCGATGTTGTTGACGATCGTCTTGGTGGCGTCAACGGCCTCGAGAATCACGGAGACCAGAGGCGGCGTCAGTTCGCGCTCGCCGTTGCGCAACTGGCTGAGGATGCTTTCGGCGATGTGGGTGACCTTCTCGAGGATTCCGTAGCCAAGGAAACCGCATGTCCCCTTGATGGTATGTATCGTCCGGAAGATGCTCGCCAGCAATTCGGCGTCTTTCGGGCTTTTTTCCAATTCAACCATTTGCTGGTCGATCTTGGCGAGATTCTCATTGCTTTCGATGAGGAATTCTTTGGTCAGTTCCAGGTCTTCGCTCAAGGCCATGTGGCTGTAACGCCTTCCTTTGAACCTTATCGGGGAGGGAAGGTGAGACTTGAAAGGAAAGCCAAGGTGGTTTTTGAGGGGCGGCGCCGTCCCGGCTGCCGACCTGCGGTATAAATGATTAGACGTGGAACAGATCGGTCCTTATCAAATCCTCAAAGAGTTGGGTCGCGGCGGCATGGGCGTGGTGTATCGCGGCGTTGACCCGGTGATCGGCCGCCATGTGGCGATCAAGACCTTGCGGCCGGAGGACTTGGGTGAGTCCGCGGAACGCGGATCGATGGGGGACCGGTTGATGCGCGAGGCCCGTTCGGCGGGCATTTTGTCGCATCCTTCGATCGTCACGATTTATCAGGCGGGCCAGGACAAAGACATCCTGTATATCGCGATGGAATTCGTGGACGGCGCGAACCTCGCCGATATTCTCGCCCAGGGCCGCCTCAATACCGAGGCGATGCTCAAAATTCTGAAGCAATCCGCCGAAGCTTTGGACTACGCCCATTCGAAAGGCGTCGTACACCGGGATATCAAGCCGGGCAATCTTTTGCTCGAGCCATCGGGTAAGGTCAAAATCGCGGATTTCGGCATCGCCAAGCTGAATCAGGCCGGTGTGACGAAGACGACCTCGTCAGTAGGTTCGCCCGCCTATATGTCGCCTGAGCACGTGCGGGCGCAGTCGATCGATGGCCGGGCCGATCAGTATTCCCTGGGCGTGATGACGTACGAGATGCTGACCGGACGGCGTCCGCACGACAGCGAGGAATTGACGTCGCTGGTCTTTAAAGTGGTGTTCGAGCCGCCGGATCTTTCGCTGGTCCTGGCGTTGCCCAAGGGCGCCCAACTGGAGCCGATCTTCGCAAAGGTGCTTTCCAAGGCCGCCGAAGACCGCTATGCCAGTTGCATGGAGTTTTACGAGGCGCTGGGGCGGGTTCTCGATGAGAACGCCAGACCCGCGATTGCTGGCCCCAAGGAGACCGCGGTAGCGGTGCAGCCAGGGCCCCAACCGCCGGTTTCCCCGAGTCCCTCAGGGCATCATCACATGCCGACCGTGGTGGTGAATTCGGGGTTCAAGGGTTCGGATCCCGTGTCTGCTCTTCCTCCTCCGCCTCCGGTCCAACCGGCAGGCAAGGGCAAACTATACGCGGGTGTGGGACGCCTTGCCGTGGTTTTGCTTGCCGGAGAATATTGCGCCATGAAACCGGCCGCGGGCGGTGGCGGGGGCGGAACTACAGGCGGCCCGACCGGCTCGACTGGCCCCAGCAGCTCGACCGGCGAAACGGACCCGCTCGAGAGGCCGTCGCCTCCCGTGCTGATCCAGCAGACGCAGTGCTCCTATACACCGACTGCAGGGGTTGCGGAAGTGCACGGCAATGTCGGGCTTTCGTTCGATGTGACGGAGACGGGCGAAGTGGACAACATCGGCGTGACCAAGTCGGTCCACAAGGAACTGGATGAGCGCGCGAAGGAGTGCGTCAAGACTTGGCGTTTCCAGCCGGCGAAGCTGAAGAACGGCAAGAGTGTCCGTTTCCACCACGCCGGCGGCGAAATCGCGTTTTAGCGTCGAAGTACTGTCCCATTAGAAAACCGTAACCCAAAGGTTGGTGGTTGCGTCGTACGGCCAAGGTATCTAGAATTGAGGTAGCCGCTCGTGGTGCGTCCGCTTGGACATACTACCTGTGGCGAGGGAGTCGATCTCGTTTATGCACCCAAAGCAATCCATTGCGCTGCTCTGCATTTCAGGCATCATCAGTTCGCAGTTTGCGGCAGCCGCTGACAAAAAGGCGGACGCCCAGGCGGTGAGCTCGGGTCAAAGAGAAACGATCGCCAAGCCGATGACGGAGAAGGAGCGCAAGAAGCGCGAAGACAAGCTCCGCAAGGAACTGGAAACGCCGTACCGCAACTGGCTCAACGTCGATGTCACCTACATCATTACCGACGAAGAGCGGCAGGCCTTCAAACGCTTTACGACGGACGAAGAACGGCAGCAGTTCATCGAACAGTTCTGGTTGCGCCGCGATCCGACGCCCGATACGGAAGAAAACGAGTTCAAAGAAGAGCACTACCGGCGCATCGCGTACGCCAACGAGCGATACGCTTCGGGTATCCCCGGTTGGAAAACCGACCGCGGCCGGATCTATATTACGTTTGGTCCTCCCGACGAAATCGAGTCGCATCCCTCCGGCGGTTCCTATCAGCGGCCGATCGAGGAAGGCGGCGGAACGACCTCGACCTTCCCGTTTGAAACCTGGCGCTACCGCTATATCGACGGCATCGGCAACGACATCATGATCGAATTCGTCGATCCGACGATGACCGGCGAATACCGCATGACGATGGATCCTTCTGAAAAGGACGCCCTCTTGTATGTGCCGAACGCCGGCCTGACGCTCTACGAAGAAATGGGCATGGCGAGCAAGACGGATCGCTTTAGCCGCACCGACGGCACGCGCCTCGGCACGGGCAACATGCCGCTGCCGTCGCGCATGAATCAGTTCGAACGCCTGCAGCAGTTCGCGAATCTGCAGAAGCCTCCGGCAGTGAAGTTCAAGGATCTCGAGGCGCAGATCAGCTCGACGGTGCGGTTCAACACGCTGCCGATGCAGGTGAAGGCGCACTTCATTCCCGTCACCAACGCCTCGGTATTGAGCGCTGTTACGCTGCAGTTCGACCGCAAGGACTTGCAGTTCTCGCAAAAGGACACCATTTCACGCGCGACTGTGAACATCTACGCGCGCATCACATCCATGGCTCGCCGCGTGGTGAACGTGTTTGAAGATGTGGTGATTGTGGAGGCTCCGACCGAGATGCTGCCTCAGCTTGTGAAGGGCTCGTCGATTTATCAGAAGACCGTGCCGCTGCCTCCGGGCAAGTACCGCCTGAATATTGTCGCCAAGGACATCACCGGCGGCAACATGAACAACTACGAAATGGCGCTCGAGGTTCCGCGGTTCGACGAAGAGAAGCTGGGCATGAGTTCGCTGATTCTGGCGGACGTGCTCGAGAAGGTTCCGACCAAGAGCATCGGCACGGGCCAGTTCGTGATCGGTTCGAATCGCGTGCGTCCCCGCATGAACGAGACGTTCTCGCCGGACGAGAAGCTGGGCATTTACATGCAGCTGTATAACTTCCAGGGCGATGAAAAGACCCAGAAGGCGAACGGCACCGTGAGCTATGAAATCGTGAAGAACGGTTCGAACGAGCGGGTGTTCGAGTACTCCGAAGAGGCGGCGACGCTTCCCGGTTCCTCGACGCAGTTGATTGTGGAGAAGCTGCTGCCTCTCAAGCTCATGCAGCCGGGCTTGTACACGTTGAACGTGAAGGCGCAGGACAAGAACCGCAACCAGACCGTGACCAACACCGCATCGTTTACAATTAAGTAAGGCAATTCCGGGGCTGGTTACCGCCAGCCCTTTTATGGACACCGTGCAGGTGATGCTTGTACGTAGCCCGTTTCGAGAGGGCAGAGTGATTGCGATGAGATTCTGGTCCAGCCGCGTGTCTCTTGCGTGTTGTCTCACTCTAAGTGTAGGCGCCGGAATGCTGGAGGCCGCGGGGCTTCCCAAGTTGTCCGGAACACTGATCGGTCAGGTTCGAAACAACGGCGGCATCCCGCAAATGGGCGCCACTGTTTCTGTCTACAATCGTTACGAAAAGCTTGTACGTCAAGTATTTACGAACGAAAAAGGCGCTTTCTTCCTCGATGGGCTTTCGCCCGATTCCTACTCCGTGCGCGTGTCCCTTTCGAGCTTTGTGCCCGCCATCAAGCGTGGCATCGCCGTACAGGCGGGCGTCGATCACGTGCTCAACGTCAATCTGACGAGCATCTTCAGTTCGATCGAAGTAGTGTACGAAGCGCCGGGCAGCGCGCTCATGACCGAGGACTGGAAGTGGGCCTTGCGAACCGCCATCGCCACCCGTCCGGTGTTGCGGGCGCTGCCGCAAATTGGCGTTTCCACTTCTCGAAAGACGAACATGTTCACCGAAACCAAAGGTTTGGTGAATGTCTCGGCTGGCGATCCTGCATCGCTGGGTACAACGGGAACGCAGACCGATCTGGGCACTGCCTTCGCGCTGGCGACTTCCATCTACGGGCGCAATCAGGTGCAGTTCAGCGGCAACTTCGGCATGGTGCCGCATTCCTCGCTGCCTGCCGCCGGGTTCCGCAGCACGTACAAGTATTCGAACGGCGGCGGCATGTCGCCTGAAGTCACGGTGACCGCGCGCCAACTGTACCTTCCCGATCAGACGAAGACTTCGGCTGCGAACATTCCTGCCTTGCGCACGATGTCGGTGAGCACGGTGGATCGCATCGATCTCACCGAGGCGATGCGGATCGAGTATGGCTTCTCGTTCGATTCGGTGTCGTTTGTGGACCGGCTCAGCTACTTCAGCCCATTTGCGCGCATCAGTTATTCGCTGGGCGATAAGGGCCTGGTGCAGGTTGGCTACAGTACAGGCGCGCCTCCTGCCGAGTTGATGCATGCCAATCCTGGCGAGAGCAACGCGGAGTTACGCCGCGATCTGGCGGCCTTGTCGATTCTGCCTCGCGTTTCTCTGCGGGATGGGCGTTCCCGGGTGCAGCGCACGCAAAACTATGAAGTGTCCTATCGCAAGGACCTCATGAAGAAGACCTCCGTGACCGGCGCTGTGTTCCACGAATCGGTTTCGAATGCCGCAGTGAACTTCCAGGGTCCTGAAGGCGTGTATGCGGGCGACGTGTTGCCGGACTTCGGCTCGCGCGCGGCGATGTTCAATGTCGGCAGTTTCAAACGCTGGGGCTACATGGGTTCGGTTTCGCATCAGTTGGGCGATCGGGTCGAGACGTCGCTCGCGGTGGGTCGCGGCGGGGCTCTGGTGGCCTCCAGACGCGACCTTCCGGATGATTCGCCGGACAGTCTGCGGTCGGTTTTGAAGGCCAACGACAGGTCGTGGGCGTCGGCGAGGATTACGGTGACGGCTCCCGGCGCCGGCACCAAGATTTCGAGCAGCTACGGGTGGACGGATTACACGGCGATGATGCCGGGGCATATGTACCTCACGCAGCGAGCGCTTCCGGAAACGGGCTGGAATATGTCGGTTCGCCAGCCGGTGCCGGGGTTCCCCGGTATGCCGGGGCGGATTGAGCTGAGCGGCGAGATGCGCAACATGCTGGCGCAGGGCTACATGCCATTGCTCGCAGGCGAACGGCAGATCCTGCTCATTCAATCGCCTCGAGCCGTGCGCGGCGGACTAAGCTTCATTTTTTAGGCTTGTTCTTTTTGTCCGGCTCCTGGCCGGGCAAGGCTGCGGGATTCTCATGCACGCGTTCGCGGAACGCCCCCTTCATTCCCGCGGCCAGCGAAACCGTCTTCTCTCCATACTTGTCCCGCAAGCCGTCGGCTACCTGTAGCGCCTTGCGCCAGCGGTCGGTCTTTTCCGACTCCATCAGATTCAACTGCCCTTCGCTTTCCTCAAAGCCGCCTGCATAGACGCCAAGCAGCCGGATCTTGCCGCCCTTCTTCCACGATTGATGAAAGAGTTCGCGCGCCGTCTCGAGGATTTCGGTGTCGATCTGCGTGGCATGGTCAAGCGTGCGGGCGCGAGTGAACGTGGTGAAGTCCGAGTAGCGGAATTTGATGTGAATGTTGCGGGCGAAGTAGCCGTGCTCGCGGAGGCGGCGCCCCACCATTTCCGAGAGGCGGGCAAGGGTGGCTTCGATGATGGTCGAGTCGGCGGTGTCGTCGTTGAAAGTGTGCTCGTGGCTGATGGATTTGGCTTCGCGGCTGTCGCCGATTTCCGCGCCGCCGGCGTCGAACCACGCGCCCGCGTCGATGCCGCGGGACTTGCCGGCGAGAGCGAGTCCCCACTTGCCGAAGCGCTTTTCGAGAAAGGCGTCGTCGAGGCGCGCGAGGTCGCCGACTTTGCGGATGCCGCAGGCGTGGAGGTTCTGTTCGGTAACCTTGCCTACGCCGGGGATCTTGCGGACATCGAGGGGCGCGAGGAAGTCCGCCTCGGCGCCAGGCTGGATCCAGAGGATGCCGTTGGGCTTGGCCTGATCGGAGGCGACTTTGGAGACGAGCTTCGACGCGGAGACTCCGATGGAGCAGTTGAGCCGGGTGTCGCGCTTGATGGCTTCGTGGAGCTTGTGGGCGGTCTCGAAGGCTCTGCCGTGCAGGCGCTCGGTTCCGGTGAGGTCGAGGTAGGCTTCGTCGATGGAGGCCATCTGGACACGCGGGGTAAAGCGGTTCAGGACCTCGAAAACCTTCTGCGAGCATTCGCGATAGCGCTGGGGATGGCCGGGGACAAAGATCGCGTGCGGGCACTTCTGGTAGGCGGTGCGGAGGGGCATGGCGGAGTGGACTCCGAACTTGCGGGCGGCGTAGGAGGCGGCGGAGACGACGCCGCGCTCGTTGGCATGGCCTCCGACGACGACGGGTTTGCCTTTGAGGGAGGGATCGAAGAGTTCCTCGACGGAGACGAAGAAGGCATCCATGTCGAGATGGAAGATGGTGCGCAACATTTCCGGTTCGGTGGAGGGGCCTCGCCCTATGATACGGCGAAAATCCTGGTGGATGGATAGTCCAGGGGGTAGGTTGGGGACACTGGTGACACTCCTGGAGTGTCACCATTTCCTGCCGAGGAGTTCCGCCGCGGAGACGGGAGAACGCATCCATATATGGAGGTCCTGGCCCTAATGATGCGGCGAAAATCCGGATGGATGGATAGTCCAGGGGGTAGGTTGGGGACACTGGTGACACTCCTGGAGTGTCACCATTTCCTGCCGAGGAGTTCCGCCGCGGAGACGGGAGAACGCA
>JACXTT010010837.1_pt1 | contig 12246 bp, 10 predicted proteins | sample 9270951 | NCBI WGS metagenome assembly JACXTT01 (sample SAMN15532306, study PRJNA645909) | rock metagenome | isolation source: weathered quartz diorite | place: Puerto Rico | collected 2017-06-21 | reverse complement strand
CCTCAAACCAGGCCAGGGCGAGGAGGAGAAAAAGGCCCGTTATCAACTCGGGCATTTGCTCATGGACGTTCCCCGACACCTCGTCACGGTTCACGGCAAGCGCGTCGACCTGACGGCGACCGAGTTCAAGCTGCTGACCGTACTGGCCCAGCGCCGCGGCCGAGTGCAATCGCGCGAACAACTCCTGCAGGACGTCTGGCAATACGACAATCTCATCGACACCCGCACGGTGGACACGCACATGCGTCGTTTGCGGGAAAAACTCGGGCGGGCCTCGCGATACCTCGACACGGTTCGCGGCGTTGGGTATCGGTTCGTCGAAAACTGAACTTTTTCCCGCCGCCCTTTGTTCACTGCCACTGCGCCGATAGGTCTGTGGGACAGGGAAGCCGTGAACGGAGTTTGCAGACGCTGGTTTTGCGCAACAACAGATCTTCTCGGCTGTGCCTCTTTCTGGGGAAAGGTCAGGGTGAAGGGGAAGCAATCTCCGGATCGCAATGCGATTGGAGTCTCCAACCGACTCCTTAACGCCTCAGGCCACTAACCGACTTGCTCGGCGAACGGCTGCGCGGTAGAAGGTCGGAACGCTCGAACGCATGTGGCCCGCCTTGACCCTCTTCGCTTGCGCAGGAATTGTATTCGCGCACTTTTGGTGGAAGCGTCGATACGAGGACGTGCGCGCGGAACTTCGCGAACAAAGGATGCAAAACGCCTCGCTGCAGGAACAGCAACAGCACGCACGCGCTCAGGCCCAGGCCGAGCAACAAGCCTCGTTCAACAGCATGGTTGAAGGGGTGCTTTTGCTCGACGGCCAGGAGCGGGTGCGCCTGGTCAACCAGGCATTGGAGCAGCTGTTTGGTCTTTCCGGCGACATGCGCGGTCGTACGGTGATGGAGGCGCTGCGATTGCACGAACTGCAGGAATTGGTCCATCGCGTTCGCGCCGAAGGCCAGGTGCTGGGTTTTGAATTCGAGCCGCCGGGCTTCGACAACCGCTGTGTGCAGGTCAACGCCACGGCCTTGCTGGACCGGAACGGCCAACGACAGGGAATGATTCTTCTCTTCCACGATTTGACGCGGCTTAAGCAGTTGGAGAACACGCGCAAGGAATTTGTCGCCAACGTCAGCCACGAATTGCGCACACCGCTTTCGATGATTAAGGGCTACGTCGAGACCCTTATCCATGGCGCCAAAGACGACCCTCATGTCGCCACGCGCTTCCTGCAAACCATTGAGAAACACGCCGACCGGCTTACTTATCTCATCGAAGATCTGCTCACGATCTCCCGGCTCGAATCCGGCCAAATCGTCATGAACATCCAGAACGTCGACCTGCGGCCGGTGACCAACGACGTGGTGAACGACCTCAAATCGCGGGCTGACGAAAAAAACATCGCTTTGGAAAACCAGGTGCCAGCGGAAATGATGGTGCAGGCAGACGCGGACCGCATTCAGCAGGTCCTCTTCAATCTGGTGGACAACGCGATCAAATATGGCCGGACCGACGGACACGTCTGGATTGGCGCGCGGGCGCTCGATGACCAGAGCATTGAAGTGTCCGTGCGCGACAATGGCCCGGGCATTCCGCCGGACGCCATCGAACGGGTGTTTGAGCGGTTCTATCGAGTGGACAAGGCCCGTTCGCGCGAGCAGGGCGGCACCGGGCTCGGCCTTTCAATCGTCAAACACATCGTTCAATCCCACGGCGGCGAGGCATGGGCGAAGAGCGAGGCGGGGCACGGCGCGACCTTCCTGTTCACTCTACCCTCAGCCTGAAATGCAAGCTCCTCGTGTTTGGCGTGGAGTCTTCGCCGGAACTTCCAATGACTCCGCGCCATTGAGCCTTCCGTGAGGATAGTTTCGCCACGTGGTCAAACCTTCCAGCAACTGCTGAACGCCGGCCTCGCAGCTTGAGAGAATCCGTTCAGATCGCTTTGCCATTGCTCGGTGTCCCGGTTCATTTGAATTGATGTCATCGCCCGATCTTTTGTCCCGCCTTTACGATGACCACGCGCAGGCGTTGTTTGCGTTTCTTCTGAACTTCACCCGGGAGGAGGGGGCCGCCAACGACCTCTTGCAGGACGTGTTTGTCAAACTGGCCCAACGCCCCGCCTTGCTCGAAGGCGTGCGCGATGAGCGCGCTTTCCTGATCCGCCTCGTCCATCATTTGGCGATCGACTGGATGCGGCGGCGCAGGGCGCGCGAACAAAAGCACGAAAGACTGGCCAGTGAGTTGATGTCTGTCTTCGCGCCCGCATCCGACCCGGATGAGGAGGCCTTCCGCATGGCGTTGACGGAGGCGCTGGGCGAACTGCCCGCGGAACAGCGCGCGGTGGTTCATCTAAAGATTTGGGAAGGCCTGACCTTTGAGGCGATAGGCCAGGCGCTTGACATTTCGCCCAACACCGCCGCCAGCCGGTACCGCTATGCGTTAGACAAATTACGCGAGCGGCTGCGTCCGCTTTATGACGAGATCCAATGAATCCGGACGACCTGCAACAACGCCTCCAGCGCCTTCCCCTGCGCTCGGTCCCGGGGGAATGGCGCTCGGAGATTCTGAACGCAGCGAGGCGCGCCCGGTGTCCTCAACCCGCCGGCCCAAACGCTCAACCCAGTGCCTGGTGGCGCGAGCTGCTCTGGCCCTGCCCGCAGGCCTGGGCCTGCCTGGCAGCGTTGTGGGTCGTTCTGCTCCTGCTTAACCTGGCTGCGCGGGATCCCGTTCGACTCGCGAAAGCCTCGAAATCCACCCCCGAGCCGGAGTTCATCCTGGCGCTGCGCGAACATCGCCGTCAATTGGCGGAGCTGATCGGAACCCTTGCGCTGATCGAACCGGAGAAGCCCTTCGAACCTCGGCCGCGCAGCGCACTCTCGCGGCCAACGCGAACCGTTGAAATTGCATGAATCCCACCGGAACCCACACCGCTGGCGGCCATTTCCAAACCTTTCGACGTCTGTTCGGCTGGCTGTTTGGTTGGGGGATGATCCGTCGTTATCTGTTTGTGGTGGCTTGCCTGGCCACCCTGCTCGCGCTGTATTACGCCCAGGAAAACTGGCGCGGGCGGCGTGCCTGGAGCCTGTACCGACAAGAATTGGAAGCGCGTGGTGAGCCGCTTGATTACAATGCCTTTATCCCCAAGCCCGTGCCCGAGGAGCAAGACTTTGGCGCCACGCCGCTCGCCCGGTCTTGGTTCCTCAAAGAGAACTCTGGCGCCGCCGGTTTTAGCAAGGACAGTTATGGGCAGGCCTCCGGCAAAGTATTCGATCCCAAACATCGGGATGGAATTCGACGACAATTCATTGATCTGGTTGCCTGGAAAATGGCTTTCAACGCCATTGGCCCTGGCGTGACCAATCAGCATCAAGTCTTTTTCACGACCAACCAACTCGATGTTGAAACGCGAGCCAACGCTGCCCCGGCCGTTTTGCAAGGATTGAAGCCGAGCGAAGCAAATCTGGCGGAACTTCGCGCTGCCAGCGGTCGACCGTACACGCGATACGCTGTGACTTACGATTTGGATAACCCGTGGGGAATTCTGTTGCCCCACCTGGCGAAGATCAAAGGGACCCTCCAGCGGTTGCAGCTCCGGGCGTGCGCAGAACTCGCTGTTGGCCGGGGCAAAGACGCTCTGGAGGACGTGAAACTCATGCTCTATCTGAGCGATTCTCTGAAAGACGAACCCTTCTTGATCTCCTATTTGACGCGCCTTGCCTACGTACAACTCGTAATGCAGCCGGTCTGGGAAGGCCTGGCTGCTCACCGCTGGTCTGATGCCGATCTGCTCGAGCTGCAAACCCGCTTTCAACAGTTCACGCTCTTGGAGGGTTTGAATCTCCCTCTCGGCGCCGAGCGCGCGGGCGGGATCCTGACCGCGGACCTTCTCTACAGACAAAAATACCGCCTGAGCGACTTGTTCGATCTCGATGCGCCTCATCCTGGCGGCGGTTCCTTCGTTAACCTCGTCGGCCGCGTCATCCCGCATGGGTGGTACTATCGAGAGCAACTCAACTATTGCCGGCTTTACGAAAACCAATTGCAAGGCGCTTTCGACGCAGCCCAAAAAAGAGTCTTCCCAACCCAAATTCAGGCCCGCGCCCACGAGCTCGAAGGGCAAATCGCTGGAGGCCACCTCGGGAAAACGCTCAAGGGCGTTTTGCATCATCAAGTCCTGGCGGCGATGCTGTTGCCGGCTCTCGGCAAGGTGCCCCTCAAAGCCGCGATGGCGCAGACCGCCACTGATCAAGCCGCCCTCGCTTGCGCTCTGGAGCGTTTTCGCCTCGCCAACGGACAATTCCCGGAAAAACTCGACGCGCTTGCGCCCAGGTTTTTGCCTCAGGTGCCCAAGGATATCATCACCGGCGAGCCGCCCAAGTACCGCCGCCGCGCGGATGGGCAATTCGTTCTCTATTCCGTCGGCTGGAACGAGAAGGACGACGGCGGAATGTCGGGTAAAGAGTTGAAGGAGGGCGACTGGGTCTGGAGGTCGACGGCTGAGTAGGACAGCGGTCTGGCTCGCCTCGTTCGGAGTTCACACCGGGAGGCACTGTTCAACACCAGCATCGACGGCTGTGTCTCCGCATCGGCCGGGATGCTTTTGCAGTTTCTGTCGGGCACGATTTTAGGCACCCTGCGCGGGTTGAACTTTTCCTTGTTGTCCAAAGCGCGTTACGGGATTGCAGTCCTGGCCGGATTGGCACTGGCTGCATCCTTCCCCAAAATGAACGTGGCGGGACTGGCTTGGATCGCGCCGGGCATGATGCTGCTCTGCGCCGCCGCGCAACCGCCCCGAGTGGCCTTCCGCCTCGGATACGTGGCAGGGCTCGCGCATTATCTCGCCTCGCTCTACTGGCTGCTGTTCATTCCGTTTCCGGCTGGTGCGGTGGCGGGTTGGCTGGCGCTGAGCGCCTACCTGGCGTTGTATCCGGCAGCCTGGGTTTGGCTTTGCTGGAGGTTCGCCCCGGCAGCGACGGCGGATCCTCTCCGAACAAGCCACCTCGATTTGATCGGTGCTCGAGGCTCTCCGACTCAGTTTGATGCGCTGCTGACCGCCAAGTGGTGGCCGCGTGCCGGCTGGGCCTTTCTGTGCGCAGTGCTCTGGGTGGCCTTCGAGATGGTCCTGGCCCGTTTTCTGTCCGGCTTTCCCTGGAATCTGCTGGGCGTCTCCCAGCACCGCATGGTGCCGCTGACTCAAATCGCGTCGATCGCCGGTGTGTATGGCGTCTCCTTTCTGGTGGCTTGGTTTTCGGTGGCGCTGGCCTTGGCGTTTCTGCGCGTCGTCCGGCAGCCGGTCCTGCGCGCCGGTTGGTTGCTGGAACTGCACCCGGCCCTGATCGTGTTGCTCGGAGCCATGCTCTTTGGCGTCCACCGGTTGCGGCAGCCGACGGACGTGGATCGTGAATTAAAGGTCGCCCTGGTGCAGCCCAGCATTCCGCAGTTGTTGATCTGGGACCACTCCGAGGACGCGAACCGCTTTGAGAAAATCATGGACCTGTCCCGACGCGCGCTGGCGGCGAAACCCGACCTGCTGATCTGGCCTGAATCCTCCATGCCGAACCTCACCGAGGATAACTTCCGCGCCATAACTAATCTGATCGCCGCGGGCAAGGTCTGGATGATTCTCGGCGCCGACGATGCCGAACGACGTTCCAGCGGAGCCGGTCCGGGCGAGGTGGATTATTTCAACGCCGCTTTCCTCTTCGATCCTGACGGAAGACTTGTCGCCACTTACCGCAAACGGCATCTGGTTGTGTTTGGCGAATACCTCCCCTGGGCTCGCGCGTTGCCTTTTCTGCGGCGGATCATCCCGGTGCCAGGTGATTTCACCCCGGGCGAAAAGGCGGCGTCGTTTCACCTTTCCGGCCCCCGGGCGCGTCTCTCGCCTTTGATCTGTTTCGAGGACGTCATCCCCGGCTTGACTCGCCACAGCGCGGACAACGACACAGATTTGCTGTTGAACCTGACCAACGACGGCTGGTTTGGCCAGAGCGCCGCGCAATGGCAACAGGCGGCCAACGCGGTTTTCCGCGCCGTGGAGAACGGTTTGCCGCTGGTCCGCTGCACCAACAACGGGTTGACCTGCTGGATTGATTCACTCGGGCGAGTTCGGGACATCTTGCAATCGGAAGCGGGCGATGTTTACGCCGCCGGCTTCATGGTCGCAACGATCCCGCTGTCGCCCGCCGGACAAAAACGCGCGCCCACGTTTTATCATCAGCACGGCGATTGGTTTGGGTGGGGCTGCGTGGCACTTTCCCTCATTGTAGGCGCAGGTCGCATGCTTCGAGGTGGGAGACAACTCAGTCACAAAACGTAGCAGCAGCGGACGTAAGTCCGCTCTGGCCTTTCGAACTCCGATAATTTCCGAACGACATATTCCCGTTCCAAAAACGACCATTCACCCCTGTCGCGCCGGATCTTTCAACGGGATTGGGTTGGCAAAGCAGCAAGAGATTTCTCACCGGCTCAAGCCTTCATGAACGGAGTCGAGGATCTGCTGGACGCCGCGTCCGGGCTTGAGGTCCTGCTTCGACGCCGCAGTTGGCGGTTCTGTTTCATCGGAGGTGCGGCCGCAGAGCATTTTGGCTTTTCTTGGTTGCTGTGCCGTGGGTTTTCCTCCGCTTCACGAGGAGCAAACCCGACAAATTCCCTTTGCCTTCCCGGCGATTCGACAGTATTGGATACGGTCTATGTTTGATGGCATCCGAGCACAGTTGACGATCGCCGGCGAGAAACTGGCCCACTTGCGGAGGTTTCTTTGACGTCGCCAAAATACGAAAACGCCTCGGTGAACTCGACGCCGAGATGGCCAAGGAAACGTTCTGGAACAATCGCGAGCAGGCGCAGAAGCTGATCGACGAGGCCGGTTCCCTTCGCAAGAAAATCGACCCCCTCCTCGCCGCCGAAAAGCAACTGGAGGACTTTAATGTCCTGGTCGAGCTTGCCGAAGAGGAGCCGGAACCGGAGCAACCCAAGCATCTGCGGGAGCTGGAGCGGGACTTCGCCAAATTTGCCAGGGAATTGGATGCGCTGGAGCTGGCCGTCCTGCTCGTCAGCCCGCACGACAAGAGCAATTGCATCCTGAGCATCAACGCCGGCGCCGGGGGCACCGAATCGTGCGACTGGGCCAACATGCTCCTGCGGATGTACCAACGCTGGTGCGAGCGGCGGGAGTGGGAAGTGGAAGTCACGGATGCCCTGGCGGGGGAAGTAGCGGGGATCAAGAGCGTCACGATGGTGATCCAGGGCGAGAACGCCTATGGCTTCTGCAAGGCCGAACGCGGCGTGCACCGGTTGGTGCGCATTTCCCCCTTCGATTCCAATAAGCGCCGGCACACGAGTTTCGCCAGCGTCGACGTGATTGCGGAAATCGCCGAGGAAGGCGAACTGGTCGTTCCACCCAACGAACTGCAGATTGACACCTACCGCGCCGGCGGCAAAGGGGGGCAGAACGTGAACAAGGTCGAAACGGCCGTTCGCATCACGCATCTGCCCACCGGGATCGTCGCCGCCTCCCAAGCTCAGCGGTCGCAGATGCAGAACCGGGCGGCGGCCTTGCGGTTGCTCCTGTCCAAGCTCTATGCCTTGCGCGAAGACCAGAAGCGCGCCGAGTTGGAGCGGTTTTACGGCGAGAAAGGCAGCGTGTCCTGGGGCAATCAGATTCGCAGCTACGTCTTTCAGCCCTATCGCATGGTCAAAGATCTCCGCACCGGAGTCCAGACCAGCAACGTGCAGGCCGTCATGGACGGCGACCTCGACGAGTTCGTAAACGGATGGTTGCGGGCCGGCTGTCCCACTAAACGGATGCAGGGAATCAAGGATGATGAGGAATGATAGTTGTCAGTGGTCAGTAGTTCGTGGTCAGTAGTCAGTCGTCGGCAGTCCGTGGTCAGTCGTCGCAATTGACAGCGGACACCTGACGACCGACTACTGACAACGGACAACTGACAACGAATTGAACATTCTTGATACCATCGTCGAACAGAAGCAACGCGAGCTTGCGGCGTTGCCGCCGCGAACCGTGAGCGCCGCGGACCTGAGAGCTGCGCTCCAACTCCGCGCCGGCGTGCGAGACTTTTTGGGGGCCCTGCGAAATCCTCGTGCCGGTTCCGTGGCGTTGATCGCCGAAGTCAAAAAGGCGTCACCCTCCGCGGGTGTCATTTGCCCTCAGTTCGATCCGGTGCGGATCGCCCGCGAATACGAAGCGGCCGGAGCGACTTGCCTGTCCGTTCTGACCGATCGGGAGTTTTTCCAGGGTTCGCTGGATCACCTCCGCCAGATTCGCAAAGCCGTAAAGCTGCCTTTGCTGCGCAAGGATTTTATCATCGACGAGCGCCAACTCCTCGAGGCGATCGAATGGGGCGCGGACGCGATCCTGTTGATCGTGGCGATTCTGACGGACGATCGGTTGAAGGCGTTTCATACACTGGCGACCGAGGCGGGTTTGGCTGCATTGGTGGAAGTCCATGACGACGCCGAATTAGGACGAGCACGGGCGATCGGCGCGCAACTCATCGGCGTGAACAATCGCGATCTGAAAACCTTCAAGGTCGATCTGGCGACGACTGAGCGACTCGCGCAGACGTGGGTGACAAGCGCTCCGTCAATTTCGCCGGGGACGATTTTGGTCGCCGAGAGCGGTATTCATACCCGCGCCGACGTGGAGCGGTTGGCCCGCTGCGGCGCTAAGGCAATCCTCGTGGGTGAGTCGCTGATGCGCGGAGGCGACATCCAAAGAAAAGTCAAAGAACTGCTCGGCAACTGAAATGAATGTCCGCGTAAAAATCTGCGGTATTACAAATCTCGAGGACGCGCTGGCTGCGGTGGAAGCGGGCGCGGACGCGCTCGGATTCATGTTCTACGAGAAAAGCCCGCGCAACGTTCCGGTGAATCTTGCGGCAGACATTATCCGGCAATTGCCGCCCTTTGTGGCGAAGGTCGGCGTATTCGTGAACGCAGCGGAGGACAGCGTGCGTCGCGCGGCCGGTGAATGTGGCATCGACACACTGCAATTCCATGGCGACGAAACGCCGGAGTCCTGCCAGGGATTTGCACCGCTCAAGGTCTATAAAGCCTTTCGTGTTCGAGGACTCGAATCGCTGCAAGCGCTGCCGTCTTACCAAACCGACGCCTGGTTGCTCGACAGCTTTGTGGAAGGGAAACCTGGCGGCACAGGCGCGAAGTTCAATTGGGACCTGGCTGTCGAGAGCAAGAAACTTGGCCGGCCAATCATTCTTGCCGGCGGTCTGACTCCTGAAAACGTGGCTGATGCCGTCCGCAATGTGCAGCCTTTTGCTGTCGATGTCTCCAGCGGCGTGGAGTCGGCGGCGCGTAAGAAGGACCACGCGAAGTTGCGGATGTTTATCGGAGCGGCAAAAAGGTGAACGACAATTTGAGAGAATGAGCTGTTGGGAGCTCTTGCCGTTGTGGGCCGCACAACCGCGCCGGTTGGAGACCGACCGAAGTACGATTTGCGGGTTGCTGTCGGGCCCACCCCCCGCCTCGTTAGCAGCTCAACCGCCTCGACGTCGCCCAGCACCTCGGGTTACCACTTGTGGCGGCAAGCCTTCTTTTCTCGCGCTTTCTCTGCTTTTTCGTGGCGGACTGCTTGGTCTGGGATAATGCAGCTATGCCAGGGACAGGGCCACTCAGTCATGACGTCGGCTTGCAGCCCCATGGTCGCGCCCAACAAAATCAACACGACGCAATGGATCCTCCACCTTGCTTAGCATGCGTCAGGAGACCTGTCCGGCTACGGGGTCAATCGAAGAAGATGCCGTTGCGCTCCGTGCCGAATTGCGCGAAGTGGGTCACCGTCGTCGCGGGATCAGATTCGAAGTGGAAGCCGTGTCCGGTCTCGGGTGGTGTCGTGACCGAGACTGCGATTCGAGCTGAACACTCGAAGAAGTCTCCGCGGAACCGGTTCGTCGCCTCGCTGAATCCTCGCACGCTGCGGGTCACCCCGCTCCACTCGATTTCCAATGAGTGGATGATGGCGTTGAAGATCCCAAGCGCGTGGTCCGGGTCGAAACTGTTGGGAACAGTAAAAACGTCGAACACAGAGCAGACGTTTTGCGCACGCAGACGCGCGGTCTTGCGGCGAAGGTCCACCTTGCCGCTACCGGCGGGAAAAGCAGTTCCCCAAAACACAAGAGAGCCGGCCATGATTCCCGGGTCATAAGAGTGGAAGCCCAACGGGCTCCCGTTGGGGGTGGCAGGAGTCACCCCCAAACTATCCAGTCATATAAATCCGACGGTACCGCGGTGCAGCTCATTGTCGAGTCCGACGAAGATGCCGCTCATAAAGCGCATGTCCGTGTGGAAGTCGTACTGCGCGCTGTGGCCGGTAATGAGGTCCGTGCCGACACCCGACAGATTCAAATCCGCTTGACCGATCACGCCGCTGAAATCAGTGATGATCGAGGGATCCCGGCTGGCCAGCGGCCCCGCGGTAGGGTCGACCGGCGTGGGCGTGCCCTCGACCGGACCTGGGAAGAAGAAATGTGCCCCGGGGCCGGGCGGGTGATTGATGTGCGGGATGGGCCTAGGCACGACCGGGCAAGAGGGGTGCAGCGCTTCTTTCGGCTTGTCTTCATCCGGCTCGCCAGCAGCGCACACTCCTATTTCGGAGCCGAGCACAAGCCCTGCCCCGGCACCGGCGGCGTTGCGGAAGAAGCCGCGGCGAGTACTGAGAGGAAATTGTTTTTCTGACGGTTTCGTGGGGTTCATAGCTTCTCCTATGCAGTTAATGAAAGTCCGGTTTCTTTCTTACGCAGCTACGCGGGCCTTTGGACCACAGCGTTTATTGTAGACTTTCCATCCGGGCCATTTTGTCAAGTGCAAAGTGCCGCCGAAAAATGTGGCAGGGATGCGCGATCCTTGAATCAAAGGCATACGAGGCATACTAGGGGTCAAATGGGGGTCAAAGGCAAATAAACGGGAAAGTTGCTCCAGACATGGCGGCGCAAACGAATCGCCTCGGCGCAAGCAGTGGCGCGCCGATTAGTATCCGGAATCAACCGAAGAAATGACAGGTTCGAGGGGTGGCGTGCGAAGCGAGTTTCAGGCAGCAGTTTCAACTCGATGAAGAAAAGATTGGGAACGGCAAATTCTTGCCCTGTTGGCACCCGTCCTAATGGGTGACCCCTCTATGATTGCTGACCGCTCTATGACGATGTTGCGTCCTCTTTGTTTCCTCCCTGTTCCTCTCTGAACAGTTACGGCCAAGCAACCCGTCCAGCGCGCTGGTTAGCCGGAACAACTCTGTGCCAACAACATCTTCCGGAGCGCCGGATTGGGTTTTGGAGCGCTAGAAGCGAAATTGCTCCGGAATGGGCTGTTCTTCTCATGCACGGCCCGGTAAGGTCCTGCATCGTGAGCGGAATTCCGGCAAAACCGCTGTCATCCGCCGGCGAACCGGCCGCCGCGACGCCATCGGCTGTTGATCCGCTGCCTACTCGAGCGCCGCTCAACTCGCCGACACCCGACATCCCTCAAACATCATCTCTCAACTCTCAACCCCCACCGCAAATCCCCGATCACGAACTGATCCGTCGGATCGGCGGCGGGGCCTACGGCGAAGTGTGGCTTGCGCGCAACGTGCTCGGCGAACTCCGCGCCGTGAAGGTGATTTACCGGAGCAGGTTCAACGACGCCCGCCCGTTCGAGCGCGAGTTCGAAGGCATTCAACGGTTCGAGCCGATCTCCCGCTCGCATCCGAGCCAGCTCGCCATTCTGCACGTGGGCAAAAATGAAGCCGCGGGATGTTTTTACTACGTGATGGAACTGGCGGACGAAGCGAACGCGGAATGCGGAACGCGGAACGCGGAATCAATCGACAGCCCGGGATCTTCCATTCCGCACTCCGCATTCCGCGCTCCGCGTTCCTACACCCCTCACACCCTCCGCCACGACCTTGAACAACACACGCGCCTCCCCATTCCCGACTGCATCCAGATCGGTCTTTCGCTCACGACGGCGCTGGCTCATTTGCACGAGCACGGCCTCGTGCATCGCGACATCAAACCTTCCAACGTGATCTTCGTGAACGGCGTGCCCAAGCTCGGCGACATCGGCCTGGTGACGGAAGCGGGCGACACGCAATCGATCGTCGGCACCGAAGGCTACATTCCGCCCGAAGGCCCCGGCACGCCGCAAGCCGACATCTTCAGCCTGGGCAAAGTGCTCTACGAAATCAGCACCGGCCTGGACCGCCGCCGCTTCGCCGAACTGCCGGAAGATTTGCGGGACTGG
>JACXTT010010836.1_pt1 | contig 12246 bp, 9 predicted proteins | sample 9270951 | NCBI WGS metagenome assembly JACXTT01 (sample SAMN15532306, study PRJNA645909) | rock metagenome | isolation source: weathered quartz diorite | place: Puerto Rico | collected 2017-06-21 | reverse complement strand
TGCGAGCCCGTGTGCCCGGTCAAGGCGATCTTCGCGGAAGACGAGACGCCCGATCAGTGGAAGAACTTCATCGAGCTGAACAAGAAGTTCTTCAAGGACAATCCCGGAGTCAAGCCGGCGACGAAGTCCTAGCTGCCCACGTCCAACGGCAACGCGCCAGGCCCGCTGGGCATTTTCTTGAGTTCGGCGGGCCTGATTCATCTGAAAATCCGCTCGTTCGTGACTGGCATGCGGGTTGCCGGTCTGTCGCGTCATGAACTCCATGCCCGGACCGATTCCAACGGCTCCACCCTCGACGATCGGCTATCACGGCGCGGTCTCCGACTTCAAACGGCGGCTGATCGAGGCGACGCTTCACCAGTCGCGCGGCAATCGCACGCACGCGGCGCGCGCGCTGGGGCTGCAGCGGACGTACTTGCTGCGGCTCATCCGCGACCTCGGCGTGGCCGCGCCGCCGCCACCGCCCCGGCGGAGGCGCCCGGCCGCGTAGAAGTTGACCTTTGGCGACCCGCCCGGCAATCTGTGGGCCGCCATGCGTGACGTGTGGATCGCCGGCGCCGACATGACCCGCGTCGGCCGGCTTCCGGAGCGCTTGCAAGACTTGATGGCTGTCGCCACGCACGCGGCCCTCCGGAGCGCCGATCTCGACCGGCCCGATTCGATCGTCGTCGCCACCATGAACCCCGAGGAGTTCCTGGGCGACGGCAACTTCGCATCCAACGTCGCCACGCACATGGGCTTCGCGAACGTGCCGGTCGTGCGGGTCGAGACGGCGACCTCGTCGGGCGCGGCCGCCTTCTACGCCGGCTTCGCGCAGATCGCCTCGGGGCTGGCCGACACGGTCGTCGTGGTCGGCGGCGAGAAGATGACGCACCTGCCGACGCCGAAGGTGTCCGAGCTGATCGGGCGCTCGCTCGATCCCTACGAGCGCTCGTACGGCACCACGATGCCGGCGTTCGCGGCGCTCGTCACCCGCGCCCTGATGGCGCGGGGAGTCACCGAGCGAGAGATCGCGCAGGTCCCCGTGAAGAATCACGCGAACGGGGCGCGCAATCCGCTGGCGCACTTCCGCGACGCGATCACGCTAGAGATGGTCCTGGGCAGCCGCATGGTCGCCGACCCGCTGCGGCTCTTCCATTGCTGTCCGATCTCGGACGGCGCGGCCGCGGTCGTGCTGAGGGGCGAGCGCGCGAGCGTGCGCGTGGCTGGCGTGGGGCAGGGGACCGACGCCCTGGCCCTCCGGCACCGCGAGAGCCTCACGAGCTTCCGGGCCACCCAGGCGGCCGCGAGCGCCGCCTTCGCGATGGCCGGCTTCGGCCCGGAGCGCGTGGACATGGCCGAGATCCACGACGCGTTCGCCCCGTTCGAGCTCATCTCGCTCGAGGACGTCGGGCTCTTTCCGCCGGGGAAGGCCGGGGCGGCGACGCTCGACGGCGAAACCGCGCTCGAGGGCCGCCTGCCGATCAATCCGTCCGGCGGCCTCAAGGCGCGCGGCCATCCGCTGGCAGCGACGGGCATCGCGCAGATCGTCGAGTGCGTCTGGCAACTCACGGGGCGGGCGCCGACGCGGCAGGTGGGCTGCAGCGTCGCCCTGGCGCAATCGATCGGCGGCCCCGGCACCAACAACTGGGTCACCATCCTCGAATCGAGATGAGCCACCACGGGACCATGGAACTCAAAGCATGGAGAGAGCTGACTCGCCTCAGGGCTGAGCAGGCGCGCGGAGCCGTACGGGTTGTGCGGGCGTGCGGAGCCCCGCCGCACCTATCTCAGGCCACCCTCGGTCAAAGCCAGCCTCAAGGACCCCGCTACAACGGACCCCGCTACAAGTGATCGAGCATCTCGCCGCCTCGCGCTGCCCGCAGTGCCGGCTGGTCGCGGCGCCGCCCGCGCGCTGGTGCCCGCGCCACCCCGTCGAGATGACGCCGACCTCCGTGATGGGCGGCGGCGAGGTCGTCTCGTTCACGACCTTGCTCTCGCCGCCGGAGGGCTTCCGGTCGCCGCTGCACATCGCGCTGGTCGATCTGGTCGGCGGCGCGCGGCTCGTCTGCCACGGCGACAAGACCCAGGGGCTCAAGATCGGCTCGTGGGTGGCCATCGAGGCGGTCGGCAACATCTACTACTTCTCGCACCTCGGCGCCCTCGACCGCGCGAAGCTGTTCTGGCGGCGCGCCGGGCGCGCCGGCGAGCGCATGAGCGCGATCGCGCAGAGTCTCGCGAAGCGCGCCTGGAAAGGACGACTTCGTGGCGAAAGCTAGAGGACCGCTGGCCGGCGTTCGCGTGCTCGACCTGACCCGCGTTCTCGCGGGCCCCTTCTGCGCGATGATGCTCGGCGACATGGGCGCCGAGGTGATCAAGATCGAGGAGCCCGGCAAGGGCGACGACACGCGCAGCTGGCCGCCGTTCGTCGGCGGCGAATCGACCTACTTCATGTCCGTGAACCGCAGCAAGAAGAGCATCACGCTGAACCTGAAATCGCCGGACGCGTGCGACATCCTGAGAAAGCTGGTGCAGAAGAGCGACGTCCTGCTCGAGAACTTCCGTCCGGGCACGATGGACAAGCTCGGCTTCGGATACCGCGCCGTCGCGCGCCTGAACCCGCGCCTCGTGTATTGCTCGGTCTCGGGCTTCGGCGAGTCCGGGCCCGAGGCTCACCGCGCCGGCTACGACCTCGTGATCCAGGCCGAGTCGGGCGTGATGGACCTCACCGGCTTCGCGGACGGCCCGCCGGTGAAGGTCGGCAACTCGATCGGCGATCTCGTCGCCGGCATGTCGGCCGCCCACGGCGTGGTCCTGGCGCTCCTGGCCCGGACCCGCACGCGCCGTGGCCAGAAGGTCGAGATCTCCATGCTCGACGTGATGGCGGCGCTGCTCACCTATCAGGCCGGCATCTACTTCGGCACCGGGGCGCGCCCGACCCGCCGCGGCAACGCGCATCCTTCGATCGTGCCCTACGAGGTGTTCCGCGCCGCCGACGCGTTCGTCGTGCTGGGCGTCGCCAACAACTCGCTGTGGATCAAGTGCTGCGCCGCCCTGGGACGTCCCGAGCTCGCGACCGACCCGCGCTTCGACACCGAGGCCAAGCGCGTCCAGAGCCGCGAGACGCTCGTGCCGCTGCTGAACGAGATCCTCGGCACGCGGGCGGCCGCCGAATGGGTCAAGCAGTTCGAGGGCGCCGGCATTCCGGCCGGCCTCATCAAGTCGGTCGCCGAGGTCTGCGAGAGCGAGCATCTCAAGGCGCGCGGCATGATCGTGTCGCTGCCGCATCCCCGGGCCAAGAAGGTGACCGTGATGGGCGTGCCGGTGCGCCTGCACGCGACCCCCGGATCGGCCGTGACGCCGCCGCCCGTCATCGGCCAGCACACGGAGGCCGTCCTCAAGACGCTCGTCGGGCTCAAGAAGCCCGCCATCGCTCGCCTGCGCGCCCAGGGCGCGGTCTGACGGCCCGAGGGTGCCGGACTCGCTCGCGCCGCTCGCCCCGGTGACCCTCGAGGGGCGCTACCTCGTGCTGGAGCCGCTCGCCGAGCGGCACGCGCGCGATCTCTTCGAGGTGATGCAGGACGCGGAGGTGTGCCGCTACCTCTCGTGGACGCCGCCGAAGGCGCTCGACGAGACGCTCGCGCTCGTCCGCCAGGCCGAGGAGCTTATGGCCCGCCGCGAGTCGGTCGTCTTCGCGCAGATCTGGAAGGCGACGGGCCGCGCGATCGGCTCGACGCGCCTGCTCGACGTGCGGCCCGCCGACCGGCAGGTCGAGATCGGCGCGACGTTCCTCGGCCGGGACTACTGGCGCACTCCGGCCAACACCGAATCGAAGCTGTTGTTCCTGCGGTACTGCTTCGAGACGCTCGGCTGCGTGCGCGTCGCGCTCAAGACCGACGGGCGCAACGTCCGCTCGCAGGAGGCGATCGCGCGGCTGGGCGCGGTCCGCGAGGGCACGCTGCGCAAGCACATGAACGTGCGCGGCTATCAGCGCGACACGGTCTATTTCTCGATCCTGGACACCGAGTGGCCGGCGATCCGCGCCCGCCTCTCGGCGCGTTTGGATGCCTGACGCGCCGGCCCGGCGCGGGTCGCGATGTTGACACTGCCTCCGGGGCAGGCGCATGATCGAGGTCTGTCATGCGCCGACTGATCAAGATCTACGACACGACGCTCCGCGACGGCACGCAGGGCGAAGGCGTGTCGTTCTCGATGGAAGACAAGGTCCGCCTCGCGACCCGCCTCGACGCGCTGGGCATCCACTACATCGAGGGCGGATGGCCCGGCTCGAATCCGAAGGACCTTCGATTCTTTCGCCGCATGCAGGACGTCACGTTCAAGCACGCCAAGCTCGCCGCGTTCAGCATGACCCGCCGCGCCGGCGTCACGCCGGAGGCGGACGCGAACATGCAGGCGCTGCTCGACGCCGGCACGCCGGTGGCCACGATCGTCGGCAAGTCGTGGGACTTCCACGTGACCGAGGCGCTCGGCACGACGCTCGCCGAGAATCTCGCGATGATCGGCGACACGATCGCGTTCCTCCGGCCGCGCATGGACGAGGTGCTCTTCGACGCCGAGCATTTCTTCGACGGCTTCCGCGCCAACCGCGACTACGCGCTGGCGACCCTGCGGGCCGCCGAGAGCGCGGGCGCCCACTGGCTCATCCTCTGCGACACCAACGGCGGCACCCTGCCGGCGGAGCTGGTGGCGATGATCGCCGAGGTAAAGAAGCACGTGCGGACGCCCCTCGGCATCCACGTGCACAACGACGCGGAGTGCGCCGTGGCCAACTCGCTGGCCGCCGTCACCGAAGGCGTCGGGCAGGTCCAGGGCACGCTCAACGGCTTCGGCGAGCGCTGCGGCAACGCGAACCTGGTCTCGATCATCCCGAGCCTGATCTTGAAGATGGGGCTCGACTGCATTCCCGAGCCCAATCTGCGCGAGCTCCGCGACGTCTCGCGCTTCGCGTCCGAGCTGGCCAACCGCAAGCCGTGGTCCTCGCAGCCGTACGTGGGCGACTCGGCGTTCGCGCACAAGGGCGGGATGCACGTCTCGGCGGTCCAGAAGCACCCGGAGACCTACGAGCACATCGACCCCGCCGCGGTGGGCAACCGGCGGCGTGTGCTGGTCTCGGAGCTGGCCGGCAGGTCGAACATCCTGTGGAAGGCGCGCGAGTACGGCATCGACCTCGATCACGACACCCCGGATTCGCGGCGGATCCTCGACCAGCTCAAGGCGCTCGAAGACCAGGGATTCCAGTTCGAGGGCGCCGAGGCGTCGTTCGAGCTCCTGATGGAGCGTGCGCTCGGCCGCCACCGGCCCTACTTCGTGCTCGAGGCGTACCGGGTGATCGTCGAGGAGCAGAACACGGACCAGGAGCCGGTCGCCGAGGCCACCGTCCGGGTGCGCGTGAAGGGCATCCTCGAGCACACCGCCGCGTCGGGCAACGGCCCGGTCGACGCGCTGGACCAGGCGCTCAGAAAGGCCCTCGAGGAATTCTATCCGAACCTCAAGACCATGAAGCTTCTCGACTACAAGGTGCGCATCCTGGACGAGTCCAAGGGCACCGCGGCCAAGACTCGTGTCCTGATCACCTCGGGTGACAGCGACGAGACGTGGGGTACCGTGGGCGTCGCCGACAACATCATCGAGGCGTCGTGGCAGGCCCTCGTCGACTCGGTCGAGTACAAGCTTCGACGCGACGGTTCCGCCCGCAGGTAGGCCCGGCCAGAAACTGGCCGATTTTCCCGTTCTGCTCCGATTACGAACTGCCTGGATCGAGAGTGATCTGCGTGGTCAATTCCGTACCACTCGGCATCACGGCTCACGGTCGTAAGTATGTTTAAAACATAGTAAAACGACCGGCCATGTCACTCGGTATCGGATTTGCTGTTTCCGGTACGGCAGGAGGGTTCAGACATGTCGGTCAATGGAACGGCGGTCAATGAGTCGGTCAACGGCAGTGCTTCTCGCACGTGGCACCAGCCGCGTGGCGTGGGCCGCCCATCGACGGTGGCTCCGTTCGCACCTCAGATCGAGGCATGGCTGCGTGAGGCGCCCACGATGTCCGGCGCAGAAGTGCTCCGGCGCGCGCGTGAGGTTGGGTATCGTGGCGGCAAGAGCGCGCTCTACGAGCTGGTCCGGCGCCTTCGCATGCCCGTCGCCGCGAGCCTGACGGTCGTCCCGTCGAACGCTAGCCGCTAGGCCTTCGGCGGCTCCCGAGCTCGCGCCGAGGATTTTGGCCGGCGGCGCTCCGCCGGCCCGCGGTCTGACGTTTCCGGAAGGCCGCGTCGTTTAACGGGATTCCGCGCGGGAATCCCCCTTGACAGCCCCTGGTTCTCAGCCTAGAGTTCGCCCACTTTTCGAGTGTGGCTCCACGCGAGTGGAGTGGGAGTGGGCCGGCCCATCAATCCTCCTTCTCGAAGCGTCGTCGATCGCGAGGAGTCGACCTCCGACGGAGCCCTCTGGCGAGAATTCGCGGAGGCCGCAACCCCCGAGGCCTTTCACCGCGGCTGGCTGGCGATCCAGTGCCGAATGATCCAGGGCGTCGGCGTTGGGGTCGTCTTCGCCGCCTCGTCGCCCGGCGCCCGCTTTGCGCCGACCGCCTCCTGGCCGGCCGGGCACCGCGCCCCCGCTCATCTCGCTGAAGCCGCCGAGCGCGCGGTCGCCGAGCGTCGCGGGGTTGTCCTCAAGCGCGACGCCGGGGACACCGCCGGATCGGACCGAGATCGCTACGACATCGCGTATCCCATCCAGGCCAAGGGCGAGGTCTATGGGGTCGTGGCGCTGGACCTCGCGCCGCGCGCCGAGGGCGATCTCGAGGCGGTGCTTCGCCAGCTTCAGTGGGGCGCCGGATGGCTCGAGCTCCTTGCACAGCGCCAGGGCGAGCGCCAGGAGCCCACGGGCGCCGAGGCGGCGCGCCAGCGGCTTCAGATCGTGCTCGACCTCCTCACGCAGGCCTCCGGCCACGAGCGCTTCTACGGCGCGGCGTCGGCCTTCGTCACCGCGCTGGCGACGCGGCTTCACTGCGAGCGGGTGAGCCTGGGATTCGTCGCCGGGGGGCGCGTGCGTGTCCGGGCGGTCTCGCACAGCGCGCACTTCGGCAAGCAGACCAACCTGGTTCGCGCGATCGGCGCCGCGATGGACGAGGCGATCGACCAGCAAGGCACCGTGCTCTACCCGCCGCGGCCAGGCCGCGAGGCGCGGGTGGTCCGCGCGCACGCGGAGCTCGCGCGGCAGGATTCCGGCGCGATCTGCACGATCCCGCTGATCGAGGGCCGGCGGTTCGTGGGCGCGATGACGCTCGAGCGGCCGGCCGAGCGGCCGTTCGATCAGATGACGGTCGAGCTGTGCGAGGTGGTCGCGGCGGTCGCCGGGCCCGTGCTCGAGGTGCAGCGCCGTGACGATCGCTGGCTTGCCGTCAAGGCGGTCGACACGGGATGGCACCATCTGAAAGACCTGGTCGGCCCCGGCCGCGCCGGGTTGAAGCTCGGAGTCGGGGCGCTCGCGGCGGTCGTGCTCCTGCTCGCGCTCGCGCGCGGCGAATACCGCGTATCCGCGCGCACCGTGATGGAAGCGCGGACCCGTATCGCCGCGGTCGCCCCCTTCGCCGGCTACATCAGGGAGGCGCCGGCCCGCGCCGGTGATCTGGTTCGGCAGAACCAGCTACTGGCCGTGCTCGACGACCGCGAGATGAGGCTCGAGCGGCTCAAGTGGCTGAGCCAGGCCGAGCAGCTGGTCAGGCAGCGCGACCAGGCGATGGCCAAGCGCGATGCCGCCGCGGTGCAGATTTTCGGCGCGCAGGTCGATCAGGCGCGCGCGCAGGTCGCGCTGCTCGACGACCAGCTCTCGCGGACGCGGGTGCTGGCGCCGTTCGACGGCAGCGTCGTCATCGGCGACCTGAGCCAGTCGATCGGCGCGCCCGTCGAGCGGGGCCAGGTGCTGTTCGAGGTGGCGCCGCTGGCCGACTACCGGGTCGTGCTGCAGGTCGGCGAGCGCGACGTCACCGACGTCGTCGTCGGCCAGCGCGGCGAGCTCCTCCTGACGGCGTGGCCCGCCGACGCGGTGCCGTTCACCGTGGAGACCGTCACGCCGGTCTCGACGGCGCGCGAGGGCCACAACTACTTCCGGGTCGAGGGGCGGCTCGAGCGGACGCCGGAGCGGCTGCGGCCGGGCATGGAAGGCGTCGGCAAGATCGCGGTCGGGCGCCGCTCGTTCGTGTGGATCTGGACGCGGCAGGCGATCGACTGGGTCCGTCTCAAGATGTGGGCCTGGTCGCCCTGAGCCGCTCGTGACGCAACCGTTCTTCAGCGACGCCTGGTATCGAGTCGCGCACCTCACGCCGCGGCTGCGCGGCCAGGCGACGATCCACCGGCATCAGTATCGGGGGCAGACGTGGTACGTGGTCGAGGATCGGGCCAGCCAGCGCTTCCTGCGCTGCTCGCGTGAAGCGCACCTGCTGATCGGGCTCATGGACGGACGCCGCACGGTCCAGGAGCTCTGGCAGATCGTCGGCGAGCGCCTCGGCGAGCGGGCGCCCACGCAGGACGAAGTCATCCAGGTCCTGAGCCAGCTGCACGCGAGCGACGTGCTCCAGTGCGACGTGTCTCCCGACGCGGCCGAGCTCTTGCAGCGGTACGAGCGGCAGCAGCAGCGCCAGCGGCTGGCTCGCGTGACCGGCCTGTTCTCCTGGCGGTTTCCGCTGCTCGACCCCGAGCGATTCCTGACGGCGACGGCCCCGTTCGTGAGGCCCCTTTTCGGCTGGGGCGGCGCGCTCACGTGGCTCGCGGTCGTCGTGCCGGCGGTCGTCCTGGCCGCGGTCTACTGGGGCGATCTCACGCGCGACATCGTCGATCGGCTCTTCTCCGCGCAGACCCTGATCGCGGTGTGGCTCCTGTTCCCGTTGATCAAGGCGCTGCACGAGCTCGGGCACGCCTTCGCCACGAAGACGTTCGGCGGCGAGGTGCACGACATGGGCGTCATGCTCCTCGTCTTCACGCCCGTCCCGTACGTCGACGCCTCGTCCGCGTCCGGGTTCGACAACAAGTGGCGCCGCGCCCTGGTCGGCGCCTCCGGCATGATCGTGGAGCTCTTCGTGGCGGCGCTGGCGCTCTACCTGTGGCTCGCGGTCGAGCCGGGCCTCGCCAGCGCGATCGCCTACAACACGGTCCTGATCGCGGGTGTCACGACCTTGCTGTTCAACGCCAACCCGCTGCTTCGATACGACGGCTACTACATTCTCGCCGACGTCCTGGAGATTCCCAATCTGCGGCGCCGGACGGACGCCTACCTCGGCTATCTCTGCGAGCGCCATCTGTTCGGCCGACGCGAGGCCACGCCGCCCGTCGCCACGCCGGGCGAGTGCCTGTGGTTCGTCGCGTACGGAGTGGCCTCGTTCCTGTACCGCATCCTGGTCGTCCTGGCGATCCTCGTGTTCATCGCGGATCGCTACTTCTGGCTCGCGGTGTTCTTCCTCGCCGTGACCGGCGTCGCCTGGCTCGGCGCGCCGCTGGCGAAGGGCATCCGGTTCATCGCCACGAGCCCGCGACTGCGCAAGCACCGCCCGCGCGCGCTGGCCGTCAGCGCGGGCGGCCTGGCCGCGGTGGTGCTCGTGCTGGGTGTCCTGCCGATGCCCTACCGGAGCGTGATCGAGGGCGTGGTGTGGATCCCGGAGGAGTCGATCGTCAGGGCGGCGACCGAGGGCTTCATCGAGGCGATCGTCGCCACGCCCGGCGCGCGGGTCGCCCGCGGCGACGTCCTCGTGCGGCTGCGCGACCCGGAGATCACCACGCGGGCCGCGGTGCTCGGCGCGCGCGTCCGCGAGCTGCAGGCGCGGTACGACGCCGAGAAGCCGGTGGACCAGGTGAAGGCGGCGATCGCGCTGGAAGAGCTCACGTTCGCGCGCGAGGACCTGGCCCGGGCCGCCCAGCGGGCCGCGGAGCTGACGATCGTGAGCGGCACGAGCGGCACCTTCGTCGTGCCGACGCCCGAGAGCTTGCCCGGCCGCTTCGTGAAGCAAGGCGAGCGGCTCGCGTACGTGGTCGAGCTCGGCACGCTCACGATCCGCACCGTCGTTCCGCAGAGCGCGATCGACCTGGTGCGCTTCCACACCCGGGGCGTCGACGTCCGACTCGCCGAGCGTCTGACCGACGTGGCGCCGGGCGCGATCCGCCGCCTGGTGCCCGGGGCGACCGAGCAGCTGCCGACGACGGCCCTCGGCAGCGAGGGCGGCGGCCAGATCCTCGTCGATCCGCGTGACCCGAAGGGCGTCACCGCGATCCAGAAGGTGTTCCAGGTCGACGTCGAGCTCGCCGCCTCGGCCGGCCGGCTCAACGTCGGCGGGCGCGCCCACGTCCGGTTCGATCACGGCTGGCAGCCGCTCGCCGTGCAATGGTACCTGTCCCTGCGGCAGCTCTTCCTCGCGCGTTTCAATGTCTAGCCTCTCGCTGCCGGCCGAAGCGCTGATCGGCGCCTACCCCGAGCGCGCCGAGGATTCGCCGGGTGCCCTGGACCGGCTCGCCGCACGCGCGCTGGCGCCGCTGCTCCGCCGGCGCGTCGCGCACCGGCGCTGGATGGAGTTCCCGGCGCTGGTCGCTCACCACGGCCGCGAGGTCATGCGGCTGAGCGACGCCGAGATCCTGGCGGCGGGGCGCGCGGTCGGGGCCGAGCTCCGGCTCGGCGGCTACGCCGAGGACCTCGTGGCGCGCTCGTTCGCGCTGGTCCGCGAGGTGGCGGGCCGAACGCTCGGGCAGCGGCACTTCAACGTTCAGCTGATCGGCGGGCGGGTCATGCTCGACGGCATGATCGCCGAGATGGAGACGGGCGAGGGCAAGACCCTGACGGCCACGCTCGCGGCCGGCACCGCCGCGCTCGCCGGCCTCCCGGTGCACGTGATCACCGTCAACGACTATCTCGCGCGCCGCGACGCCGAGTGGATGGGCCCGATCTACCAGGGGCTCGGTCTCACGGTCGGCGTGGTGACCCACGGCATGGAGCATCGGGCGCGGCGGGCCGCCTACGAGTGCGACGTCACCTACGTCACGAACAAAGAGGTGACGTTCGACTACCTCCGCGACCGGATCGCCATCGGGCCTCGGACGAGCCGGACTCTTTTGAAGCTCGAGCGGCTGGCCGGCGACGACACGCGGCTCGGCAAGATGGTGCTGCGGGGCCTCAACTACGCGATCGTCGACGAGGCCGACAGCGTGCTCGTCGACGAGGCGCGCACGCCGCTCATCATCTCGTCGGGCGGCGGCGCTCAGGCGTCCGACGAGCGCCGCGCCTACACGGCGGCGCTGGCGGCAGCCGGCCGCCTGGTCGCCGGCCGCGACTTCCTCGTCGATCCGCGGGATCGCGCGGTCCAGCTGACCGAGGTCGGCGGCACCGAGCTGGGCCAGCTCACTCAGGGCCTCGGCGGCGTCTGGACCTCGCGCCGGCGCCGCGAGGAGCTGATCCGGCAGGCGCTCACCGCGCTCCATCTCTACCAGCGCGACCGCCACTACGTCGTGCGCGACACGAAGGTGCACGTCATCGACGAGTTCACCGGCCGGCTCATGTCCGATCGGTCGTGGGAGCACGGGCTCCATCAGCTGCTCGAGGTCAAGGAGCAATGCCCGATCACCGCCCGGCACGAGCCGCTCGCGCGCATCAGCTATCAGCGATTCTTCCGGCGCTATCTGCGGCTCGGCGGCATGACGGGAACCGCGCGCGAGACAGCCGGCGAGCTCTGGTCCGTCTATCGGCTGGGGGTCGTGCCGGTCTCGACGAATCGGCGACTGCAGCGGCGCGGCGCTCCCGACCGCGTGTATCCGACCGCCGAGGCGAAATGGCGGGCCCTGGTGGAGCGGATCGCCGAGCTGCACCGAGCCGAGCGGCCCATCCTCGTCGGCACGCGCTCCGTCGCGGCCTCGGAGCATCTCAGCGCGCTGCTGGCCGCCGAAGAGCTTCCGCATCGCGTCCTGAACGCCCGGCAGGACAAGGAGGAAGCGGACATCGTGGCCCGCGCGGGCGAGCTCGGGCGGATCACGGTGGCGACCAACATGGCCGGCCGCGGGACCGACATCCGGCTGGCGCCCGGCGTCGCCGAGCGCGGGGGGCTACACGTGCTCGCGACCGAGCGTCACGAGGCCGGGCGGATCGACCGGCAGCTCGCCGGGCGCTGCGGGCGCCAGGGCGATCCGGGCTCCCACGAGGCGTTCGTGTCGCTCGAGGACGAGATCGTCGCGGTCCACGCGAGCTGGCTCGACCGCCGGCTGGCGCGCCTCGCGA
>JACXTT010010835.1_pt1 | contig 12248 bp, 8 predicted proteins | sample 9270951 | NCBI WGS metagenome assembly JACXTT01 (sample SAMN15532306, study PRJNA645909) | rock metagenome | isolation source: weathered quartz diorite | place: Puerto Rico | collected 2017-06-21 | reverse complement strand
GAGGCTATCCCGACTCCGTCTCACGCTATCGCGACCATGTGATCACACAGATCGCGACCGGCATGTTCGGCGTCCGGGAAGAGACGATCCTGTGGGCGCCGATCGTGGAGTTCAAGTACGCGCAGGGCGCGAAGCCCGGGCTGGGCGGACACCTCCTCGGAGACAAGGCGACCATGGCGGTCGCCAAGATGCGCGAAAGCGTGCCCTGGGTTTCGCTCTTTTCCCCCTTTCCGTTCCACAGCGTTTACTCGGTCGAAGATCACCGCAAGCATGTCGATTGGATCAAGGCCATGCACCCCGAGGCGCTCGTCTCGGTCAAGGTCTCCACGCCTACGGACGTGGACATGGTGGCGGTGGGAAGCTACTACGCCGGTGCGCACATCCTGCACATCGACGGAAGCTACGGAGGCACCGGCGCCGCTCCCGAGATCGCGAAGAAGAACATCTCCATGCCTATCGAGCTTGCCATCCCACGCGTCCACGGATTCCTTCAGCGCGAGGGAATCCGGGACGAGGTCGTGCTCATGGCGAGCGGCGGAATCCGCACCGCGCATGACGTGGCCAAGGCGATTGCCCTGGGCGCGGACGGCTGCGTGCTTGGGACATCGGAGCTCGTGGCGCTGGGATGCACGCGCTGCAGCAACTGCGAGCGTGGCCGCGGTTGTCCGTTCGGATTGACCACGACCGATCCCGAACTGTCCCGGCTCGTGGATCCGGAATGGGGCTCCGAACGAGTGGGCCGCCTCTACGAATCCTTCCAGTGGGAGATCCGTCGCACTCTCCGTGACCTTGGTCTTCGGAGCGTGCGTGAGCTGCGCGGACGGACCGATCTTCTCATCTATCGCGGGAACGAGGGTCGCACGTGACCTTCCATAGGAAAGAAGAAGCGGAGGGCGGGTGCGGCGTCATCGGAATCGCCTCGAGCGTGCCGGTGGCCGGGAGGCACCTGCTCCAGGCGCTGCGCCAGATGCGGAACCGGGGAAACGGCAAGGGCGGGGGCATTGCCGCAGCGGGTCTTCGCCCTGACTCCTTCGGTGTGACTCCGAAGACCTTGTCGGAGGACTACCTCCTCGCCATCGCGTACCTCGACCCCGCCGCGCGCGCCGAAGCGGAGCGCGAGTTCGTAGAGCCGACCTTCGTCGTGGATCAGAAAGCTGAATTCCGACCCGACCCCGGCGCCAAGGAGCGGCTCGCCCTGGATGTTCCTCCTCCCGAAGCGGCCTGCTATTTCGTGCGCGTCCGTCCGGAGGTCGTCGATGAGTTCATGAAGCGCCACAGCGTCCGCGACAGGGACGCGGCCGAAGACGAGATCGTCTATCAGAACAGCTACCGCCTGAATCGCGCTCTGTACGCATCGGCGGGCGAGAAGCGCGCGTTCGTGCTCTCGCACGCCAAGGATCTCCTCGTCCTCAAGATGGTGGGGTTTGGCGACGACGTCATCCTCGCCTATGGCCTCGAAGGATTCGAGGCGCACGTCTGGATCGGACATCATCGATATCCGACGAAGGGGAGGGTATGGCATCCGGGAGGAGCCCATCCGTTCATCGGCATGCACGAGGCGCTGGTCCACAACGGGGATTTCGCGAATTACGCGTCGATCTGCGCCTATCTGGCACAACGAGACATCCACCCCCTCTATCTCACCGACACCGAGGTCGCGGTCCTGGTCTTCGATTTCCTCCATCGCACGTGCGGGTACCCACTCGAATACGTCATCGAGGCCATGGCGCCGACGACGGAACGCGACTTCGCGCTCCTCTCCGAGGAGCGGAAGCGGATCTATCGCATGCTTCAGACCGTCCACATCCACGGCTCTCCGGACGGTCCCTGGTTCTTTCTCGTCGCCCAATCCGACCCGCGGGCGCGCGAGCGGCGTCTGATCGGAATCACGGACACCTCGATGCTCCGACCTCAGGTGTTCGCGCTCCAGCGCGGAAGCGAGGGCATCGGCTTCGCCGCATCGGAGAAGCAGGCCATCGATGCCGCGCTCGAGAGTCTCGCGGCAGAGGATCCACGTTTCTGGTCCCGCGCGGATCTTTACTGGAACGCCCGGGGCGGAAGCCATACCGACGGGGGTGCTTTTTCGTTCACCGTGCAGCTCAACGGCGGCGGCAAGTGCGGATTCACCTGCGAGGACAAGTTCGGGAAGCGGATCGAGCCGGACGCCTCGAAGCAGCCGTGGACGACGGGGGAGAGGAGCGCGGGGACGGAACGGTTCGAGGATCTCTCCCCGGGCACCGCGTTCGACGCGATTCGAGAGAGGCTTCCTTCCTGGAGCTACGGCGAGCTGGAAGGGGCGCTCGACCGAGTCGTGCGTGCCGCGTCGGATGATGCGGGCCGGACCCGGGCCTTCGAGGTGCTCACGCTGCTCCTGGACCGCCGGATCCCCACGGGCTCCGCGAAGCGCAGCGCGGTGCTTGCCTGCGTGGATCGCGCGCTGGGACGGGTAGTGGATGCGGTGAAGCGTGACCCCACCCCGCTCCATGCATGGCTCGCCCATGGTGGCCGGGCGCCCGAGGCCCGGGGAGACGGCGAAAGCATCATCGTGGACGCGTCCGAGTATCCTCCCGAGGGACCCGAGTCGCTCGCGCGCGAGGTCGTGCACCTTGACCGGAGGGGCTTCCGGAAGATCATTCTCGCCCGGGTTCGCGGCCACCGTTTCATCGGCTGCGGCTTGGGGTCCGACACCGAGAAGCTTCGGATCGACGTGTACGGCTCGCCGGGGGATTACCTTGGCTCCGGGCTCGACGGCGCTTCGATCCTGGTGCACGGCTCCGGGCAGGATCAGCTCGCGCAGATTCTCAAGAAAGGACTGCTCGTGGTCCACGGGGACGTGGGCCAGACGTTTCTCTACGGTGGAAAGGGAGGGCGCGCGTTTATTCTTGGGAATGCCGCAGGACGGCCGCTCATCAACGCGGTCGGCCGGCCGCGGGTGGTGATCAATGGAACGTGCCTCGATTACCTGGCGGAGTCCTTCATGGCAGGGGATCCCCTGAACGGAGGGGGTTTCGTGATTCTGAACGGAGTGTTCTTCGACGAGGACGGCTCCCTGCAAGATATGGAAACTGCCTATCCCGGAGGGAATCTGTTCTCGCTCGCCTCGGGAGGCGCGATCTACATCCGGGATCCCCGGGGCCGGCTCAGCGAGGATCAGCTGAACGGAGGCGAGTTCGCGCCTCTGGCCTCCGAGGACTGGAACCTGATCCGGCCTTATCTGGAGGAGAACGAGCGGTTCTTCGGAATCCGTGTCGAGAATCTCCTTTCCGGGGCAAACGGTCCTCAGGAGCCGGGGCGCGTCTATCGCAAGATCCGGCCCGCGGGCCACACCGCGCTGCTTCCTGAAGAGGCCTGGGTGCGCCGCGAGTGAGAAAGGCTCTCGCCCGGGGCTGGTGGCGGGCAGGCATCTGTGGTAAATTGTTACAATGTTACCAATCCGCTGGCTCCAGGTTTCCCTGAGCTTCGTGCTCGGGCAAGCGGCGCTCTCCCTTCTCCTCCGCGTGTGGCATGAGCGCCCTCACGGCCTGCACCCCGCCGTGGCGGGAACCCTGGCCGCCGTGGAGCTCCTCGCCGCCGCGCTCTTCCTGATCCCCCGAACGCTGCGCTGGGGGGGCCGCCTCCTCTGGGGTGCGCTCGCCGCGGCCTCGGTTCTCCACCTCCATACAGGGCAGGTGCCTCCGCCCGTGTTTCTCGTGTGCGCTGCGGGCATCTGGGTCGTGCTGGACGGCGCGCGCAGCTCGGGGCAAGCGCGCGCGTGAGGCGCCGTTCGCGCCGCGTCGTGGTTCGCGTTCAGACCGGCGTTCGCATGGAAAAGCGGGTCCTGCTCGTGCTGAAGGCCCTCGCCGGCACCCTGGACCTTTCCCTGGGAGATCTTCTCGAAGGCATCGTGCTCCACGCGTTCGAGGGGAAGACGCCGTTCGGCAAGGAATCTCTGGCGAAAATCCGGGCGCTCGAGAAGGTCTACGGTCTGGATCTCACGTCTGGCGACAGCCACCGTCTCGTGGATCGATCGAAGAGAGCCCCCAAATCGGGATGACGCCCCGTCAGCACGTCAAATGCTGATGCCGCACGCATGGCAAGTTTCCTTCTGATTCCCGGCGCGGGCGGCGTCGCCTGGTACTGGCATCGCGTGGTGCCCCTCCTCATGGGAGCGGGGCACGAGGCGGTCGCGGTCGACCTGCCCGGGGATGACGAGCAGGCCGGATTGTCGGAATATACGGATCGTGTGGTCCGGGCCATCGGAGCGCGCCGGGATGTCGTCCTGGTCGCGCAATCCCTCGGAGGGTTCACCGCGCCCCTGGTGTGCGAGCGGGTTCCGGTGAGCATGCTGGTATTCGTGAACGCGATGATCCCCGTTCCCGAGGAGACGGCCGGGGATTGGTGGGCGAACACGGGCGCGGTGGCGTCGCGCACGGAGGCGGCCCTTCGCGGCGGGTACAGCACGACGTTCGACATCCCCACCTATTTCCTGCACGACGTCCCACCCGAGATCGTGAAGCTTGGGGAGCGAGAGCAGCGCCCCGAAGCGGACATCGTGTTCCGCGAGCTCTGTCGCTTCAAGGCATGGCCCGAGGTTCCGATTCACGCGATCGCCGGCGGCGACGACCGGTTCTTTCCGCTCGAGTTCCAGCAACGCGTCGCGCGTGAGCGGCTCGCTCTCGAGGTCGACGTGGTCTCCGGCGGCCATCTCATCGCGCTTTCGAATCCGCGCAGCCTCGTGGATCGGCTCCTCAGCTACTTGAGAGTCGCGGCGTGAGGCGTTTGGCGCTCCTGTCGGTCGCGCTGCTTCTCGGTCTCGCCGCCTGCTCGGCCACCCCGAAGAAGGAGATCGCGCTCGGTCCGCCCGAGGCGTTCCACTGGGCGGAGCAGCCCATCTCCTTCTCGCCCCCTCCCACATCCTGGCGCCGCGAGGGATACAACCAGGGCGGGCTCCTGGGCGTGAGGTTCATCAAGACCGGGTCCGTAGGGGAGGGGATCACGCTCGCCGTTTACTACCTTCTCAGCGACCGCGATCGCCGCGCGGAGCTGCAGGAGCTCCTCGACCGCTTCGATTCCATGAGCGACCGCGAGCTCAGGCGCGCGCTCGAGCTTGCGCCGTCACGAACGGACGCGCCGTTCTCCCCGCTGGAGGTCCAGGTCGCCACCGCGGTCAACCAAGCGGTCAGCCGGGCATCGCTGGCACAAATCCAAGGCGACCGGGCGACCGCGAAATCGGAGATCCGCGACGCGCTCGAGAAGGCGAGGCGGCTGCGCTTCACGCTCGCGGACGCCATCGATAGCGTCGTGTTCCGGCCCGAACGGCATTCCGAGCCGGACCGTTTCCGGGTCACGTCGCGACGCGACACCACTGTGTCGGGGGTCGAGGCGGTGATGGTGAGCTACGAGTTCCAGAGCCTGGAGCGCGTCTACCAGGGGCGCGAATACTACTTCAGGCAGGACAACCACCTCTTCACCGCGCGCTACATCGGATTGAAGGAGAACCTCGGGCTGTTCGATCGCGTGGTATCCACGGTGACCTTCCCGCCTCGAACGGCCGCCGCGGCGCCGTGAGCGAACCCGAAGCGCGGATCGCTCGTGCACCTGGCACTGCGGAGACGAACATGGGCGCGCAGTCTAACGCGCGCTGTCGTCGGTAACGCCGCGTTTTCCCGAAAGAGGAGCACGCGCCGGAAGTCGCTTGAGCCTGCACACCGGTGGTAGTAGCGTGCAGGAGTCTCGAAACACGGCTCTCGGCTCTCGTCACTCCGGAGTGTCCCCGCTTGCCGTCATCGTTCGGCCGCGGCCGCTGGAATTTCCGCCTCATCGGGTCCAGGTTCCGACGCGCGCGGGTCATGAGCCGGGGGTTCGCTCTCGGGATGGTGTCGCTCGCGACGGCGTGCGCCACGACCCGGACCCCCACGCTGAGCTACCGCGTCGCAAGCATCCCTGCGGATCCACGCCAGCTCGCCGTCACGCTCCGGATCGAGGGCGTTCCCCGAGATTCTCTCGTCCTCCGTGGCTACGCATCGAGTCAATTCCTCAGGGTTTCCGATCCCGAAGCCTTGGGCCCGGGCGGCCAGCCCCTCACGGTCGTCGCAGCCGTGGATACCGCGACCGTCGAGGATCAGGTGATCGATATCCCTCGCCTCACGTTTCGCGGCCCTTTGCCCTCGAGCCTGGAGCTCCGCTACCGGGTCGAGCCCGGGAAGCGCGAAGGGGACAGCCATATGGGATTCACGGGCCGCTGCTACGGCTACGCGGATAGCGGGTTCGCGATGGTGACGGGACGCGAGCTCTTTCTTCTGCCCGCGGGGATCGAGGCGGACGCGATCCGGCACATCGACGTCCGATTCTCGCTTCCCCTCGGATGGCGGGCGATCACGCCCTGGGCATGCGAGGGAGACCGCTGGATTCCGGGCATTCGCGGGAGGTACGTCGCGGAGCACCTGATCTCTGCCGCGATCGGGCTGGGCCGTTTCCATGAGCGCCCGATGCGGCTCGGGGACACTCGCTTCGTCATGGCCTTCGAGTCGAGAATTCCCAAGGATCAGGAGGAGCAGGCCGTCCAGCGCCTCACCCGCGTGACGCGGTACGTCCATGACCTCTTCGGGCGCGACCTCGGTCCCAGCTACGTGACGATCGTCGCGCCCGAAGCTTCCACCGGGGATCAGATTTCGGGCGAGGGGTGGGCGACGGGGCAGGGACAGACGCTCGCGCCCCTCACGGGAAATCGCCTTCACGATTTCTCGGAGCAGCTGATCGCAGCGTACACGCGACACGCCCCTTACCGGACGGAGATTCGATCTCCCGCGGAGTTCTGGCTCGTGGACGGCATCACGGAGCTCTATTCCTGGCGTGCGGTGGCGGCGGCCGGCCTCAACGACGAGGCGGATCTGGAGCGGACGTTCGCGGCAAATTACGTCACGGCCTTCCCGAGCGAGGGGATCGAGCGCGATCTGGAAAAGCTCTACGCGACCCCGGGCAGCGCGCGGCTCGAGCGCGAAACCTTGGCGCCGTTCGTCCTCCTCCATCTCGACCGCGACCTTCGCGCGCGCCGCCCGGGAGCCGAAGGCCTCGATCCCATCGTCGCGCGACTTTTCCGCGGAAAGACCGCGCCTTCGCTCTGGTCCACGCTCCCCGATCGGCGCGAAGGCTGGTCGGGTTTCCGGGCGTCCTTCGCTCGCGGGACCGTTCTCGCGGACGTGAGCCCCTATTTCGAGATGGCGAGCACGCATCCCGCGCCGGAGCCGCCTCGCAGTCGGGAGGTCCGCCACCTCACGCTTGCGTACACCGGCGACAGTTTTGGATTTCTCGAGAACTGCGGCTGCAAAGTGAATCAATCGGGTGGAGTGGCGCGCCGCGCGACGGTGCTCCGTGAGCTGCGCCGGAAGGATCCGGATCTCCTCCTCCTCGACGCGGGGAACGCCTTCATCAAGCCCGAGAAGCAGGACGAGCCGGACTATTTTTCGCGGGAGGAGCAGGGGATCTACCTTCGCACGATGGACATCATGGGGTATAAGGCGGCCGCCATCGCGACAACCGAGCTTTCCTACGGACTCGAACATTTCCGCGCGATGACCCACGGCATGCGGACTCCCTTCCTCGCGGCGAACATTCTCGTGGACGGCCGCCCGATCGCGGCGGCTTCGTTTCCGTTGCAAGCCGGAGGCGTCAGGATCGCGGTGATCGGAATGTTCGATCCGCCGCGAGGAGGCGCGGCCGAGGCCTCGTTCGAGGCGCACACGTCCCAGCTCACCATCGAGGATCCCGTCGAGACGCTGCGCCGCGACCTGCCCGATCTTCGCCGGCAGGCGGATCTGGTGATTGCGATGGGACGGATCGCGCCGGCCACGATCCGTCGTCTGGTCGAGGCTTGCCCCGACCTCGATGTCGTTCTCTCCGCGGACAGCGACGCCCCCACGATCCAGAGAACCGGAGCGACCACCTCCGAGCTTCGTAAAGAGGATCCGCCTGGATTTCTGGGCAGGACGCTCGTGCTCTACACACCCCTCCGGAACTACGGGCTCTGCACCTCGCGGCTTGGTTTGGATCGGGACCGCCGCATCACCTCGGCCGGGGTCGAGAATCACTGGCTGACCCAGGACGTGCGCGACGATCCCGCCGTCCGAGGACAGCTCGACCGCTTCTACGACGAGGTGGGAAAAACGCAGGCGGCTCAGGCGAGCGTGAAGCCGCTCTTCGGGAGCGATCCGATCCGGCTCCGGGGGCATTACGTCGGCGCAAGCCGGTGTCGCGATTGCCATCAACCAGAGTATGCCCAGTGGAAAACCACGAGGCACGCCGCGGCGTACAAGACGCTCCTGGACGCGCACCGGCATTATCAGCCCCGGTGCGTCTCCTGCCACGTCGTAGGGTACGGCACCCCCCACGGGTATCGAGTTGGGATGCCCGAGGAGCCGCTGGCCAACGTGCAGTGCGAGGTCTGCCACGGTCCGGGAGGGGAGCACGTGGAGTCCCCTTTGGGCACCAACATTCGGCGTCTCGTACCGGAGACGGTGTGTCTCGAATGCCACAACCCGGATCACTCGGACCACTTCGTATACGCCGAGAAGCTGCCGAAAGTGCGGCACGACTACTTCGAGGGAGCACCCTCCGCAGCGCTACGGTGAGGACGCCGCACGCATCCTGAGGATCAGGGCCTGCCCAGCTCGCGCATGTAGGCGGAATCCACTTTGGCACCCCGTCGGGCGGCCTCGCGGGCGTCGTTCAGCGCTTGGGTTCGCTCGCGCAGACCCCACCAGGCCTGGCTCCGCTTGAGGTAGTACGGCCCGAGGCGTTCATCCCCGGGCGGGGCGGCCCGAATCGCTTCGTCATATTCGAGAATGGCCTCTCGCGGGCGGTTGAGTTGCTGAAGCGAGGCGCCGTTGGAGCCATGCAGTCGATAGTTCCCGGGATTCGTCCGATCCAGCTCGATCGCCCTGCGCCGATCGGCGATCGCCTTTTCGTATTCGTGCATCATGGAATACGCGGAGGCGCGATTCGTGAAGGCGTCCCGGAACTTCGGATCCAGAGCGATGGCGCGGTCGAAATCCGCGATTCCCCCCGCAAGATCGCCCTTGTGAACCCGGATGCCGCCCCGGTTGTTCACGGCCTCCGCGTAATCCGGCTTGAGCGCGATCGCGCGCTCCGAGCACACGAGAGCGGAGTCATTGCGATTCAAGTCCGCCAGAAGGGCGCCCTTGTGCATCCACACGGACGCGACTCCTGAATTGAGAGCCAGCGCTTCGTTGAAGTCCGCAAGGGCCTCCTCGGAACGTCCCCTCCTCATGCGATCGTAGGCACGGTGCCAATACGCGTACCAGATCCGATGTGGGTACCTCCGAATGATGTCGTTCTCGAGAGTTTCGGAACTCCGCCAGACTTCGCAGCGCTTCCAGGTCGCGAGTAACGAGAACGGGATCAGCAGGATGAGCGCCACGGCGATGACCGGTTTCACAGGGATGCCGGCCATCCTGGGGCTCCGTCGCTCGTCCAGCCACCACGACAGGGCGAAGAAGAGCCCGATGTAGGAGAGGTACGTGTACCGCTCCGCCATGATAGCGCTGCCAACGGGCAGGAACTGAAGAACGAGTATGATGTTGATGAAAAAGAACGCGAGCCCGAACAGGATCACCCGATTGCGACGAAAGAACCACAACAACGCCGAGAGAAGGATCACGAGCGCGGCGAACGCGACGTAGAAGTCTGAAAGCGGCCTCCCGGATGCGTCGGGATAGGGATACACGACAGAGAGCGAGATGGGGAGGAACAGCTTCAGACCGTACATCGCCACCGCGTACGAAGCGAAAAGCAGCCTCTCGAAGGGGCTCCACACGTGGGCACCGACAATTGCTCCGGCGGAACCCTGCGCCTGGATCGTGATCAGGCCGCCGGCGATCGATACCGCGAAGAACGGGACCTTTTCCAACAGGACGGCCAAGTGGATCGGGCGCCGCCGAAAGAAGTCGATCGCCAAGAGCGCCAGCGGTAGCACGACCGCCGCGGGTTTGGAAGCTGCGGAGCAAACGAACGCAAGGAAGGTGGCGATGAGCCATACGTGCCCCCGCATATCGAGAAACCGCAGATAGGTGACGAGGGCAAGGAGGTAGAAAAAGCCATAGAGCACGTCTTTTCGCTCGGCGATCCAGGCCACTGATTCCACATGCATGGGATGGATGCCGAACAGCAGCGACGTGACCACGGTGGTCCATATTCGCCCACCGGTGAGCCTTCGAATGAACAGGAATACGAGCGCGGTGTTCGCGAGGTGGAGCAGCAGATTGAGCCAGTGATACGAGGCCGGGTGTAAACCGGATATCCGGTAGTTCAGCGCGAGCGAGGCCATGGTGAGTGGGTGATAATTGGCGCAGACCGGGACGGTCAGAAGCCCGACGAGGTTGGGGTGGGCGACCAGGGCGTTCTCCGTCACGTAGCCGTTGTCGTCCCAGCTCGTGAATTCATTCTCCAGACATGGGAGATAGACGGCGCATGTGATCGCCAGGATGGAGCCCAGCCAAAGCAGCCCATGACCTTGCCGGGAGGATGGTTTCTTCGGCGTCTTCTGTGAGGCTCTGGGTCGATCCTTGGGCATGATGACGCCGCCTAGGGAGCGGCACCCTGATCCAACCGGCGCCAGACCCCCACGTACCAGTCGGAGGCGGATGGCGGCTGAGCGCGCGCCTCGTCCCCCCATTTCGTGATGCTACCCTGGCGGTAGATCTTCACAACCCCTTCCAAGGTATATCCCCGGGAATAGGTGTCCATCCAATCGAGGATGTCGTGAGGCGAATTCGGCAGGAAGGACCAGGAGGTCGAGAGGTTCGCGACGACGAGGTACTTGGGGCGAGCCCGCTCGATGTCACGGATCATCTCGTGCTGCATCTCCCGGTTCCGCGGGTGGTCGGCGGTGAGGAAGTACGCGTTCACGAATCGCGACGCGGACCGACGCTGCGCGTAAAAGAGGATCTGGGTCTCCGAGCCCAGGATGGCGATCCGGTCCTGGGGTGTCGTGTGCTCTTTGAGATATCTTCCGATCTCGATCGACTCGGCGAAGGGGTTTCCAAAGTAGATCGCACGCGCCTGCTCGGCGTCAGGAACCTTGCCCAAGTAAAACGAGTCGTGCTTGGCGACTCCGAGTCCCAGCCCCACGAGTGTCAGGAGCCAGACGCCCGCGGGCAGGGCGAATCCCCGGCCCGTCTCCGCGGCGCGCCGCTCCATCGCGCCTTCGAGCGCCCCGATGAGGAGCGCCACCGCCGGAAGGAGGGAAATCCAGTAGTGCGGCGTGAAGTAGAAGCCCGGCACGATCGTGAGGAATGATGCCGCGATGAAGGATCCGTAGACCCAACGCATCTTTCCAAGCGACCGTCCCCCCAGCATCACGAGGAGCCCGACCAGAGCCAGGACCCAGACGAGCGCGAATCCGGTCGTGACGTAGCCCGTCATCGCGAGGAACATCTGCAGGGTCTCCGAGCCGAGGTGCCTTCCGAATTCGCTCGCCAGCTTGAACGCCCAGAACCAGAGGAGAGAGAACTTACCGATCGTGGCGTAGTACGCCGCCATGAGGAGCCCAGGAAGCAGCGCGCCCGCTCCAAGCACCGACGCGTGCAGGAAGAAGCGTCCCGGTCGACGAGGCTTGGAGAAGAGATGGTCCGCCCCGATGGGAATCACGGCCAAGGTGGCGTAGAAGACCCCGGACTGCTTCATGAGGAAGGCGAGCCCGAACGACAACCCGCTCGCGAAGTACAGCGCCGGATGATCGCGCTCCCGCGCGCGGAGCAGCACGTATAGCCCCAGGAGCGCGAAGAGCGATACGAAGAACGTGGCGTGCCCTGCAAAGCCCAATACGGTCGGACTCATCCCCATCACGCCGAAGACGAGCGCGCCGATGCAGCCCGCGGGTCCACCGTGGGTCCTGCGGAGGATGAGAAACAGCAGCCACATGTTCGCGGCGTTCACGAGCAGGAGCCCGAGGTGAATGGCCGTGATCGATTGTCCGAAGAGGACGAGGAAGAGGGCGTAAAAGAGATAGGTGCCTGGGAGCTTCTGCGTGTACGCGGATTCGTACATAGGAACGCCGCGAAGCATCTCCTGGGCGATGTATCCGAACTCTCCCTCGTCGCGCTCGAGCGGAAACCCCAGGTGGAGCATTCGGAGGAGCGACACCAGCACGATGATCCCGAGCACCAGGAACATCCAGATGCGTCGCCTGTCTCGCGGTCGGGTCTGCCGGAGGCGCTGCCACGGTTGTGCCGACTTGCGGCGGCCCTTAGAAG
>JACXTT010010834.1_pt1 | contig 12251 bp, 23 predicted proteins | sample 9270951 | NCBI WGS metagenome assembly JACXTT01 (sample SAMN15532306, study PRJNA645909) | rock metagenome | isolation source: weathered quartz diorite | place: Puerto Rico | collected 2017-06-21 | reverse complement strand
GGAGTGCCGCCGCCGGCCTTGATAGCCTGCTTGCGCGGCCCCTTGCGCGTGCGCGCATTGGTGCGGGTGCGCTGCCCGCGCACCGGAAGGCCGCGACGGTGGCGCACGCCGCGATAGCAGCCCAGGTCCATCAGCCGCTTAATGCTCATCGACACTTCGCGCCGTAGATCGCCCTCGACCGTGAGCTTGGACACGTGATCTCGCAGCCGGTCCATCTCGGCGTCGGACAGATCCTTGATCTTGGTCGAAGTCCGAATGCCGGCAGCGGTGCAGAGGCGGCGCGCCGTGCTCCGGCCTATGCCGTAGATCGCGGTCAGCGCGATCTCTGCGTGCTGGTGGTTCGGGATGTTCACCCCGGCGATACGAGCCATAGTGCCCTCAGATGGTGGTTACGCAGTACGAACCCTGCTTCATGTACGTGCAAACACCCGAGTGCGTATGCGCCGAGCACATACCTTCGACGGGTGTTTGCGCAGCGTTCCTGAACTCATCTCAGCCCTGCCGCTGTTTGTGACGAGGCTCGGAACAGATGACCCGCACTACGCGGTTGCGGCGGACAATCTTGCAATTGCGGCACAGCTTCTTTACCGATGCCTGAACTCTCATGTCGGTTCCTCTGCATTCACTTGGCGCGGAAGACGATGCGCCCGCGCGTCAGGTCGTAGGGCGTCAGCTCTACAGTTACCTTGTCCCCCGGCAGGATGCGGATGTAGTGCATACGCATCTTTCCGGAAATATGTCCCAGCACCACGTGGCCGTTTTCCAGCTTGACTCGGAAGGTCGCGTTCGGCAAGGTTTCGAGAATCTCGCCTTGCATCTGGATCGTCTCTTCCTTCGCCATGCGTCTGGGTCTTACCTCGTCGGGAATACGCCGCCCTTAAAATTCGCCTTCTTGAGCAAGCTCTCATATTGGTGAGACATCACGTAAGCCTTGACTTGAGCCATGAAGTCCATGGTCACCACCACGATGATCATCAGTGAGGTACCGCCAAAGTAGAACGGCACGTTCCACTTCACGATCAGAAACTCGGGCAGCAAGCAAACTAGCGTCACGTATACCGCACCCGTTAGAGTCAGCCGCAGAATAATCCTCTCCACGTACTTCGCAGTCTGCTCGCCAGGTCGGATTCCAGGCACGAAAGCACCCGACTTCTTGAGGTTCTCCGCCGTCTCCTTCGGGTTGAATACGAGTGCGGTATAGAAATAGCAAAAAAACACGATCGCCGACGCATACAACACCACGTATAGCAGCTGCCCTGGGTGTAACTCGGCGGCGACGTCGCGCAGCCAATAGGCCCCCTCGCCGGTACCGAACCACCCGGCCAGCGTGGCCGGAAACAAGATCAGACTGGATGCAAAGATGGGCGGGATCACACCAGACATGTTCAGCTTGAGCGGCAAAAACGAACTCTGCCCCCCATACAACTTGCGCCCGACCTGGCGCTTCGCGTAGTGCACCGGAATGCGCCGCTGTCCACTCTCCACGAACACCACCAACGCGGTCACCAGGATCGCGCCGGCAAATAACAGCAGCACGAGCGGGATCGAGAATGCCCCGGTGCGTACTAACTCGAGCGTACCGCCGACGGCCCGCGGGAGCCCAGCTGCTATGCCTGCGAAGATGATCAAGGAAATACCGTTGCCGATCCCGCGCTCAGTGATCTGCTCGCCCAGCCACATCAGGAACATGGTGCCCGTCACCAGAGTAACCACCGTGGTGAAGCGAAACAGCAGCCCGGGATCGATGACGAGACCCCTCTGCCCCTCCAGGGCGATGGCGATCCCTAGCGCCTGGACCGTGGCGAGCGCCAGCGTTCCATACCGGGTGTATTGTGTAATCTTGCGCCGCCCGGCCTCGCCTTCCTTCTTGAGTGCCTCCAGCGTCGGCGAGACCACCGACATCAACTGCATAATGATGGAGGCGGAGATGTAGGGCATGATCCCGAGCGCAAAGATGGTAAACCGCGACAGGGCGCCGCCCGAGAACATGTTGAACATGTCCAGGATGCCGCCGCGCTGGGCCCGGAACAGTTCCGCAAGCCGCGCAGGATCGATACCCGGCACCGGGATGTGCGCCCCGATGCGGTAGACGATGAGCGCCCCGAGCAGGAACAGCAGCCGGCGCTTCAGATCAGCGAATCGCCCCGCCCCGCCTAGTATTCCTTCATTGGCCAAAGCTCATTTACCTTTTTCTTTCGCGCTGCTGTCTTTTGCGGCGCCCCTAGGTTTTCCGCCGGTCTTCGTACCCGCCTCACCTTTTGCTCCGCTCTCGGTTGCCGCGCCGCTGGCGGACTCCGCCTTCTCGTTACCCTTGGCTTTCTTGGCGCCGCCTGGTTGAACCTTCGCAGCCGGTTCTGCCTTCGCGGCGGCCTCGACCCTCGCGGCCACCGCCTTTGCCTTCTCGACAGCGAGCTTGGCTTTTTGCGCCCTCTTGCCAGCCGACGCCGCCGCCTGATCTGCAACAGGCGCGACCACGCTGCCGCCGGCAGCCTCGATCGCCGCACGCGCACCCTTGGTGACGAGTACCCCCTGCAGCTTTACGGCGCGCTCGATCTTGCCCGCCAGAATCACCTTGGCCCGCAGAGCGCCGTGCGGCACGATCCCAGCCTGCTTCAGACTGGCCAGATCGACCGTCTCCGCCTTGATGCCGTTGACCTGGAACAGCCGCACCTCGACCGTCAAACCGTCGCTTAGCGATACGAATCCGCGTTTGGGCAAGCGCCGCTGCAGCGGCATTTGCCCGCCTTCAAAGCCTACCTTGTGGTACCCGCCGGAGCGTGCTTTCTGGCCCTTATGACCAAGTCCCGCGGTCTTGCCGTGACCGCTGCCGATACCGCGGCCCACGCGTTTGCGCAAGTGTTTGGCCCCAGGCGCCGGTTTCAGGGAATTCAGCCGCATCTAGTCCTCGAAGCGCAAGAGATAGCCGACCTTGTTGATCATTCCGCGTACTGCCGGCGTGTCTTCCAGCTCGACAGTGTGGTGGAGCCGGCGCAGGCCAAGGCCGCGCACTGTGGCGCGGTGGCTGGCCTGCGTGTTGATCGGGCTGCGCACGAGCGTCACCTTAACGGTTTTGGCGGAATGGGTCTTCACCGGTTTGCCCTTGGCAGCGCGCTCTTCACTTCCTGTTTAATCGCCACGTTACTGCCCCATGATCTCTTCGACGGTCTTGCCGCGCTTGGCCGCGATCTCCGCTGGCGTGTTCATAGACGTCAGCGCATCGAGCGTGGCGCGCACAACGTTATAGGGGTTGGTCGACCCGAAGCATTTGGCCAGCACGTTCTGCACGCCCATGACCTCGAATACCGCACGCATGGGCCCGCCCGCGATGATTCCGGTGCCGTCCGAGGCTGGCTGGATCAGTACCTTGGCGGCACCGTGTTCGCCGATGACGGAATGGTGCAGCGTGCCGTTCTTGAGGCTGACCTTGACCAGTCTGCGGCGCGCCTCCTCCATTGCTTTCTGGACCGCAACCGGCACCTCGCGTGCCTTACCCTTGCCCATTCCGATACCGCCGTCGCCATCCCCCACGACCGTGAGCGCCGCAAAACCCAGGATGCGTCCGCCCTTCACTACCTTGGTGACGCGGTTGACAGAGATCATCTTTTCGCGTAACCCATCGCTCCGCTCCTCGCTCTGGGGTGCTCTGCTCTGCGCTGCTCTGGCCATGTTTTTTGGATTCCTCAGAACTTGAGGCCGGCTTCACGCGCGGCCTCGGCCAGCGCCTTCACGCGGCCGTGATACTTGTATCCAGAACGATCGAAGGCCACTTTCTCGATCCCCTTCTCGCGCGCCTTCTGAGCGATGCGCTGGCCCACCAGCGCCGCCGCCTTCACGTTGCCTCCGTTCGACATTTGCCCGCGCAGCTCTTTGTCCAGCGTCGAGGCGCTGGCAATCACGTTCGCCCCTGAAGCATCGATGACCTGGGCATAAATGTGCAGATTGGAGCGGTGAACCGTGAGCCGTACCGTTCTCTGTTCCGCAATCCTCGCGCGCGTCTGCCGCGCCCGCCGCAATCGCGATTTTTTTTTGTCGATCATCCCGTCACCCGTACCCTAGCTCCGAACTTACTTCTTCTTGGTTTCCTTGATGATGACCACCTCATCGGCATAGCGCACACCCTTGCCCTTGTACGGCTCCGGCGGACGATAGCGACGAATCTCGGCGGCCACCTGACCGACCAGCTGCTTGTCGATGCCCTTTACCAGGATCTCGGTTTGCGTCGGCGTTTCTACTTTGATGCCTTTCGGCATCCGATGCACCACCGGATGCGAGAACCCCAGGGTCAGGTTGAGCTTTTCGCCCTGCGCCTGCGCACGATACCCGACGCCAACCAGGGTGAGCTTGCGCTCGAAGCCCCTAGTTACACCTTGCACCATGTTCGCGAGCAGCGCCCGCAGCGTACCGCTCATGGCATCGGCCTGGATCGACTCACCCACTGCTTCCAACAGAACGTTGGGGCCATCACGCTTGATAGCAACGTCGCGGCTCAGCGGCTGCTTCAACGTTCCCAGCGGTCCTTTCACGGAAACCTCGGCTGCGCCGATGGTCACCTCCACGCCGCTAGGCACCGGAACAGGCTTTTTTCCGATTCTGGACATTTTCCTACCTCGTCATCCTTCTTCTGCATGGGTCGCCACGTCGTCAGCTTCACCTTCACGCTACGATGCACAGCACTTCGCCGCCCACTCCGCTGGCGCGCGCCTTCCGGTCGGTCATAACGCCCCGTGATGTGGACACGATGGCGATGCCCAGTCCGTTCATGACCGGCGGGATATCCCTGCTGGCCTTGTAGATGCGCAGCCCGGGCCGGCTGACCCTTTCGATCTTCTCGATCACTGGACGCCCAGCGTAGTACCTCAGCCCAATCTCGAGCAGCGCCTTCGGGCCTTCCTGGGTGAACTTGAAGTCCTCGATGTAGCCCTCGTCTTTGAGCACCTTGGCGATGGCGGCCTTGAGCTTACTGGACGGCATAACCACAGACGTCTTCTCCGAGGCCTGCGCGTTCCGTATGCGCGTCAGCATGTCGGCGATCGGGTCACTCATGCTCATGCATGCCTCCTGCTACCAGCTGGCTTTGATAACGCCGGGGATCTCGCCGCGCATGGCGATATCGCGCAACTTGTTGCGTGCCAGACCGAATTTACGGAATGTGCCACGCGGCCGACCCGTGAGGGCGCAGCGGTTGCGCAGCCGCACCGGGCTGGCATTACGCGGCAGTTGCTGAAGTTGCAGCCGGGCAGCATAGCGATCCTCTTCGGATAGCTTGGGGTTCAGCGTCAAGGCGATGAGCTCCGCCCGCTTCTGAGCGTACTTCTTCACCGCAGCGCGCCGCTTTTGTTCGCGATTGATCAGTGCCAGCTTGGCCATGCCGATCCCTCAGTTTCTAAACGGGAAGTGAAAGGCCGAAAGCAATGCTTTGGCCTCCTCGTCAGACTTCGCAGTGGTGGCAATGCTGATGTTGAGCCCGCGCACTGCGTCGATCTTGTCGTACTCGATTTCGGGGAAGATGATCTGCTCTTTGACCCCGAGGTTGAAGTTCCCGCGCCCGTCGAAGGATCGAGCGGAGATCCCGCGGAAGTCCCGGATGCGCGGGATCGCTATCGAAACCAGGCGGTCGAGGAACTCATACATGCGCGTCCCCCGCAACGTCACCATGCAGCCAACCGGATAATCCTTGCGGATCTTGAAGGTTGCGATCGACGTGCGCGCCAGCGTGACGACCGGCTTCTGGCCGGCGATCTTAGTGAGATCGGCTACCGCGTTATCCATGATCTTCTTGTCGCCGACCGCCTCTCCCACGCCCATGTTGAGTACGATTTTCTGGATCCGCGGCGCTTCCATGACCGACTTGTAGCCGAACTTCTTGATCAGCTCCTGGACCACCGCCTTCTTGTACTGTTCCTGCAGACGCGCCATGGATTAAGGTCTCCGCACCGGTCCTCAAACGTCGATCATCTCGCCGTTAGACCTGAATACCCGCACGCGCCGACCGTCATCCAGAACCTTGATGCCGACGCGGTCCGCCCGCTTCGTGCCCGGGTTGTAGATCGCCACGTTGGACAAATGCAGCGGCATCTCCTTGTCGACGATACCGCCGGTTGCACCCTTCATCGGGTTTGGGCGCTGATGCTTCTTCACAACGTTCACGCCTTCCACCAGGAGATGTTCGGCATCAACCAAGCGCAGCACTGCACCGCGCTTGCCTCTGTCTTTTCCGGCGATGACGACCACGTCATCGCCTTTCTTGATCTTGCGCATAGCCCAGATTCTCGAAGTGGCAGCTTATCCTCAAGCGGTCCGGTTAGAGCACTTCCGGTGCCAGAGATACGATCTTCATAAAGCGCTCCGTGCGCAGTTCCCTAGTCACCGGCCCGAAAATGCGGGTGCCGATAGGCTCCAGCTTGGTATTGAGCAGGACAGCGGCGTTGCTGTCGAACTTCAGCAGTGAGCCGTCCTGGCGCCGCACGCCACGTGTGGTGCGCACCACCACCGCGTGGTAAATCTCCCCCTTCTTGACGCGCCCGCGCGGGGCGGCATCCTTCACGCTGACTTTGATGACGTCGCCAATGCCGGCGTAGCGGCGCTTCGAACCGCCCAGCACTTTTATGCACATGACGGAGCGCGCGCCGGTGTTGTCGGCTACGTCGAGCATCGTCTGCATTTGGATCATTTTGCGTTCTTCTCCAACTTCCTCCGCCGGCCTGGTGGGCCTCTAGCGGCCAGTCTTGGACCCCGTCGGGGTTAGCAGCCGCGCCCATCGCTCACGGCCTTTGGTCCGGCTATGAAAAACTGCGTATTTTAGAGCGTGGCGACCGCCAGCGCAAGGTTAGCGACCCTCGCTGGTCGGCGACCTACTCCTCGCGCGCCTTCTCCACCAGCTTGACGACGCGCCAGGCTTTGCTCTTGGCCACAGGCCGGCACTCCTCGATCATGACCAGATCACCGGTGTGGTATTCGTTCTTCTCGTCGTGGGCGTGATACTTTTTGGACCGGGCCACGAACTTGTTGTAGAGCGGATGCGGCATACGCCGCTCCACCAGGACAGTGACGGTCTTCTCCATCTTGTCGCTCACCACCCGCCCGGTCAGCCGCCGGCGCATGCCGGTCTGCTCTGGCGTCGCCGCCTCGCTCATGCCTGCCTCGCTTTCTCTGCCAGAATGGTGCGCACGCGCGCGATCGCGCGGCGGGTCTTGGACAGCTCGCTGGTATTGGTCAGTTGCTGTGTCGACTGCTGCATACGCAGGCTGAAGTGCGCCTTCAACAGTGCCCCCAGTTCTTCCTTCAGCTCGGGCTCGCCTTTGGCCCGCAATTGCTTCGCGTTCATGCTTTACCCCAGCTGTCTCGACACAAATGTAGTGGCGATCGGAAGCTTCGCCGCCGCCAGCCGGAACGCCTCCCGCGCCAGCGTCTCGTCCACCCCGTCCATCTCGTACAGCACCTTGCCCGGTTGGATCTCGGCCACGAAGTACTCGGGGTTGCCCTTGCCGTTCCCCATGCGAACCTCAGCCGGCTTCCGCGACACCGGCTTATCCGGGAAGATGCGGATCCAGATGCGACCGCCGCGCTTGATGTGGCGCGTCATCGCCCGCCGCGCGGCCTCGATTTGGCGCGCGGTAAGCCGACCCCGGCCAGTGGCTTTCAGACCCCATTCCCCGAAGCTCACTTTAGCGCCGCGGGTGGCCACCCCTTTGTTCCGACCCTTCTGGTACTTGCGGAACTTGGTTCTAGCTGGCTGCAACATGCTTGGCTCCCGCCCGTCTGGGCTTCTTCTCCGTCTCAGGTGGAGGTGCGGCCGGCTGCTCGCCTTTGCCCAGCACTTCGCCCTTGAACACCCATACCTTGATGCCAATCACCCCGTAGGTGGTCTTGGCTTCGGCGAACCCGTAGTCGATGTCCGCGCGCAGCGTGTGCAGGGGCACGCGGCCTTCGCGGTACCACTCGGTGCGGGCGATTTCGATCCCGTTCAAGCGCCCCGCGCTCATGATCTTGATGCCCTGGGCGCCGAGCCGCATGGCGTTGGTCATCGCGCGCTTCATGGCGCGGCGAAACATGATGCGTTTTTCCAGCTGAGCCGCGATGTTGTCCGCGATGAGCTGAGCATCCAGCTCGGGTTTGCGCACCTCTTCGATGTTGACGTGGACCGGCACACCCATCAGCCGCTGCAGCTGCCCCCGCAGGGACTCGATGTCCTCGCCCTTCTTGCCGATCACCACGCCGGGACGTGCGCTATGGATGGTGATCCGCGCGTTTTTCGCGGGCCGCTCTATAACTACCCGGCTCACAGCCGCGTGCGACAGCTTCTGCTTGAGGAAATCGCGCACCTTGATGTCCTCGTTGAGCATGTGCGGGAAGTTCTTGGTGTTGGCGTACCACCTCGAGCTCCAGTTGCGCAGGACCGAGAGGCGAAAGCCGATCGGGTTGATTTTCTGACCCATGTGTTCTCCTTGATGCCCGCTCTTAGTCGCCGACCGTCACGAAGATATGGCAGGTGGGCTTCATGATTTTCGATGCCCGGCCTTTCGCGCTCGCGCGAAACCGGCGCAGGAAGGTGCCGCGCTCGACGAAGATGCGTTTGACCTTGAGCTCGTCGACATCCGCCCCATCGTTATGCTCAGCGTTGGCGATGGCCGACTCGAGCACCTTGCGGATGATCGAAGCCGCTTTCTGCGGGCTGAAGCTGAGGAGATTGAGCGCCTTGTCCACGGGCAGTCCGCGCACCCTGTCCGCGACCAGTCGGCCCTTCTGGGCCGACAGTCGCACGCCGCGCAATTTAGCCGTCGTTTCCATCGTGAGGTCCTCTATTTCTTGGCCGGAGCCGCCGCCACCACGACCTTCTTGTCCGCGGGATGGCCCTTGAAGGTGCGGGTCAGAGCGAACTCGCCGAGCTTGTGCCCGACCATGTTTTCGGTGATGTAAACCGGAATGTGCTGCTTGCCGTTGTGGACCGCGATGGTCAGGCCCACGAAATCCGGCAGGACTGTGGAGCGCCTCGACCAGGTCTTGATCGGACGCTTGTCGCTGGTCGCCCTGGCCTTCTCCACCTTGGCCACCAAGTGGTGGTCGGCGAATGGGCCCTTCTTGACTGAACGTGCCATCGATTACCTCACCATAGCCAGGTCGCGAGCACCCGCGGTTTGTCCACGGCGCGCACGAAAGTTCGAATCATAAACAGCATGCAACACAGAGCCGGCCCTCAGGCGCGATGCCTGCTGCGCACGATCATGCTCTGCGTGCGTTTGTTGTTACGCGTCTTGTACCCCTTGGTATGCTGACCCCAGGGGCTCACCGGATCGCGTTTGGTTCCGGTCTTGCCTTCGCCGCCGCCGTGCGGATGATCTACGGGATTCATAGCCACGCCTCGCACCGTGGGCCGGATGCCGCGCCAGCGCTGCCGGCCGGCTTTGCCGATGGATTCCAGATTGTGCTCCTCGTTGCCCACTTCGCCGATCGTGGCTCGGCAGTCCACGTGCACGCGGCGGATCTCACCGGAGCGCAGACGCAGCTGAGCATAGGTGCCCTCGCGCGCCAACAGCTGGACCGAAGTCCCGGCTGCGCGCGCCAACTGCGCCCCTTTTCCGGGGAGGATCTCGACGCAGTGAATCGTGGTGCCCACCGGGATATTACGCAACGGCAAGGCGTTGCCGGCTTTGATCGGCGCATCGGCGCCGCTCACCACCTGCTGGCCCGCGTTCAGCCCCTTCGGCGCCACGATGTACCGGCGCTCACCGTCCAAATAGCACAGCAGGGCCAGGTGGGCGCTGCGGTTGGGATCGTATTCCAGGTGCTCCACTTTGGCCGCAATGCCATCCTTGTCGCGCACGAAGTCGACAATGCGATAGTGCTGCTTGTGACCGCCGCCTTGATGTCGAGTGGTCACATGGCCCATGTTGTTGCGGCCGGCCTTGTTCGCCTTGCGCTCGGTCAGCCTGGCCTGGGGCTTGCCCTTGTACAGCTCGGGCGTGACCACTTTGACCAGCGCTCGCCGGCCGGGAGATGTAGGTTTTACTTTAATCAGCGGCATCGGATCCCCCGGTCACTTGGTTTCGCCGGCGGCGAAGTTGATCTCCTGGCCGGGCCTGACACTGATAAACGCCTTCTTCCAGTGGCGCCGCCGTCCCGTAAAGCGGCCGAAGCGCTTCTGTTTGCCTTTGATGTTGGAGGTCTGCACACGGGCGACATCCACTTTGAACATCAGCTCCACGGCGGCTTTAATCTCCGGCTTGGTTGCATCCGGGAGCACGCGGAAGACGAACTGATTGCTCTTCTCGCCCACGAACGTGCTCTTCTCCGAGACCTGTGGCGCGATCAACACCTGCATCAGGCGCTCGGGACTAAAACTCTTTTTGGCGCCAAAGCTTTTCAGATTCATCCCAGCATCTCCTCGAATTTCGCCACCGCGCCTCGCGTCAACAAGGTCTTCTCAAACTTGAGCAGGCTCAGCGGATCGGCGTTCTTCGGCTCGATCACCAGCACGTTGGGCAGATTGCGCGAGGACAGGTACAGGTTCTCATCTACGCTGTCGGTGATGACCAGGACGTTCGCCAGTCCCATGTCTTTGAGCTTCTGCGCCAATAGTTTGGTCTTGGGAAGCGCCAAGGCGAAACTTTCCACCACGGACAGGCGGCCCTCGCGCGCAAGCTGTGACAGGATCGCGCTGATCCCTGCGCGATATGCCTTGCGGTTCACTTTGTGGCTGAAGTTTTCGTCCGGACTGTTAGGAAAGATCTTTCCGCCCCCCCGCCACAGCGGACTCGAGGCCTTGCCGGCGCGCGCCCTGCCAGTGCCTTTCTGCTTCCAAGGCTTCTTCTTCGATTTGTTGACCTCGCCGCGCGCCTTTTGCGCCCGCGTACCTAGACGGGCATTGGCCAGATATGCGGTGACCAGCTGATGCACCAGTGCCTCGTTATATGCGCGCCCGAAATACGCGTCGGATGCTGCCAGCTTCGCCTTTGGCTGGCCCTTATCGTCGATGACCGGCAGTTCCATCTAAGCCCTCACCCTGACCGTCGGAGAAACCACCACGCTGCCGCCCTTCGAGCCCGGCAAAGACCCCTTGATCATGAGCAATTGACGTGCGGCGTCGACACGCACGATCTCCAGGTTCTGCGCCGTGGAGCGTACGTCGCCCAGATGACCGGCCATCCGCTTGCCCGGGAAGACCTTGCTCGGACTCTGGTTCTGGCCGGTGGAGCCGGGCTTATTGTGAGATACCGAGTTACCGTGGCTGGCTCGGTTGGAGGAGAAGTTGTGGCGCTTGATCACGCCGGCAAACCCCTTGCCGAGCGTGGCACCGCTCACGTCCACTTTCTGTCCGACTTTGAAGATCTCCGCCCCGATGGTAGCGCCGGGCTTGAGCTGCGCGGCTTGCTCCACGCTGATGGCGAACTCTTTGAGCACCGAACCGGCTTCGGTCCCAGCCTTCGCGAAATGGCCGGCCATAGGCCGGGTCACGCGGCCGGGGCGACGTTTTCCGAAAGTGACTTGCACCGCGGCGTAGCCATCGGTGTCTGGCGTTTTGATCTGGGTCACGCGATTGTTGGACACGTCGACGACCGTCACCGGGACGGCATCGCCGTCGTCAGTGAATAGCCGCGTCATGCCTACCTTGCGGCCCACGAGTCCTAAAGTCATTGTTATAGCCTCTTCGAGAGGTGCCGGTTACAGTTGGCCGGCGGTTCAAATTTCAGCGGCACATCCTAGAATTACAGTTTTCGTCACCCGCCACGCGGTCAAAGCTTGATCTCTACATCCACCCCTGCCGGCAAGTCGAGCTTCATCAGCGCATCCACGGTCTTGTCGGTGGGGTCGATGATGTCCATCAGGCGCAAGTGTGTGCGGATTTCGAACTGATCGCGTGAAGTCTTGTTGACATGGGGAGAGCGCAGCACATCGAAGCGCTCGATCCGAGTGGGCAGCGGCACTGGCCCCTTGACCACCGCGCCGGTGCGCTTGGCGGTCTCGACGATCTCCAAAGCCGACTGGTCGATGAGGCGGTAGTCGAACGCCTTCAGTCGGATCCGGATCTTCTGGTTCTGCATGGCCATGCTCGTTACCCCGCTATCAGCTATCGGCTGTCAGCTTTCAGCAGCGGCTCCGTCACTGACGGCTGACCGCCGAGCGCTGACGGCTGCTACTCCAGTATTTTGGACACCACACCGGCGCCCACCGTGCGCCCACCCTCGCGGATGGCAAAGCGCAAACCCTCCTCCATCGCAATGGGCACAATCAGCGTCACCGTCATCGCAATGTTG
>JACXTT010010833.1_pt1 | contig 12251 bp, 11 predicted proteins | sample 9270951 | NCBI WGS metagenome assembly JACXTT01 (sample SAMN15532306, study PRJNA645909) | rock metagenome | isolation source: weathered quartz diorite | place: Puerto Rico | collected 2017-06-21 | reverse complement strand
GAAGCCCTGAGCTTGGTTGGGGCTGGCCTCTGACCAAAGAGGCAGCAGTGCCCGAAAACGGCCCAAATCTGCTGGTTCCCGGGCACGCATTTGCTCCCGTTTTTCCGGGCACACGCGTTGCTTGGACGCGTTGTCTGGCGCAGTCCGGATGCGAGCCTGGCCATGAACGCGACGACCTTTACAACGGACTCCCCCTTAACGTATTGCGTGCGATTGCTGCGCCGCGCATCCGCGTAGCGCGGCTCTCGCACCGAACATCGACAAAGGAGTCTCTCGATGAAGAAGGTCGAAGCCATCATCAAACCCTTCAAGCTCGACGAGGTGAAGGAAGCGCTCAGCGCCGCGGGCGTGCACGGCATCACCGTGAGCGAAGTGAAGGGGTTCGGACGCCAGAAGGGCCACACCGAGCTCTATCGCGGGGCCGAGTACGTGGTCGATTTTCTGCCCAAGGTGAAGCTCGACATCATCGTGAGCGACGAGCAGGTCCCGCAGGTAGTCGATGCGATCCAGCGCGCCGCCAAGACCGGACGCATCGGCGACGGGAAGATCTTCGTGCTCCCGATCGAGGACGTGGTCCGCATTCGAACGGGGGAACGGGGAGGTGACGCCATCTAAGAAGTCGAAGGTCAAAGCGAGCGCGAAGAAAACGGTCGCCAAGGCGGCCCCAGCCAAAGCGAGAGCCCAGGAGGAGAGAGGCAAGATGACGCCGAAGGAAGTGCTGAAGTTTCTGAAGGAGAACAACGCGGTTTGCGTCGATTTCAAGTTCCAGGATTTCCTCGGAACCTGGCAACACTTCACCACGCCGATGTCGGAGGTCGAGGAAGCGATCTTCGAGGAAGGCCTGGGCTTCGACGGCAGCTCGATCCGCGGTTGGCAGGCGATCAACAACTCGGACATGCTCGTGATGCCGGAGGCCGACACCATCCGGATGGACCCCTTCACCGAGGTCCCGACCGGATCGTTCATCTGCAACATCGTCGACCCGATCACCAAGGAAGAGTACTCGCGTGATCCGCGCTACGTCGCGCGCAAGGCCGAGGCCTACCTGAAGTCGACCGGCGTGGGCGACACCGCCTACTTCGGCCCCGAGCCCGAGTTCTTCGTCTTCGACGACGTGCGCTTCGACACCAACCAGCACGAGTCGTACTACCACGTCGACTCGAGCGAGGGCCGCTGGAACTCAGGCAAGAACGAAGGCCCGAACCTCGGCTACAAGCCTCGCTACAAGGAAGGCTACTTCCCCGTTCCGCCGATCGATGCCCAGCAGGACCTCCGCCAGGAAATGGTCATGATGATGGAGAAGGTCGGCATCCGCGTGGAGCGTCAGCACCACGAGGTCGCGACCGCCGGCCAGGCCGAGATCGACATGCGCTTCCTGTCGCTCGTGAAGATGGGCGACGCGCTCCAGTGGTACAAGTACATCGTCAAGAACGTCGCCAAGAAGCACGGCAAGACGGCCACGTTCATGCCGAAGCCGATCTTCGGCGACAACGGCTCGGGCATGCACGTCCACCAGTCGATCTGGAAGGGCGAGAAGCCGCTCTTCGCCGGCGACGGATACGGCGGCATGTCGCAGCTGGCGATGCACTACATCGCGGGCATCCTGAAGCACGCACCGGCGCTCGCGGCGTTCACGAACCCGGGCAACAACAGCTACCGGCGCCTCGTGCCGGGCTTCGAGGCACCGGTGAATCTCGCGTACTCGTCGCGGAACCGCTCGGCCGCGGTCCGCATCCCGATGTACTCGCCGTCGCCGAAGGCGAAGCGCATCGAGGTCCGCTTCCCCGACCCGACCTGCAACGGCTACCTCGCGTTCGCGGCCATGCTCATGGCGGGCCTCGACGGCATCGAGAAGAAGCTCAACCCGGGCGAGCCGCTCGACAAGGACATCTACTCGCTCACGCCGGAAGAGCTGAAGGACGTTCCGTCGATGCCGGGCGGTCTCGAAGAGGCGCTCGCGAACCTCAAGAAGGATCACGAGTTCCTGCTGAAGGGCGACGTCTTCACCGAGGACGTGATCGAGACCTGGATCGACTGGAAGATGGAAAACGAAGTGAACGCGATCCGTCTCCGTCCGCATCCTTACGAGTTCGCGCTCTACTACGACGCCTGATCCGCGTCGCGAGCACGATCGTCACGCTTCACCGACCGGGCCCTTCGGGGCCCGGTTTTTTTTCGCGCGCCGATCCGGCTCCTGGTCACGACGTGAGCGCGGTCCGACGCGGTCGTCAGGATCGCGTCGGCTTCGACCGCCCGAGGCCCGCTTGCCAGGCGTAGAGGGCGAGGCCCACCCGATCGCGGATCTTGAGCTTCCCGAAGATGCTGTTCAGGTGGCTCTTGACGGTGCCCTCGGTGATGCCGAGCAGGCTCGCGACCTCGCTGTTGCGCATTCCGCTCGCCACGTGGCGGACGATCTCGCCCTCGCGCGCGGTGAGCTTGACCTCGGCGTCGCTGCCGAGCTGCGCCGCGAGCGCCGCCTGCAGCGCGGGCGGCATCCACACGAGGCCCTGTGCCACCGCCCGGACCGCGTCGACCAGCGTCTCGATCGCGAAGCGCTTGTGCACGACCGCCTTGGCGCCGAGCCGGATTGCGGCCAGCGCGTCGGGGATCTCCTCGCTCGCGGTGAGGATGACCACCTTGGTCGATTGCGCGAGCTTCTCCACGTCGTCGAGCACCCAGCGATCCATCTGCAGGTCGAGCAGCAGCACGTCGCAGCCCTGCTCGGCGACCACACGGGCGATGTCCGCGGCACGCTCCACTTCGGCGAGCACCTCGATCTCGGGGTGGAGCCGGAGCAGCGAGCGAAGCCCTTGGCGGAGCAGCAGGTGATCGTCGGCGATGACGACGCGGATCGTGCCGCTCATGGCTTCACCGCCGGGAGCGAGATGACGAGATGGGCGCCCGGACCGCGGCCGCTCTCGATCGCGAGCGCGCCGCCCAGGTCGGCGACCCGTGACGCGATCGCCCACGGAGCGGGCGCGAGCGGCTCGAGCCCGACGCCGTCGTCCTCGACGAGGATGCGCACGGTGCCCTGCTCCGCGGAGGCCTCGAGCAGCGCGGAGCGCGCGCGACCGTGGCGCAGCGTGTTGCGGAGGCCTTCGAGCAGGATCTGCAGGACCTGCTCGCCGATCTCTCCCGAAGTCTCGAGCACGGCGCTCAGCCGGAGCCGCACTCCCGAAGGGGACGCAGCCGGCATCTCGTGGCTCGGCGCCGCGTCGGCCAACGAGCGAATGTAGCTTCTCACGTCGTCGTACTCGTGGGCGACGGACTCTTGGAGGCCCGTGAGCTCGACGAGCGCCTCCGCCGAGTCACCGCGCTGGAGGAGCTGGCGGCAGGCCTGTAACCGCATGTTCACGGCGGCGAGCGCCTGCACGTGTCCGTCGTGGAGCGCGCTCGCGATCCGCCGACGATCCGCCGCGGTCTCGAACGCGTGCAGGCGGTTCTCGAACGACGCCCGCTCGCGTCCGAGGAATCCGGCCAGAGCTCCTATCCAACCGAGATAAGCGGGGCGCATCAAGTAGAGTCGTCCCCGATCCTCGTGGAAGAACAGGATCATCGCCAGATAGAGCACGATGCTCACGCTCGTCACCTGGAGCGTGGCGCCGAGCCCCTGCCGGCAGCTCACGGCGACGATTGCGAAGCAGAAGAGCACGTAGGACGGGCTCGTCGCCCCCTCCGCGAAGCACGCGACGGCGGCAGCGAACAGGATGTCACTGGCCGTCAGCCACGGGGCGAAACGATGGCCTCCTTTGGCGCGAATCACGAAATAAGCCGCCGTGCTGTAGCAGAGGTGCAGCACCATGATCACCGCGGCGTCCTGGTGGACCGTGAAAGCTCCGCCGACCATGGGATCCGCCCACATCGAGGCGAACGTCGCGAGCGAGACGGCGATCCGCATCCTTCCGATGCTGAGATCGATCGATTGGGGATCGGGGCGATCGGTGAGATCGACCGCTTGGCGGGTCATCGCGAGCTCTCCTCGCCCGACCACAAAGCACGAAGGATACCATCTGGCGAGCGGCGACGAGGTGAGGCCATCTAGGAGACCGTGCGGCGGGCGAAGGCGGCCGCGATGCCCGACCGCGTGGGATCGTTGCCTACCTGCTGGGCAGCGCCGATCGCTTGTGCAGCCGCCAGAGCGATCGGCTCGCCCTTCGAGCGAGGCACGAGGGAAGATGTCCGATAAGTTCTAGAGAATCTCGAACTATAGTTAGACTCTCACTAGGTAGTTGGTTAGGCATAGCCGTTGCACCTGCCCGGACCGGTCCCCAACACAAGTCGTCCAGGAGGTGAGATGAAAACGAGAGAAGTGGTCGGAGGCGGCGTCGCACGACGCTCGCATTGGGTCTTCCGCCTACGAGATCGCTGGAGCGATCCGGAGTGGCGGCGGTACGGGTACCTGCTGCTCGGCGGGAAGATGCTCGGCATCGGATTCCTGATGCTCGGCATCTACCTGTCGTCGAGCATGCTCGGGGCGAGCGCGCTCGCGGACGATGCGGCGCCCGTGCTGAAGGGCAACGACATCGTGAACCCGATCAACACGGTCTGGACGTTGGTCGCCGCGTTCCTGGTGTTCGGCATGCAGGCGGGCTTCACCATGCTCGAGGCCGGCTTCTGCCGCTCGCGCGAGACCGTGAACGTGCTGATGGAGTGCGTGGTCGACACCTGTCTCTGCGGCCTCCTCTTCTACGCGTGGGGCTTCGCGTTCATGTTCGGCGCCGGCACGCCGCTGGTCGGGACGCAGTACTTCTTCCTGCAGAACGTCCCCGCGACCTACGGCACCAGTGGCGTCGCGTTCCTCGGCTTCTGGCTCTTCCAGTTCGCGTTCGCCGATACCTGCTCGACGATCACGTCGGGCGCGATGATCGGCCGCACCGGCTTCTTCGGCGACCTGCTCTACAGCATCGGCGTCTCCGGCTTCATCTACCCGATCATCGGCCACTGGGCCTGGGGTCCGGACGGCTTCCTCGCCACGATGGGCAGCGACGGTAACTTCCTGCCCTCGGTCGGGACGAGCTTCCACGACTTCGCGGGCTCGACGGTGGTGCACACGATCGGCGGCTTCGTCGCGCTCGCCGGCTCGATCGCGCTCGGACCCCGGCTCGGCCGCAAGTTCAAGAGCGAAGGCGGCGGCCCGATGCTGCCGCACGACCTCACGATGGCGACCGTCGGCGGCCTGATCCTCTGGTTCGGCTGGTACGGCTTCAACCCCGGCAGCACGCTCTCGGCGATGGACTTCGAGGGCATCGGCCGCGTCGCCGCGAACACCACCCTCGCCGCCTGCGCTGCCGGTCTCTCCGCGATGTTCTACGCGTATCCCAAGACGAAGACGTGGGACGTGAGCTTCACGGTCAACGGCTTCCTCGCCGGCCTCGTGGCCATCACCTGCCCTTGCTACTGGGTGTCACCGACCGGCGCCATCATGCTCGGCACCATCGCCGGCGTGATCGTGGTGATCGCGGTCGACGTGCTCGAGTGGCTGAAGATCGACGATCCGATCGGCGCGGTCCCCGTGCACGGCATCTGCGGCATCTGGGGCACGCTGTCGCTCGGTCTCTTCGCGTGCGGCCAGTACGGCGCGACCGGCCCGACGGGCGCGGACGCCTCGTCACCCTTGACCGGCCTCTTCTATGGCGGCGGCATGCAGGTGCTGATCGCCCAGATGATCGGCAGCGCGATCATCACGAGCTCCACCTTCATCGTCTCGCTCGCGCTCATGTACGCGGTGAAGGCTCTCGGAGTGCTGCGCGTGTCGATGGAAGGCGAGCTCCAGGGTCTCGACCTCCACGAGCACGGCATCCCGGCGTACCCCGAGTACGCGCTGCATGCTTCGGCCACGCCGCGTGGCGGGCCGGAGTTCGTCGAACGGACGCTCGCTCCCTCGAGCGACATGGCGTCCATCTCCGCCGCGATGAAGCTCAAGGCGGTGTCTCGCTAGCCCTCCCGGGTCGGGGAATGATCGGGGCTCGGCGCTCGTCCCGCCGACCCCGGTCAGGAGCCGAATCCTGCCTCTTCGAGTCTGGCGGCCGATCCGCGAAGCGGGTCGGCCGCCGTCGTTTCCGACGCCACGATCCCTCCTCCGCGTGATCGCCGGCGATCCACCGCGGCAGCGGCCTCGCGCAGCAGCCTCTCCGTCTCGTCCCAACCGAGGCAGCCGTCGGTGATCGAGAGTCCGTACTCGAGAGCCGCGCCCGCGATCAGAGCCTGACGGCCGGCGCGCAGGTGGCTCTCGAGCTGGATGCCGAGCAGGCCCGCTTCTCCGCCGGCGAAGCGCGCGAGCACGTCTCTGCAGATCGTCGCCTGGCGAGCCAGGTCGCGCCCGGAGTTGTCGTGCGAGCAATCGATCATCACGCCGCGTGCGATGCCGAGCGCGGCCATGCGCGACGCGGCGCGGGCCACCTCGACTTCGCCGCAGTTCGCGCGGCCGCTCCCGCCGCGGAGCACGAGGTGACGATCCGGATTGCCGCGGCTCCGCGCCGCGACCAGCGACCCTTCCGCGTCGATCGAAACGAAGGTGTGCCCGCGGCCGCTCGCCTCGAGCGCGGCGAACGCGCCTTCGGGGTCGCCGTCGGGCGGATTCTTGAAGCCGACCGGCACGTCGAGCGCGCTCGCCATTTCACGATGGGTCTGGCTGAGCGTCGTGCGCGCACCGATCGCCGCCCAGGCGAGCAGATCGCCGACGAACCAAGGCGTCGAGGGGTCGAGCAGCTCGCTGCCGCAGGGGACGCCGAGCTCGGCGATGGCGAGCAGCGTCTCGCGAGCGAGCGCCAGCCCGGCGGCGAGATCGCACGAGCCATCGAGGCGAGGATCGTTGATCAGCCCCTTCCAGCCGAGGACCGTGCGCGGCTTCTCGAGGTAGGCGCGCATCACGACGACGACGCGATCGCCGATCTCGTCGCGGACACGGCGCAACCGCTCCGCATACTCGAGCGCTGCCGCCGGGTCGTGGATCGAGCACGGCCCGACGATTGCAACCAGCGAGTCGCGGTCCCGACCATGCAGAACGTCGGCGATGCGAGCCCGCGCGCGTGCGACCGTCGCACGCGCCGGGTCGCTCGCGGGAAAGCGCGCGACGAGCGACCTCGGCGACGGCAGCGGGATCCGCTCCAGCACGTTCGGGGACGCAATCGACGTTGGCGAATTGTCCATGATCTCCTCGAGGTCAAAAAAAGAGGCCCTGGAATTCGATTCCAGGGCCTCGGGTTCTACGGACGATCTCGGCGCTATGCGCTCACGTAGGTCTCCCCTGCCCTGGCTGCTGCCAGAAGTAGGTAAAGTACGTAAACGCGGTGCGGCCGTTTCGAATCACTGGATACGATCTCTGCCGGATTGCTCTGCGTGGGTCAAAGGGAACGGGGCTCAGGTCCCCTCGTTCCACGTGCGAAGGTACAGCTCCTGCTCGGGCGTCAGCTTGTCGACCTTGATGGTCATCGACGCGAGCTTCAGCGACGCGACTCGGTCCTCGATCGCCTTCGGCACTTCGTGGACCTTCACCTCGAGCCGCTTCTTGCTGCCGTTCTTCACGGCCCACTGGGTCATCAGCGCTTGGGTCGCGAAGCTCATGTCCATGACCGACGGCGGGTGACCTTCGGCCGCGGCGAGGTTCACGAGACGGCCCTCGCCCAGCAGGTAGAGCGTGCGACCGCCCTTCAGGACGTAGCCCTCGACGTTCGGGCGAAGGTTCTTCACCACCTTCGTCGCCATGCCGCGCAGCGACTTGATGTCGATCTCGATGTCGAAGTGACCGGAGTTCGCGAGCAGCGCGCCGTCCTTCATCTTCGCGAAGTGCTCCTTGCGAATGACGTGCTTGTTGCCGGTCAGGGTGATGAAGACGTCGCCGAGCGGAGCGGCCTCGGCCATGGTCGCGACGCGGTGGCCGTCCATCGCGGCCTCGAGGCCCTTGATGGGATCGATCTCGGTGACGATGGTGTTCGCGCCGAAGCCGCGCGCACGGCTCGCCACGCCCTTGCCGCACCAGCCGTAGCCGGCGACGACCACGGTCTTGCCGGCGAGCAAGGTGCTGGTCGCGCGGATGATGCCGTCGAGCGTCGACTGGCCGGTGCCGTAGCGGTTGTCGAACAGGTGCTTCGTGGCCGCGTCGTTCACGGCGACGACGGGGATCTTGAGCGCCCCGTCGGCGGCCATCGCGCGGAGACGGATCACGCCGGTCGTGGTCTCCTCCATGCTGGCGATCACCGAGTCGGAGCTCTTCAGGTACTCGGTGTGGAGCAGGTTCACGAGGTCGGCGCCGTCGTCGAGCGTGACGTCGGGCTTCGCGTCGAGCACCGCCCGGAGGTGGCTGTAATAGGTTTTGCTGTCCTCGCCGTGGATCGCGTAGACGGGGATCCCTTCCTTGACGAGCGCGGCGGCGGAATCGTCTTGCGTCGACAGCGGGTTCGAGGCGCAGAGCATCACGCGCGCGCCGCCCGCCTTGAAGGCACGCATGAGATTCGCGGTCTCGGCCGTCACGTGGAGGCAAGCGCCGAGGGTCATGCCCTTCAGCGGCTGCGTGCGCGCGAACTCCTCGCGGATCTGCCGCAGCACGGGCATGTTCTGATCCGCCCAGTTGACGCGGTTCAGACCCTGCTGCGCGAGCGCGAGGTTCGCGACGTCGTATCCCTTGCCCTTCGGAGCCATTCTCACCACCCTTCCTTCTTGAGCTTCTCGGCCCGGTCGCTCTTCTCCCACGGGAACGTCCCGTTCTCGGGCTTGCGGCCGAAGTGCCCGTAGGCCGCGGTCGGGAGGTAGATCGGGCGCTTCAGATCCAGCGTCTCGATGATCCCGGCGGGCCGGAGATCGAAGTTCTTGCCGACGAGCTCGACGATCTTCTCGTCGGGAATGACGCCGGTGCCGAAGGTATCGACGAGCACCGACATCGGCCGTGCGACGCCGATCGCGTAAGCGACCTGCACCTCGCACTTCTTGGCCATCCCGGAGGCGACGATGTTCTTGGCCACGTAGCGCGCCATGTAGGCCGCGCTGCGGTCGACCTTCGACGGGTCCTTGCCGGAGAACGCGCCGCCGCCGTGGCGCCCGTAGCCGCCGTAGGTGTCGACGATGATCTTCCGGCCGGTGAGACCGCAGTCGCCCTTCGGTCCGCCGGTCACGAAGCGGCCCGTCGGGTTCACGTGGAACTTGGTCTTGGCGTCCAGGTACTGCGCCGGGATGATCTTCTTGATCACTTCTTCGATGACCGCCTCGTGCAGCGTCTCGTTCGCGACGTCGTCCGAGTGCTGCGTGGAGATCACCACCGAGTCGACGCGGTGAGGCTTGCCGTCCTTGTACTGGACGGTCACCTGCGACTTCGCATCGGGCCGCAGGAACGGAAAGCGTCCAGCCTTGCGGATCTTCGCGAGGTGGAGCACCAGCTCGTGCGCCATCTGGATCGGCAGCGGCATGAGGTCGGGTGTCTCGTCGCAGGCGAAGCCGAACATCATGCCCTGGTCGCCGGCGCCCTGCTCCTTGTTGTCGGAGGAGTCGACGCCCATCGCGATGTCACCGGACTGGCGGTCGAGCGCCACCAGCACGGCGCAGGTGTCGGCGTCGAAGCCCATGTCGGACGAAACGTAGCCGATGTCGCGGACGACCTTCCGGACGATGTCTGGGTAGCTCACCAGCGCGTTCGTGGTGATCTCGCCGGCCACCACGACCATGCCGGTCTTGGTGAGCGTCTCACAGGCCACCCGGCTCTTCGGATCGACCGCGATCAGCGCGTCGAGGATGGCGTCCGAGATCTGGTCGCACATCTTGTCCGGGTGTCCCTCGGACACGGATTCCGAGGTAAAGAAGAAATCGTTGAGAGCCATTCGACCTCCGACGGATTGATCGAGTGATCGACTCGAATCGATGGTGCGTATGAAACGGGCTTTCGTAACCGATCGGGGGGCGACACGCAACCCGGGCGTCGGCCGGGCCGCCGCGCCAGATCGCCTTCCACGCCGGCTATTCCGCCTCGCGAAACTTGTCCGCGATCAGCGCCCGGATCGCCTCCAGCGCCTGTTCCGCCGCCGGGCCCGAGACCTCGACCTCGATCGACGTACCCTTGCCGGCGGCGAGCATCATGAGCCCCATGATGCTCTTGCCGTTCACGCGCTCGCCGTCCTTGCTGACCGAGACGCTCGCGTCGAACGAGGCCACGGTCTGCACGAACAGCGCCGCGGCACGCGCGTGGAGCCCGAGCCGGTTCTGGATCTCGAACGTGCGTTGAAGCGTCGGGGTGCTCGCGTCGTTCATCCCGAGGTCGCTCCCTGGTGGGTGCGGCTCCGTTCGCTCGCCCAGAAGATGTGGTCGCGGCCGTACTCGCGGATGAACTGTGCGAGGTCGCGGAGGTTCATCGAGCTCCGCGCGCCGGCGGTCTTGATCAGCATCGGCATGTTCACGCCCGCCACGACCTCGGCGCGGCCGGCTCCGGCGACGAGCAGGCTCAGGTTGGTCGCGGTGTCCCCGAGCATGTCCGTGAGGATCAGCGCCCCGCTGCCATCGTCGACCCGCTCGATCGCGCGGCGGATCTTCGCCTTCACGATCTCCGGATCGTTCTCCTCGGTCGAGACGGCCTCGACCTGCGACACCTTTCCGACCACCCCGTCGAGCGTCCGCACCATCTCCTCGCCGAGCCGTCCGTGGGTCACCACGACGATCGCGATCATCCCCGCATCCTCCCCTTCCTCCTCCTCAGGCTGACGCCATGGGCCCCGTGCGGTGCTCGGCGGATCCTGAATCGCCTCATCTCGACACGTCCCGGTGCCAGACCTGCACGCGGTAGCCGGCCCCGCCGAGGCGCCGCCCGATTTCTTCCGCGAGCGCGACGGAGCGATGACGACCGCCCGTACATCCCAATGCCACCGTGAGATACGTTTTCCCCTCTTGAAGGTACCGAGGCAACAGGAAATCGAGCAGCCGCTGCGTGTGCGTCAGGAACTCCACGGCGTCGGGCCGCTCGAGCACGTACTGCGCGACCGGAGCCTCGAGGCCCGACGACGCCCGCAGCTCGGCGACGAAGAACGGATTCGGCAGGAAGCGCACGTCGAGCACCATGTCCGCGTCGGTCGGTACGCCGTGCTTGAAGCCGAACGACTGGACGAAGACCGTCATGCCCTCGAGTGGCGCTCTGTCTCCGTAGTCGCGGGTGATCGCGGCGCGGAGCTCGTGCACCGTCAGCGCGGTGGTGTCGAGGATCCGGTCGGCGACCGCGCGCACCGGCGCCAGGCGGTCGCGCTCGCGGCGGATGCCCTCGATCGGCGCGCCGCCTTCGGCGAACGGGTGAGGCCGCCGCGTCTCGCTGAAGCGGCGCACGACGACTTCGTCCGAAGCGTCGAGGAACAGCACCTCGATCGGCTGGCCCTGCGCGCGCGCCTGATCCACCACGCCCGGGAGGTCGTCGAAGAACGCCCCGCCGCGAAGGTCGATGCCGAAGGCGACCCGCTTCAGCTTCTCGTCGAGCCCCTCGGAGATCTCGAGAAACTTCGGCACGAGCACCACGGGCATGTTGTCGATGCAGTAGAAGCCGAGGTCTTCGAAGACGTGGATCGCGGTCGATTTGCCGGATCCCGAGAGCCCCGTGACGATCACCGCACGCGGGCGGTCGACGCTCATCGGCGCACTCGCTTCGACTCCCGGCCCTCGACCTGAGCGGCGAGCACGGCGTCGAGCCGCTGCGCGAACTGCCGCGCGCTGTGGAGGCCGCGCCGCTTCAGCACCTGGTTCCGCACCGCGACCTCGACCAAGACGGCGATCGGCCGGCCCGGACGGACCGGTACCCGCACGAGCGGGCGATCGACGGACAGCACGTGGTAGCTCGCTTCTTCGATCCCGAGGCGCTCGATCTCGTCGCCGGGCGACTCCTGGAGCTCGAGCACGAGATCGACCCGCGATTCTTCGAGCGTGCTGAGCGGCCCGTAGATCGCCGCCACGTCGATGATGCCGAGGCCGCGAATCTCGACGTGATGGCCGAGGAGGCGCGGGCTCGACCCGACCAGCTCGGTCGGCCCCTCGCGCCTGATCACGACCACGTCGTCGCTGACGAGACGATGCCCGCGGCTCACCAAGTCGATCGCCGCTTCGCTCTTGCCGATGCCGCTCTTGCCGAGGATCAAGGCGCCGAGGTGGAAGACCTCGAGGAGCGCGCCGTGGATCTGCGTCTGCGGTGCGAGCCGGCGCTCGAGCCAGACCGTCACGCCGCGGATCAGCAGCGCGCTTCGCAGCGACGAGCGCAGCAGCGGCACGCCGGCGCGCTCGGCCTCTTGGCGGAGGTA
>JACXTT010010832.1_pt1 | contig 12251 bp, 9 predicted proteins | sample 9270951 | NCBI WGS metagenome assembly JACXTT01 (sample SAMN15532306, study PRJNA645909) | rock metagenome | isolation source: weathered quartz diorite | place: Puerto Rico | collected 2017-06-21 | reverse complement strand
AAGCTCCAGGCCTACGAGTGTGGCATGGAGCCGACGGGCGACGCCCGCGAGCCCTTCTCCGTAAAATTTTATCTTGTCGCGATGGTTTTCATCCTGTTCGACGTGGAAGCCATCTTTCTGTACCCATGGGCCTACGTATTTCGAAGTCTCGGCTGGTATGGCTTTCTCGAAATGATGATTTACATCGCCATCCTGCTGGTTGGTTACTTCTATCTCTGGAAAAAGGGCGCGCTGGACTGGCACAAATAATCTGTAGCGCGTAAACGAAAACGAGTGGCGGAGAACCTAAACCAAAGCGCTAACGCTGTCGTCGAGCATCTGCGTGCTTGGAACGCGAAGGCTGTCGAAGAGGTAATCGAATACCACGGTGAAACTACCGTCGTCGTTCCGCATGGTCTCTTGCGGGCTGCAGCCAAAGAATGTCGTGACGCGCTGCAGTTTGATTTGCTGTCCGATGCCACTTGCGTGGACCGCTTCCCCATTGAGCCGCGTTTCGAGATGAATTACCACCTTACTTCCATCCCTAAGAAGCAAAAGATCCGCCTCCGCACGCGCATTCCCGGCGATCATCCCTATGTGGATTCTCTCGTCCCTGTTTGGCTTGGTGCAGGCTGGCTCGAGCGCGAAATCTTCGATCTGATGGGCGTTCACTTCAATGGCCATCCCGATTTGCGCCGCATTTTGATGCCGGAAGACTGGAAAGGTCATCCACTGCGCCGCGATTATCCCGTCGAAGGCTTCCGTGACATTCCGGCCACCTATCTGCCAGGATTGAAGAAGCAATGACCACTACAGTTGCATCTCACAGCCTAGAAACGGCGGCTGGCCCAGCCCAAACGATGGTCCTGAACATGGGGCCGCAGCACCCGTCCACCCACGGTGTGCTCCGCATTTTGTTGGAGCTGGACGGCGAAACCGTGGTCAAAGCCGATCCGGATATTGGTTACCTTCACACCGGCATTGAAAAATCTTGCGAAGACAAAACCTATTCTCAGGCCATCACACTGACTGATCGGATGGATTACCTCAATCCACTCGGCAACAACCTTGTCTATTGCCTGGCTGTGGAAAAGCTTCTGGGCCTCGAAGTTCCCAAACGCCCTCAATACATCCGCGTGATGATGGCCGAGCTACAGCGCATTTCGTCGCACCTCGTTTGGCTCGGCACGCACGCCATTGACCTCGGTGCAATGTCCGTCTTCCTCTATTGCTTTCGCGAGCGCGAAGAAATCCTGAAAATCTTCGAACGCTTCGCCGGCCAGCGCATGATGACCAGCTACATCCGTATCGGCGGCGTTGCCCTTGATCCCCCCGCGGGCTGGCGCGAAATGGTTTCCCGCTTCCTTAAAATGATGCCCAGCCGCATTGACGAATATGAGGCGCTGCTCACCGAAAACCGCATCTGGATGGCACGCACGAAGGGCGTCGGCGTCCTCAACGTAAAAGATGCAATTGCCTACAGCATGACCGGCCCGACCCTCCGCGCTGCCGGCCTCGCCTACGACAATCGCAAAGTTTTCCCCTACTCCAGCTACGAAGAATTCGAGTTCGACGTACCGACTCGCACGGACTCTGATTGCTTCGGCCGTTACATGATTCGCGTCGCGGAAATGCGCGAAAGCCTGAAAATCATCACCCAGGCTATGGAAAAGATTACTGACTCCGGCCCCATTAAGACCGAAGCGCCTGGCATCATTCCGCCGCAGCGCGAAAAAATGAAGACGGAGATGGAAGCGCTCATCTACCACTTCAAGATTTTCACAGAGGGCTTTTCGCCGGCGCCCGGCGAGGCTTACGTCACGGTCGAATCGCCGCGTGGCGAACTCGGCTGCTTCGTCGCCAGCGACGGCTCACCAAAGCCGTTGCGCTGCCATTTCCGTTCTCCGTCATTTATCAATTTGCAGGCGCTTCCCAAACTCATTGAAGGGCAAATCATCGCGGACGTGGTCGCATGCATCGGCACCATCGATATCGTCCTCGGCGATGTGGATCGCTAACACCATGCAATTGTCCCCACAACTCGCGGCGAAATTCGAAGAGTTGCAAACTGCGTATCCCGTCAAGCGCAGCGCCCTTATCCCCATGATGATGTGCGCGCAGGATGAACTCGGCTGCGTTAGCGACGAGATGATCGCGGAAATCGCCGGTCGCCTCGATTTGCACACGGTTCAAGTCGAAGAAACTCTCGCGTATTACTCGATGCTCCACCGCAAGCCGATGGGCAAACATCACGTCCAGGTTTGCACCAACGTTGCCTGCATGCTCCGCGGCGGTTACGAACTCCTCGACCACGCCAAGAAGCGCCTCGAAATCGGCAACAAAGAAACCACACAGGACGGCATGTTTTCTCTCGAAGAAGTCGAGTGCATGGGTGCTTGCACCGGCGCACCGGCAGTAGAAGTGAATTACGACTTCTACGAAAACATGACGCCGGACAAATTCGATCGCATTATCGAAGACTTCGACAAAGGCCGTAAGCCTGCGCCGGAGCCCGTTATCAGTGGCTCGCTCCACGACCGTAGTCCGCTCGAGACTCCCCTTCTCAGCGCACGCTGGGGCATCAAGGATTCCCGCAAGATTGACGTCTACCTGAGCAACGGGGGCTACAAGTCTCTCGAAAAAGCTTTGAAAGAGATGAATCCCGCCTCGATCATTGATGAAGTCAAGAAATCCAATCTTCGCGGACGTGGCGGAGCCGGCTTCCCCACCGGCATGAAGTGGTCGTTCGTTCCAAAAGATTCGCCCAAAGCAAAATACGTCATCTGCAACGCCGACGAAGCCGAACCTGGCACCTGCAAAGATCGTCCGCTGATGGAAATGGACCCGCACCAGTTGATCGAAGGCATGATCATCGCGGGACGCGCCATCGGCTCCAATCAAGGCTTCATTTATATCCGCGGCGAATACCGCTACATTCAAGCAATCGTGCAGGAAGCCGTTGACGAAGCCTACCAGCGCGGTTATCTCGGCAAAAACATTCTTGACTCTGGTTTTGATTTCGACCTGATTGTGCACACTGGCGCGGGCGCCTACGAATGTGGCGAAGAATCTGCCCTGATGGAATCGCTCGAAGGCAAGCGCGGCTATCCGCGCATCAAGCCGCCCTTCCCCGCCGTTGTCGGTCTCTACGGCTGCCCCACCATCATTAACAACGTCGAAACGCTCAGCGCTGTGCCGAGCATCATCCGCGAAGGCGGCGAAGCCTTCGCGAACCGCGGCACGCCAAAGAACGGCGGAACGCGCCTACTCTGCGTTTCCGGCCACGTCAACAAACCCGGCATTTACGAAATTCCGCTCGGTATGAACATGAAAGAGTTCATTTACGAAGTCGCCGACGGTATTCCCAACGGCAAGAAACTCAAAGCCGTCATCCCCGGCGGCAGCTCTTGCCCGCTTCTCAGCGCGGACGAAATCGATCTCCCGATGGACTACGACTCCGTCGCCAAAGCCGGCTCTATGCTCGGCTCCGGCGGCATGGTCGTCATGGACGAAGACACCTGCATGGTGGACATGGCGCGCCGCATCATGCACTTCTACGCGCACGAATCCTGCGGCTGGTGCATCCCCTGCCGCGAAGGAACCGCCTGGCTCCAGAAGATGCTCGATCGCTTTCATACAGGCCTAGGCCGCAGCGAAGACATTGACATGGTCGAGGAACTTTCGAAGAACATGCTCGGCCGTACTTTCTGTCCACTCGGCGACGCCGCTGCCATGCCGACCATCAGCATCGTGCAAAAGTGGCGGGACGAATTTGAGGATCACTTGAACGGGCGTTGCGCGTACAAGAAGGCCAGCGACGAATTGTTGCTCGGGGCGCGGTAAAGGAATCATGGCGGAACAAAAGCTAGTCACATTCAAGATTAACGACCGCGAAGTTCAGGTTCCTGCGGGAACGCTGGTCATTGAAGCGGCGAAGCAGATCGCCACCGAAGTTCCCTCGTTCTGCTATTACCCCGGGCTTTCCTTGCAGGCTGCTTGCCGCATGTGCCTTGTCGAAGTCGAAAAAATGCCGAAGCTCCAGACGGCTTGCACGCTCGTCGCGACGGACGGCATGGTCGTCAGGACGCACACCGACCAAATCAAGCAAGCGCGCAAAGGCGTTCTCGAATTCTTGCTGACCAATCACCCGCTCGATTGCCCCGTTTGCGATAAGGGCGGCGAGTGCGAACTGCAGGACATGGTCTTCCGCTACGGCGCGGACACCAGCCGCTTCATCGAAGAAAAAATTCACCGCCCCGAGGAAAAGTGGTCCGAGCTGGTCTATTACGACGCGCCTCGCTGCATTCTCTGCTTCCGCTGCGTCCGCGTTTGCGATGAAGGCATGGACGTGAAAGCGCTCGGTGTCGGCATGCGCGGCGCGAACTCCGTCATCATTCCCAATCGCGAAGATCATCTTGAGTGCGAAGAGTGCGGAATGTGCATTGACATTTGCCCCGTCGGCGCGCTCACCAGCGGCACCTACCGCTACAAAACGCGCCCGTGGGAAATGCAGTACGTGTCCACGATTTGTACGCACTGCTCGAATGGCTGCAAAACCACGCTCAGCGTCCGCAATCACGAAATTCTGCGCGCCAATAATCGCGACCTCTCCGGCATCAACGGCGATTTTCTCTGCGTAAAAGGCCGTTTCGGTTTCGATTTCACGAAACATCCCGAGCGCATCAAGCAGCCGATGATTCGCCGCGGCGATAAATTGATTCCCGTTTCCTGGGAAGAAGCCGCCAGCACCGCCGCCGCAAATCTAAAAGTCATCCGCGAACTTCACGGCCCCGACTCCATCGGCTTCATCGGTTCGAACCGCACTTCAAACGAAGAGAACTACCTCTTCCAACGCCTCGCTCGCGTCACCTTCGGCACGAATAATATTGACCATCACCGCACTGCCGACTACACCGGCTTGCTGACGGCGCTCGGCGAAAACGCGAAAGATTCCCTGCTCACCATGGAGCAGCTCTATAAATCGAAAGCCGTTCTTCTTATTGGCAACGATCCGACGAACCAGAATCCGCTTGTCGCCTGGCAGATTCGCGCGGGCGTCCGCCATCACGGGCTGAAACTTTTCATCATCAATTCGCGCGACATCAATCTGAAGCGCAAAGCGGTTCAGTTTGTGAAAGTCGCCGCAGGCCAAGAAGCCGCCGCTGTCCGCTACCTGGCAAATGGCGAAGGACAAATCACCGGACCCGCCGCGGATCAATTGAACGCGCTCAAGTCCGCGCTCTCCGCCGAATCCGATGTCGCCATTGTCTTTGGCGCCGAACTCGCAGGTTCTGCGATCGCCAGTATCATCGCGCTCGGCTCATCGCTCCCCGGCAAGACGCGCTACATGACGCTCGGTGATTACTCAAACTCCCGGGGAGCCGCCGACCTCGGCGTTCTCCCGGATCGCCTGCCTGGCTACGCGCAACTCGACGACCACAAATCGCGCGAAACCTTCGAACGACTCTGGGGCGGGAAAATACCGCAAAAGCCCGGCCTGACCGCGCCGCAAATGGTCGAAGCTGCCCAAAACGGCGGCCTCAAAGCTCTCTACATCATGGGCGCGAATCCGCTCGCGCATTTCGGCACCCTTGGCTATGGCCGCGGCAAGGCCGAACTCGTCATCGTCCACGAAATGTTCATGACCGAAACCGCGAAGCAGGCCGACGTCGTGTTCCCCGCCGCTTCGGCTTACGAAAAGGACGGCACCGTCACCAACACCAGCGGCGAAATCCAGCCGCTGCACAAAGCCGCCGAAGTAATGGGCGCGCGCAGCGATTTCGACTTGCTGCGCATTGTGTCGCACCAGCTCGAGAAGCAGGGCGTTGGCAAAGCGTTTCACTACAAACACGCCGCCCCCGTTTTCCAAGAAATTCGCAAGGCCGTTCCCGGCTACGACGTCGATGTCACCGGTCTTCTCGCCGGCTTCCCGGAAGCCGAGCAAATCGCGGTTAAGCAAAACGGCCACGCACCTTACGACGTTCCCGTCGGCCTCATCCGCCCGGCACAAGATTCCCTTTTCACCAGCGGTACCCTGGGACGCTACTGCACGGCCATTGAATCCGTCCCGGAGGCGCAGGCGAAATCGTGATTAGCTTCCTTCAGCAAAACGCGTTCTGGATTATTACGATCGTCAAGATCGCACTGCTTCTCTTCATCGTCCTCACGGTGAACGCCTATCTCACCTGGTTTGAACGCAAACTCGTCGCACACATTCAAGCTCGATGGGGCCCGCATCGCGTCGGCCCGCATGGCCTTTTGCAGCCCGCTGCCGACGGCTTGAAATTCCTCTTTAAAGAGGATCCGACTCCGGCGGGAGTCGATCGTTTTGTCTACTACCTCGCGCCGTTTCTGGCGCTCGCTCTTTCGCTCACGTCGTTGGCCGTAATTCCCTTCGGTCCGGACCCCATCAATCTCTTCGGTCAAAAAATCTATCTCTGGATTTCGAATCCCGACATCGGCTTGCTCATCCTCTTTTCCATTACGGCGCTCAGCGTTTACGGAATCGCGCTCGCCGGATGGGCTTCCAACTCAAAGTATTCGCTTCTCGGCGGCCTGCGCAGCTCCGCGCAAATGATTAGCTACGAACTCGCTCTCACCATGTCCGTCGTCGGTGTGCTTCTCATGGCAAACACCTTCAGCCTGCAGAGCATCATCGAGCAGCAGGCGAACGCCAAGCATGGCATCGGCTTTCTTGGCTGGAACATTATTGCCTGGACGAAGAACGGTCTCTTCTTTCCCCAAATTATCGGCTTCATCTGTTTCTTCACTTCTGCCATCGCCGAAACCAACCGCGCACCTTTCGATCTGCCCGAAGCCGAATCCGAACTCGTCGCCGGATTCCACACCGAATACGCCAGCTTCAAGTTCGCCATGTTCTTCATCGCCGAATACACCGCGATGATTACCGCCTCTTGCCTCGCGACCATTCTCTTTTTTGGTGGCTGGCTCTCTCCATTCCCAGATTGGTCTCATACGCATCCGATCCTGAACGCTCTCGCAGTCCACATTCCCAGCATCACGTTGATTCCCTTCGGCCTCTGGGTCATTTACGACGGCCTTAAATACGAAACTGTTTTCGGCAAACTCATTCTTCCCGTCGTCGGCTTCGTCATGACCGCCATCGGCGCTGCACTCATCGCATTGCCCGCCGTAAACAATTTCATCCAGCCGGTCTTCTGGTTCACTGCGAAAATCTTCGTCTTTCTCTTTTTCTACGTCTGGGCGCGCGGCACGCTGCCTCGCCTCCGTTATGACCAGCTCATGAACGTCGGCTGGAAACTCTTGCTTCCCGTATCCATCGTGAATGTAATTTTCACGGCGGCCGTCGTGCTTCTGCGGAGCAAGCCGTGACCCCGGCACTCCTCATCTTCTTCGTTCTCGCCGGACTCGCCGTCCTCGGCGCGCTGAGCCTTGTCCTGCAAAAGCATCCGATTCACAGCGCGCTCTCACTCATCGTCGTCATGGTCTGCCTCGCCGGACTTTATCTCCTCATGGGCGCGGAATTCATCGCCGCCGTCCAAATCATCGTCTACGGCGGCGCCATCATGGTGCTCTTCATCTTCGTCATCATGCTCTTAAACGCCGGCGAAGAAGAGCGCACCGACTTTTCCAAAATCGCAAAATTCGCTGGCCTCCCGCTCGCTCTTGCGTTGACCGCTTCCATTGCCGCAGGCGTCGTCAAATCCGGTGCCGCCGCAGGCACGCCCGAGCATGCTGTCATCCCGAAGGCTACCGAGCAGATCTCCTCCATGCTCTTCAAAGAATTTGTCTACCCGTTCGAATTGACTTCGTTCTTGATTCTCGTTGCCATCATGGGCGCGCTCGTTCTCGCCCAGCGGGAGAAGAAATAGTATGGTCCCGACGCAGTATTACCTGATCTTGAGTGCCATCCTCTTCGGACTCGGCGCCGTCGCCTTCGTCTTCAAGCGCAATATCATCACTATCTTCATGTCCATCGAGCTGATGCTCAACGCCGTCAATCTCGCATTCGTCGCTTTCAGCCAGGCGTTCGGCAAAGTGCACGGCCAGGTTTTTGTTTTGTTCGTCATCGTGGTTGCGGCCGCGGAAGCTGCCGTGGGGCTCGGCATCATCATTCTGATCCAGCGCAATCGCCAGTCGCTGAACATCGAAAAAGTGAACCTACTCAAACTCTAATGTCTACGGCAACATCAATTTGTCATTCCGAGCAGAGGGCCGATGGTTTTTATCGGCCCGCAGTCGAGGAATCTCTCTTCGATCGCTGCATTACCAAAACCACTGACAGTCAGGTGGCCCGCGCATGACGCCGATGCTTGACTACCTCTGGATCATCCCCGCGCTGCCGCTCCTCGGTGCGGCCATCAACGGCCTTTTCGGCAAAGGTTGGCCCAATAAGATCGTCAACGCCGTCGCTCTCGGCTCAACCGGGCTCTCTTTCCTCGCCGCGCTCGAAACCGTCCGCGAATTTTTCGAACAAGGCCAGCAACTCGTTCACAAACACTATTTCGACTGGATCACCGCCGGAACATTCACTGCGGGTTTCGACCTACAAATGGACCAACTCACCGTCGTCATGGTCCTCGTCGTCACCGGTGTCGGCTTTCTGATCCACATCTACTCCACCGGCTACATGGCGCATGAAGGCGGCTACTACCGCTTCTTCTCCTACTTGAACCTCTTCATGTTCTTCATGCTCATTCTCGTCCTCGGCGCGAACTACGTTCTCCTCTTCGTCGGCTGGGAAGGCGTCGGTCTCGCAAGTTACTTGCTCATCGGATTCTACTTCCTCAGAAAGTCTGCCTCTGACGCCGGCAAAAAGGCTTTCATCGTCAACCGCATCGGTGACTTCGGCTTCATGCTCGGGATGTTTCTGCTCTTCAGGACTTTTCATACGCTCGACTTTCATGAGCTCTTCGCAAAAGCCGAGCCGTGGTCACGGGAAGGTTGGGGAGTCTTCGGCACTCTTACCGTCGCTTCCCTGCTGCTCTTCATGGGTGCGTGCGGCAAATCCGCGCAGCTTCCTCTTTATGTCTGGCTGCCGGACGCCATGGAAGGTCCTACGCCTGTTAGCGCTTTGATCCACGCCGCAACGATGGTAACCGCGGGCGTTTACGTCGTCGCCCGCTCGAACATTCTCTTCACCCACTCCGAAACCGCGATGGTCGTCGTCGCCATCATCGGTTGCGCCACAGCTTTCTTCGCCGCCACGATCGGCCTCGTTCAAACGGACATCAAGCGCGTTCTGGCTTACTCCACTGTCTCGCAGCTTGGCTACATGTTCCTCGGTTGCGGCGTCGGCGCCTTCGGCGCGGGCATCTTCCACCTGATGACCCACGCTTTCTTTAAAGCGCTTCTCTTCCTCGCGGCCGGCTCCGTGATTCACGCCATCGGCGGCGAACAGGACATGCGGCACATGGGAGGCCTCAGCAAGAAAATTAAAGTCACGTATTGGACGATGCTCGCTGCCACGCTCGCTATTGCCGGCTTCCCGCCTCTCGCGGGCTTTTTCTCAAAGGATCAAATTCTCGGCGCCGCGTTCGAAATTCAGGGTGGACGTCCGCTTTACGTCATCGGTCTCCTCACCGCGCTTCTCACCTCGTTCTACATGTTCCGGCTCATTTTCCTCACGTTCCACGGCAAGCAACGCTATGACGAGCATCACGTTCACGTGCACGAATCGCCGTGGAGCATGCTTGGGCCGCTCGTCGTTCTCGCCGTCCTGAGTGTCATCGGCGGCTGGATGGCTGCGCCCTCGTTTTGGGGCGGCCCGGATCATTTCGCCAGTTTCCTCGCGCCCGTCTTCAGCAACGCAAATGAAGCCGAAAGCGCTCTCTCCGAAGCCGCCGCGCATCAGCTTGAGTTAATCCTCGCCGGAGTCGCCGTTGCGGCCGCGCTCGTGGGCTTCTTTACTGCCTTCTGGCTCTATCTCCGCCAGCCTGGCAAGCCCGAGCAGTTCGCAAAATCTCTTAGAGGCATTTACACCACGCTTTACAACAAGTACTACGTTGACGAAGCGTACGGCGCGGTTGTTGTAAAGCCGCTCCTCGCTCTCTCGACAAATGTCCTTTGGAAAGTCGTCGACGTTCAGATGATCGACGGCACTGTGAACGGCATTGCCGACGGTGCAACGGCAACTGGCGACGTTACGCGCCGCACACAATCCGGCAACACGCGCAGTTACGCTGTTTGGGTCGTCGTCGGAGCGCTCACCGTGCTGATCATCATCTTCTGGCCCGCCATCAAGGCTCTCGCGGGAGGTGCGCAATGATGCTCCCCGGCCTGCTCACGAGCCTTATTCTTATCCCCACCGTCGGCGCTCTCGCCCTTCTCGTACTGCGCGGCGACGATCACAAATTCATCAAAGGGCTCGCCCTCGGCGTCTCCCTCTTTGAATTTGCCTTTTCCTTGCTCCCGCTCCGCAAAATGGATTTCAGCGCCTCCGGCTATCAGCTCGAGGAAAATTTCCATTGGATCAGCTCCCCGCCCATTCGCTACCACCTCGGCGTGGATGGCCTCAGCGTCTTCCTCGTCATCCTGACGACGTTTCTCACTGCCATCTCAGTCATAGCGTCCTGGAACAACATCCATGAGCGCATCAAGGAGTTCTTTGTCACGCTGTTGCTGCTCGAAGTCGGCATCGTCGGCGTTTTCCTCTCGCTGGATCTTTTCCTCTTCTTCCTCTTCTGGGAAGTGATGCTCATCCCCATGGCTTTCCTGATTGGCATTTGGGGCCACGGCCGCAAAATCTACGCCGCCGTCAAATTCGTTCTCTTCACGATGGCCGGCTCCATCCTGATGCTCGTCGGCATCATCTGGCTCTACAATGTCACCGGTAGCTTTGACTTGCCCGCCATTCAGCAGGCGCTGCAAACTGGGCTTGTATCATTGTCACCAAGAGCGGAGCTTTTTCTCTTCCTCGCATTCTTTTTTGCCTTCGCGATCAAAGTTCCCCTGTTTCCATTGCACACCTGGCTGCCCGACGCGCACGTCGAAGCGCCTACAGCCGGCTCCGTCATTCTGGCCGGTGTGCTCCTGAAAATGGGCACGTACGGCATGATGCGTTTCTGTTTGCCGCTGTTCCCGCACGCATCAAAGGAACAAAGATGGTGGATCGCCGTTCTCGCCATCATCGGCATTATCTACGGGGCGCTAGTCGCTCTCGTTCAGCCGAACTTGAAAAAACTTGTCGCCTATTCGAGCGTCAGCCACCTCGGCTTTGTTGTCCTCGGTATCTTCACGTTTGGCGTCATCGGCATGCAGGGAGCGATCTATCAAATGCTCGCCCACGGCATTTCCACCGGCGCTTTGTTTTTGCTCGTTGGCATGCTCTACGACCGGCGCCACACGTTTGAAATTGCCGATTACGGTGGCCTCGCCACGCCCATGCCGAAATTCTCCGCTTTCTTCCTTTTCGTTGCGCTCTCTTCGCTCGGTCTTCCGATTCTTAACGGCTTCGTCGGCGAATATCTAATTCTGCTTGGCACCTATTCCGTCAGTTGGAAGTGGGCCACCTGGGCCGCGACCGGCGTGATCCTCTCCGCATGCTATCTGCTGTGGTCGTATCAACGAGTTTTCTTTGGCGATGTCACGCACGAAAAGAACAAGTCTTTGCCGGACGCCGACGCGCGCGAACGCGGCATCCTTTTCGCCATGGCTATCGTCACGCTCTGGATGGGCGTTGGCTCCGCCTACCTTACGCGCCGCACCGCCACCGCGACCGATACGATTCGCCAGCAAATGGTCCGGCCAGGTGATGTCTTGCCGCAGGAAGCTTCCAAGCCCGCCGACAATTCCGGCGTGAAAATTTCTCTCGAAAGGTCCGGCACCCGCTAAATGAACACCGGCATGCCCAGCCTCGTTGATCTCAAGATTGTTCTTCCCGAACTGATCTGGTGCGGTTTCGGCGTTTTCATCATGCTGCTCCAGCCGTTTCTCAAGAACCGCCATTTCTTCACCTTTCTCGGTCTTGTCGGCGCGCTCGGCGGCACTGTGTTTTCGATCGTCTCTGCTTGGAACTACGGGCCCGGCTTCTCCGGCCTCGTTCTTTCGGACGGATTCAGCTTCTTCTTCCACCTACTTCTCGGCACGGTCGCCTTTTTGGTTGTGCTCGCGTCCGAGTCGTACCTCGAATCCGAAAATCTCGACTCACCGGAATTCTTGGCGCTCGTTCTTTTTGCCACAGCCGGTATGGGCGTTCTCGCTTCCGCGCAGGAACTCCTCACCGCGTTCATCGGCCTCGAAATGAGCTCCATTTCCAGTTATATCCTCGCCGGATACCGCCGCGACGCGCT
>JACXTT010010831.1_pt1 | contig 12253 bp, 11 predicted proteins | sample 9270951 | NCBI WGS metagenome assembly JACXTT01 (sample SAMN15532306, study PRJNA645909) | rock metagenome | isolation source: weathered quartz diorite | place: Puerto Rico | collected 2017-06-21 | reverse complement strand
CCGAATCAAACCATTCCAACGACCGAGCAAAAAACACCATGAACTGGTACTACGCCGAAGGCGGTGAGCAGCGCGGGCCGATCACCGAAGCGGAACTGAGCGATCTCGCGAAAGCGGGCACGATTCGCGACGCCACGCTGGTCTGGCGGGAGGGCATGCCAGGCTGGCAACCCTATGGCCAAGTCAAAGCGCCCACAGCGCCGCCGCCGCCCAAAGTAGGCGAAGTCGTTTGCTGGCAGTGCGGCAAGATGTTCTCGCGGGAGGAAACGATCGCTATTGGCGAAGGCTTTGTGTGCGCCACCTGCAAGCCGGTTTATCTGCAGCGGCTCAAGGAAGGGGCCAGCCTCGCGGTCGCCCAGGAGTATGGCGGTTTCTGGATCCGCTTTGGAGCAAAATTCATCGATAGCCTGATCGTGGGCGCGGTCGTGTTCGTGCCGCTAATCATTTTCATTGCGCTTTTGGGGATAAGCGCGTCGCGATCCGCCTCGGGCGGCTTTGGGGCCTTTCCAAACGTGATTTCCGACTGGGCCGGCCGCGGTGCCGGTACGGGAACCGCCTTTGGCCAGGCATTCATGGCCCAGGGTCTGAGTCTGTTGTTCCAACTCTTTTTCATCGGAGTCCGCACCCTCTATTCGACGTTGTTCCTCGGCAAGTTCGGGGCCACCCCGGGAAAGATGGTGTTCAAACTCAAAGTGGTCGATTCGAGCGGTGGTAAGATCAGCTATGGCCGCGCTTTCGGCAGGAGTTGCGCGGAGATTCTCAGCCAGATGATCTGCGCGATCGGCTACATTATCGCCGCTTTTGATGAGCAGAAACGGGCGTTGCACGATCATATCTGCAACACGCGCGTGATCCACAATCGTTGAGCCGGATGGCTGCCGTGACCTGCACCCGATGCGGTTTTGTGTTGAATGAACCGATGTTCAACCAGCCGGATTGGACTCGATGCCCTTCCTGCGCTTCCCCGCTGCGCGTGGAGGTTTTTCCCTCACCCTACGAAACCCCCAGCGCGGCCCCAAACTCGCAGTCTATCGTGTCTGAAGGGGAGGCGAGCTGTTTTTATCACCCGACCAAAAAGGCGATGCTGCCGTGTGAAGCCTGCGGACGATTTCTCTGCGCCCTGTGCGATGTCGAGTTGAACGGCCAGCACCTATGCCCGGCTTGCCTGGCGGCGGGACAGAAGAAAGGCAAGCTGTCCAACCTCGACCACCGCCGCATGCTCTACGACAGCTTGGCATTGACGCTGGCGTTACTGCCGCTGCTGATCTGGCCGTTCACGCTGATCACGGCGCCGGCAGCCCTGTTCATCGCCATTCGTTATTGGCGTGCGCCAGGCAGCGTGGTGCAGCGGACCAAGATACGGATGATTCTCGCGATGTTCCTGGCCCTGGCTCAAATTGTGGGATGGGGAGTCGGCTTTTGGGTGATCTTCAACGATTGACGAATGGCGCGACGTGAAAAAGCATATCGCCGTTTGCCCGGCCGAGAGGCCGGTCTGCTCAGCTATAGCCGGTTGTGGCTAGGTCCGGACCATCTGTTGCTCGTGCGCACGACGGGTTTTTCCGAAGAATACAAACGATTCTACTTCCGCGACATCCAGGCGATCGTCGCGCGTCGGACGGATCTGCGCGAAATCCTGAGCGCCATCGTGGCTTTCGCTACGGTTGTTTTCGGGGTCATGGCTGTGTTCACCGACTCCGGCTGGCGCGGCTTTTTCATTGTGCTGAGCGCGATTTCGGTGGTTGCGTTGCTCGCAAACTGGCTGCGGGGCCCAACCTGTGTCTGCCACATCCGCACGGCCGTGCAAACCGAGGAATTGTCACCACTCAAACGGTTTCGCGCGACGCGCAGATTTATCGAACGCCTGAGGCCAAACATCGAGAAAGCGCAAGGCCTGCTCGCGCCCGAGCTGTTGCAGCCCAAATCGCCGGGGGTTGCCACTGCTTCGTCTGAAGCAGTGCCGCAGCCGGCCAGCGACTCCGAGCAGCCTTCGCCTGCGCCCGGTCCATGAACTGGCGGCTTGCAGCGATGTCTCATGCTTGAGAGCCTCGCAAGCTTTTCTTTGATTCGCCCTGCCCTCAGGAGACGCCGTTATGCTGCTTCGGGAGCGCAACGCGTGGCGAACCGAGCGCGCGCTCATGGTCCCGGTGCGTGCCCGAAAACAAAAAGGGGCGCTCGTGAACTCACAGCAGACGCCTTAGAACCGCATGCCCGCCGTCGCGCACCAACGCTGCCTGAACCATAAATCCCGGGAGGCCGTTGCGCGCTGCCCGGAGTGCCGGCAGTTCTTCTGTCGCGAATGCATCACCGAACACGACGACCGCGTCATTTGCGCAGCGTGCCTGAAAAGACTCGCGCGGCCGAACGGGCGTCGGCGTGTTTCCTGGGTCAGCCTGCTGACCGTCGGCCAATGTCTGGCTGGGCTCCTGACTGTCTGGTTGTTTTTTTATATCACCGGACGCAGCTTGCTGGCGATTCCTGATTCGTTTCATGAAGGAACGCTTTGGAAGAGCCAATTCCTGGATGAACCATGAGCCGCCGAGATCTCAGGCGAAAAGGCCCTGGGCCACTGGAGTTGATTGAGGAAGCGGTCCATGTGCTTCGGCTCTCCGCCTGGAGCGTTCTAGGGCTTTATTATTTCGGCAGTCTGCCCTTTCTGCTCGGACTCTTGTATTTCTGGGCTGACATGAGCCGCGGCTCGGCAGCCTACGAACACTGCGCACCAGCCGCGTTCGCGGTCGCGGTCTTGTTCTTGTGGATGAAGACCTGGCAGGCCCTCTTTACACGTCGTCTCAAAGCGCAAATCACTGGTCGGCCCGCCGTGGACATGACACTGTCAGCGTTCTTTCGGGCCGCATTGAATCAGACGATCATCCAGCCCTCCGCCCTTTTTCTGTTACCGCTGTCGCTGCTCATCGTGCTCCCGTTCGGATGGGTCTATGCATTTTATCAAGGCGCCACGGCCTTCGGCGCGGAAGACGGCGTCACTGTGAAGCACGTTTTCCAGCGCGCGGCGCGGCAGGCCCAGCTCTGGCCGCGGCAAAACCACCTGTTGCTGGGTGTGTTGCTCCTCTTCGGCCTGGTCGTGTTTCTGGATGTTGCCATCGGCCTGGCGACGGTGCCGTCGCTGATGAAAATGTTGCTTGGGATTGAAAGCGCGTTCACGCGAAGTCCATGGGGCTTTCTGAACAGCACTTTCGTGGCGACGGTGGGCGCGCTGACGTTCCTCTGCCTCGACCCACTGGTCAAAGCGGTCTATTTGCTTCGTGGTTTCTACGGCGAATCTCTGCACACGGGCGAGGATTTGAGGGCCGAGTTGAGCCAGTTTTTGCCGGGCCCAGCGGCCATCGGCGTGCTCACGATCGTGGTGGGCATGCACGGATTGCTTGATACGCGGGACCATCGGTCGACGGTGCCAATGCGCACGGACAATGCTTTCCATGAAGCTTATGCTGGTAGGGACATCGCGCTGCGATGTCCCCGCCCGCGAAGCAGCGGGCGGAATTGTTGCGCCGTTGCACGCGGCGTGGACGGCGCCGCGCGCCATGCCTACTTGTTCATGCTCCCAATGCGCGCCAGGGTTGCCGTCGGGGCTTTCCATGAAGCGACGTTGGCATGGAGTCCCGCCTTTAGGCGGCTGTGCGTCGCCAGGCCGGCTGAAGCCGGAACTCCGTGCGTTCGGAAGTTCATGGTCCCAATACATACCTTTGAAAAAAGAAAGAGGGCTTTCCATGAACCGTTGGGGGCACCGCCAGGTTTTGGAGTGCGCCAGTCCTCTGGCGCTTTTACATCTGGCCTCGAAACAGAAAAAAGCGGCAGAGGACTGCCGCAGTCCAAGACGCTACCGCGCGGTCCACAAGGTTCATGGTCCCAATGCGTGCGAAAAAAGCGGAAGGGGGCTCTCCATGAACCACCAAACGCTGCAGGGATGTTGCTGGCAAGTCCGTCGGTGAAGAGCCGCGCCGACGGGATGCCGGTAGAAATTTGGCTGAAGGACAGTGCAGTGATGGCGAACAATGCTGCGGTTGAGCTCCAGAACAGCGAACGCCAAGCAAGGGCCTCGGAAATTTCGCCTCGCGACCTGGACCAGTCCATTGAACAGGTGCTCGGACGGCGTGAATTCAACTGGCGTTTGCCACGCGAGAATCCAGCCCGCGACAATGGAGAGAAGGGCTTCTTCGCAGCTTTCATGGATGGTCTGGTCGAGACGGTGCGGAGTTGGGCCAAAGCGATCGGCAGCGCCGTCAAGGCGGCCGTGCGGTGGGTCGCTGACGCCTTTGAATGGCTGCGCGAACTGATTTTTGGCAAACGCGCCAGAACTCAGGAAAGCGGCGGCGCAGGGACAGATTGGATGGCGCCGCTTCAGGCGTTGATGTTTGTTCTATTGGTGTTGGTTGCTTGTGCAGTCGCGATTCTGTTTTGGCGGACCTGGCGAGGCCGCGCTGCGCGCAAAGAAGTCCCAAGCGAAGCGGTGGCTGCGTCGCCGGATGTGTCGGACGAGAATGTGATCGCCAGTCAGTTGCCGGAAGACGACTGGCTCAGGCTCGCGCGCGAATGGGTGGACAAGGGCGAATTGCGCCTGGCGATTCGAGCGTTCTATCTGGCTGGTCTCGCGCACCTGGCGCAGCGCGAAATGATCCGTGTCGCGAAGTTCAAATCGAACCGCGACTACGACCAGGAACTGCGTCGCCGCGCGCGCGGATTGCCGGAGTTGATGGCCGCGTTCGCTGATAACGTGGGTATTTTCGACCGGGCGTGGTATGGCTTGCACGATGTGACGCAGGAGTCCCTGCAACGTTTTCAAAGCAACCTCGAGAAAATCAGAACATGCTAATTCACAGCTCAATGGCCGGGTTTTCCTGATTGATGCCCTGGCGCTCCGGCGGGTCAAGCCCGGCCGGGGCGAGGCGGGTATCGCCCCAGCCCGAACAGACTCCGATGAAGAAAGACCGACTGTGGCTAGTGCTCCTGCCCTTGTTCGTGGCCGTGTTCGGCTTGGGCGTGGGACGTTTGTTTCAGCTGCGATTTGAGTCCGGCGATGTTTACCCGCCGTACTCCTCGTTTCGCGCCGATCCGCTCGGCACGAAGGCGCTTTTGGAAAGCCTGGAGAACCTGCGCGGCATCACCGTCCAGCGTTTCTTCAAGGCATTGGACAAACTCGGCGAAGGCCGCGGCAGAACGCTGTTTGTGTTGGGCGCCCAGGCGCTCGACACGGAGTATTCCACCGAGGAGGAGTACAAAACGCTTGAGCAATTCATGTTCGATGGCGGCCGGATTGTCATTTCCTTCGCGCCGATGAACACGCAACCTGGCGTTCACCGACGCCCGGACGCGAAGCAGGAAATGAAGGCCAAAGACAGGCCAACCGCAAAGGAAGGCCGGCCGTCCAACGATCCAAACCACGATGTAATGCCGCACAAAAAGAAAAGCCCCGCCAACGATGAGGAAGACGGGCCAGGCCCAAAACCGATTGCCCTCAAGGACCGTTGGAAAGTCAGCTTCAACTATGAGGATTTGCCCAAAGATGCGGACGACGTTTACCACTCGGTGCTCGTTCGAAAGGCTGCAGATGTGGACTTGCCAGCCTCCGTCGTCTGGCACACGGCGTTGTTTTTTGAACGGCCGGGCACGAACTGGCAGGTCATTTACACTCGCGACAAACATCCGGTCATGATCGAGCGCCGATTCGGCAGCGGCTCGCTTGTGTTGTCCGCGGACTCCTATTTCGTGAGCAACGAAGCGATGCGTAAAGAGCGCCATCCGAAGTTGCTGGCATGGCTGGCTGGCCGGAACACCACGGTGCTGTTCGATGAGACGCACCTGGACGTGCAAGAAACGCCCGGCGTCGCCGCGCTGGTCCGAAACTATCGGCTGCACGGAGTGGCGATCGGCTTGGCGCTCCTGGCCGGCTTGTTCGTTTGGAAAAGCACCTCCAGTTTCGTTCCGTCTTACGACGAAGACAGCGTGGAAACCCGCATCGGGGCAGTGGTCGGCAGGGATTCAGCGGCCGGTTTCGTTCATTTGCTCCGCCGCAGCATTTCTCCGAACGAACTTTTGTCGGTTTGCTTCACCGAATGGAAAAAAGGGCGGGCGCGTGGACGTGCGGATTTGGACGCGCGGACCGAACGCATGGCCGCCGTCATAGCTGAAGAACAAGCCAAGTCCGAGTGGGAACGGAATCCTCTGGAGAGTTATCGGCGCCTCTCCCGGATTTTGACCGAACGAAAGTAGCGTTGTGTCTCCTAAACGGCCGAAACACCTGGCTGAATCTCATGAACACGAACGTTGACGAACTCAAAGCAACTCTGGCTCGCGCCCGGCAGGAAGTGGCCAAAGTCATCATTGGCCAAACCGAAGTAGTGGACAAGGCGCTGATCACGATCTTCACCGGCCACCACGCGCTCATTGAGGGAGTCCCCGGCGTTGCAAAAACCCTCCTGGTCCGCACCCTCGCCCACGTGCTCGGCTGTGAGTTCGCCCGCATCCAGTTCACGCCCGATCTCATGCCCGCCGACATCACCGGCACCAACGTTTTCAACCTGCAACGAAACGAGTTCACGCTCATCAAAGGTCCGGTGTTCACGTCGTTTCTGCTCGCCGACGAAATCAATCGCGCGCCTGCCAAGACGCAATCGGCATTGCTGCAGGCCATGCAAGAGCGCTTGGTGACGATCGACCGCGACACGCACGCGCTGTCGCCGAACTTCACGGTCTTCGCGACGCAGAATCCGATCGAGTACGAAGGGACGTATCCGTTGCCGGAGGCGCAGAAGGACCGGTTCATGCTGAAGATCACGATGCACTGTCCGGAGCGCGACGATGAACTGACGCTGGCGAAACGAACAATGACCGCCGATGCGCCCGAAGCCCTGCTCGCCGCCGGCGCGGTGCAGCCGGTTGTCACGGCCGAAGCTCTGGCGGCGATGCGGGGAACGTTAAGTCACCTCGTGATTCGGGAGGAGTTGGTCGCGTATCTCGTGGACATCGTTCGCGCGACGCGCAAGCACGAGAGTGTGCTGGTGGGCGCGGGCCCGCGCGCTACGCAGGCGTTGCTCCTGGCCAGTCGTGCGCTCGCCGCAATCACCGGACGGGACTTCGTTACGCCGGATGATGTCAAAGCGATGGCCGCGCCCGTGCTGGAACATCGGTTGATTCTTCGGCCGGAGTTTGAAATCGAGGGGGTCACCGTGACCGAAGTGATTCAAAAAATCCTGGAACAGGTCGCGGTGCCACGCTGAAAATGACGATACCTGAATCATTCGGATGGGTCTGACATGCTCGTCCCCCAGTCCAGATTATTGATCTGGGTGAGCGTCGTGGTACTTCCGTTCGCTACGCTGGCGGCGGTGGTGCCGGAGGCATCCGTGGTGGCGGGACTCTTCATCGTTGGGTTGGTCGTGCTTGCTTTGCTAGACGCCGCCCTGGCGCAAAGCCGCCTGGAGGGCATCTCCATCGACTTGCCGCCCATCGTGCGATTGTCCAAAGACCGCGAGGGCGCTATTGACGTGCAGATCACCAATGAAAAGCTACAGCCGCAACGATTGCGCCTCGGACTGCCGTTCCCGCGCGAGATTGCTTCGCCGGACGAGGACCTGTGGACGGTCCTGCCGGCGGGTAGCCTCCGATCGCGCCTCGCGTGGCAGTGCACCCCGTTGAAGCGCGGCAATTATCCGCTGGCGGGTTGCCACGTGGAAACTTCATCGCCCTGGGGCCTGTGGGCTGTGCGCGTCAGGCTTCCGGCCCGGACGCAGGTTCGCGTCTACCCGAACTTGTTGAGCGAGCGAAAAAATGTTGCCGCGCTTTTTCTTAATCGCGGCAATTTCGGCGCCCACGCACAACGTCAAGTGGGACAAGGCCGCGATTTCGAGAAGTTGCGCGAGTACGTTCACGGCGACAGCTACGAAGAGATTCACTGGAAAGCCACGGCCAAACGCGGCCGCCCGGTGACGAAGGTGTTTCAAATCGAACGGACGCAGGAAGTCTATGTCATCATTGACTCGTCAAGGCTGTCGGCGCGGCCGACACGGGATGCAGAGTGCAGAGTGCAGGGTGCAGGCGCGCTGGCCGCTCGGGATCGGGACAACCCGCAAGCCACAACCCACCCAGCGCCCCTGACCAGCGTGTTGGAACGCTTCATTACCGCCGCTTTAGTGCTCGGCCTGGCAGCTGAGCGGCAAGGCGACCTGTTCGGGCTGCTGACCTTCAGCGACCGAGTGCAAACCTTTGTGCGAGCAAAAAACGGGAAGGCCCACTACGCGGCTTGTCGCGACGCCCTTTACACCTTGCAACCGCAAGTGGTCACGCCGGACTTCGACGAACTAGGCTCGGTGGTCCGGTTGCGCCTGCGCCGGCGCGCTTTGCTGGTGTTTCTGACCTCGCTGGACGACCCGCTTCTTGCCGAGAGTTTCGTTCGCAACCTGGACTTGATCTGTCGCCAACACTTGATCTTCGTAAACATGCTCCAGCCACCCGGTGTGCGCCCGTTGTTCTCGGATGAAACCGTTGCCTCGCTCGCCCAGGTGTACGAACACCTGGGCGGCCACGTGCTCTGGCGCAAATTGGCTGAATTGGAGCGAGTCCTGCAGCGGCGCGGGGTACGGTTCTCGTTGCTCGACAACGAACGGCTCAGCGCGCAACTCGTCACGCAATATCTTAACGTGAAGCAACGGCAGTTGATATGAAAGCAATGGAGTGGCGGCGATGGGGGACACTGGAGTGCCGGAGGACGGGGCATCCGTCAGCACTCCGCCACTCCGAGACGCTATCACCCCGCGGGTGCCCATGATCATCGACCTTCGGAAATTCGTCGACAGTGAGCGGCCACACTGGCGCGAGCTGGAGTCGCTCCTGGACAAATTCTCGAGCGATCCAGCATCCAAGCTCACCCTCGAGCAATTGAAGCATTTTCATTATCTTTATGAGCGGACCTCGGCCGACCTGGCCAAGATAACAACCTTCGCCTCCGAGCCCGAGACACGCCGATATCTCGAGTCGTTGGTGGCGCGGGCTTATGGGGAAATTCACGAGACGCGCGAAAGACCGCACCGGCTCGCGCCGTTTCACTGGTTTTTCAACACGTTCCCACAAACATTTCGCCGGCACGGACGCGCGTTCGGGTTGGCCGTGGCCATTACTCTGGTGGGATCCTTTTTGGGTGGGGGCGTAATCGCCTTCGATCCCGAGGCGAAGTCGGTGATCATGCCGTTTGCCCATTTGCAAGGCGATCCACGCGAGCGCGTAGCGCGCGAGGAGAAGGCGGCGAGCGACCGCTTGACCGGGATGAAAGGGACCTTTTCAACCTTCCTGATGACCCATAACACGAAGGTCTCCATCTTGACGCTTGCGCTCGGCATGACCTGGGGTGTGGGCACGATGATCATGCTGTTTTACAACGGCGTGATTCTTGGGGCCGTCGCAGCAGATTACCTGTTGGCGGGACAAACGAAGTTTCTCGTCGGCTGGCTGTTGCCGCATGGTTCGTTTGAGATACCGGCCATCCTCATCGCCGGACAGGCGGGACTGGTTTTGGGCGGCGCCCTCATCGGTTGGGGCCAGCGGAGTTCGGTCAAGACGCGATTGCGCCAAACTTCACGCGATCTGGTGACTTTGATTTCTGGAGTGGGCCTCATGCTGGTTTGGGCCGGTTTTGTGGAAGCGTTCCTCTCCCAGTATCACGAACCGGTCATTCCTTACTGGGTGAAAATCAGTTTCGGAGCGGTGGAATTATGCTTGTTGTCATTGTTCCTCGCGAAGTCGGGTGGACGGCCGATTGAGAAGGGGTAACTGCATGCTTGAATCTGGAGACGGATGTGATGCGCCCGAGTAAAACCTGCACGCTGCTGGTTCAGACGCCGGAGGGCATCGTTTTCTCGCTGCTACTGGCTGGACCGGTGACCCGCTTTCTGGCGTGGGCAGTAGATATGGCCTGCATCGGCACGCTGTCGAGCGTGGTCGGATCGCTGCTCGGTTTGTTAGGGCTGCTCAGTCCTGATTTTGCGCGGGGGATGGCCGTGCTCGCCTACTTCGTCATTCAGATCGGTTATGGCATCGTCCTGGAGTGGATCTGGCGCGGACAAACCGTCGGTAAACGCTTGTTGCGGCTCCGTGTGATGGACGCGCAGGGACTGCGTCTCCAATTCAGCCAGATCGTCATTCGCAATCTGCTGCGGTTTGTGGACATGCTGCCTGCGTGTTATTTGCTGGGCGGCATTACGTGTCTGGCCAGTCGGCGCGCGCAACGACTGGGCGATTTCGCGGCGAACACGATCGTCGTCCGCAATCCGAAAATCCAGGAACCGGATCTGGACCAATTACTGGCGGGCAAATTCAATTCGCTGCGCGAATACCCGCATCTGGCCGCGCGTTTGCATCAGCGCGTCTCACCCGGGGAAGCGCGAGTGGCGTTGCAAGCCCTGGTGCGCCGCGACGAACTCAACGCGCAAGCTCGGGTTGAATTGTTCGGCGAAATTGCGGCGCATTTCCGTGCGGTGGTGGAATTTCCCATCGAAACAACCGAAGGAATCACCGACGAACAATACGTGCGTAACGTCGTCGACATCCTTTTCAGGCCGGAACGGGAGCGGCAAGAAAATCTGCAGGCCCAGCCGTTTTGAGGCTAGTGGCGTGCAACCTTTTGTTCCATATGAGACAAAAGACAGTTCGACCGTCACGACTTGACCTTGCGGGTTTCCAGCAGGCTCATCGGAACTCGCTAGTGACTCAGGTCGATGGACTAGTAGTCTTCAAAGCCAACCTTTTGTTCCATATGGGACAAAAGGTTGGCTTTGAAGGAAATCTACCGTTAGCAATCAAAAGCGCTCATGGCGCGGGTAGCCTTGCGCAGGCGATCAGCAATGCCCAGCGCCATGTTTGTAAAGAGGACGATCTTGATGCGCGGCTGGGCCTGGGCCAGAGGTTCAAATTCATCGAGCTTGAGGATGTCGCATTCGACGTCGCTTGCAGCGGTGATGAGGGCCGACCGCGGGGAACGATCCAAAAAGCCCATTTCACCCAGCGCCATGCCGGCGGAGAAAGCGCCAAGGCGTTTGTGCGCGCCACTCGCAATCGGGACGCTGACGCTGGCCAGTCCAGAAGCAATGAAGAAGACTTCGGAGGAAGGATCGCCGATGCGCGCCATCACCGTTCCCGACCGATAACGCCTCCGTTCGAACAAACTCGCGACGGCACGGACTTCCGTCGGAGTCAAATTGCGCAGGAGTTCGTATCCGGCGGGAAGCGGTCCGGGCGCACGATCCGCAAGTGTCAGCCGCGATTCGAGGAGGCGATTTTCGCACCACTCCAACGCCTGATCGTTATCGTCGAAGAGGCGCAACTCGCGCTCAAAGAGTTCCCCGAGTTTGATCCGGAGGTAGCGTCGCAGTCCCGGAGCTCGCGCGCTGGCGCAAAAAACGAGGGTCTTTCCCATCGCCCGCATCTTGACCCAAAGTTGGTAAAGGAGCCGGGCGGCACACTCGTCCGCATGGAGCACGTGCTTCAGGTCGAGCAGCACTAACTCGGTTTCGTCAAGGACCTTCAACGCTCGGCGGACGACGACTTCGCAGGTCGAAAAGACGAGGTTGCCTTGGAGCTGCAGGATGCGGATGGCCGATCCGGAGGCTTGCAGCACGCGCGATTCCTCCACCGAGCGGACGTGAGTGGAGTTGACTTCGGCGCCCGTGAACTCCAAGCGGATGACGGATCGGCTGGCGTTCGGGGTGTTGAACAAGTGAAGGTCGAAACTGCGCGAGAGGTCATCGCAGACACGAAGGCCGCGGACACTGTTGCCGCGCGCATCCAGCGGAGGCGAAAAGACCCCCACGCCCAGCTGACCGGGCAAGACGGCGATGACACCGCCAGCGACGCCGCTTTTGGCGGGCATGCCGATCCGATAGAGCCACTCTCCGGCGTAGTCGTACATCCCACAGGACGCCATGACGCTCAAGGCGCTTTCGACGTACTCCCCGCGAATGGCCTGTTTGCCCGTCAGCGGATTGGCGCCCCGGTTGGCGAGGGTCGCTGCCATCGCAGCCAGATCCGGGCAGGTCACGGAAACCGAACACTGCTTGAAGTACAGGTCCACGACGGGATCGGGTGGCTCCTTGAGAATGTCGAAGTTGCGAAGCATGTGTCCGATGGCCCGGTTCCGGTGCCCGGTCTCCGATTCGGAGCGATAAACCCACTCGTCAATGGTCAATTCGCGTCCGGCGCAAGTCGAAAACGTTTGCAGCCTACGTACAAGCCGGGGGGACTTGTT
>JACXTT010010830.1_pt1 | contig 12253 bp, 10 predicted proteins | sample 9270951 | NCBI WGS metagenome assembly JACXTT01 (sample SAMN15532306, study PRJNA645909) | rock metagenome | isolation source: weathered quartz diorite | place: Puerto Rico | collected 2017-06-21 | reverse complement strand
GCGGCCCTGCTGGGCTCTTTCCCGGTTTGGCTCAGGTTCCCGCAGTCGCCCGATCTGTTTTGACGTCGCCGACGTGATCCTTTTGTGCGTGCGAAAGAATTACAACATGAACATCGCCCAGCCGCGCATCGGAGCCTCCACCCACGGTACGCCCCGGATCATAGAGCACACGGACGCCTGTCGGATCCTCAAAAAGAAGCGCTCGGTCATTGCGGCAAAACTCGCCGGCATGGCTTCCGAGGGGTGTGATCTTCACCACCGGCGGATCGTCGGCGAACGCTGCGAGACAAAATAGCGGAAATATCCACGCGAGACGATTCATGGGCCGTAGCCTATCACAATCCGTCGAACCTCGTGTAGTACAATTCGGACCGGCATGACTGTGATAGACCTCAAGAAAAAAACACAAATCCTGGCCCTGGCATTCACCACATTTGCCGCAGGCCTGGCGCAGAATCCGGAACAAGGCGTTCCCGAAAACTCGGTGACCAAGGTTTCCGAGCATGTGTCCGCGATCGTTGGCTGGCCGAACGTCGGCATCGTCGTCGGAAGTCGCGCGACGCTTGTGATCGACACCGGGATGGGTGCACGCAATGGAGCCATCGTGGTGCGCGACGCCGAAAAGCTTAGCAAGGGACCCGGCCTTTATCTCACAACCACGCATTTCCATCCTGAGCATGCCATGGGCGAGCAGGCCTTCCCGCCGCGCACGATCCTGATCCGGCCGGCTGTGCAACAGGAGGAAATGGAAAAGCGTGGATCGGAATTCATCGCGATGTTCAGCAACCGGTCGCCGAAATTCAAGGAGCTGCTGGACGGCGTCAAGACGCGGCAGCCGGATATCGTTTTCGATCATGAGCTGAAGCTCGATCTCGGCGGAGTCAGTGCGCGCCTGATGTGGTTCGGCGGCGGGCACACTCGCGGCGACGAGCTGATTTTCGTCGAACCGGACAGCGTTTTGCTGCCGGGCGATATCGTCGAGAACAAGCTGGTGCCGACGATGCCGAATGCCGATTCGAGTCCCAAGGGCTGGCTGGCATTGCTCGACAAAATCGAATCGCTGAGGCCACGGCTCGTCGTTCCGGATCATGGCCCTTTGGGCGACGGCTCATTAGTTGCCCAGGAGCGCAAGTTTCTTCAGGAGTTGACAGCGCGCGCGTTGGAGTTAAAGCGCCAGAATGTCCCTGTCGAAGACGCGGGCAAGCAGATGATCACTGAGTTCAAGGCGAAGTATCCGGATTGGGAGCCAATCAACGCCATCGCAAATGCGGTCCGCCGCATCTACGCCGAATAAAAACCGGGGACAGTACACTCAATCCCCAATTTCGGCGCCACCGTCACCCCGCGATCGATTTCCAGCTCTTCGCCAGATGCTCGGCCGTCCTCCACGCGAGCGCTTGAATCGTCAGCGTCGGATTCCGCGCCCCGCTCGTCCCGAACACCGACCCGCCCAGCAGCCCGAGATTCGGCGTCTCGTGCGAGAATCCCCAGCGATCGGTGACGTTGGTCTCGGGATTGTCGCCCATTCGTGTGCCACCATAGGCGTGCGTGCTCAGCGCCGGACCCGCCGGCAGCCCCTTCACGACTTCGATCGCCCCTGCCGCCCGATACCACTCTTCCATCTTGTCCTGCGCGAACGCTGCCGCCCGTGCTTCATTTTCCTTTGGACCGCTGGTCACGCGGCACACCGGGTCGCCGAGCGGATCCTTCACCTCCGTATCGAGATCGAGATAAGTGTTCTCGTACGGAAAGCTGTTGGTTTGCAGGTACGCCGAACTCCAGCGTCCGGCGTTTTCGCGCACGAAGCTTTTCCACTTCGAACCCCACGACGGCGCACGTCCGAAAGTGCTCATGGCCGCCGCAGCGATCGGATGCTTTTCGACGTACACGCACAAGCTCGCGCCGCCGATAAATCCCCGGCCGGAGTGATCGAAGCTGTCGTCAGCCCACTCATCGATTACGGCGCCTTGCGACAACATCGCACCGTACCAGAGGTTTAGGTCCATCGGAAACAGCGCCGTGGCTCCGACTCCCGCCTGCGCGTCCCAATGTCCGAAATAATGTTTGCCCACTTGACCGTGATTGTTCGACAGCCCATTCGGATAAGCCTTCGATTTCGAGAGCAGCAGCAGTCGCGTGTTCTCGTAAACGTATGACGCGAGCAGCACCACCTTGGCCGGTTGAAAATATTCTTTGCCGTCGCGCAGGTACGAAACGCCGGTCACCTTGCCGTCCGCACCGGCCACGATCCGCGTTACATGCGCTTTGTCGAAGATGGTCAGATTCTTGGTCTTCAGCGCTTCGGGAATCGTGGTGACGGCTGTCGAATTTTTGGCATTAATGTGACAGCCACCGCGATCGCAGTAGCCGTGATAAGCACAAGCCGGACGGCCTCGATATGTCCGCGAGTTGATTGCCGAGGGTGAATGAAACGGTTTCCAGCCGAGCTTTTTCGCGGCTGCCGTCATATGCTCCAAATAATCGCAGGTGCGCAGCGGCGGCATCGGATACTCGCGCTGTCTCGCGCCCTCGTAGACATTGCCCGCCGGATCAAGCTTGCCTTGAATATTGCCGGCTTTGCCCGAAACGCCTATCTCATGCTCGACGACGTCGTAGTACGGCTCCAGCTCGTCGTAACTGAGCGGCCAGTCCTCCAGCGTCGATCCTTTCGGAATCAGGCTCGCGCCATACCGCTTGACAACTTCCGAACGCGTCTTGAAATCCCATGGCTTCAGGCGCCAGCTCTGCGCATGATAGTGAATCGTGGTTCCGCCGATCGCGTTCATCATCGGATGCGTCGTGCCTCGCCGCGTTGGCGACGACGGGCTGGCACGAAACGTCGGAACTTCATTCTTGGCTTTCGGAACTGAAGTAACCAACTGCCGCACGTTGTTGTGAATCTCGTCGGGCTTGAAATCCTTCGCCGGATTCATCCACGTGCCGGCTTCGAGTCCTGCGACCTTCAATCCTGCGCGCGCCAAGGGCAGCACGGCTACTCCGCCCGCCGCGCCCAACCCGATCACGGCGACGTCCACCGGCTTCAGATTAATGGCCATGTCCGCTACCGTAGGCCGAAGATCGCAGCGGCTTGATGGTGACGCCCATCTTCTGATCGTCGGGCGAAACAGCCAGCCTGGGGCCCGGATACCGGATCAGGTCCCAGCCTGCGAAATTCTTGTTGCCGCCGTACGATGGATCGCCGAACATCCCTTCCAGCGTGAGCCTCCGCACCCGGCCGAAGAAAGCGCGCGCGTCATCGAATCCGGTCGCCGTGCCGTTGTCCATCGCGGTGAGCACCGCGTCCTGTTTCTCGGGCGAGAGTTCCGCGAACGCACGACCCTGGGTTCGGCGCGCGAATGCGTCCGTCGCTTCCAGGCCCGCGATGAAAGCTGTTTTCTCACCGGCCAGATAGTCTCCCAGCGACCGGTTGATGTAGTTGGCGACACCGCACTCCGCCGCGCCGGGCCCAAGCTCGTCCTTGGGAATCAGCCGGTCCACGAATGCTTCGAGCGTGCGAATCTGCGCCGGCGAGAGCGCGGGTTCCAAAGTCGAGCTTTGCGCTGCCGACGCGATCGCAGTCACCGGTATGATCGCCGCACTCGCTATTACACTGCGTCGCGAGATATCCCCATTTTCGTTGTCATCTTCAGCCATATCCATCGTCCTCAAAGCCGTGATTTCTAAACCGCCCCTCGCCAACATCGTGAGAATGCGGTCCGCCGCGCGCACGCATCCTCACGATAATAATCCATCTCGGCGTCTCTATACGCAACTGCAGTCCTTGCACCAGCGGCCTTTTCCCTAAATCGTGTTCCCGAAGGGCGCGACAAATGGATTGATTGTGTCACACACGCTGCAATGCCATTTCCAACGCGACCGCCGGTCGAGCGTCGCCGCCGGATGCCCGCAGCCGCAATAGATGCATACATTCAGGTAGGACGGTTGCTCCGCCGCTGCCGCAGTCGAGCGGTCGAAGTACAAGGCCCAGCCATAGACTGAAAGATTGGTCCCGAACAGACGGTCGGCCAGACGGGTTCCGCGATAGAGGATCCGTTGCGCCGCGCCGATGGTGAAGTGCGGCAACTTGTTCCATGCGCGCGATCGCTCGGGAACACTCGCGGGATTCGTGTCCAGCGCCTCGCGAAGCCGGTATAAATAAGCGAAGGAAGAATACAGCTTGTGCCAGCTTGCCAGCCGCACGCCGGCCTGCGTTTCAATCGCCGCGACGGCCTCGCTCCATCGAAAGCGGTTCACGTGCCCGCCGCCCTCGAACACGTAGCGATAAATGGCGTCGCACAGGCCGTGGCCGTTCGGAACCGAAACTACCATCCTGCCGTCGGGCTTGAGGATGCGATTGATTTCCGCCAGTGTTTCCGCGACCGTTGGGATATGCTCCAGGCCGTGATGACAGATCACCAGGTCGAAGCTCGCGGCCGAAAATGGAATCTGGCCGCTCTTCCCGAAGACTCGATAATAGGGACTAGCAGTGAGAGGTGCCGCAGCATCAAAGGCGTGGACATCTTCATCCAGCGCGACAGCCGAGCATGCCAGTCCCGCGGGGGAGAAGCTGCCGGTCCCCGAGCAAAGATCCAGCACTCGCTGGCCGGCTTTGAGTTCTAGAAGCCAATCGTGCATGCAGCCGTTTCGCCCAACATTCTAATGTTGCCACGGCGTCTCATGTTACGACGTGCAAGGCCGATACTCGGCCATTGTCTAGATCGAAGTTTAAGACCAAAATCGCTGTCGCTGTCATAATGGGTTTCTTGAATCGAATCGCAATCGCAATCTTGCCGCTGCTTTTGTGCTCCTGCGAGCGGCTTCCCGACAACTTTCCCCCGCCCGAGCAACGCCCGCCTCTCTCCCAGACGCCCTCGCCCGACCCAGCCAATCTGATGGTCGAAATGGACGACCCCGAGTGCGCCCTGCACATCGTCAAGGATATTTACGATTCCTCCACAACCTGGCGTTGGACCGCGAAGCAGCCCACTGTAAAGGTGCTCGTGTTTGCTACCGACGACGTCAAGCTGAGCACCGACTTCGCCATTTGGGACGAGGGCTTCAAGCAGACCGGTCCGATAGAGCTGTCGTTCTTCGTCAATGGCCGCCTTCTCGACAAGGTAAAGTATTCGACGCCGGGGAACAAGCATTTTGAAAAGCTCGTGCCCCCCGGCTGGCTGTCGACAGAAACCGAAACGATAATCTCCCTCGATGTCGACAAGCTCTATGTCGCCCCGCAGGATGGCGTGAAATTCGGTGTCATTCTGACCCGCATCGGGTTTGTCCGGTAATGCACGCCGCGCTCGTCGTCCTCTCGATTCTGTTCGGGTGTGCCTTCACCGTCGCTACATCTTGGGCCTTGGGCACGATGCTGCTGCGCCGGCTGCGGCTGGCTTTCTACGGCTGGGAAGAGCGGCTTCTGGCGTTCCTGGTAGGCTCCGCTTGTCTGAGCGCCATCGTCTTTCTGTTATGTGCCGCCAAACTGGCGTGGAAGGCGCTCTTTCTTGTCATCGGGCTGGCGATCATCGGCTACGCTCTCCGCTCCGGCGCTCATCGATTCCAGGGCGAATCATTTCCGCCTCTGCCCCGCCTGTGGTTGTGGGCTTTCATCGTGCCCTTCGCCATTTTTACTTACTTCTACTTCTTCAACGCTCTCGCGCCGGAAGTCAGTCCCGATGGAACCGCGTATCACCTCGGCGTCATCGCAAAATACCAGCGCTCGCATGGATTCGTGCGCATCACGACCGACATCTATGCCAGTTTGTCCGAAGGAATCGAGTTGTTGTTTCTGTTCGCGTTCGAGTACGGCCGCCATTCGGCTGCGACACTGGTTCACTTCTCTTTCTTTCTTTGCCTGACCTTCCTGGTCCTCTGCTATGGACGGCGGATAGGGCGGCCCGCCGTTGGCGTCGCTGCGGCCATCTTCGTTTACGCCAGCCCGGTAATCGGCTTCGACGCAACGATAGCCTACATCGACGTCGGTCTGGCCGCCGTGGTGTTCGGCCTTTTCTACCTGCTCCAGGTTTGGGATCAGGACCGAAACCCGAACCTGCTCGTGCCCATCGCGATTCTTGCGGGCTTCAGTTACGCGGTAAAGTACACCGCCTTCGCCGCGGTACCCTACACGCTGGGCTTTATCGCTTGGAAATTGTGGCGCGCGCGAAAACCTGTTTTCCGGCCCGTGCTCCTGGTCTCGTTGCTGGCGCTCGCCGTCATTCTTCCCTGGATGGTTAAGAACTGGATCGAAGTGGCGAACCCGGTCTCGCCGTTCGCCAATCGGATATTTCCGAATCCTTATGTTCACATCTCGTTCGAGGATTATTATCGTAAGTTCCTCCGCGTCTACTCACTCACCAGTTATTGGCAGATTCCATTGCAGGTGACCGTGCGCGGCGATCTTACCGCTGGTCTCCTGGGCCCGATCTTTCTTCTCTCCCCCCTGGCGCTTCTGGCTTTGCGATTCCGCGCCGGCCGCCAACTCCTGCTGGCTTTCGTGGTTTTCGGATCGACATACGCGACCAACATCGGGACTCGATTCCTTATCCCCGCCATTCCCTTTCTCTCACTCGCGCTGGCTTTGGCGCTGTGCAATATCGAATGGCTGTTGGCAGCGCTGCTCTGTGTGGAAGCAATCGCTTGCTGGCCGGGTATGGTCCCGCTCTACGCTTCTCCGGCCGCTTGGCGTCCCATACCAGTCTCACCCCGGGCCGCGTTGCGCATTCAGCGCGAAGACGCATACTTGAAGGGGCACTACGAATATGATCTGGCGCAACTGATCGAACAATTTGTTCCCCCTGACGCGACCGTCTTCACCTTCACGCAGCCTGGTACGGCCTATACAACGCGTCGGCTGATGGTCGGCTATCAGGGCGCATTGAACGAAACATTGCAAGACATTCTCTGGACTCCCACCATTCACGATTTCCAACCCACGCGGCTCTTGAAATTTCAGTTTGCACCTGTCGAAATGCGCTGGCTGCGCGTTGTCGAGACGGCCGACCTCGGTGAAGGCCAGTGGTCGGTCACCGAACTTCGTGTGTTCCTCGACGGCCGCGAGCTTCCGCGCGACGCCGCTTGGAGATTGACGGCTCATCCCAATCCCTGGGAGATCCAACTGGCGTTCGACAATAGTCCGGTGACGCGCTGGAGAACCTGGGAACCGTGCAAGCCTGGGATGTTCGTACAAATTGATTTCGGTCGCCCACAGAAATTCGATTCAGTGGTCGTGCAAGCTTCCGGCGACACTGCCGCGGCAAAAATAAAGTTAGAAGGCTCGAACACGGGTGGAAAATGGACGCTGATTTCGGCCGATCCGGCCGGGTCGTCGAGCCCCATGCGCTGGAGTCTTCGCCAGGCCGCGACCGCTGAGCTCAAGGCGCGCGGCATCCGCTATTTGCTGGTTACCGACGATAACATCGGAGCCAGTGACTTTCGCCTCAACATCAAATCGTGGGGTTTGAAGTCCATCGGCCAGCAAGGCAACGCAAGATTGTATTACGTCGAGTGACACGCGCATGCAACAATATTTTCTCGGCGTAGACGGCGGACAATCCAGCACCACGGCCCTCATCGGCGGCCACACCGGCCACGTTCTCGGCATGGGCCGCGCCGGACCGTGCAATCATGTTGCTAAAGGCGAAGGAAAATCGAAGTTCCTCGACGCGATCCTAGGCTCTATCCAGGCCGCCTGCGCCCAGGCTGGCATCGATTTTTCCACGATAATTTTTGCGTCAGCCTGCCTCGGTTTCAGCGGCGGTCCTGAAGATAAGCAATTGATTCTGAATGAGATCCTCACAGTCGAGCGGATGCTCGTCACGCACGACGCATTAATTGCCCTTTCGGGCGCCACCGCCGGTGCGCCGGGTCTAATAGCGATCGCCGGGACTGGCTCCATCACCTTCGGCCGGAACGCCTCCGGCAAGACTGCCCGCGCGGGAGGTTGGGGCGATCTTTTCGGTGATGAAGGCGGTGGATTTTACATCACTCGTCAGGCCCTGCGGGCCGCGTTGCGCTTTGAAGAAGGCTGGGGTCCTCCGACGTCGTTGCGTGCCATTCTCATCGGGGCTGCGGGCGCGCGCGATGCCAACGAAGTGATGCACCTGTTTTACACGCCCGACTTTCCTCGCCCGCGTGTCGCTGGATTTGCGAAGCTGGTGGACGAAGCGGCATCGAGCGGCGATGCGATCGCTCGCGAGATTCTTAACGAGGCCGGTCACGATCTCGCGATCGCTGCCTCCGCGGTCAGACGTCAGTTATTTGCCGAGGGGGAATCGGCCCGCGTCAGCTACATCGGGGGGGTGTTTCGCAGCCCGATGGTGCGTGAAAGATTTCGAATGCTGATGGAAATGGAGCCGGGCAATCAAGTGGGCCCGCCACTCTACGGACCGGCGGCCGGCGCTCTGTTGGAGGCGTATCGCGGGGCTGGCGTCGCTTGCAGACTATCCAATGTTCCTGAGGAGAAAATATGAAATTGCTGCCCCTGTTGCTTACGGCTTCCATCGCCTTCGCCGCCGAGCCTGACTGGCCGCAGGTTGAAGAGCATGCGCTCGAATTTCTCCAGCAATACATTCGTATCCGGTCGATCAATCCGCCCGCCGACACAACGGAAGCGGCTGCGTTCTTCCAGCGTGAGCTCGAAAAGAACGGCCTGGCGCCCAAGCTCTATCGTCCCGGTCCCGGCGGCCAGACCGTTCTCGTCGTCCGTCTGAAAGGTCGTGATTCATCCAAGAAGCCGCTGTTGCTGTTGAACCACTTGGACGTCGTGCCTGTCGACGAGAAGGCCTGGAGTGTCGATCCGTTCGGCGGCATCATCCGCGACGGTTTCATCTGGGGCCGGGGAGCGCTCGACATGAAGGGCATTGGGGTCCAGCAATTGATGTCGCTCATCGCGTTGCATAACGCCGGCATCACGCCGTCCCGTGACATCATCATGATCTGCACTCCCGACGAAGAAACAGCAGGTGAGCGCGGCATCCGCTGGATGATCGCGAATCACTACAGCGATATCGATTCCGAATACGTCCTCGACGAAGGCGGCATGGGAACGCGCGATGCTCTGGCGCCGGGCAAGCTGGTGTTCGGCATATCAGTGGGCGACAAGATCGTGACCTGGCTGCGCCTGCGCGCCAAAGGCACCGCGGGTCACGGCTCCCAGCCTATCCCCGACAACGCCAACATGATTCTGCTGGACGCGATTCGCAAAGCCATTGCGCTGCCCGCTAACGCCAAGCCGAATCCGGTCGTGGAAGAAATGCGCCGCGCCATTGGTGTACCGCTGGTCGAAAACAAATTCAATTCCGCGATCCAGCGCAATACGATTTCGTTGACCACTCTGACCGCGGGCGTTGGATCGCCGCCCAAGTCGAATGTCATTCCCTCCACCAGCGAAGCCACGCTCGATTGCCGCCTGCTGCCCGGCACCAACGCCGCCGAGTTTATCTCGGAGATGAAGGCCCGCATCAACGATCCGCGCGTCACCGTCGAAATCATCACTGTCGCGCCCGATCCTCCAATGAGCCGCACGGACACGCCGCTGTTCGCTGCTATGCGCAATGCGATTCTGAAGCGCAACCCAGACGCGATCGTTACGCCGATGCTGGTGCCCTTCGGTACCGACGGGTCCTATTTGCAGGAGCGCGGCGTCATGGCCTACGGTCTGACACCGATGATCCTCGCCGCCGCCACCGCCGCCACCATGCACAGCGATCAGGAGCGCATCCCCGTCGCCGAATTCCTGAAAGGCATTCACATCTACTACGACGTGCTAGCATCGGAATTCTGATGTCCAAAGTCTCCATCCGCGACCTGGACTTGAAGAACAAATCAGTTTTCATCCGGGTCGATTTCAACGTTCCCCTGGCCCCCGGCGGGCAGGAAATTACCAGTGACAAGCGGATTCGGGCGTCGCTTCCCACCATCCGTTACGCGCTCGAACAGGGCGCCGGCGTCATCCTGGCCAGTCATTTGGGCCGCCCGAAAGGCAAACCGAATCCGGAGATGAGCCTCAAGCCAGTCGCCGCGCGACTCTCCGATCTTCTCGGCCGGCCCGTCAAGATGGCGCCTGATTGCGTTGGCCCCGAGGTCGAAAAGATGCGGCCTAAACCGGGTGAGGTGCTCCTGCTTGAGAACCTCCGCTTTCACGCCGAAGAAGAAAAAAATGATCCCGGTTTCTCGAAACAGCTCGCCGCTTTGTGCGATGTCTACGTCAACGATGCCTTCGGTTCCGCTCACCGCGCCCATGCTTCGACCGTCGGCATGATCCAATTTGTCAAGCAAGCCGCTGCCGGGTTCCTGATGGACAAAGAGCTTGAATATCTGAACAAAGCCACCAAAAATCCACGGCGGCCCTGCATCGCGATCCTCGGTGGCGCGAAAGTCTCGGACAAAATCGAGGTCATCGAGAATCTGATGAAGTTCGTCAACCAGATTCTGATTGGCGGCGCCATGGCGTACACGTTCATGAAGGCGCAAGGCAAGCCCATCGGCAAGTCGCTGGTGGAAGACGATAAGGTCCATCTCGCGAAAGACCTGCTCGCCCGCGCCGGAGGAAAGTTGCTGCTGCCAGTCGATCACTTGGTCGCGGCGGAGCTCAAGGAAGGCGCAGAGCACCACGTCACCTCCGGCATTCCGAACGGGATGATGGGCGTCGATATCGGTCCCGCGACCATTGAGGCTTACGAGGCCGTCATCGCCAAAGCGAAGACCATCATTTGGAATGGTCCGATGGGCGTGTTCGAGAAGCCGCCGTTCGATCGCGGCACAGTTGCCCTCGCCAAGGCCGTGGCCGCCTCCGGCGCCATTTCCGTTGTTGGCGGCGGGGATTCCGAAAAAGCAATCAAGTCCGCCGGTGTTGCCGACAAGATCTCGCATGTCTCGACTGGCGGTGGCGCGTCGCTCGAATTCCTGGCAGGAATCGAGCTTCCGGGCGTCGCCGCTCTTCCAGACAAGGCTTAAAGCAGTAGCGCCGCGCCGCAAATCGCAGCGCCCAACAGCGCCCAGCCAGCCAGCAGCGCATGATCGATCAACAACCCGCCCACTGCCGGCGCGACGATCGCCGCGATCGAGTTCAGCGACTGCGTCAGTCCCAACACCACGCCCTGCTCGGCGCGCGAAGCTTTTTGCGTGATCAGGCTCGTCAAAGCCGGGCGCACCACGCCCAGTCCCGACGATGCGATAGCCGTCACCACCAGCAGCAGCGGAAGGTTGTACGTAAAGCCTAGCGCCGCAAGTCCCGCGCAGGCGAAAAAAAAGCCGGTCCGGACCAGCGTCATTTCTCCTATCGCCTTCACCAGTCTTCCGATTAATCCGCCTTGCAAAATCACGCCCAACACACCGAGATAAGCGTACAAGTAGCCGACTTCCTTCGGGCCAAAAGCATGGCCTTGCCATTGGTACCGCCTCTCAGCGAACAATGGAAAGCCGGAAATGTACGTCGCAAAGGCCAATGTAAAAGCGAAAAACTGCCACAACAACGGTGCCAGTCCAGGCTCGCGAAAGTATCGAACGTAATTTCCCCAGTCGAACACCGTGAACTTGCGCGGCGTCGCCGGATCAACCACGGCAGTCACCTTCGACGGCAGCAGAAAATAAGTGGCTAGGATGCTCGTGGCCGAAAGTACCGCTGCCGCGAAAATCGGATATTGATAGCTGAATTGCGCGAGAAACCCGGAGATCGCCGGCCCGATCAGAAATCCCATCCCGAATGCGATGCCGATCAGCGCGAATGATTTCGCCCGCTCCTCGGGCTTCGTCACGTCGGAGATGTACGCTTGCGCGAGCGACAGATTTCCGGCCGTCAGACCGTCGATCACGCGTGATAGAAAAATAATCCATAACGCATTCGCGTAAGCGAGAATCAGAAACCCAATGAAGGTTCCCAGTTGGCTTACCAGCAGCAGCGGACGGCGTCCCATGTGGTCCGACATCCGGCCCAGGATTGGTCCCGCGATTAATTGACACAGTGCGTACGTCGATACCAGCAATCCCACCACTGTCGGCGAAGCCCCGAATTTCTCCGCGTAAAACGGGAGCAGAGGAAGGATAATCGTCAACCCCAGAACATCCACGGATACGATCAGGAAGATAGGAAGGAGCGGAGATTTAAGCAAGCGAAGTCAGTACGATGGTAACAGAAGCTCGTCTCTAGTTATGGCCGATCAACTTTATCTCTCCTATTGGTTGCAGAATCACACCGAGCACAACATGCTTCGTCACTATGAGAAGGTATTGAAGACTTTTCCCTTCTCCCGGCTCGCCC
>JACXTT010010829.1_pt1 | contig 12253 bp, 12 predicted proteins | sample 9270951 | NCBI WGS metagenome assembly JACXTT01 (sample SAMN15532306, study PRJNA645909) | rock metagenome | isolation source: weathered quartz diorite | place: Puerto Rico | collected 2017-06-21 | reverse complement strand
ACCATCGATGGGCGATTGATCCGCGAGAGTTCGTGACCAACGCCGTGGCCGACCGCTTGCGCGCGAGCGGGAACTTTACAGAAGTAAAACTGTACGATGGACGATCTGACGTCGATTACGTCCTCAGTGGACGCATTGAGAAGCTTGAGGAAATCGACTATGAAGGCGGGGTCAAAGTCGAGGTTGCAATTACCGCTCAGATGACGAACCTCACCTCTGGTTCGGCAGTGTGGACAAACGCCGTCGACGAGGTGGGAACCGTCGGACGGCGCGACGTGCCCGCCATCGTCTCTGAGATGAACCGGACGATCGAGCGTGCCATCGAGAAGCTGCTGGCGCCACTGCCTGTCGCATCTGCAATCGAGTAGTGAAAAGGGGAAACTAACCCGGTTGGAAATGCATGAAAGCGACGATCACCAGCGCCCCGTCGAACCGTAAAATGCATCAACCATAGTGCACCTCCCATGCATAGTGACTTCACTTATTTCGCAGCGGTGGTAAAGCTCATAGAGGACCCGCTTAATTCGGTATGTGGCCGTTGCGGGTGTATAAATTCGGATGGTTGCGGGGTGCAGAGAACTTGCTGGAGAGAAAGAATTTTTTGGTTGCGGGGGCCCGATACGTACCGAATTTAGACACATTGTGCATTCCGTTCCGCAGTGAACTGCTTCATTGCCCGGCGTAAGTCTATTATTTCAAGCTCTCAACCTACAGATACCTCGAACAATGTCGTTTGGACAAGCGGTCCAGCAGGAGAAGCCCGAGTACTTCCGGTTTTGCCAACAACTCGCCCAGAATCCGTGGTCAGCGAATACAGCCCTTATCCCAATCCCGTCAGGCCGGTTTCCCAATTCCCAGTCCCGAAAGCACCTGATTAACTGCCATTCGGCAGCGACTAACCCCCCTGGGCTAGCCGGCTCGCAAGAATATTCACTTGACTCCTGGGTCGTGCCGGCTTTCAATATATTGCGTCGCCATATATGGATGCAATACTGTCACAAACGGAATGGAAGAGAGGCAGCGCTGAGATGTTGATTCTCTCGCTTATTGAAGCGCGTCCTCGCCACGGCTACGAAATCAGCAAGCTCATTGAGCAACGCTCTGGCGGAGCGGTTCGTTTCCATGTGGCTTCGCTCTACCCGCTCTTGTACCGCCTGGAACGGCGCGGCTGGATACAGGGGCGCTGGGTCGAAAAAACGGACCAGCGTCGTCGCCGGTATTATCGGCTCACGCGGCACGGCCGTAGAATTCTCGCTGCGCAGCTTCGCGGCTGGCGCGAATTTGTCGCTGGGATCAACCGCATCACGGAGGCTGCGAATGCCTGAGTGGAAACCCGAGATTCTCCGCAGACTTGCCCCGTTAAATCTCGCTCCGACGCGCGAGGCCGAGATCGCCGATGAGCTTTCGGAGCACCTCGAAGATCGCTACCAGGAACTTCTCGTCAGTGGCCAATCGGAAGAGGCCGCATTCCGCACCGCTCTGGACGAACTCAAGGGTGAAGACCTCCTCGCCCGAGGCCTTAAGCGCGTCGAAAGGAACTTTTATCGCGAGCCGATTGTGCCGGGAAATGCAAGTGGGAATTTCTTCGAGGGTATCTTTCAAGATGTTCGCTACGCCGTGCGGATGTTGGCGAAGTCGCCAGGGTTCACTGCGATTGCGGTGCTTACGCTCGCGCTCGGCATCGGCGCCAACACCGCAATTTTCACCATTGTCGATGCCGTCCTGCTTCGTCCGCTGCCGTTCAAAGACCCCTCAAGACTCGTCATGTTGCAGGAAGGCTTCAAATCACTCGGATTTCCGGAAGTCGGGGCTTCGCCGCCAGACATCGCCGTAATTGAACGCACGCAGAAGTCTTGCACTTCGCTCGGAGCTTTCCAGAACAAGGATTTTGATCTCTCTGATCGCGCCGAGCCCGAGCACATCACCGCTGCGCGCGCCTCTGCTTCAATTTTCCCGATGCTCGGAATCCAGCCGCTCCTTGGCCGAACGTACAATGAAGAAGAGGACAAGCCAGGCACGCATATTGCCGTTCTTAGTTACGGTCTTTGGCAGCGCCGCTATGCTGGCCGCGCGAACATTGTTGGACAAACCATAAACCTGGGCCGCATTCCCTACACCGTCATCGGCATTATGCCGAAGACTTTCCAATTCCCGCTACCGGGGCCGAAAGACAACAACAAGCCCGCTGAACTTTGGGTTCCTATGGCCTTCACGCCCGACGAACTACAAGGCTGGGGTGATGGGTACAATAATGGCGTGCTCGCGCGGCTGAAGCCCGGTGTTACGTTCAACCAGGCACGGGCTGACGTTGCCCTTGTCACAGCGGAGATCAAGCGAATGTATCCCCCGGCAATGGTAAAACTCCTTGGCGCGACGCCAGCTGTCGGATTAACTCCTTTGCACCAAGCAGTCGCTGGCCCAGTCGAAACCATCCTGCTTGTTTTGATGGCTGCGGTCGGTCTCGTTCTGTTGATCGCCTGCGCCAATGTCGCCACGCTTCTTCTTTCACGCGCCGCATCACGCTCCAAGGAAATTGCCATTCGCACCGCCCTCGGCGCTTCCCGCATTCGTCTTATTCGCCAGATGCTCACGGAAGGTCTTGTCCTCGCCCTCGCAGGCGGTGTGCTCGGAATCTCGATCGCGTTCTGGGGCACAAGCGGCCTGCTTTCTCTCGTTCCTTCGAATCTCGCTCTTCCGCACTCCGCGTCGCTTGGCGGCTGGATGCTCGCATTCGTCGCTACAGTGTCTTGCCTGACCGTGGCGGTGTTCGGTGTTGCTCCTGCGTTCCAAGTCTCTTCCGTTGACGTGCAGGGTTCGCTGCAGGAGAGCGGTCGCAGTGGAACTCCCAGTCGTGCGCGCCATCGCCTGCAAGGTATTTTCGTCGCTGCAGAATTCGCTCTTGCCATGATTTTGCTGATCGGGGCGGGCCTCTTGATCCGCAGTTTTTCGAAGCTTCTTGAAACCAGTCCTGGCTTCCGTCCCGATCATGTGTTGACGATGAGCGTTCCCCTGCCTTTCGGAGGCTATTCCAAAGCCACGCAAGTCCGCCAGTTTTATCAACAATCGATTGAGCGAATAGCGAGTCTTCCGGGAGTAAAATCCGTTGCAGCTTCCAATGATCTTCCTCTTGGAAGCAACGACAACGAAGTCCTTCAGGTCGAAGGCCGACCGGGCAACACACCCGCCATAACCGTCACCTGGACGCTCGGAGACTATTTCTCCGGTCTGGGCATTCCTCTGCTCAAAGGACGTTTTTTCAGCCAGGAAGATCGCATAGGTTCGCAGCCCGTTGCCATCGTCAGCAAGGAAACGGCGGAATTATTGTGGCCAGGCGAGGACGCCATCGGCAAGCGCCTTGGGCACCCCTTCCCCAATATGATGCGAACTGTGGTTGGCATTGTGGGCGACGTGAACGACGGTCCGCTGGGTTCTAGGCCTGGACCGCACTTCTATCTTCCCTATCTTCAATTGCCGGACGATTACCTCATCTACAACAACTTAATAGTTCCGATGAACCTTGTTGTGCGCGCGTCAAGCGATCCCGCCCCGCTGACCTCCGCTGTCGTCGCACAAATTCACTCTCTTGATCCGCAGCTCGCTGTCGCGAACATCCGCACTATGGATGAGGAAATGGCTTCCTCCGTCGCTGCGCCCAAATTCAATACCCTTGTGCTGGGATTCTTTGCCTTTCTCGCGCTTTTTCTCGCTGCCATTGGAATTTACGGCGTGCTGGCCTACGCGGTCGCGCAGCAATCGCACGAAATCGGCATTCGCATGGCGCTTGGCGCGCAACCGCGCGATGTTATGCGGCTCATTCTGGTTCGGGGAGCGCGTCTAGCGCTCGCGGGATTAGCCATTGGAGTGCTCGCCGCGCTAGGCTTGACGCGTCTGATGTCCAGCTTGCTCTACGGCACTAGCGCCAGCGACCCGCTTACATTTGCAGCCGTCGCGACTGTGCTCCTCGCTGTGGCGCTTCTCGCCTGCTACATTCCTGCCCGCCGCGCCATGCGGGTCGACCCCATTATCGCGTTGAGATATGAGTAGTCCGCGCGCAGGGAGCGACAAGCATTCCTTAGCACGGCCTCTTGCAAACGGGGGGAGCGGACAGATCCGGCGATTGCACCCGAGCACCAGGCCATCTGGAAACTATCTGCGATAAATTCTCATTGGTTATTCCGTTCGGAAATCTTGGAGGCTTTAGAGTTTTGCTCCTCGCATTTCCTGAGTTTATAAATTCGGATGGTTGCAGGGTTCGCAGAACTTGCTGAAAGGAAAGAATTTTTTGGTTGCGGGGGCTTGATTTGAACCAGCGACTCTCGGACAACGGACGCCTGCTTGGCAGGCAGACGCTCTACTGCCTTTCGGGTCTGAATGCTGACCCGATGCTCGTACGGAAGAGCAGCAACCTCCTGTTCCCACGTTCTGAATGCACCGACTTGATGGCGCCGGCCCCAAGTTGCTGTCGCGTGAAAACCCTACTCACCTAAACGTTGATGCAGCGACGCTAAATTTCCGAATGACCATGATACTATGCATATAGCACCATAAAAGCCCCTGATAAGGGCGAGGTCGGTGGTTCAAGTCCACCCAGGCCCACCATCACAATCACCAGTAAATACGCGGCTATTCTCGCTTTTCCCCTTTCGGGGAATCTTTCTCAAAAAACCAATTTGCCAACTATTTGCCAACTTTAGGTTTGACCGGACGGCACTACACTCAGGACGTTACGACCCTTCGGAAACTGTTTACGGTACTCACCTTGCGGCCTTGCGCCTGTCGGTAAGCTGCAAACTCAGCGGCCCTCTCGCTGGTAATTTCATCGAGCCCCATGTTGGCGAGCGGCCTGTATTCCTTGATCGCGCGAACGCCGACCGTGTAGAAATCTCGCCACGTTTTTGGAGAAGTAGCCTCAAAGTTAGCTCGCGCCCAGGGCTCGAATCGCTCGTGAATGAAGTCAGTCAGCGCCGGGGCGGGCTTCCTTTCGCGGATGCCCACTTCCCCCTTTGCCAGGGAAGTACGATGCGCAGATTCCATCTGTCGCGCGATCTTGTCATTTCCCTGCTTCGTGGACTGTCGGACGAGCTTCCCCTGCCACATGAATTTGTACCAGTAGATCCCGCAGCTACCACGCTTGCCGCACCTCTGGCACTTGCCCTCGGAATCGAGTTTGCACTTTCCGCGCTTATAGATCATCGTTGTCTCCCCTTCTTGCGACCCGGCGGTCTGCCGCCCTTCTTTCCGTTCTGCCTTGCGATCTCACGGATGCGCTCGATACCGAATCGTCGCAGCCGCGCGCGGTAACTGCGCTGTCCCATGAGGCTCGCTGCTTGGCTGACGGCCGAATGTTTCATGTTGTAATCCTAAACGCTTAGGTTATCTACTGTCAAGGGGATTGTGCTAATCTTTCTTCGCGGCTAGCTGGACGCAGCGAAAAGCGGCCTCTCCGGGCCCGCCTGCCGCCCACACCATAGCCTGGAGGCCACACCGGAGGTGGCCTTGGGTGAGACTGCAAGAGCCCTGCGGGAGCAGTGGCGCAAGCGCTATACGCAAGTCTTGGATATAATTTTCGAGGAGTTCGCATCCAAGGGAATTACTGTCGAGCCCGACGAGGCGATGGATTTCATGGAGTACCTGCTTGAGAGGTGGGCCAGCGATAGCCAACAAATCGAGCCCGTGGACACATCTCGACCGCCCGCTGTCATCCGATTCAACTTCGCAGCCTACCGTCGTGACGCTCATCACTACGCAGTAGATCGGTTTACAAGACATACTTTCCGCGCAAACGTGGCGGTGAGCCACTTCCGAAAGGTTACCTTGATCGCATCCTACGACTGAGGTTCAAGGGGCTAAACTACGTCGCGATCGCAGATAGGTTGGGCGTACCAAAAGACAGGATGCGGAAACAGGTTGAGGCTGCCGAAAAGCGTTGGCGTGAGGCCGTGGCAAGAATCGAGTTGATCAAACAGCGATCTCCGCACATGGTCGCTCCAGACACTCGTCTCCAAGACAAGGAGCAGCGAACACCCAAAGAGCAATCCAAGCGCCGAAAAGCGAAGGTACGCGCTGGAAAATAATTACCTCATTTCTTTCTACGGAAAATATTCGCGGCATTTCATTCCTCACCACGTCTCGTTCTCCATCACCTAAGCTGGCTTCCAGTGAGTCCCAGGTACGGACGCACTCAGGAGGCGATCTTGAGCGAGCAAAGAGAATGGCTGACGGTCAACGAATTTGCGGAGGCACTTGGCATAACGCGGGCATGTGTTCGTAGGTGGCTGCTTGAACGTCGGCTGACATCTTCGCGTTTCGGTAGATTGATAAGAATCCCGCGAAGTGAAATCCAAAGACTTGGCCAAGCTGGCCTTCGTCCGGCGCGCCCTGAGCGCCCTGCGCGATAGCTCATGCCGCCCCCCGCTGGATGGAGGACAAAATGGGGCCTGCACACTGCGGACACGTTGCGGGAGCGCGCGCAAGGTCTGGGTGCGTCTGCATACCTTATCAAAGGGTTGCTGCCCACTCGTTCGATCTCGGTGCTGCTTGGTGATTCGGGCCTCGGCAAGTCTCCGCTGATGTACCAAGCGGCAATTTGCATCGCGGCGGGCGTGCCGTTTCTCGGCCGCCCGACCACGCAAGGCCGCGTCTTGCTGGCTGATTTCGAAAACGGGCTCAGCGAGATGCACGAGCTGACAGAGCACATCACCCGACACCTGCGTTTGCCAGAGCCGCCCGGTGATCTTCTCTTCTGGTCGCTTAACGACTGCGAGGAGCACTTTGGTCAGACCAATCACGGGCTGGAAAACATCCTGCTCGACGTGCAACCCACACCTGGCAATCATTGACTCGCTAGCCTCCTATCGTCCTGAAGCGGAGAACAAGAACAGTTCTGCCACAAGTATGCTCCAGGGCTTCCGTGCCCTTCGCAAGTATGGAACAGCGACTCTACTGGTGCACCACCGCCGAAAGCAACCACGCAAGGTAGAGGAATCAGCAGGGCCGCTCGAACAGGCGAATCTCCGGCAGTGGTTTCAGGATGCACGCGGGGCAAGCGCCCTCGTCAACGGTTCGGACATAAGGCTTGGAGTGGACGCCCCGGATCTCAGTGTCTTGAACAAAGACGAAGTTGCACTTGTCCTCCGGGGTTTTGCGCGCGTGCGGGGAGAGATCGGTCCGCTCTACTTAGCGAGGGACACTGACGAGAACGGAGATCCGATGGGCTATCGGCTCCTGACAGGACCGGAGCTTCTTTTCAACGAAGAGCAGCAAGCTGCGTTCGCGGCTCTACCTAAGGAGTTCGCGTTCAGGGAAGCCAAGGCCACATACAGGCGTGCGGACCAAGCCACGACCAACTTCCTACAGCGCTGCATCGCTATGCAACTGCTCGAAAAGCTGGGCCGTGGGCGCTACCAGAAACTCCCGCTGCAGAACGGTGAAAACCCTGGAGCGCCTGGAGAATGAGTGTAAGTCCTTCGTGTTCTACCGATTCCTGCTCCATGGCCTCCTGGAGTGACCTGGAGCGCATGGAGTAATTACTCCACCCGCTCTACCGCACTCCAACAGACGGTGGAGGGGGATCTTACAGGTGGGAAACGAGTTGTTTGGATTCTCCACACGCTCCACGTCTTTTTCACTTCAGGGTCTGCACGGGGCCATTGCAGGATGTGCGACCGAGACGCTGGTCGTAACACGCAATTACTCAGATAGGCCAAGGCCAAGAGGGCTCTTTTTCATGTCGCCCGTCTGGCCTTTTCGTACCCACCTTGACGCGAATTGTAACAAGTGTCGATTCGTCTAGTCCTGCCACATCCAGAGTAGTAGTACTTTGCGCTTACTTTATGCTTGACTACGGTCGCAGCGACAGACGGTCATCTGGGAGTGGATGAGTCTTGTCACTTAGCCTAGCCCATTGAGCCGCTCCTGACCTTCCCTGGATTTCCGCAAGATGAGGCCTGCTGTGTGACCGAGTGATATGGAGTGACGCTACTTACGGGAGAGCAGGCGCCCAACCCATGTGACATTTTGACTGTCCTAGACAACGACAACTCAACTTGTGCTAGAAAGATTGTGGAGTGTCCGAACATGACCGGACAAGACGCCACAATCGCCCCCAAAAGCCTCTCGGCACGTCTCAGGGAACTGATTGAACTGGATCGGTCAACTCCCAGATGGGCCAGAAGTCTGTCCAGGGAGCCCTGTGCTTTCGCATGGGTGCAGGCACTGCGCGACGAGCAGGCACTGGTATTCAAGCAGGAGTTCTGGACGCGCCTACAGATGACGCCTGCCGGGCCCCGGATTAGAAACCTGCGCAGGCTCTTCGCTTGGACACAGCGCAAGGCTGCCGCAGAACTGGGGATTAGCGTGCGCACTGTCATCCGCCACGAACAGGGTCAACAGTATCGTCGCTGGAGGCAGACACGTTGGTCGTTGCTGCTTTCGAAACTGGAATATGACCATATGGACGAACTCATCGCATCCTTCGGTCGGCCTGGACCCTAACGGTGAATATCAGGCGGTCACGGTGCGGGCATTTCTGCGTGAACGTGAATCTCCCCAGCCGTAATCTGAAGCGTCCGTGTCCATTCCTTCCCGCCAAGCGTGACTCTTACGAAGTGCTCCCCGGCAGGGAGAGTGATGTCAGAGGGAGTGTTGCCGAAATATATTCCGTCGACATAGATCTCGCCGCCGCTAGGCGAGGAGGTAACGTGGGCTTTGGCCTCGCCCGTAGCACCCGTAGCCAGAGCCTGTAATGGCAATAAGGATTGGAAGCTATGCGTCGGCGACGCCGCCGAATCAGGCTTGACTCCAAATCGGTACTGCAAAAGCTGAGCAAGTTCCGAAGCAGCAAGAGCAAAATTCAATCCAGGCGTTCCGTTGCCAGTCAACGTGTTGATTCCCACAACTTCGCCCGCTCGATTAAGAAGCGGCCCGCCAGAGTTGCCATGGTTGATGGCTGCGTCTGTCTGTATCCAGATTCCCGCGCGTCCCGGCACAGCAGCCACACTGCTGTCAGGGAACCGTCGAATACCACTCACCACACCCTTTGTCACGGTGTTTGGAAGGCTCACAATGCCTGTTGCGTCGTGCACTCCAGGAGTTCCAATTGCAATCACATCCGAGCCAGGAGCGGGGGTCGTCAAGCTGAGCCTTAGGAATGAGTTCCCCTCATCGGTCACTTTGACCAGAGCCAGGTCCCGTTCTTGGTCCACGTAAATCTTCGTGCTCTGCAGGAGCTTTCCGCTTGAAGTGGTAACCAAGACTGAAGGTTCACCATGAACGACGTGTGCGTTTGTGGCCACAACACCATTCGCGGAAACAAAAAAACCACTTCCAATGTAGTTGCCAGCTTTTATCTCCACTACAGCCGCTAGAGTTTTCTGTACCACTTCTTCGATGCTTGCATTTCCGCTAGGGGCGGACACAGCGGATACCGTCGGTGGCTGGCTGCCACCAATGAATGTTTGAATGGGATCTAATTGGAAGGTGAAATGGTCTGCTGAAAGCAGGTAGTAATCGAAGGAATTCTGACACTTTGTACCGGAAAACTTGCAGGCAATGCTTCGCCAATGAATCGGCCCTGTTGTGAGTTCCACGTCTTTAGGGACGTAGCCTTCTTTCGTAAATCGCACACGAATCGGTTCGTCTGCGTGCGCACCGAAGACGGTATGCTTCTTACCAAAATAAGAGTCATCTACCGTGATTGAGCATGGGGTCGTACAGACGACGCGACCGTTTATTTCTAGCGCTGCACCAGGCGGTGCAGTCTCAAGCTGAACCGATCTTTGGTTTCCGCGGGCAAGACCTCCAGACAAGAGAAGGAACACGAATGTGTACGCATCGGCTGATTTGGCCGCGCCATCCGCGACCGCCAAGATGCGTGGTGATGCCCCGCGGTGTCGAACGAGGGGTCAGGAACGTGTCACTGGTGAACATCGAGAAGATCGCCAAAGGGTTGAGGAAGAGCTTGCCTGAACTGTTCCGTCGTACCTGAAGCAAGTGGTTGTTTGTATCAGGGGCTAGGAGCGCTTGCAGAGACCCATGGCTTTGTTGGCACTCCTCCACGAGCTTGTCGTACCGTCGGTTTGGCGGTGGGGCGAGGGAAAACGTCAAGGCAAAGCTTTACATCCAAACAAATTATGTAAAACTATACCTTGACAATGTACAGGTTTTGTACAAGTATAGCTTTACGTAAGGATCGTCGGCATGAAGCCCGAGTATCGGCAGCTGAGATTGAAACAACTGGATAGAGCGCTAAGGGCGTTCAAAGAGGCGCGCAAAGTTGTGCGACCGAAGCGCGGGTGGCTCCGTGCTGTCCGGAAGGCCTCTGGAATGAGCATGGGGCAAGTGGGCCGCACCCTAGGAGTCACGCGGCAACATCTTGCCTTCTTGGAGAAGTCGGAGGCAGAGGAGCGGATTACCCTGAAGAGTCTGAAGCGCGCTGCTGAAGCCCTGGGGTGCGAACTGATTTATGCAATCATGCCAAAGTCTGGCTCAGTGTCCGATCTAGTAATAAACCGCGCCCGCAAACTGGCCACAGAAAAGGTCCTCGGGTGTGAACACAGGATGGCTTTGGAGAATCAGGCGGCCGGGTGCGTGAAGAAAAAGATCGCAGAAGAGACGCGCCGCATTCTTAAGGCGCGATGAGTTTTTCAATCGTATGCCCTCGTCTACTCCGGATGGCGCTAATACTCCTTTGAGTCCGGACGAGCAGACAGGGCTTATCCCTGACCTCACAAACAAAGAAGAACTGAACGAATGGGAGCGGGAGAACATCTTGTCGGCGCGCACTTGGGCACTCACTAAAAGACAGCAATCCCGAGATCCCCTTACTCAGAATTACGCAAGAGAACTACATCGAAGGATGTTTGACGCAACATGGACGTGGGCTGGAACATTTCGCCAAACCGAAAAGAATATTGGCGTTCCTTTCTACGAAATTCCCGAGCGGTTAGAGAATCTCTTGCGTGATGCTCGGTATTGGGTCGAGCATCAAACCTATTCGGCAGACGAAATTGCCGTGCGTCTTCATCACGGGTTGACCTTCGTTCACCCCTTTCCAAACGGAAACGGTCGACACGCAAGACTCATGGCAGATGTGGTAGCCGTGAAATTGGGGCGGCCAACTTTTACTTGGGGAGCGACGGATTTGATATCGGTCGGAGAGACGAGGCATGCCTACATCGAGGCATTAAAAGTCGCCGATGGCGGAGATATCGGTCCTCTGCTGACATTTGCACGCAGCTAATTAGCGGGAGCAAAAAACAGCAAGCATGACGGGCATGATGATGGCGATGATGGCCATAACGCCCAAGGTGACGATATGGATGACCACCATGATGACCACGACAGCGACTCATGGTAAGTCAAGTCGCAGCGGTCTTTTGCGATAAGGTAATCGGCCATCGCTCGTCAATTCTTCGAGGCTGTGCTTGGCCTCCTGGATCGCGTCAGTAATGGCGCAATCCACTGACCACGGCGTATTTCCGGGATTCGCCGAGCTTCCGTGTTGCCAGGAACGTTGTGGCAAGAGGGATTGCGTATTTCCGCTGGTCATCCATTGAGTCCTCCAGCGGAAACGGGGAGAGCAGGATAACACAGCCGTTTGACCCTGAAGGCGTTGAGGTCTTATGCTTCCTGTCTCCTCGATTCGAGCGAAGTTGGGCCGCCGTGTATGGGATCCGAAAAGAAGAGCGTAACCCCGAGGGGCTGCAAGTGTTGCTCTCGCGTATGGCGGAGCTGTTCCTTACAGAGCCTGCTTCGACGGAAAACGTCAGTTCTCACGGCATGCGACTCCGAACATACCGGTCCTGGAAACGAGACACTCATTTGATTGTCCAATCTTCGAAGTACGAACTTTGGGGGCGTGGAAGAGTTGTCTACTGCCAGGCCCTTCTAGACAAGACTTTCGCTATTGGACTGGAGCTCACGGCACGGACAGGCGAGTGGATCATGCGGTCATCGGATGTGAATCCTGGCGGTAAGATCAGCTCGGTTTAGCAGCACACAAGCCGAAGAAAAGAGTAAAGCAGTGAGTAAAGAGCAAGGAACAGTGAAGTGGTTTAACGATTCTTTTGCACGGCTGAATATGCCCGGACGCCCTGCGGGTCAGGAGTCAGTCACCATCTACAAAGTACTGATTGCTAGTGTCGCGTTACCGAAGAAGGTGACACGCGAATACGTTTTCTTGGGTTGCGGTAAGTCCAGTGGAACGGCCGGGCGTTCCGGTTATAGAGCCGGATGTAGGTCATGATTTTGTGCG
>JACXTT010010828.1_pt1 | contig 12254 bp, 12 predicted proteins | sample 9270951 | NCBI WGS metagenome assembly JACXTT01 (sample SAMN15532306, study PRJNA645909) | rock metagenome | isolation source: weathered quartz diorite | place: Puerto Rico | collected 2017-06-21 | reverse complement strand
TCGCGCGGCGGGCGGACCGCCTCGCGACCCTGGCCGAGGACGTCCGGCGTGCCGGCGGCGAGGCGATGCCGGTCGCGTGCGACGTCGCCGAGCGGGCGAGCATCGAGACCGCGGTCGCGGCCGTGCTCGAGCGCTTCGGCCACCTCGATCTCCTCGTCAACAGCGCGGGCTACGGCCGCCACGTCCTCTTCAAGGACCACGACGCGGCCGACGTCGAGCGCATGATGCGCACCAACTACATGGGCGTCGTGTGGATGACCAAGGCCGTGCTGCCGGCCATGCGCGCCCGCCGCCGGGGCTGGATCGTCAACATCTCCTCGGTGGCGGGGAAGCTGGGGCAACCCGACGAGGCCGCGTACTCGGCGAGCAAGTTCGCGGTGACCGGGCTCTCCGAGGGCCTCTCCTACGAGCTCGCCCCGCTCGGCATCCACGTGATGACGGTCTATCCCGCGCTGGTGCGAACCGAGATGTTCACGCCCGAGGTGATGGCACGCATGCCGCGCGGGGCCGAGCGCACCTTCCTCGAGCCGCCGGAGTTCTCGCGTCGCGTCCTCCGCGCGCTCGGGCAGGGCCGCTGGGAGGTGACCGTGCCCGGGTACATCGGCATCGCGTACGCGGTGCGGACCCTGCTGCCGCGGCTCTTCCGTCGCATGACCGCGCGCGCCCGGCTGCCGGTGCTCCCGGATCTCGAAAACTAGCGAGGGGCGTCCCGCCCCTCGGCCCGGCGGGCGGAGCCCGCCGGGACCTCACTCCCCGCTCGCTGGCGCTCGGCCGCGCGCTGGGCGCGCGGAGAATCCTGGGTTGGCCTTCTAGTCGAAGACCACCCGCAGCGCCTGCGGCGAGCGGAACGCGAGCCCCGTGATGCGCGGCGGCTCGGCGGCGGGGTCGAAGCGCAGCCCCGGCAGGCGGTCGAGCACCGCGCCCAGCGCCGTCCGCGCCTCCATCTTCGCCAGGTGGTAGCCGAGGCAGAAGTGGCGCCCGAAGCCGAACGAGAGGTGATCGTCGGCGCGCCGGTCGAGGTCGAAGCGATCCGGGTCGGTGTAGTGGCCTTCGTCGCGGTTCCCGGAGGCGATGACGGCGGAGATGACCTTGCCCTCCGGGATGGGGACGCCCGCGATCTCGACCGCCCGCATCGCCTGGCGGGCGACGAAGAGGACGGGTGTCTCCCAGCGGAGCGTCTCCTCGACCGCCCAGGGCACGAGCGAGCGATCCGCGTGCACGCGCTCGAAGCACTCCTCGCGCCGGGCCAGAATAGCGAAGAGCATGCTCCCGATGAGCCGCGAGGTGGTCTCCGCGCCGGCGGGGAGCAGCAGGCGGAGGAAGCTGATCACGTCGTCGTCGGTGAGGCCCACGCCATCCACCGTCCCGGTGACCAGCTTGGTGATCACGTCGTCCCGCGGCTCGGCGCGCCGGCTCCGCACCTGCGGCAGGAGGTACTCGTGCAGGCGGTCCGAGGCGGCGCGTCCCTTCTGCGGGTCCTTGCTGAAGGCGATCAGGTCGAGCGACCAGCGCATGAAGCGCGCGTAGTCGGTCGCTGGCACGCCTACGATGTGGGCGATCACCTGCACCGGGAAGACGGTGGTCAGGTCGGTCACCAGGTCGGCGCGCCGCGCGCCGGCGAAGGTGTCGATGCGCTCGTGGGCGAGGCGGGTGATGACCGGCTGCAGCGCGTCGATGGCCCGCGCGCTGAAGACCGCCGAGACCAGCGCGCGGGTGCGCGTGTGCTCCTTGCCGTCCATCTCGATGATGGTGCGGCCGAAGAACTTCCCCACCTCGTAGTTGGCGCGCGAGGAGTAGGTGTCGCCGTCGCGCAGCACGGCCCAGACGTCGGGATAGCGGGAGACGACGTAGTTCTCGCGCCCGAGCATCGTGAAGTGCGCGACCGGCTGCGTGCGGCGCATCTCGGCGAACATCGGATACGGATCCGGGAAGTCGAACATGAGTTGCGGGTCGAAGGCGGCGACGAGGTCGGCCATGGCGGGGAAGCTAGCGCCGCTCGCGCGTGCGTGGCAACCACCGGACGCGGTTGACGGCGATCGCGCCCCCCTGTTACGTCGGTGGCGCCCTGAGGCCGTCGTGACCCGCGCTGCTCCCGACCCCGACGTCATTCCCGTCCGCCCCGGCGAGGAGATCGATGCCGCCGCCGTCGGCGCCTACGTCGCCGGCCGGCTCCCGGACGCGCGTGGCACCCCGGAGATGTGGCAGTTCCCCGGCGGGCACGCGAACCTGACCTATCTCCTCCACTACCCGGGCGGGACGAACTACGTGCTCCGCCGGCCGCCGCCCGGCGATCTACCCGCCAGCGCGCACGACATGGGGCGCGAGTACCGCGTGCTCTCCGTCCTCTACAGGGTCTTTCCGCCGGCGCCTCGCGCTTTCCTCTACTGCGAGGACGTGAGTGTGATCGGCCGGCCATTCTTCGTGATGGAGCGCCGGCGGGGCACGGTCGTCCGCCGCGAGGTCCCGCCCGAGTTCGGCGGCGGCAAGGATCGGCACGCGAACCGGGAGCTCTCCCGGGTGATGATCGACACGATGGCGGCCTTTCACGCCGTCCATCCCGTGGCCGCCGGTCTGGAGACCCTGGGCAAGCCCGAGGGATACATGGCGCGCCAGGTGAAGGGCTGGACCGATCGCTGGGAGCGCGCGCGGACGAAGGACGTCGCCGCGGCGCCCGAGGTCATCCGCTGGCTGAACGAGCACATGCCGCCTGCGCCGGCGCCGACCCTGGTGCACAACGACTGGCGGCTCGACAACATGGCGGTCGCCGCCGACGACCCGGGCCGCTGCGTCGCGGTCTACGACTGGGACATGTGCACGGTGGGCGACCCGTTCACGGATCTGGGGACGCTCCTCTCGTCCTGGTTCGAGGCCGGCGAGGAGTACGCCTTTCTCGCCTCGATGCCCTCCCGCGTCCCCGGCTTCATGACCCGCGCCGAGGCGATCGAGCGCTATGCGGAGCAGAGCGGCCGCGACGTGAGTCGCATGCCCTACTACTACGTCTTCGGCCTCTTCAAGATGGCCGGGGTCGTGCAGCAGCTCTTCTACCGCTGGCACAAGGGGCAGACGAAGGACGACCGCATGGCGGGCGGTGAGGCCGTCGCCGAGGGCCTGATCGGCCTCGCGCGCGACCACATCGAGAGCCACGGCTGAGGGAGCGACGCGATGGCCATCGACTTCACCTTACCCCCCGACGTGATCGCGGTGCGCGAGCGGGTGCGCGCCTTCATGGAGAACGAGGTCGCGACCGGCGAGGCCCGGATGCGACAGGAGGGCGGCTGGCGCAAGGGGTACGCGGCGCTCCGCGAGAAGGCGCGGGCGGCGGGTCTGTGGGCGCCGCACATGCCGCCGGAGTGGGGCGGCATGGGGCTGGGTCCGCTCGCCATGGCCTTCGTGTCGGCCGAGTGCGGGCGCACGATGCTGGGCGCCTACGTCCTCAACTGCCACGCCCCGGACGAAGGCAACATGCACACGCTCCTCCACCACGCCAACGCCGAGCAGAAGGAGCGCTACCTGCGTCCCCTGGTCGACGGCAAGGTGCGCTCGTGCTTCGCGATGACCGAGCCGGAGGTCGCGGGCTCGGACCCGACCGGCATCCGCACCCGGGCCGTCCGCGACGGTGACCACTGGGTGCTGAACGGGCACAAGTGGTTCATCTCGGGCGCGCGCGGCGCGGCCTTCGCGATCGTGATCGCGAAGACGGATCCGGACGCGCAGCCGCCGCAGGCGCGGAACACCGCCTTCCTGGTCGACCTGGAGACGCCGGGCTTCACCATCGTGCGCGACGTCGAGACCATGGCCGGGCACGGGAACCACTGCGAGATCCGCCTCGAGGACGTGCGCGTCCCCGACGCCGCCATCCTGGGCGGCCGCGGCCAGGGCCACCGCCTGGGCCAGGCGCGCCTCGGCCCGGCGCGCCTCGCGCACTGCATGCGCTGGATCGGCAACGCCGAGAAGGCGCTCGAGATGCTCGTCCACCGTGCGCTCGAGCGCGAGCTGCATGGTGGCGTGCTCGCCGACAAGCAGCTCATCCAGGCGATGATGGCCGAGTCGGCGATGGAGCTCTATGCGGCGAAGCTCATGGTGCTCCACGCCGCCTACCTGATCGAGAAGGGTCTCCCCTTCCGGCAGGAGGTCTCGATCGCCAAGCACCACGTGGCGAACATGCTCTGGCGCATCACCGACCGCGCCATCCAGGTGCACGGGGCGCTCGGCTACTCCACCGACACGCCGCTCGAGAGCATGCTGCGCCACGCGCGCTCCGCGCGCCTGGTGGACGGTGCCGACGAGGTCCACCTCTCGCAGATCGCGGCCGGGCTCGTCGCGGCGTTCCGCGAGGACGGGAACACCCGGCGCGCGACGGGGGCGGGACTCCTCTAGATCAGCGAGGGGCGTCCCGCCCCTCGCCCCGGCGGGCGGCGCCCACCGGGTCCTCACTCCCCGCTCGCTGGCGCTCGGCCGCGCGCTACGCGCGCGGAGACTCCTGGTCCGCCCCCTGGCGGGTTACTTCCGTGCCAGGCGGCGCAGCGCGGCCATCACCGCGTCCTCGCGGCTCATCTCCTCGGCGTGGCCATCGCGATTGACGACCCGGAAGCGTGCTCCGGGGACGTCCTCGACCTTCCAGCCCGAGGCCTCGAGGAATTCGCGCGCGAGCCGGACGTCGGCGGGGGAGACCTGCATCCGGCCCGCGCTGACCCAGGAGTCCATCATGCGCTGGATCGCGAGCTCGAAGCGCGTGCGTACCTTGTGCGGCTGCTTCTCGGTCAGATCGTGTTCCACGCGGGGAATAGCAAGCGGCTTGCCGCGGCTTCGGCATCGCGAAACGGCGGCCGGGCGGCGGGCGGCGTGTCAGGGCTGGCACACCCGGGCGACGGGGTGTGCCGCGGCCGCTCGTTCTCTGGCTTGAGCGTGGGGGCTCACGTAGATTCCCGGCCATGGGCCGGCGCCTCCTCGTCCTCCTGCTCCTGGCCGCGCCGGCGTCGGCGGCGGTCTGGGACCTGGCGCCCGTCGCGAGCTTTCACTACCAGCTCCAGAACCTGGACGTCTCGGCCGCCTCGAGCTCACCGTTTCCGCTCCTGGTGACCGACTACTCGCTCGACGGCTCGGCGGCGATGGAGCTCACGCCGGCGCAGGTGACGAGCCTCAGGACCGGCGGCCGGAAGGTGCTCGCCTATCTCAGCATCGGCGAGGCGGAGACCTACCGCTTCTACTGGCAGCCGACCTGGAACGACCAGGGGCCCAACGACCCCGATCGTCCGCCCTGGCTCGGCCCCGTGAATCCGCAGTTCCCGGACAACCTGAAGGTCCGCTTCTGGGATCCCGGCTGGCAGCAGATCATCTACGGCACGCCGGGCAGCAGCGGCTCGTACCTGGACCGCATAATCGCCCAGGGCTTCGACGGCGCCTATCTCGACATCGTGGACGCCTACGAGTTCTGGGGTCCCGACGGGAACGACGAGCGCCCGACGGCGGCCGACGACATGCGGAGCTTCGTCGAGAACCTGGCCGCCTACGCGCGCGCGAGCAACCCCGCTTTCGCCATCGTGCCGCAGAACGGCAGCGCGCTGGTGAGCGACGCCACGTATCTCGCGGCCATCTCGGGGCAGGGCGGTGAGGACACCTGGTACCGGGGCGACCACAAGCAGAGCCACTTCCAGGCCGAGGACGTGGTGCCCGCCTTCGACCAGGTGAAGGCCGCCGGCAAGTCCGTCCTCCTGATCGACTATCCGACCGGCGCCCTCCGCATCGCGGACTTCTTCGACCGCGCCGAGGCGAAGGGCTACGGCGCCTACAACTCGACCCGCGCCCTCGACCAGGAGACGATCCATCCCGAGCACCCACCGTCGCCGGGACCCACGGTCGCGCTGGTATCGCCCGCCGACGGCGCCCCCGCGAGCGCCGCCACGCCCCCGACGTTCACCTGGTCGGCGAGCGGCGCTGTCGCCTACGAGCTCCACTTCTCCGGCACGTCCGTGCTGACCGAGCTCCGCCGGCTGCCGCGGCAGAAGAAGGTCTTCCTCACTGCCACCAGCACCACCCCGGACCCGCGCGACTGGGCACGCGTGGCGCGCGAGGTGCGGAAGGGCGACGGCGTCACGCTCTCCTGGTGGGTAGTGGCCATCGACGCGGGCGGCGCACGGCGGAGCGCGCCGCTGCACACCCTGGAGATCGGCCCATGAGCGAGAGCATCCGCTGCGAGTTCCACGACCGCGTCGCCCGCATCACGCTCGACGACGGCAAGGTGAACGCGATGGCGCTTCCCTTCTTCGAGGGGCTGAACGCCGCGCTCGACCAGGTCGAGCGCGAGCGGCCGGGCGCGGCGGTGATCGCCGGCCGCCCGGGCGTGTTCTCCGCCGGGCTCAACCTGAAGGTGCTGCCCGCGCTGCCGCCCGACGAGTTCAAGCGGACGATGCTGGCCTTCGGCCGCACCATGCTGCGCGTCTTCACCTTCCCGGTCCCCACCGTGGCGGCGATCAGCGGACACGCGATCGCCGGCGGCGCGATGCTGGCCTTCGGCTGCGACCTGCGGGTCATGGCCGAGGGACCGTTCCGTCTCCACCTGAACGAGGTGGCGATCGGGCTCGCGCTGCCCACCTGGGCGATCATGCTCGCGCAGTCGGCCGTGCCGCCGCGCTTCCACATCGAGGCGATCCTGCACGCGCGGGCGTACGCCCCCGCCGAGGCGCTCGAGCGGCACCTGGTGCACGCGGTCGCCAGCCCCGAGCGGGTGGTGGAGGAGGCGCACGCGGCCGCGGCGCCCTTGGTCACCCTCGATCACACCGCCTACGCCATCTCCAAGGCCCGGCACCGCGCGATGGCAGTCGAGTGGGCGCTGGCCCGGCTCGAGAGCGAGATCGGGGCACTCCCGGCTCGCGCCGCCGTCCGGTGATCACCGAGGCGGCGCTCCTCGCCCAGGAGGAGCGCTTCGCAAGCGCCTTCGCGGCGGGCGACCTCGCGCTCGCGCGGGGGCTCTACCATCCCGCGGTCGTGTATCTCAGCCCGACGGTGCGGCTCTTTGGCTGGCCGGAGCGGATCGAGGGCGTGGACCGCACCCTCGAGTTCATCGGCCTCACCATCCGGCACCTCGCGCGGATCACGTACCGCGCGGTCGAGTGGGCGATCGTCCCGCGCGGCGAAGCCGCCTTCGTGCGCATCGAGTTCGATTTCACGCGCGAGGGGCGACGGCTCCGCTCGCGCTACGTGGTGCTCTACCGCTACCGCGAGGGACTCATCGCGCAGCAGGAGCTGTACTACGATCCGAGCGGCCAACTCGAGGAAGTCAGCGCCTGAGGATGCGCGTCCTGATCACCGGAGCGGCCGGCAACATGGGCTCGCTCCTCGCCCGCCATCTGCTCGCCGGCCCGCATCGTCTGAAGCTGGTGGTGCACCGCGCTCCGTTGCAGTTCGACGCGCGCGGATACCCGAACGTCTCCGTCTGCCGGGCCGACCTGGAGCGTCCGGCGACGCTTCCCGAAGCGTGCCGGGACGTCGACTGCATCGTGCATTTCGCGGGACGTCTCTTCGCGCCGCGACCGGCGCGGTTCCTGCCGCGGACGAACGTCGGCTACGTGGAGAACCTGCTCGCGGCGGCGCAGGCGGCGGGCGTGCGCAAGTTCATCCTGGTGAGCTTTCCGCACGTCGAGGGGGAGTCGTCTCCCGAGCGACCGGCGACTGGCCGCATGGACGGCGTCCCCGGCTCGGCGCACGCGCGCACGCGGCTGCTCGCGGAGAAGCGGCTCCTCGCCGCGTGCGCGGGCGCCGCCATGGTGCCCGTCGTGCTGCGGGTCGGGATGGTGTAGGCGCGGGGCGTCAAGATGATCGAGGCGGCGCGCTGGCTCTTGCGCCACCGCCTGCTCGCCGTGTGGCGCCAGCCCACGTGGGAGCACCTCCTGGCACTGCCCGACTTCCATGCTGCCGCCGTGGCCGCGATCGAGGGCGAGGCGGTCACGGGCGTCTACAATCTCGGTGACGACCGCCCGGTCACCCTGCAGGAGTTCCTCGACACCGCGGCGGCACACTGGCGATTCCCGGGACCCTGGCGACTTCCGCGGTGGTGCTTCCCCGTGGCCGGCGCCGGCTGCGAGGCGTTCGCGACCCTCTTCGGGACGCCGGCGCCGTTGACGCGCGACTTCATTGCCATCGGCATGGCGTCGGCGTGCGCCGACACCTCGCGCATGAAGCGGGAGCTGCTGCCCCGGCTGGCGTACCCGTCGTTGCGGGAGGGCGTGAGCTTGCTGTGACCCGGTGCGGCCCGCTCACGCTCGCGCGCGCGGCGCGCCGAGCAGCTGCCGCTCCATGCGTGCCTGCAGCACGCGGTTCAGCCGTGCGGTCAGGTTCGGCGCGAAGCGCTTCATGACGTACATGACGTGGGCTTCGGGCGAGATGGGCGCGACGGCGCGCTTGCGGGCGATTGCTCTCAGGATGTTCGTCGCCACCCGCTCGGGGCCGTAGTTCCGTCGCTGGTAGAACTCGACCAGCCCGGCGCGGGCCTCGGGCGTGGCCATGGTGCCGCGCATGCGGGCGTTGGCGGTGATCGGGGTGTTGATGATGCCGGGGCAGATGGTGGTGACCGCGATGCCGTGTGGATGGAGCTCCTCGCGGAGCGCCTCGGAGAGGCCGAAGACGGCGAACTTGGTCGCGCTGTAGGCGGCGAGCGACGCGGTGGCGAGGAAGCCGGCCGCTGACGAGACGTTCACCACGTGCCCGCCCTGGCCGCGCTGCACCATCGGCGGGAGGAAGAAGTGGCAGCCGTGGATCACGCCCCAGACGTTGATGGACAGAATCCACTGCCAGTCCTCGAGCGAGGTGTCGAGGAAGCCGCCGCCGAGCCCGACGCCGGCATTGTTGACCAGGATGTCGACCGCGGGGCGCTCGGCGTGGACCGCCTCGGCGAAGGCGCGCACGTCGTCGGCCCGCGAGACGTCGACGCGCCGGGTGATCACCCGACGACCCAGGGCGCGGATCGCCCCGGCCGTCTCGTCGAGCCCGGCCTGGTTCAGGTCACAGACGGCGAGATCGGCCCCCGCCCGCGCCAGCGCCAGGGCAGTGGCGCGCCCGATGCCGCTCGCCGCACCGGTGACCAGCCCGACCTTCCCGTCGAGCTTCACGATACGCCGGCCAGGAAGTCGAGCACGTGGCGGTTGAAGACATCCGGAGTCTCCAGGTTGAAGCCGTGGCTGCCGCCCGGCACCTTCACCAGCTTCGCATCCGGGATGCTGCGCGCGAGGACGTCGGAGTTGCCGGGCGAGATGAGGAGATCGGCGTCGCCCGTGATGACCAGCGTCGGCGCCTTGATCTGGTGCAGCCGATCGGTGGCCCGGTGCCCCATCACGGCCGCCACCTGCCCGAGGATGGCCTCCATGCTGAAGCCGTACTGGAGCGCGCCCGCGAACAGCTGCATCAGCCGCGGCAGCTCCTGGTCGATGAACGGCTGGTTGAAGACCCGCGGCAGGAGGTGCTGGAAGAACATGAGCGGATCGAGCGCCGTCAGATCGATCCGCATCTCGCCGCTCGCGGTCACGTTGCCGCCGAACTGCTGGATGCCGAACTCCCGCTGCCGCTCGACCTCCGCGTCGGGCTCCGGGAACGTGCAGGCGAGCACCAGGCCGCGCACGCGGTCGGGGTGGCGGATGGCCAGCTCCTGCGCGATCATGCCGCCCATCGAGACGCCGAGGACGTGCGCGCGCCGGATGTCGAGCGCGTCGAGCAGCGCGACGGCGTCGTCGGCCATCAGGTGGATGGTGTAGGGGCCGGGCGGCTTCGAGCTCCGCCCCACGCCGCGGTTGTCGAAGACGATGGTGCGGTAGCGCTTCGAGAAATCGGGCACCTGGAACATCCACGCCGTCGAGTCGGCGGCGAGGCCCATGATGAGAAGGAGCGGATCGCCCTTCCCGCTCTCCTCGTAGAAGAGCTCGATCGAGTCGACCTTGGCAGTGCTCATGCGCGAACCTCCCTGAAAGGCGCGCGAGTATGGCCGAGCGGCGTTCGCGGCGTCAATCCGCGGTCGACGGTCCGCCGGCCTCGTCCTTCCACTCCGGGTGCACGACGCACCACCGGCTCGGGATGAGCAGCGTCTCGCGATAGCCCGTGCGCCAGAGGCGGGCCTTGGTGGCCCACTCCCGCGTCTCGGTGGCGGTCGCGAAGTCGCTCAGGTGGCGCGTGTAGTCGGCGAGGGTGGGGAGGCACCAGAGGAGGACCGCTTCCGTGTCGCGCATCGCCGTCCGCCAGGCGCCGACCAGGCGCAGCCCGCGGCGAGCCGCCGCGGCAAGCCAGTGCGCCTCGACGGCCTCCAGGTAGGCGTCGGCCGCGCCGGGGACGACGGTCGCGATCTCCTGGATGAAGGCGCGGCCGCGGACGTCTCCACGGATCAGCTCGTCGCGCGTCGGGCAGAAGGGAGCGGGTTCGAGGATGCGATCGAAGCCGCCGGAGCGGAGCTTGGCCGCTTCGCGCCACCACTTGGCGAGCTCCGCGGGCTGCTCCCCGCCGCCGTACTGGTGCTCCAGGATTCGGGCCCAGCCGTCCCAGCCGTCCATCTCCCAGAGGTTCACGACCCGCGGCCAGTCGCCGGTCGACCCCGATTGCTGCCAGGTGCCGACCAGGGCGCCCGCCGGGCCACGCGGGACACGCTCGCCGGTGTGGCGCTTGTAGGCCTCCGAGCCGGTCCCGATGATGTGGATCGTCTCGTGGAGATAGAGCTTCTGGTTCGGCACCCGGGCGCCCGGCTTACGATACTCCTCGGCGCGCCGGCAAGCCGGCCGATCTTGCCGCGCGGCGAGCGGCTCCCGTATGATCCCCGCCCCCGAGGAGGTCACACGCATGGCCGACCCGAAGCTGATCGTCGACGCCGACGGACATGTCCTCGAGCATCCCGACGGCATGGTGCGCTTCGCGCCCGCCGCCTACCGCGACCGCATCTGGCACATCGAGACGAAGGCCGACGGCACGGAGTGGCTGCACTACAACGGCGGCGTGCGCCCGGCGGGCGGCATGGCGCTGGCCGGCACCGCGGGGATGACGGCGAAGGACCGCGACCTCGCGCGCGCCGGGAAGCTCCGCTACGCGGACGTCCGGCCGGGCGCCTTCAGCCCCGCGCCGCGCCTTCCAGACATGCAGGTGGAGGGCATCACGCAGGCGGTCCTCTACCCGACCATGCTGCTCGGGCTGCCCGGGGTCGACGATCCGGAGTTCGCCGAGGTGCAGGCCAACGCCTATAACGAGTGGATGCACGCGTACTGCTCCTACGCGCCGAAGCGCCTCTTCGGCGTCGCGGTGGTGCCGGCGCAGGAGGTGGAGCGGGCGGTGCGCACCATCCGCCGCGCGAAGGAGCTCGGCCACGTGGGCGTCTTCCTCCGCCCGAACCCGGCCGTGCAGGGGCGGAAGCTGAACGACCCCGTCTACGATCCGCTCTGGGCCGCGTGCCAGGACCTCGAGATGCCGGTCGGGCTCCATCCCTTCCTGGCGCCCGACATGCCGGGCGCCTGCCGCGCGCTCGGTTACGCCGCCCTCCGCGCCGAGGGCGTCCGCTACGACACCGGCCGCGAGAGCCCGGCGGACCCGATCCGCAACCTGGCGAACGTGTTCTTCAGCCAGGCGCTCTCCAATCCCTTCGACGTGATGGAGTGCGTCGCGCTCTTCTGCGCGGGCGGCATCTGCGGCCGCTTCCCGCGGCTCAAGGTCCTCTTCCTCGAGGCCAACGGGGGCTGGATCGTGCCCTGGCTCGAGCGCCTTGACCACCACTACGAGGTCTTCCGCTGGGACGTGCCCTGGCTCGAGATGAAGCCGTCGGAGTACTTCCGCCGCCAGTGCTACATCTCCTTCGACCCCGACGAGTCGACGCTCGCCTTCACCGCGAACCATCCGCTGGTGGGCGCCGAGCGCATCATCTGGGCGAGCGACTATCCGCACCCCGACGCGAAGTTTCCGGGCGTGGTGAAGGAGCTGCTGGAGGCGACGGCGTCGCTCGGCGACGCGCAGCGGGCGCGCATCTTCGGCGCCAACGCGCGCGACGCCTACGGCTTGCCGGCGGCCGCGTGACGCGCCGGGACCTCCTCGTCCTGCACCCCGCGATCGCCACCGTGGGGCGCGTGATGTTCGCGCTCATCTTCTTCCTCTCCGGCATCGCCCACTTCACCAACCTGCAGCCGTTCGTGGCGCTGATGCCGGCTGCGATTCCCTTCCGCACCTTCTGGGTCATGCTCTCGGCCGTCGTCCGACTGGTCGGCCCTACGCTGATCGTTAGCAACATCTACCCTCTCGTG